>CEUV01037778.1_pt1 | contig 31506 bp, 21 predicted proteins | sample 356401 | NCBI WGS metagenome assembly CEUV01 (sample SAMEA2622710, study PRJEB7988) | marine metagenome | isolation source: saline water (ENVO:00002010), including
ATGTACGAGCGTGCAATGATGTACGTGCGTGCGTGTGCGTGATGTCATCAGAGATGTCCCGAGGCCTCGGTCGACGGTCGCGCGAACCCGTCGAGAACGCCGCGAGGCAACGGCGAGAGGGCGGCGAAGGAGGGAGATTCGCACCAAGAACGAACGTTTCTCGTGAACGAGGCGAGAAGCGGTGAGCCGGCGACGATGGAGTCGATGATGGAGGGCGAGCGGAGGTACCCACCGAACCAAGACTCGGACGCGCGAGGAGACGTGAACCCGGTGGAGGCGACGGCGGCGTCTCGAGAGACGCAGAGCGCGGGCGGACGACGCTCGCGGCGACCGCGGTGGGCGTCGGCGTCCCGGGAAACGGGCGGCGGTGGAGACATGGGAAGTCGCTCCGCGCAGGCGTCTTCCGTGAGTTCGCGAAGTCTCGTCTCGAGGTCGATCTCGCCGAAAGGCCACGTCGGGGACGGCGCGACGTCGAAAGCGGCGAGCGAACGCGCCGTCGACAGCCGGCGTCGACGTGCGTCGTCGTCGGAGACTTTGGTCAACACGCCGTCGTAGAACTCCCGTCTCGCGCGCTCATCCGGAGCCGCTAACGGATCAAAATCATACCTTAACTCGCGCTGACGCTCCCACGCGCGCGTGCGGTCGACGTAATCGTCGAAACAGCTGAAAATGTCTCGCGCGACGGGACTCGTCGGGGCTCTCCGCGCGTCTCGACCGACGTCCGACGTCGCCTTGGCCGCGCTACACGACGACTCGCGTCTCTCGCGCTCGGGACCTCGCCGTCTGCGACTGGGCGGCGTCGTTCGCTTCGGTTTCGTCGCGCTCGATCTCGACTCCACCGTCGCCACAATCTTCTTCGTCGGCGTCCGCGTCTCCTCGCCGTCGTCGTCGATTTTCGCCCGCTTTCTCCGCGTCGGCGTCTTCCCTCGTCTCTCCTCTTCATCTCCCTCCTCGTCCACGAACGACCTCGATAGTCCCCCGTCCATCCCAAAATCACTCTCGCGCTCTCTCCCTCGCTTCTCCGGCGTCACGATCACCGGAATCGTCGTCATCATCGTCGTCGTCGTCGTCGTCGTCGTCGTCCCGTTCGCCTTGACCTCGGTCGGTTTGTCGTGCGTGTGTTCGCCCTCGTACGTCACTCTCAACACCGGCGTCTTCGGTCCCGTCGTCCCGTCGTCGCCCTTCTCCGCGACGCCGCGCGACGCCGTCTCATTCCTCGCACCATCCACCAATTCCGTCTTCTTCCTCGCCGGACATCCTCTCTCCGTGCACCTATAATACGACCTCGGGTGTCTCGACCCTTTGATATTTTTTTGACCGTATTTCCTCCATCGGTACCCGTCCGCGTTGGCGACGGCGCCGCATCGCGCCGCGCGCGGCGTCGACCATCCTCCCTCCTCCGTCATCATCGCGTACGTCGCGTACGTCGTGTGCGTCGTCTCGTTCGTGTCCATCGTCTCCGCGCGGTCCCGTCGTCTCGACGTCATGATTCCGTTCCTCTCCTCTCGGTTCGGTTCGGTCGGTCGTTCGATCGTCCGCCGTTTCTTTCTCTTCGTCGACACTTTTCCAGTCAACGCGCTCTCTCGGATCCGACGACGGATGGATGGATGTGTGTCGCGTTCGCGTCGCGCGAAGACCGATGGAGACGATGCACGGAGAGACGCGCGATGGATCGCTCTTCCTTCCCTCTTCTTCCTCTCTCTCTCGTCGTCGAGTCCTCGTCGTCGAGTCCTCGTCGTCGCGCTCTCGCGCGCGCCGTCGACACCGCGCACACACACACCAATCCAATCCATCCCACGCGCGGTCGGTCGGTCGCGGTCGGTCGCGGTCGCGCGCGGTCGTGGGCCGACGACGCGGGGTGTGTCTCGAGTCGCGACGCGTCGATCGATCCATCGATCGATCGGACCGACCGGACGATCGGCGCCCGCGCGGGACGGGACGGCGGCGCGCGCGCGGGTGGGTGTCCGAACGTCCGGTCGGTCTGTCGGTCGGACGTTTGAACGACGGACGCGCGGACGGACGCGAGATGAAATGAACGCGGCGACGCGACGCGAGGGTCGGGGATCGAGGGGTGGGATGCCGAACCCTACACCCTATATACCGTCGAGCGCGGTGTGTCGTGTGCGTTTCATGGGGAATGGGGTGGGGTGTGTATGGGGATGGGGATGGATATCGTCCCGGGGGATGGTGTGGTGGTGTGGTGGTGATTGATGAGTCAGGACCGGTCGTCGTGGAGAAGGGACGACGACGAGGTGGTGGGACGAGGGGCGAGGCGAGGCGAGGCGAGGGAATGAGAGGCGAGGGAACGAGAGGCGACGAGAGGCGCGCGCCGTCTCTTGTCGACGGTCGGTGATTTGACGATGGTGCGTGGACGACGATGTGACGATGCGATGGGACGGGGACGTGTGGACGCGCGCGTGGGGAGCGTTCGCGGTGGAGACGGGGAGACGGGGAGCGAGCCGTCGCGCGCGCGCGTGGATGCGTCGGTAGGGCTTGCCGTGGATGGATCGATCGACCGCGAGGCGTGGACGTCGCGCGGCGGGGCGCGTGAGGACGGGAGCGAACGGGATGGATCGGTGGAATGCGTTTTGGAGGCGCGCGATCGATGGGATCGGTCGGGGGGGGGCGCGTCGCGTCGCGCGTGAAGGCGGACTGGGACGCGGCGAGGACGATGGATGTGGGCTTAGGGTCACGACGCGCGCGACGGATGACGATGAAAAGCGACTGACGACGACGACGCGCGCGATTGTTTTTACGCCGACGCAGCCGAAGCAAATTAGCGAAATTAAGGACTTCTTGCACACCGCGCGCCGCAAGGATGCGCGATCCGTCAAGATCAAGAAGACGTCCGGCGTGACCAAGTTCAAGGTGCGCTGCTCCAAGTACTTGTACACGCTCTGCGTGGCGGACTCGGACAAGGCGAACAAGCTCAAGCAGTCCTTGCCGCCGGGTCTTCAAGTGATCGATGTCTAATTCACGCGCTGAGTGTGATCGATCATTAGAAGAACTAGAGGTGGGTGCGAGAGAGCGACGTATGAACGAGGCGCGAGGCGCGAGTATAGCCTAAACGAAGAAGAGCGGCGAGACGCTTGTAACCGTATTTCTACGGCGAATCGCCATCATTCATCTCGTCCGTGTTTGCCCTATCTTTCCTATTCGTCGTTACATCGTTTCTCTACGACTACCACGTCTCGACGCGTCACGCTGCGATCGTGTGTCGATGGCTAAGGTTGAAGAAGAAGTCGACCTCGAGCGGACCGTCTTCGGGTAAATCGACGCAGTGCACCGCGTTGAACTGTTTGTCTTCACCGAAACGCGCGCGAAGGGATTCCGGTCGAATCGTTCGCGCGATCTCGGGATCTCTCGGTCCGACGATCTCTCTCACGTCGTCCACGAGGGTTTCTGGGGAATCGAAACGAGTCAACTGTAACGCGACGCACGTCCCGCTCGAGAGCTCCTCCACCATGAGTCGCACCTCTTCCTTGTCCAACACGTCGACGTACACGGCGTAAAAAGATTCCGCCTCCGCCCTCGTGAGCGCCATCGTTCGCGCTTGTACCAATTCTAATCCCCTCTTTTCCACCAAAACGTCCATGATCGCCCCCAAGTTCGCCATACCGCTCGGTTTGACGAGCACCAACGTGGAGCGGTCCGAATCCGTCCTAGCGGCGCGCGAACTCGTCACCAATTCATGCAACGCGCGCGCGTGCTCCTCGTCCAGAGATCGCACGATGTCCGTATCACCAAATAATCGCTCTGACTCCGCGTTCGCCTCTCGTCCGTGCGCCCGTATCGCGCACGCCGTCCCCGCCAAGAGCGCCCGAGCGCTTCGCGGCAGCGCAGTCTCCAACTCCTCCGCCCTCGAGCTCTCGAACCTCACCGTTCGCACGTCCACGATCGTCATCCCCGCCCCTTGCATCGCCGCCACGCATCTTCCGACCCTCGACGCGTCCCGTCCGACCACCATGACAAACGTCTCCTCTCGCTTCTCTCGAACCGCGCGGCTCGTCTTTTCGTCGGCGTAGCCGGTGAGCGTCAACCGCCGCGAGTACACCGTCACCGTCGCCCCGACGTATAAATCACTCAACGATATCGGTCTCTGAGGCGCACATTTACGAAGGTACACTTTCTTTCGCTTATCCTCGATCTGCGTTCGCGCGCGCGTTCGCTCGTCAGTCCGTCGCGCGCGTCTCTCTCTTCAAATCAAATCGCACACAAAAAATTGAAAAATCCATCGCGTTTTCGACGTTTTCGACGACGACGCGCGCACCAATTCGACGTCTCCGTCGTCGACGTAGTACCGAAGCGTAAACTTATACGCGTAATCCTGCGCCGGATCGATCCACTCCGCGGTAAAGGAGAGACGCGCGCCCTCGTGCGACATGGCGGTCGAGTCGTCCGAGTCTCAGAGTGAGGCTCGGCGTGTATTAATAGCTCGGTTACTTTTGAATGTCTTTGTTACACACGCGCTCACGCGAGCGCGGTTAAGAAACGATCGAACGCGTGAATCATTTTCTTTTGAGCGAGGCGGTATCGCACGGCGAGATGAGTCCTCGGGGACATGGCGGCGACGGCGTCGGCGTCGGCGAGGAGCGCTTCGTCCTCGGCGACGGCGGTGGGACGCGACGCGAGGTGGGTCGCGGCGGCGTCGCGCATGGCTTGGATGACGGTTGGGTCGGTCTCTGGGGGTGGAGGGACGTCGACGCCCGGTGGAGGAGCTCGAGCGGCGAGCATGAGGAGATTGGAACCGGCGAGGGCGGCTTCGGAGTCTCCGGCGTCCGCGAGCGCCTTGCACGCGTCGACGACGCGAGACTCGTGGACTCGACGCGCGCCGGGGGCTATGAGTTCCATCGGTAAGCGCTCATTACGGTTGTTATCGTCGATGAATCCGTAGTGAAGCATCAGCAGCATGTTATTCATGCGATCGCCGTACGAGATGAACACCTCGGTGTCCGCTCGAGGAGCGGCGCCCTCGGGGGCGTCTTGGTTCCAGGTGAGCTCGAAATGCGAGCCGTCTTCGCTCACGCCGTACTTGGCGGTGGATTCCACGCGATGATTCGCTAAATCAATTGTCGGCGCTAAGAAGGCGCAGTCGACGTCGCCTAATTTTCCACTGATGGCGCGCGTGTGCACCCACGAGCGACACCACGTCACGTGTTCGTCGTCGACGTCGGCGAGCGCCGCCTTCACCTCGGGAAACGCCTCCATGGCTGCGTTCCACGTCGCCTCGTATCCCGCCTTTGACCGCTCCGCCATAACACGAATCTCTGGATCTTGCAAAGCCTCCAACTCTTCCTCGTTCGCGAGGTACATGCAATCAAACTCCCCCGGAACGACGCGTTCGCCGTACTCTCTCCACGCCGGGACGTGCGTCGTCGCCCACGCCAACGCCGCCGTCAATCGCACATCCTTGGCGAAGGGCGCGCGGACGACAAAGTCCACGATCGCGCTCGGCATCATCGCATCCGCACCAAAGTGTTCGGACCACCCTCCCTCGTACACCGCTCGCACAGACCCCTCCGCCGCCGACGCGCCCTCCCCCGTCGCCGCCGGCGCGCAACACAGCGCGTTCACGGGCATCCTCGCCAACACCTCTCCCGTTCCTGTGGCGAATAAGCCTCTCCCAAACACCCCTTCATCCATCCTCGCGTGTTCCAACGCCGTCTCGGGATCGAACGACGTCGTTTTCGTCGACGCGCGACATGACGCGTCCCCGCCTCGCCGCGCCCTTCCCTCGCGTCGCCGTGTCGCTTCTCGTCGTCGCCCGACCATCACCGTCCCCTCGCGCGCTCGCGACACGCGCGCATCGATGGCACGCATTGCGTCGACGTCTCGCGCGCGCGGTCGAACGACGTCCGGTCGAGGGCTCGACGCGTCATCACCCGAGGGCGTCAAACCCTACGGGACGCGAACCCCGCCCCCGTCCCCGCGGAGGTTCGCGAACCTCCGCGGGACGAAAAGGCGGCGCGCGAAGCGACGCCGTCGTGGTCGCTCACGCGATCGGAGTGGACTCTCCAACGCGCGTCGGCACGCGAAAGGCGTGCACGACGGCGGGATCGGTGAGGACGACGTCTGGAAGAGGCGCCGGGGCGCGGGAACCGGCGCTCGCGCTCGCGCTCGTCGACGAGACGCTGGGACGACGGTGTCCTCTATTGGACGTGGACGGGCGGAAGTGGTGCTCGCGCCAGCGACACCGGCCGTCGGTGGAGATGAGGATGACTTGACTCGTGCGCGTGCCGCAGTTGGGACGGCCGGGGAGTTCGCCGGGAAGGACGAAGGAGCACTCGCTCTCGTGCGCCTCCACCTGTTCGACGACGAGCTCGACGGTTTCTTCGTCATCCTCGTCGATGTCCACCTCGAAGTCATCGTAGGCGTCGTTCAACGACGCGTGTGCGATGGACTGTTCGAATCGCACCGTTCGCGTGGGGCCTCGAGACGTCTCCTCGCGAGGAGGCGTCGCGGGTCGTCGCGCGCGTCTGGGCGGCGCCGCGTCGAGCGGCGCGTGGAGCACCTCTCGAAGCACTCGCTCCTCGAGCGCGAGCGCCGGAAGCTCATCCACACCGTACGTCGAGAAGTCACGCATGATGGCCTCCATATTCGCCTTCCCTCGCGTCACTTTCGGCCAGGGAGAATCTAAAACCTCGTTCGCCAATCCGTACACCCGTCCCGGTTCCAATCGCAGCGGCGTTCGCGCGTTCGCCTCGCCTCGATTCCCCACCCAGTGCGCGTGCGTCGTCCTCGCGTCACCGACGATGAGATTAAACCCATCGTACCTGAACCTCTCCGCGAACACCTCCGCCGCATACTTTTCCCCAGACATCATCGGATCCCTCAAATAATTCGTCACCAGCGCGCCTCTCGACGGCGCGTTCCCGCGCGCCCGCGCCTCCGCCTCCGCCTTCCCATTCGCGTTCCCGTACGCGTTCGTCAGCAGCGCCCACTTCCCCGTGCTCGCACACAACGCCAACCACGTCCCTCCGCACTTTTCGTCTCGGCATCCCACGATTCGCACCGACCGCGACGCGCGGTCGCCCGCCCATTCGCGCGCATCATCATCATCATCATCCTCGGCGTCGATCGCGAGCTCGCCGTCGTCCCACGCGCGCGCCGCGCGCGTCGGTCGCGCGTAATCCTCGTCTCGATTGAAAGCGACGAGGAGTTTCACGGGCGTTCGCTCGGAGAGGGCGATGAAGGCGACGCACATCGATCGATCGAGCGCGCGTCGACGCGTGTCGATTCACGATTCTGCTGACGAGGATGCGATGGGAATGGGCGCCGAGGGCGAGATATTTCAATCGCGCGCGACGGGGACGGGACGGAAAGGAGACGGCGAGAGGTGGGGAGAGGGAGGCGAGATGGGGGAGGTGTGTGCGCGACGCGATGCGTGCGTTGGGTTACATCGCGAGACGACGGGAGATACGTCGAGGGCTAGACGTCGAATTGACGCTCGAGAAGGTCGCGGTTGAGCTCGAGCACGACCTTGGCCAAGGCTTCGTCCTCGCGGAGGGCGAGGCGAGCGGCGGCGACCGGATCCCCCGATTCCCACGCGAATTCGGGGTGAGGGGTGTCGGTGGAGGTGGTGTCGTCGATCTCGACGTTGGCGAGTTTCGTCGTCGCGCGCCAGTTGTTGAAGGCGACGAGGGCGTCGAGGGCGTCTCGGCGGTAGCCGCCGTGGTAGAGGAGAATGGCCATGTCTCGCTGTTGGAAACCGACGTTACCGTCGAGCTCGGCGAGGCGTTCGGTGACTAAGAGGGCCATGGGGAGATTGCCGAAAGGTCTACCGGAGGGTTGAATGATCCCGACGACGCCCGCGGCGGTGTTCATGCGGTCGTCTTTGCCGTACGCGGCGGCTTCGACGGCGAGGAGAAAGCCGGAATCGCGCGCGTCGTCCCACTCCCACGGCCAAAAGGCGCGTTTTAAAGCCATGAGCTGCATGCGAACGACCATGTCCGCCGTGCACACGACGGAACCGTCCGGAACCGGATCCGAAGCCTTGATCCCGCGCGGTCGTCGCGGCGTGGTATCCGCGCCTCGCCGCACGCGAAGCGTAACGTTGATGTCGCCGCACGCGTCCAACTCTCCGCGTTGCTTCAATCTCGCGAGGAAACCGATGTAAATCGCCGCGAGTGTGGCGGGAATCCCAACCTTTTGCGCTATCACATTGTGGAAATACGTTCTGTACGGTGAAAACGCCTCTCTCCATCCCGTCGGCGTGCGGTACTTTTGCTCCTCGTAGAGAAACCGCTCGACGGCGGCAATCATGGCGTCGCCGTCCGCCTTTTCCTCGTCGCTCATGTACGATAAATCTCTCTGCACAAACTCGTTCACGAGCTTATCCACGCGCTTAAAATACGCCTCTCTCGGCAAACACACGCTCGTTCGTCCCTCGAACGCGTCGTCCTCCACCGCCACGTGCAGAGACGCCGCCACGGCGTCGCCCTCGGCGCCTCGTCGATACTCCTCCGCCAATCCCACTCTCGCCTCTCTCGCGAACGGTTCCCACGTCTCCTTCGGAGATTGCGGCTTCCCGAACTCATATTGCATCCCAGCGTTCGCCCTGAGAACCTCCGCCTCCCTCTCCTCGTACCTTTTCGCGATGGACTCGGCGTCCCCCGTGCGCTTCCCCGCGCGTCCCAAAAAGGTCACCCTCTCGTCGTCGTCATCCGCCCCCGTCTCGTCTCCATCACCCGCCTTGACGCGCGCGATCGACATCCGCGATCGACGACGACGCGCGTTCTCTCTCGTTCGCACCCCACCGATCGCGCGCGTCGGCGTCGCCACCGTCGTCATCGCGCGCGCCCTCGTTCCCGCGGTCGGATAACACCACCACCCACCCACGAGCGAATGAGTGAGTGAGTGAATGAATGAATGAATGAATCGTTCGTTCGGAGACCTCTTCTCAAGACTCACGAACGACGAGGACGCGCGAACGACGAGAAATCCGTCGACCCACTCTCCGCGCGTCTCCTCTCGTTCGCCGCTCTGCCGTTCACCCGTCGAGCGCCCATCCATCCCCATCCATCCCCATCCCATCCATGGGCGGGCGTGTTCCGGATGTCCGAACCCGTGGTCACACACTCATCTCATGATGGGTCTACAGTTCACCACAGTACACGAAACAGAAGGGTCGGTCGGTCGGTCGGTCGGTCGGTCGGTCGGTCGGTCGGACACGCGCCCATACATCACACACAAAACAGTCGATGAGATGTGTGGGTGTGTTGATGACATGACATCGAACACACGCCTCGAGCGCGCGTCGGGCGCGCATTCATCATCATCAATTCACACCCGCGCGCGATCGAATCGAATCGTCCGTCATGTCGACGATGACGACGACGACGACGACGACGACGACGACGACGGAGGAGACGATGGCGATGACGACGGTTCCGAAGCGCGCGTCGACCGCGAGCGCGACGGTGGACGGGGGTGAGAGCGACGGTGAGGAGGATGTGGGAACGAGCGCGCGGTCGAAATTCTTACACGCCACGAAGAGTTTTCGAGCGCCCAGGGGAGGGGAGAAAAGGTCGTTGGACGTGTACGTGTCCACGTGGAACGTTGGAAATAAAGCGCCGACGACCGAGGCGGCGAGCGGTTGGTTGAAGAGCGCGAGAGGGTCGGACGTCATCGCGATCGGGGCGCAGGAGGCGAGTTACGTCAAGACGAAAAAGACGACGAAACCGTCGGCGGTGAGCGCGGCGTGCGGAGACGTCGAGCCGTTTAAATCGAGGTTTAAGAAGGGGTTCTTTCACTCGTCCAAGTGGACGCGATTGGGGATGATGATGGGCGGGGCGATGGCGGGAGGGGTCATGGGGTACGTCCCGGGAGCCATGTGCGGGATGTTCACCGGTTGGTACACGAGCAAGCGGTTGGTGCAAGAGATCAAGGTGCGAGTGCATTGGTTTGATTTCTTACACGCCTCGGTCGGGTCGGAGTACGCGCTGTTACAGAGCGAAATGTTGCTACAGATGCGATTGGTGGTGTTCGTGAAGAAGACGCTCGTGTCGCGCATTCAGAGCGTCAAGGTTGGCTCAAAGGCGACGGGTTTGGGAAATCTCGTCGGAAACAAGGGGGGAATAGTCGTGCACATCGAACTGGACAACGGAGAGACGATCGCTTTCGTGTCGTGTCACCTCGCCGCGCACGAAAAACCAAAGTTTCTTCAGGCTCGCAACGACATGGTGCCAGAAATCTTCAACGGCGCGTGGGGAGACTGTCAACTGCGACCGGCGGGCGCGCTCCCCGTCGTCAAGGACATCAACGCGACGTTTTTCGACACCGGAAACGAAGTGTTCAGAAAGTTTAAAGGCGCCGTGACGAAAACATCCAACGCGTTTGAGACCGCGACGGGGGCTAAGATCGGGAGCGGGTACGCGCCGAGAAAAAATCAAGTGCCAGACTTGTTGGACTCTACGAGTCACGTCTTCTTCTTTGGAGATCTCAACTACCGTCTCGATCCGGGTCAAGTCCTCGGTAATGAGTGGGACACGCACTGGAACAAGGAGATTGAGAGCGAGAATAAGCCGACTCGCGAGAAATACGACGTCGAGAGCGTGCCTTTGAGTAAATTCCCCGCGAACAGACCGTCCGCGGCGCCCGGCGCGGGCGAGGACGACAGCGACAACGACAACGACAACGAAATCGTCGACGCGTCACCTTTCCAGATCGGACGCTCGGCCATCATAGAGTCCGTCGGTCGACAACGGTTCACTGAATTGTGCAAAGCGGATCAACTGAAGAGATCGATTCGGGAGGGTAAGGTGCTGTCCAACTTTCGGGAGATGCCGTTGAGTTTCTTTCCGACGTTCAAACGCGTCAGCAATGCTAAGAAGGAGAAATCCAAGGGTATGTGCTCGTCAAAGACGACGACGGTGGAAGAGAAGAGTTTAGCTCAACCCGGAACGAGCGAATACTACAACGCGAAACGCGTTCCATCGTGGTGCGATCGCGTGCTCGTGCACTCTCTGGCTGGCGCGAAGAGCTCCATCGAGGAGGTCGAGTACGGCGCTCGCCACGATGTCATGACGTCGGACCACGCCCCGGTCTATGCTCGCTTCCGAGTGCACCTCAGATCGCTTCCGCACGTCAAGTCTCTCCCACGAGCGACGTTGAAGCTCACGACGCTTCAGGTGACTCGCACGTACACCGAAGAAGAGATTGGAAAGAACGTCGGCTCATCCGTGTACGTCCACTTGTTTGTTCCTCACACGCGCATCGTGCTTCCGGTGGCGAGAGAGGTGAGCTCCACGCACGTCGCACGCGACGACAAACAACCGAAAGAGATCGGTAAATACGTTTTCCCTCCGCAGAACCTTCCGTCCACGCTCGTCGGCTACGACGCCTCGGATGAAAAACTTCGAATCGCCCAACAAAAAACGCAGGCGCGTTTCGCCCTGCTCACCGAGAACGAGCGTAAACAGATAAAAGCCGGGGGCGTCATCGAACCGGAGTCGGACTCGGACGCGCACATCGAGCGATTGGGCCTAGACGCCTTTAAAGAATTCGTCGGCATCGTCTCCGTCGTGGACAGTCGAACCGGACAAAAACTCGGAACGTGCGCCGTGCCGCTTCCGGCGTCCTCCGCCTCGTTCAGCGTCCCGCTCTTGTACTACTCTAAACAAGTTGGTTCCGTCAGCGCCTCGTGGACGTTATCCAAATAATATTTATAATCATCAGTCCACCGATGGATTTTGTAATCACCATCCAGTACATTACATAACACTCTCCATCGATCCATCGTCGCCTCCGCGCTCGCTCTCGTCCCGACGTCACACCGCGGCGGGCGTCCTCCTCGCGCCCTCGCGGTCGTCCACGCTCGTTCCCTCTCGTCGTCGATGCCGCTTCGTCCGCACGAGGAGATCACCGCCGGGTTCATCGCCGGATGCGCGGTGCGTCTCCTCGCTCTCTCTCTCGCGCGCTCGCGCGTCCCCGCCGACCGACCGACTGACATTCATCATCGCGCGCACTTTTTCAGGATGCCCTCGCGTGTCACCCCGTGGACGTCGTCAAGACGCAGGCGCACGTGAATAAGGGCGCGAACGCACCGTTCATCCGCGCGGTTCTCTCGCAGGCGCGCGAACGCGGGGTGTCGTCGCTGTATCGAGGCGTGCTCCCGGCGTGCGCGAGACCGCAAGCGCTCTGCATGTACGTCGGGTACGAGTGGAGTAAAAAGCTCGTCGACGCGGCGGACGCGGAGGCGATGACGACGAGGAAGGCGTTTCTGGCGGGATGGATCACGGCGTACGTGGAGAGCGCGTGCGTGACGCCGTTCGAGACGGTCAAGGTGAGGATGCAAACCAAAGAGAATATGGCGAGGTACGCGTCTTCGGCGGCGTGCGCTCGAGAAATCGTGCGCGCGGAGGGCGCGCGAGGTTTATACGCGGGATTTTGGCCGACGTGTCTGCGAAATAACGTGTTTAACGCGTGTTATTTCGGAAGCATACACTGGTGCAAGGGTTTTATGTCCACGCCGGAGACGTTTGTGGAACAGGCTGGTCAAAACATCGGCGTCGGCGTCGTCGCGGGTTTGGTCGCCACGGCGTTCAAGATGCCGTTTGATATATTAAAGAGTCGCATGCAGGGGCAAGTTCCGAGCGCGAGCGGTGCAGTCGAGTACCCGACGATGACGAGCGCGGCGATAAAAATCCTCAGGATGGAGGGTCCGTCGGCGTTTTATAAAGGGACGGCGGTGACGGCAGCGAGAATCACGCTCGGTTTTCCGATTAGTTTCGTCGCCTTTGAAGCCGTGGCGTCGGCGTTTCAAAATGAAATTCGGTGATCATATCGATTGGACAATTAGATTAGAATGATAGCTCTAGCGTGTAGAATAGAAAATCAAAGCAGCTCATAGCAGACTTAGGGCGCCAAACGCTTGGGATCTCTCGGGAACATGGACGTCTTGCGAATGTTGTTCAAGTCGAGGAACAACATGGCGACGCGCTCGAGACCGACGCCGCAACCGCCGTGCGGCATGGCACCGTACTTGAAAGAGTCAATGTACGGTTGAATCGTCGGGATCTCGATTCCACACGCCGCGGCGCGCTCGGCGAGAAGCTTGGGATCGTGAATACGTTGCGCGCCGGAGATGATTTCTTGCCCTCGAATGAAAATGTCGAAGGAATTGGTGTAGTTGGGATCATCCGCCGCGGGCATCGTGTAGAACGGTCTCGCGTTGAGAGGATACCGCGTGAGCATGTAAAAGTCGGTGTCGTACTTCTCCTTGACCAACTTACCGAGCAAACGCTCCGTCTCCGTGCCGATATCTTCGAGCGGATCAACGTCGGCGCCCGCCTCTTGCAACATCTTGATGCCCTCCTCAAAGGTTAATCGAAGCGTCGGGCGGCAGTACTTGAGCGGTTCGAACGGATGTTGCTTGTTGACGACCTCGATCTCTCTCGCGAATCGTTCGTTCAAGCCGTCGAACATGCTGACGAACAATTCATCGAGCACGTCCAAGACTTCGTCGTAGTGCTCCTTGATGTTCATCTCCATGTCCAAACCGGTGAACTCACACAAGTGGCGGTGCGTGTTGGAATCTTCGGCGCGGAACACCGGTCCGACCTCGAAGACGCCCTCCAAATCACCCATGATGGCCATTTGCTTGTACAGCTGCGGAGATTGCGCCAGGCACGCCGGGCCGAGTTGCATGTAATCGAGCTTGAAGACGGCGGCGCCGCCCTCCGAGGCGCCGGCGATGAGCTTGGGAGTGTGGATTTCCACAAAGTTACGTCGCAACAGCGCCTCTCGGAACAGAGTGCCGACGCCGGATTGAACCTTGAAGATGGCATTATTCGTCGGCGTTCTCAAATCCAACACGCGGTTATTCAAACGCGTGTCTTGCAACACTCGGACAAACTGACAATCCTCGGCGTCAAAGGCGCTATCCGGTCTCGACGCGTCCTCCATCAAAAACGGCAATTCCGGATCCGATCTCGACACGCAGAAAATCTCTCGGCACACAACCTCGATCTCGTTCTGCGTGCACGACTCCACGGGAACCTCCGGCTTGACGACCAAACCCTTAATATCCACCACGCTCTCCTTGGCGAGCGCGCTCGCCCACTTCACCATGCCTTTGCTCACGTGCACGTCATCCACGAACATCGTCACCTGCACCGTCGCCGTCTGTTGTCTCAACACAATAAACGCACTCTTCCCCTTCCCTCGCACGTTGTGTATTCTCCCTCGAATCAACACCTCACGATTTACGAAACTCGCGTCCAGCGCGTCCGCCCGCGTCCACGCCCGCCCCGTCTTTTCCTTTGATTGCACCATCTCCGCGTCCCCGTACCGATGCGCCAGAGGATCCGGCGCCGACGCCATGGCTTCCATCTTCGCCGCCAACGCCGCCGCCCGCTCAGCCTTCACCCGCGCCTTCTCCGCCGCCGCCGCCGCTTTTTTCATCGCTTTTTTACTCATCACCGGGTTTCCATCCGCATCCACCGCCGGCGTCTCGGTCGCGTTCGCGGTCGCGTTCGCGGTCGTCTCGTTCGCGGACATGGTCGCGATGCGCCGACGCGTCGAGTCGAGCGCGTTTTCGCGCGTCGGTCGTTCGAGTCGCGTCGCGTCCACCCTCGCGTCCGTCCTCGCGCGGCGATCTGACGACCCATGTCCCAGAGGGTCGGTCGGGCCCGAGGGTCTCGACGGGGACGGGGACGCGTCGTATGTATAGTATTCAAGCGGTCGGACGAGGGGCGAAGACGCGACACGGGTCGGGGGCGACGACGCAGCGAAGGGGGCCGTACCTCGAGAGAGGGTCCGCGCGGGACGCCGCGAGTTCGCCGTCGACGGCGATGAAACCGCCGCCGCGGGCGCGGGCGCGGCGGCGGCGGCGGCGGCGGCGGCGGCGGGAAGAAGAGGGAGACGGTGATGATGATGATGCGGTATCGGTGGTGGTGGTGGTGGTGGTCGATCGGTCGTCGGGTGATGCCGGGATGAGCTCGAAAGATTTCACCTTGAGGTAGGCGACGGCGCGATTGGAGACGTGCGTGCCGGCGTCGAAATCGAGCATGAGTTTGAGCATGTTTTTGCGGTTGGTGACGCGCACGAGGACGACGTCGAGGGAGCCGTCGTTGAATTCGGCGCGAGGGGCGGCGAGGGTGGTCTCCGTGCCCCACGGGACGTTGAGCGCCCACAGACCGAGGACGTCGCCGGAGACGCGTCGCCACCCGGGACGATCGGAGAGGCGGACGCCGAGGTCGGCGTCGGCGTAATGTCTCTCGTTGTGTTCCCGCCCTCTCGCGGTGGTTTCGTACAAGAAATCGCACCTATACGTGCGACGAGAGAGAATGCGCACGATGGCTTGCAACGTGAAGCGTGCGCCGCCTAAACACCTAAACTTTTCGCTCTCGACGTCGACGTCGGAGAAGAAGCCCCACGACGTCGACAGGAGGGAGTGCGTCGGCGTCGACGTCTCGTTCCACGTTCCCGTCTCTGCATCTCGAAAGCGAATCTCCGCTCGATCGAGCGCGCGCGTGTGTCCCCTCGCGATCGTCAGCGCGCAGCTCACCGGATCGCACGGCTCCCCTCCCGCGTGTTGAATCGACTTGCACAGCGCGTTTCCCGAACCCGCCGGAACGACGCCCAACGGCGTCGACGTCGACGCCTCGTCTCCTCGTTCACGCAACCCTTGAAACACCTCCGCCACCGTCCCATCGCCACCGACCACCACCACACCATCGTATCTCATCAAATCCGCCTCTCGCACGATTTCCGTCGCCTCTTTCGCCCGCGTCGTCACCCTCGTCTCGCACGCGGCGCCGGCGGCGCGCAACGTCGGCGCCGCGCGCCGTTCCCAAATTTTCATCCCTCGTCCCCTCCCCGACGTCGGATTCACGATCACCAATAACACCAACGAACCACCCCTCCCTCTCCGCGTCTCTCCGTCCTCCGTCTTCGTCCCGTCGTCGTCCCCGTCGACTCGACGCGCGCGCGAGACGTCCCCGACGTCCAGTCGAATCGCGCGGTCGATCCCGTTCGACGATCGCTCGCGGACCACCGTCGTCCTCGACGACGACATTCGACGACACGCGAGGACGACGACGACGACGACCGCGTCTCCGCGCGCGCCTCCCCACCGTCGTCCTCGCGCATCGATCGATCGTCTCGACGAGTGGCGTCGCGTCGTCGCGCCACGGCTTTTGTGTTTTTTATACATCGCGCGCGTGCGAGAGGAACGCCGTAGTGGAGGTGTGTGATTCTCGATGTGCGTGACATCACGGGTGTACGTTCCCCGGCATCATCTCGAACTCTACGTTATACATACATCGACGCGTACCGTGTACACTACGACCTGTGAACACACGCGGGGAACGCGATAAAAAACGCACGTCGCGCGCGCGATGCCGGTCGTTGCGCGCGAATGAATGAATGAAATGCATGCGATGGGACGAACGCGCGATGACGACGTCACTCGACGACGACGCGACGCGATGATGCGTCGAATATCGTTCGTTCGCGCGCGTGCGTTTTCGTGCGCGCGTTCGCGTCGCCGCGCCATCTCGACGGAATCATCATCGTCATCGGCATCATCATCGGCATCATCGACGCCTCGTCAGCACGATTCGGATGGGGATTCCGAACGCGCGCGTGGGACGAATGGACGTCGTCCGTGGACGTTGATGGAGTTCGCGCGGGCGCGACGGAGCGAGGAGATGCCGCTCGGTGACGCCGCGCGCGCGATCGGGGAGGCGTTGGCGCCGATGGCGACGGCGGCGGGAACGGCGGCGCGCGAGGCGGGACGCGCGCGCGGCGGGACGCCGGCGACGGAATTGTACGTCCCGGATATTCCGGTGTTTTTGTGCGCGGCGAGAATGGCGAGGGATTCGGCGTACGTGCGAAGTGTGTTGGTGCACGATGAGAGGAAACCGAGGATGAAACCGAGATTGTCGTGGTACGACGCGACGGACGCGTCGTGGGCGCCGCGCGGGTGGTTCGAGGACGGAATCAAGGCGGATCTTCGGTATTACTTTGGAGACGAGGACGATCCGTCGAAGCGGTGGACGTGAGAAGAGAGAGTGAAGCAAGACACGAACCGACCGAACCGACCGAACCGACCGAACCGACCGAACCGACCCGAGCCGCCGCCGCGAAGCGCGCGCGCGTGTACAAAGGAAAAAGACTCGCCGACCGCCGACTGTTGTACCGTAAAACTATGATGTTGTAACCTCTATCTACTGTATGTACACGTGCTACTCTACGAGTCACTCAGACGTATGATACCTCTCGATCACGCGTCGCCGAACGCGCGACGAACGCCCTCGAGCGCGCGCTCGACCGCCGGACCGACGAGTCTCTTCGCCAACTCGGCCGAGCTTCGAAGGTCTCGACACGAGCGCTTCAACGCGCCCACGTCTCGTCGCAAACGCTCGATCGACGCCGAACTCGCGCGTATCGCGCGATCATCGCGCAAAGACGCGCGTTCGACCGCCCACGCCGCCCTGTCCGCGTCCCTATCCGCGCGCGCGGCGTTCGCCGCGCGTCGGTATCGATCGACGCGTTTCGACCACTCGGAGTCTCTCTCCACCACCGCCTCTCGCACGCTCTTCATCTCCGTTCGCCACTGCGCGTCGAATTCGTGCTCCATCGCGCGTAACCGCGCGCGTAACTCGGCGTTCTCGCGTCTCAACCCCTCGATCTCCTCGTCCCTCGTCGTCGTCGTCGTCGTCGTCGTCGTCGTCCCGCCGTCCCCGTCCCCGTCTCGATTCTCATCCGCGCTCCTCGGTCGTCTCGGACGTCCCACCGCGATCCACGCCGGTGTTCTCGGCTTCGACACCTCCTCCTCGTCTTCCCCATCGCCGAACACGAGCGCGTCCTGCGTCGTCGCCGTCGTTTCCGTCGTTTCCGTCGTCGTCAGTCTGTCGGTCGAGCGAATTCGAATTCGAATCGAATCGACGCCTCCTCGCTCGCTCGCGCGCGTTTCGTCCATCGACGCGCACCGGTAACGACCACATGGATTCCTCCGAATCGCTCGCGCCGACTCCGCGCGCGTCCATGACGGTCCTCGTCGCCCGATTCCGATTCGTCGCCGCACTCAGTGACGCGCCGTTCGATGATGCATTCGACTCGGACGCTCGCGACGGCACCGACGCCTCCGCGCGCCGCGCTCGCGCGGCGCGGACGACGTCTTCCGTCGTGTTCCGCGCGTCACCGTCGCTCGCGCGTCGTCGTCGCCTCGTTCGGACTCGTGCTCCCGGGAGACGACGCGTTCGAGCGGTTACGTCCGACGCGCGACGACGACGACGACGAGGACGAGGCGACCGCGGCGACGACGGAGAAAACGAACGCGGACGCGCGCTCGCCCGAACGGACGCGACGCGGACGCGAACTCGTGGCGCGGTGGCGAGTCACGGCGAGGTTCGGGCGCGAGGACGCGGCGCGGGACGCGTTGCGACGCTGGGCGCGCGGGATCGGCGTCGAGGCTGGGGTGTCGAGCGAGAGGTTTGAGGTGTGTTCCGGGTACATCGGTGGACGGGAATCGGCGCTGGAGATGCGCGTGGGTGGGTTCGCGGGATTGGGTGAGGTGGAGGCGTTTTTGAGAGGCGTCCCGCGGGACGAACACGAAGCGTGGGCGAAGGCGTTCGGGGAATACGTCGTGGACGGAACGCCGGAGTGGGACATCATGGAGGTGTGGGGAGTGGAGGAGGGTGACGCCGGTGGGGGGTCTGGGATGGTTCCGCGGTCGTCGTCGGTGGAGGCGGTGAAGGCGGTGGAGACGGATTCGCCGGCGGCGACCGCGCGGACGACGTTTGAGGACGAAATCGACGAGAGTTTATTGATTCCGGGCACGACGCTTCCGGACGGACGTAAGGTGGTGGCGGATTGGAAGGGTGATCCCATGGTGTTGAACCCGGGCGATCGCATGCCTAGATTTTGAGACGCGCGCGCGCGCGCGATGATGTAACGAATTCTAACTTTGTCTACTAAAAAGCGCGGCGGGTCGCGGCGTCGTTCCGAACGTCGCGGACTCTATCGTGCGATGTGCTCGTCCATCGCTCACTGCGTCATGGAGATGAGAACTGTATCATCATCTCCGTCCTCGCTCGCCGAGGATGGGGAACGCGACGGCGACGGCGAGGCGTACGGATGACTCCTCGCCGTCTCGCCGTTTCTCGGCGCCGACGTTCTCGGCGCTCTCGGAGGTAACGCCGCGGCGCCGTACACGTCCATCCCCGTGTCTTGACTCAAAGACACCATCACCGGCGTTCCCGGCGTCTGACTTCCATCGCTCGTCGTCGGACTCGCGCCGTGCGGTGGTATCGTTCCGTTGGCGATGGCTCTCGCTCGCGCCAATCGAATCGCATCTGTCGCTCTCCGACTCCTCGCGATGATTCGATCTCGAATCCTGTGTCGCTCTCGCTCCTCTCGCACGGTTTCCGGAGTAAATCCTCGCGGCAACGGCGCCTGACACGTCGGACACCGCCCTATACCGTGCATTCGACACTCCACGAGACAACATCGATGAAACACGTGTCGACACGCCAGTCCCGTGACGAGCTCCACCTTGTCCGGATTATCGCTCGCCTCAGGCCTCGACCGATCCAGCGGACTCTGACACACCGCACAATCCACGTCCCCGAACGCGAACGTCGGCGTCTTCGCCCCGCCGCTTCCCGGCGTTCTCGCCGTCCCGCGTCTCGTCGTCGCCTCCGGCGTGGCGAAGAGCAACCCGTCCCGAATCGCATCCGCCAATCTCTCCGCCGCCTCACGATCGCTCGTCGCCGACGACGTCGGCGGAGACGACGCGAACGGTGATTCTCTCGTCGTCCCGGACGTCGGCGTGGACACGGGCGTGCGCATCACGTCCGTCATGACGCGTTTCGATTCGATGTCTGTTCAAATCCAATCGATCGATCCGTCCCGAGGAGACGAATCTTTCGCGTCTCTCGTCGTCGCCGCGCGCGTTCTCTCCCTCTCGCGCGGGTCCACGCGTCTCGCGCGTTCCCTCGTCGTCCCTCGATCTCGTTGTCACGACGCGGGCGACGTCGTCGTCGATGAATGCCGACGCGAATGCGGTCGCGCGCCGTCGTTCCCCTCTGGCGCGAAATCGGCGAGACGAACCGCCGGCGACGCGCGTCTCTCTCCATCGACCCGCGTCACATCGGTCGAACGACTCTCGCGTACACGAGCGCGCCGAGAACGATGAGCGCGAGCGCGAAAACGCTCACGCGTCGCGCGCACGCGAACGCGACGCACGCGAAGACGCTCTCGCACGGCGCGCGCGCGAAACAGCCGGATTCGGCGGCGTCGAGCGATCGATCTCGAGCGACGCCTCGTCGCGCGTCTCGAACTCTCGCGCGTCCCGAACGATCGATGGCATCGATATCCACGACGAGCGCGCGTTTGGATCGATCGAGCGAGATGAACGCGGCCGAGAGTGGACGCAAACAAATCTCGCACGCGCGCTCGCCGGCGGCGCGTCTCGCGGCGACGTACGCGTCTCGACACTCCACGGTGTCGTGCACGCGTCCGGACGACACGCACGCGCACCCGAGCGAGACCACCCTTTCCATCTCGACGTCCTCGCGCGAGATGTCCTCGAGACACACGCGACACGTCCCCACGACGGCGTTCCTCTCGTCATCCTCGCGATTCGACGCGTCGACACCGTCGTTTGGACTCTTCGTATCTCCGCCATCGATCGCGCGCGAACGAGGACGCGCGCGAGTCTCCTCGTCGGCCACGCGCGCGTCCACGGGCGTAGGAATATTTCCCACATCCGTCATTCCCCCCTTCGCGCGCGTCTGACGTCTCTCGAACGCGACGACGACGCGATTCGATTCCATCGAATTCTCGGCCGCACGAACCCGAGACGTCGCGAGGAATCTCGACGAATCGAATCGATCGTCACTCGGCGCCCTCGCGCGCGCGCGTCGTCGTCATGTCGGACGACGATTCGTTCGTGATGAACATCGCGAACGACGGCGCGGGGACGTCGGGAAGACGAGGGAACCCGCGCGCGAGGACGGTGGCGCGAACGTCGAAAAAGGGATGGCGAGGCGGCGGCGGGAGGGCGCGCGAGGGCGGGTCGCGCGCGCGCGACGGGAGGACAAAGGGGAAGAAACGCGCGCGGGAGGACTCGAGCGCGCGCGCGGGAGGTGGTGGGACGTCGTCGAGAGGGGATGGACGTCGGGACGGGGATGGAGGGCGAGGGAAAAAGTTGTCGTCGGCGGCGCGGACGAAGACGAGAGCGAACGACGCGTCGAGAGACGGGCGAGGGACCGGTTCGCGCGCCGAGGACGACGACGATGGGTTTGAGGTCATTCGTGGGGACGGCGCGAACGCCGAGAATGGGGAGGATGGGTTGGAGTTTAATCCTCGAGACTGGGCGAGTCTGATGAAGCGCGCGGCGGCGAGCGGTTCGGGACGCGACGACGGCGAGGGCGAGGACGGTGATGACGGTGGGACGGGTGAGGACGCGCGCGCGGGTGATCGCGCGAGAGTGTTCGGGAGAGAGCCGACGACGTTCGAGGAGTGCGGACTTCCGGCGTCCATGGTGAAGCACTTGACGGAGAACATCGGTTTCGGCGCGCCGACGGCGGTGCAGGCGAAAACCATTCCTCGAATGTTAGCCGGTCGAGACGTCTTGGTGCGCGCGGAGACCGGGTCGGGGAAGACGCTGAGTTACATCGCGCCGTTGTTCAGTAGGATTGGGGGAATCTTGCCGAGGGTGACGAGAAATGAGGGCACGCGCGGGTTGGTGCTCGTGCCGACGCGAGAGTTGGCGACGCAGGTGGAGGACACGGCGCGTCTCGTGGGAAGACCGTTTCACTGGGTGGTGACGAGCTCCATCATGGGCGGTGAAAACCGCGGTAAAGAAAAAGCGCGCCTACGCAAGGGGGTGTGTCTGCTCATCGCCACCCCGGGTCGATTGTTGGATCATCTGCGGATGACCGAGTCGTTCAACGTGGACAATTTGCGTTGGCTCGTCCTCGACGAAGCCGATCGATTATTAGATTTAGGATTCGAGGAAGATTTGAACGCCATCTTGAACGAGATCGGTCGTCGAACGGAGGGCGCGAGTCTGTGCACCGCCCTTCTCTCCGCCACGCTCACGCCGGGCACGGCGCGTTTAGCCGAACGCATGACGGATCCCATCACCGTCGTCGTCGAGCCGGAGAGGGACGACTTGGAAATCGTCGGCGACGGCGACGACGGCGAGAGTGACGACGTCGACGCGAACGCGAACGCCGACGCTCTCAAACGCATGGTTAAAATCATGACCGGCGGTGAGCGCGTGCGCATGCCGGAGGGTCTCAACCACACCGTCGTCGAGGTGTCCATGAAGGCGAGACTCCCCGCGCTCGCCGGTTTACTCGCGGGATGGATGCGAGGCTCCATCTCCAAGGCGATCGTCTTCTTCTCCTCGTGCGAATCCGTGGAGTACCACTACAAGACCCTCCGTTGGCTCGCCAAGGGGGGTAAGGGCAAGATGGAGGACGACGACGATTCCGTGCAGGGTCCGTACGAAATCTTTCGTCTCCACGGCTTGTTGAGTCAATCCGAACGCACCAACGTCTTTCGAAACTTTGCGACGACCAAAGCGGGCGTCTTGCTCTGCACCGACGTCGGCGCGAGAGGTTTAGATTTCGTCGGCGTCGGCGCGACGGTCCAAGTCGATCCTCCCGCCGACGCCACGACGTACGTGCATCGCGTCGGTCGAACCGCGCGTCTCGGTTCGGATGGCGAAGCCGTGCTCTTTTTACAACCCAAGGAGCGCGAATACGCCGACGTGCTCGCCGACGAGGGCGTCTCCTTCGCCGACGGATCCGCCGTCGCCATGCTCAACGTACTGGACGACGCGAAGGAGGCCACCGAACGGGATAAATCCATGTTTAAGAGCATGCCCCATCTCCATCCCGCCGCCCAACGCATGCAGAAAAAGCTCCTCGCTAAGGTGGCGTCCGACAAACCGTACGACGTCTTGGCCAAGGATGCGTTCCGCGCCCACGTCCGCGCGTACGCCACCTTCCCGAGCAAACTCAAACACATATTCCACGTCAAGAGACTTCATCTCGGCCACGTCGCCGCCGCTTTCGGGCTCAAAGACGCGCCGCAACTCATCGGCGCCTCCGCCACCAAAGCCGCGCTTCGCGCCGCCAAGGACGCCGCCGCGAAGAGATCCAAATCCGACGCCAGGCGCGCCAAGGAAAAACGCATCACCAAGCGCGCGAAAAAGCTCGCCCCTCGCCCCGCGAGCGCATTACCCATCGGCACCGCCTAGTCCTCGATCCTTCGTCCAAAAAGTACCTCGTCTTTGCGAATACGAACGCCAGAGAGGGCTGACTCGACATGAAGGCATTTCGATGTAATTCGTCGTCACTCACCGTCGTCGTCGTCATGTCGGTCATCGCGCCGGCGTCCGTCGGTGCGAGCGCGCGCGCGACGATGCGTCCGCGAGCGGGCGGGCGCGCGCGCGCGTCGTCGTCGTCGTCGTCGTCGAATTCGTCGTCGAGGGTGCGAATGGGCACAGATCGTCGGGACGCGCGCGGGGACGGCGGTGTGCGGGCGCGGGCGCGGACGCGCGCGTCGGTCGCGCGATTTGAAAGCGTGCGTCGCGCGCGTGGGGACGTGCGCGCGCGATCGGAGAGCGCGGCGGCGAGCGACGGGGACGACGGGGACGCGAGCGCGGGCGCGTCGTGCGATTTGGAATTCATAAAGATGGTGCGCGACGACGCGGATAAGCCGACGACTGGATACGCGCTTCAGGTGGCGATTTTTGGGTCGTGCGTCGTGGCGGCTGTTATGTTGTTCGTGGCGTTTGATTTAGGATCGAGCACGTTCATGATGGATGCGAAGAGTCGAATCGTGGGCGCATTGGCGAAGAGCGGGTTCACGGCGGCGTTTGCGCTCATCTTTGTCAGCGAGTTGGGCGATAAAACCTTCTTCATCGCGGCTTTATTGGCGATGCGTCTCGGTCGATTGCGCGTGCTCGCGGGCGCGACGACGGCGTTGGCGACGATGACGGTCATCTCGGTCGCCATCGGGAGAGCGTTTCAAAATTTACCGTCCTCTCTCGCGCCGACGCTCCCCATCGGAGAGTACGCCGCCGTCGCTATGTTGGTGTTTTTTGGCGTCAACACGCTCAAGGACGCGTTGGCCATGGATCCCAGCGGCGCGACGCCCGAGGAGCACGGCGAACTCGCCGAGGCGACCGAGGTCGTGTGTAAATCCACGAGCGTGCAGAAACGATCCCCGGGTGTCGCAGCGTTGATCGAAACCTTTACGTTGATCTTCATCGCCGAGTGGGGCGATCGAAGCATGTTAGCTACCATCGCCCTCGGCGCCGCGCAAAACCCAGTCGGCGTCGCGTTCGGAGCCACGCTCGGGCATTTCATCGCCACGCTCATCGCCGTCGTCGGTGGGTCTCTCCTCTCCAAACGCATCAGCGAACGCACGGTGGGCGTCGTCGGCGGAAGTTTGTTCCTCGCCTTCGCTCTCTTCACCGCGCTCGGCGTCTTTTAAACCGGAGAATTCGAGCCTCGGCGTCGAGGCAGTAGTATTTTAATAATGCATGCGCGAACGCGTCGAGACGGTCGATCGATCGAAAAAAATTTTTCTCCTTCCGCTTCCGTATTCATCACAATCTACTACATCATTTCGGCACCATGCGCTGGAGAAAGATTATGAGCAACACCCCCGCGATGGCGCCGCCGAGATGGGCGACGTGATTCACGTTTCCCGCGCCGACGCCCGACCCCGCGGCGGCGATCATCTTCGCCTCGCTCAGAAACCTATCCACGACGAATTGTCCCAAAATCACCACCTCTAAGAGTCTTCGCCAGTTCCAACTCAATTTCACGAGCACCGAAACGGCGAAGAGACCGAACACGGCGCCGCTCGCGCCCAGACTCACCGTCGCCGCCCCGCCGATGCCCAAGACGCCGCCCACGCTCTTGGGCAATAAAAACCACGACGCGAGATTGGCGCCGATGCCGGTGACGAGATACGACATCCACACCCCGAACGCTCCCTCCTCCTCCTCGATGAGCTTGCCGAAAATGTACAGAAAGAAAATATTGGACGACAAGTGCGCCCAATTGGCGTGACAAAACGTCGACGTCGCGAATTGCCACCACGTCGGACGCGCGTGGTTCAGATACAGCGTCTTCACGAAGCTCATGTGCCCCCAGTGATCGCACGCGAACAGCGCAAAGTTTAAGAACAACAGCGCAAAGACACCATCGTAGGACGTGCGCGCACCGCGTCCGATTCTCGTCGACGCGCGCGTCGTCGTCCTCGCCGCGTTCGCCGCCGCGCGACCCATCGACGTCGCGGCGTCTCCCGCGTACTTGCGCATGAGTTCGTCCACGCCGTCCGGCAGACCCGCACCCGCGTCCGATTTTCCTCGCGTCGCGACCCCTCGCGCGCGTCGTCCCGCGCGCACGCGTCGCGTCCCCGTCGTCCTCGTCCCCACCCGAGCAACGGCCGCGCGCGCGTCCCGCGCCTCCCCTCGCGCGCGCGACCGCTCCCGTCGTCCCACGCCTCGCGCGAGCGGCGCCGACGACACCATTCGCACCGTTCGCATCGTCCCTCTCCGTCCGAGTCACCGCGCGTCGTCGACGTGTGTCGTCGAACGCGCGCGCGATGACCCGCGTCATCGCGCGCCATCGATCCACGTCGACGCCCCACGCGCGCGCGTCGATTCACACCGCGCGTCCTCGACGACGACGACGCTCGCGAACGCACCGCGCGCGTTCGCGTCGACCGCGATCGATCGCGCGCGCGAGGCGACGTCGATGGGATTCCGAGACGGCGCGAGACGGTCGGTCGACGTCGCGCGCGCCCTTTGTCGTTTTGACGAGTCATGACCCGCCAATTGGGGGGACTCGATCGCGATCGACCGCGCCCGCGACGTCCCCGCCGCGCGCGGTCGTCCCCGCGCGCACTCCCGCGCGCGACTCGGTCGTCGCTCGACTCGCTCGACTCCCCGCCGCGCGTCCTCCTCGTCGCGCCTCGGTCGACGAGCGGTGACCGGAGACGTCCGAAGACGTCGGGAGAGGTGTCGATTTCGGTCCACCGGCGGCGCGCGAGACCCTCTCGAACGCGAGATCGCGTCGTCTCGCGCGCGCGCGGGACGCGGTCGATCGTCGATCGACGCGCGGGAACGCCTCGGTGCGTTTCGACGCGATCGTCATGCGGAGTTTCGCGAGTGGGAGGGGAGGAACGCGGGCGTCCACGAGCGCGAGGTGCGATCGGGGACGCGCGCGCGCGCGCGGGGCGGCGCGGGGACGGCGGGCGACGGCGCGCGCGTCGGCGCGGGATGGGTCGCCGTCGTCGACGTGGGCGTCGAGAGAGGAGAGAGAGAGCTGTGATACCGGGAAAGGGGGCGGTGGGAGAGGGGACGGGGCGTTCGCGAGGTATGGAAATGGTGGTTTGAATTATTCGCGCGCGGGTCTTCGAAAGCCGCGGCGGCGGGGAGGCGCGGCGGCGGCGAACGAATCGAGCGGCGTACTCGCGGTCGGGAGCGATGGACGAGGGGAAGATTTGGAGGAGGATGAGTACAAGGTGGGGGTTCTTTTGCTCAATCTCGGTGGTCCGGAGACGTTGGATGATGTGCAACCGTTTCTGTATAATTTATTCGCCGATCCGTCCATCATTCGGTTGCCCGGACCGCTTCGGCTTTTACAAGGTTTTCTCGCCAACGTCTTGAGTTCGTCTCGAGCGCCGAAGAGCCGAGAGGCGTACGAGTCCATCGGTGGTGGTTCTCCGCTTCGTCGAATCACCGAGGCGCAGGCGAGGGCGCTGCAGACGGCGATGGAGACGCGAGGAATCGCCGCCAAGGCGTACGTCGGCATGCGGTATTGGAAACCGTTCACCGAGGACGCCATCGAAGCCATCAAACGAGACGGCATCAATCGACTCGTGGTGTTACCGCTGTACCCACAATTCTCCATCAGTACGTCGGGATCGAGTCTGCGTCTGTTGGAGCAGTACTTTAGCGATGATGAAGAGTTGGCGAGGGTGCGTCACACGGTTATTCCGTCGTGGTATCAGCGTCCCGGATACATCAAAGCCATGGCGGCGATGATCGCCAAGACGTTGCGAGAACAATTCGACGATGAAAAGGAACCGATCATCTTCTTCTCGGCGCACGGCGTGCCGACATCGTACGTCGAGGAGGCTGGGGATCCGTACAAGGATGAGATGGAGGCGTGCGTCAGACTCATCGTCGACGAGTTGCGCGACGCCGGCGTGGATAACGAACACGTCTTGGCGTACCAATCGCGCGTCGGACCGGTGGAGTGGCTCAAGCCGTACACGGACGACACCATACGCGAACTCGGGAGAAAAGGAACGAAAGCGCTGTGCGCGGTGCCCATCTCCTTCGTCAGCGAACACATCGAAACCTTGGAAGAGATTGACATGGAGTATCGCGAGTTGGCCGAGGAGAGCGGGGTGGAAAAGTGGGGCCGCGTCCCCGCGCTCGACACGGATCCTCTCTTCATCGACGATCTCGCCGACGCCGTCATCGAGTCTTTACCTTACACGTCGCGCATGAACAAACGCCGCGCCGAAGAGGAGGTCGGTCTCGACGTTCCTCCGAGCGAGGTGGGACAAATTCTCGCCGCGTACGATCTCGCCAAGCTCGCCATGCCCGTGCCGGATAGTTCGCTTCGCACGACGTCGTCGACGAAACGATCGGATGAATTCACCGGATCCACCGGTGATCTCGTCAACGTCGCCATCGTCGTCTTCATCGTCTTCGTCTTCTTACAGTACGTCGCGGGCGCCAACGGACTCTTTGGATCGTACGGCGTCTTCTCCAACTGGTGAGACCACGGAGCGCCACGGAGCGCGCGCGCGCGCCGCTCGCCGCGCGGCGATACACCGCACGCACACCTTCACCGACATCCTCCGCCCGCATCACCTCCACACGTCACCCATTCGTTACTTAGCCACTATTTTTTCATTTATCTCGCCGTGTAAGCGAAGAAAACCGCAGACGAACGCGCGCGCGCGCCGCGTCTCCCGACGGCTGCACTGAATTTGAATCGCAGACGAAACGACACATCGACGCGCCCGCGCGAACGCGATGCGCACCTCCATCATCGCGCGCGCGCTCGCGCGACGCGCGACGACGCCCGTCGTCGCGTGCCGTAAGTCTCGCGCGTTCCGCGCGATCGGTCGCGTCGAACGCGGCGCGACATCACCGGCGCGCGCGCTCTCGTCGACACTCGCGTGGGACGCGGGACGGGACCGTCGTCGACGCGCGGGCGTCGATGTCGCCGGGACGATCGCGCGCGGGGACGCGCGACGATCGTGGGTGGTGACGAGCGGGGCGCGCGGGCGGCGGTGGGCGCGCGCGAACGCGAACGCGAGCGCGGGCGGGGAGGGGGAGGATTACGGCGACGACGAGGAATTCGGCGAAACGTTTTACGTCGGCGATGCCGAGTGCGTGTGCGATGTGATGATCGTCGATGAGGATGGACGAGAGCCGAGAGAGGTGCAGGAGCGTGGACTCGATCTGCGCGCGCTGCGGAAAGAGGTGGAGGAGGACGCGGTGGCGTTGATGACGCTGTTGTTGGAGAATCCGGGCGGTTCAGCGGCGACGGCGCGCGCGAGAGAGACGCTGCCGAAATCGGTGTCGCATCTCGAGTTGAGCGTGGCGCTGTGCTCGGACGAGTATATCAGGAGTTTAAACGCCGGGTACAGACAAAAAGATAGCGCGACGGACGTGTTGAGCTTCCCGGCGGAGAGTTTCGGTCCGATGGCGGTGTTGGGGGACGTCATCGTGAGCGTGGACACGGCGAGCGCGCAGGCGAGAGAGGTCGGACACGGGCTCAGGGACGAGTGTCGAGTGCTCCTGGTGCATGGTTTGTTACACTTGCTGGGATTGGATCACGAGCTGAGCGAGGCGGACGCGGAGACGATGGCGGTGGCGGAGCAAGAGATGTTGCGCGCGTTGGGATGGAAGGTAACGGGACTCACGCGACGCGCGTCGGGCGACGTGCCGTCCGCCGCGAGGACAACGAGCGCGCAGAGACGCGTTTTGGTGACGGACCTCGACGGGACGCTCTTGAATAGAGACAGCGTCATCACGCCGGGCGTCGCCGCCGCGCTGCGCAGAGCAATTGCGTCCGGCGTGGAGGTGGTTGTCGCCACCGGCAAGGCGAGACCGGCGGCCATTCGAGCCGCCTCGACGCAGGGTTTGGACGGTATCATCGTCGGTAAAAACACTCCGGGCGTATTTCTGCAGGGACTCGAGGTGTACGGACGCGGCGGCGAGCTCGTGTACGAGGCGAAAATGCCCGAAGACGTCACGAGGGACGCCTTTATGATGATGAAGGACGTCGTGCACCGGGACTTGGCGCTCACCGCGTTCTGCGGTGACACGTGCGCGACGCTCGAAGCGAGTCCACTCTTGGACTCGCTACACAAAACGTTTCACGAACCTCCGAGCGACGTGTACGAATCCGTGGACGCCATATTATCTTCGGGCACCGTTCGTAAACTTTTATTAATGGGACCGAGCAAAGAGAGCATCGACGGCGTGCGACCCATCTGGGAAGCCGCCTTTAAGGATCGCGCCGAGGTGACGCAGGCCGTCGCAGACATGTTGGAGATATTACCGCTCGGTAACGACAAATCTAAGGGCGTGCAGGCGGTGCTGAAATCGATGGACGTGAACCCGGCGTTCGACGTCGTCGCGTGCGGCGACGGCGAAAACGACGCTGAGATGCTCGGATTCGTCGGGTGCGGCGTGGCGATGGCGAACGCCTGCGAAAAGACCAAAACGAGCGCGGCGCACGTGTTGGATTCGTCCAACGAGCAAGACGGCGTCGCGGAGGCTATCGATAGGTTCGTACTTTAATACATATTCTGCGCTGTAACAACGAGTAGTTCGACACGACGATGTCGTCGCGACGAATCGAACCATCGCGCCAAAACGCGTTCGCGCATGCGCACGCTCGTCCCGACATATGTCATCCTGATGATATGTCTCGCCGCTGTTTTCACCTCTCCAACCCTCGCGACCGGTGTCTTCGCGCGTAAAGCGTACCTGGTATCGCACGCGAGCGCCGACGCCTCGACCAGCGCTTTGCCGTGCGCGCGTCGACTCAATATACTGTTTCGAAGACGACTCGCGAGAAGTTTCGCGGCGTACCTGAACGATTGGGAGCGCGAACAACTATCGGCGTGCGTTCCCGGGTTGACGTTCGAAGAAGACGTCGAAGTGACGGCGCAATCAAACTTCTGGTCGAGCGATAGAATGAACCAACGCCGGCTACCTCTCGATGAAAAACTCCTTCCGCGCGATCCGACGAACGGTCTCGGGAGCATCGTTCGCGTCTTCGTCCTCGACACGGGCGTTCGTCGCTCGCACGTCGAGTTTGGAGACGTGCACTTCGGAGTCGGGGCTAATTTCGTCGAAGACGGCTTCGGTGGAGAAGAAGGAGACGATTGCGACGGGCACGGCACCCACGTCGCGTCGACGATTCAAAGGATCGCGTACAGAGGGAAAACGATCATCCATCCCGTGCGCGTCCTCGATTGTCACGGAAATGGAGAGCTATCGGCGCTCATCGCCGGACTCGAGTGGGTCGAGCGCATGGTCGAGACGTGCGATGTCCCCGCCGTTGTGTCGCTGGCGCTGGGCATCAAAGCCGGCGTGTGGTCGCGAACGCTCGAAACCATTGTCGAATCGCTCGACCGATGCGGCGTGCTCGTCGTCAGCGCCGCCGGGAATCAACAATCCGACGCGTGCGAGATATCTCCCGGAAACGTCGAGGCCACGCTCACGGTATCTGCGAGCGACGACCGTGATTTCGTGTACCACTTCGCCAACGACGGCGCATGCGTCGACGTCATCGTCCCCGGCGTTCGAATCCTGGGCGCGTGCGCGGGATACACGACGTGCGATGATCCAAGCGATACGTCGTACGCGTACCAGAGCGGCACGAGCATGGCGGTGGCGAACGCCGTCGGTGCGGCGTCTCGCGTGTTGAGCGTCGCGCCGACGATGACGCCTCGCGCGCTCAAAGAATTTCTAAAGTCCACGGCGACTCGCGGCGCCGTTCGCGGCACCATGCGCGAGGACACGCCCAATCTACTCGTGTATGTCGCATGAGGCGTTACATTTTGTCCGCCGCGAATCGCACGGCGTCCACGGGTATCGCGAAGTTAACGCCCTCGGGATCTCGCTTACCGGTGCCGGCGTACGGCACGACATTCATGCCCACGATTCGACCGTTCCCATCGCACAGTGCGCCACCGCTGGTGAATTCTGTGATTTTTGCGTCTGTTTGAATCAGCCCTTTGAGCCCAACGCCGTTTTTACTCGGTATTTTGCGTCCCAATCCAGAAATCGTTCCTTGCGTAAGCGTCGGCGACGCGTCGTCGGCGAATCCCACCGCGAAGACGCTCTGTCCCACTCGTAAATCCTCGCTCGTCCCAATCTTCGGCGTCGCGATCACGGACGACGACGATGGAAATCTACTCCTCGGAATCTTCACGAACGCCACGTCCAGGCTTCGATTGGCAAAGTATTCGCACGACGCGTCGAGC
>CEUV01029113.1_pt1 | contig 31459 bp, 50 predicted proteins | sample 356401 | NCBI WGS metagenome assembly CEUV01 (sample SAMEA2622710, study PRJEB7988) | marine metagenome | isolation source: saline water (ENVO:00002010), including
ATCAAAGTCAAAGAGATTAAATGTCAATGCGTCAGCAATACCACCTGCGACAGATGCAGGATTCATCAAACGTTTGGCGTTATTTACAACAAACTGGACGGTGCCACCAATGACATCCATCAGTCCGCCAAATATCAATTTAACAAAACTACCAAGGACTCCAGCAGCATCTATCAGGACTTTACCAAGTTGACCTATAAGGGAGAATATCATCCCCAAGGGCTCAGATATCTGCTTGAATAGAGGTCCGATGGTCTGCTTGACCACCTCAAACATCATCTTGAATGCTCTACCGATAGGTCCGAAGATAGGCTCCATGATTGGACCTAACTCTTTACCTACCCACTCACCTAAGAAACTACCGATTGCGTTGCCAACGATAGGTGCAAAGGGTCCAAGGAAGGGTCCTAGCAACGCCGTGCCAGCTACACCACCAAGTAAACCACCAATACCCTGACCTACACCAGCACCAACAGCAGAGGATGTCTTCTCGCCCATCGCGAGACCTGCCGCAATCCTACCAGCGCCACCTACAACGCTCATGCCGACGTTTAACTTACCGCCGAGCTTACCAAATACTTTGTTAGCACCAGCACCAAATCTTTTTCGTGCTGCAGATGCTTTACCTTTGAATTTAGTGAAACGACTCTCTTTACCAAATCTGTCCTCAAATGCTTTCTGAGCACCAGGATTCTTGCGGTCTGCCTTAGCGGCAGACTTCTTCATCGCTTCGTATTCTTCTTTGGAGTAGATAACTCCAGTTTTCTTATCTCTATATCCAGTCTTTCTTACTTTCCTGTTAGCATCTGCCTCTGCAGACTGCTGGTTAGACATCTGGAAGATCATTCTCAGACGATTAACGTCCTTCATTAACTTCCAAGGCATGATCATATACTGTGCTGTCCTAAGCACAGCAAGTCCACCCATCAACTGCATGACTCCAAGTATACCTCGGAATGCACGCTTGATAGCATTCTCATCCTTAAAGTTACCAATTACATTAGTCAGTCCGTCAAAGACTAGACCAATTCCCATCTTTGTAATGTTAAAAGCAAACTTACCAATGGTGAATAATAACTTGAAAACTTTTACTGCTTTCTGAGCATTTTGCGGGTTACTTAACCAGTTTAGTGCTCCAAATATAATCATATACTTGAAGACCTTGGCAAGACCATTCAGAAATTTACCAAACGTAGTTAGTTTGGGTTTCTGTTTTGCAACTGCCTTTCTAGCTTCTTCTTTGCCTTCCTCTACGCCCCTTTCTGCTTCATTTTCTAATCGATCACGTTTCTTCTTTCGGAAAGTCCTTCGGAGTTTACGCATGGAATCAGTCCATGCAGTCTTATCCTTCTTCTCTTTCCTCTTGATAGTCGTGACTTCAGTCTTAGAATTGTCTGAAAGATACTCTGTTTCAAACTTTAGAAGCTCAGTAGTGTCATACAAACTCTTGGCAATGCCATCTGTTACCGCTCCCATGCGATTGATGCTTTTACGCACCTGATCCATGTTTTGAGCGATACCTGACTTACCAGTTATCGGTTGAATTTTGACGAAACTACGGAGTGCTGCCATTAGAGGGACATGCGTGATTGATCTTGCTGTTGCCGTCTTTCTTCCTCAGCAATATGTGCGAGGAGAAGATTCACATATACATCTCTTTCCCACGGAATCATATTCTCCAACTCGGTTAGTGAATACTTGTGGTGCTGCATTAAGGCAAAGTTTGTTTTATAGTAGTTTTCAAGACTGTCGTGCAGTAGGGCTATGCGAAAAAACTTGCAAGTCCTTCAAGCACAACATCAGATGTAACTTTAGTCTTCGGATTAGTAACCTGAAGTGTGTATGTCAGTTTAGGCATAGTCTCAAAGAATTTTTGGACTTTTGCAAACTGCTCAGAATTCAAGTTTTCCAAGAATTCAAGTGCTTCTTCCTTAGTGAAGTTGTCATAAACTTCTTCCTTATCGTAAACACTTTCAATACACCCTGCTGCTAAATCAAAGATATCCTCAATATTAGGATTATCTGCCATATTCTGACTAATGAATACATCAAGAGAGGGATACTTCATAACAACACCCACATTATCATCGAGAAGCATTTTCTTCTCATGATCAGCAGGAATTTCCACTTCAACTTCATTGAGTGGCACCATTACTTCGACCTGAGTCTCATTATCATCGGGGCAGGTGATTTTGAATTCACTTGCTTCACCAACAGCAGTAGCACGAATGCGAAGGAAGATATACTCAATCTCAAAAGTTGCAAGATCTTCTACTTTTTGTTTCAGATTAGTGCAATTCTTAATGATGGTCTTAACTGCCTTGATCATCTGCTTGTCGTCTTGCGACTCCATAGCAAGATAGAGAAGTTTCTCTTCTTTTACAAGGAAAGGTCTATAGGTAACTTTGGTGCCCGTAATAGGCAACTTCAGATCATACTCGGGGATAGCGAGCTTAGGTAAAGGCATAATTCTCCATAACTATTAAATTTATTTAGGTGCCAAAGAATGAGGAATCTACCTGCTCGGAAGCAAATCCTAAGCGAGCAAAGATTTCATCAAAGTTACGAATAACTTTATCATTGGCATTGGGGTTGAAGGTGAGAATATCCTCTGCAACCGTGTCAAATCTAAATCTTTCATATTTGAAGTCAACGTCAATCTTCAATAGATCTGCTGGTCCGTTATTAAGAGACATTGCTGAGATATCGAATGGATATGCACCATACATCTGCCATACTGCAGTTGACCTATTCATTCTCTGCTCAAAATTGACTTGTCTTCCGTTAAAATTAGTAGCACCCTTATATACAACGTTAGCGCCATTCTCCCATTTCAGGATCTGAATGTCTGCTGTGTATTCATCATAAAAGGTGACTCTGTTTTCAGCATCGTTAGCAGTCATATTCATCCAATTCTCAAAGAATTGACGATGATACATGTCCTTTGTCATGATGAAGGACATTCTGACTTCTTGTTTCTGCTGACCATATGCATAATCATATGGCATACCAATAGTTTTGACTGCTTGAGTCTTAATTCTTCTAGCAGGTATGGTTACACTGTCAGCGAAGTAATTGATAGATTCGTAGTGCTCTCTATACTGAGGTGCTTTCCCAGTAGCATATAACATCGGTGGAAGAGTAATCTCCACCGAAAATAGATTTGACTTAGCAATATCTTTCTCACCACTTGCTACTAGATCAGCAAATCGGAGAAAACTATTGGGATTCCTGTAACTCATTAAACTCGACTCCAGATATGACTGCTAGGGACCTCGATCCAACGACCTGCTGCATTAAATAGGAATTGCTCTAATGGCAATGGAGTCATGTCCTGCAGATCAATCGGTTTAACAGTATAGATGTTGGTAGCATTTGACATAAAGTATTTATGATGGCAACGGGCAGGATACGCGGCACTGCCCATAGACCACTGTGCAGCGATTGTCTTTCTTGCCGTAGGACGTAGATAATGTAAGTTACCACCTGAGAATTGGAGGTTAGGATCATCTTTGTCGGATATCTTCACCATCGGAAATCTGTCATAAAACTGCAGTTTTTCACTTGCTGCAGAATATGCAAAGAATATGACATCACCAACCTCAAAGGTGCCTTGATATGGCTCCAGACCAAATTGCAGTTGACTGCGATACCATTCCTTTGTTTGCGACTTGCCTTCTGCAAGGTCTTTAACATCAGTGAAGATGCTCATACGTTTAACTCTGTTTCTGTGAGGATTAGGAATTCCATACGACGGTCCTTACAGTATTCTCTTGCTGCCTTCCACTTTGCTTGGTTGACACCGTAAGTTTTCACCTCAGTTATGTATTTTTTAGTTTGCCTTTTTGGTCTCTTCGGGGGATTACATTGTATCTTCGGTTTAACCTCGATAATGAATTTCTGAGTCCCTCCGTTTCTAGTGCGTGCTCTGACGTAAAAATCGGGGAAATAGCGATGAATCCTATTATCAACAGGACTGATGTATGGAATAACGATCTCTTCACTTCCCCACTCAATCACGTTTACATTCTTATCACACCACACCATAAACTTTCTTTCCCACAAACTCCTATAAATAATATTTGTGGGATCACCCTTATACTTATGTCTATTTGACGGTTTGTACTTTCCAGAATAACTCATGAGCCTAAAAAAATTCTCCACTTTGGTGTTTCCGAGGGTAAAACCCTTAGGGACTAATGGAAGTAGCAGATCGTCTGTAAGAGAGAGTGCTTCTTATCCCACTGAAGTTGTAGACTACCTTAAATTAGATATTTATCAGCACTTAAAGAGAGGAAAGGCATCTGATAAGGCAAGTGGTAAACTTAGAGGGAGTTTATATCTTTATTTACCACCTGGTTTGAATGAGAAATACTCTGCTAAGTATGAAGGCAAGAATCTCAGTGCAGTTGGTAATGCAGTGATGGATGCTGCTACTTCAGTAGTGGATAGTGGCGGATCTCTTGATGGTCAAGGATTCGGAGACAGTGTATCTAGAGCGGCAAAAGCAGCAAAACCTGCTCTTGGATTCAAACTTGGTGCCACAGCAATCAACACTGTAGTTGGTGAAGTATCACCTTACGGATTTAACCTTGATTCTAATGACCTCAGTCAAATAACCCAAGGTAAAGTGTTTAACCCTTATGAGGAGATGCTCTTCAAAGGTGTTGGATTCATCTCTCATAATTTTAGATTTACATTTGTGCCTAAGAGTGCTGCTGATGTGCAGACAATTTATGAAATTATCAGTAATCTTAGGCAAGCAATGCACCCAGCAAAGGATGGAAGCGATTACTTGCTCATCCCTGATAAGTTTAGGGCAGAAATTGTTAGATATGTTTCCAAGGGTGGTGAAGAAGAATTAGGTGAAGGGTCAGCAAAGGGTGGTTACATGAATACACTACTACGCTTCCCACACAGAATGGTGTTGCAAGACATGTCTGTTGATTTCGGTGACTCTACCGCAATTCGCACACAAATTCCTGGTATGGATACCGAGGATTTTGGTTTTGCAGTATATAATATGAGTCTTACTTTCCAAGAGACAAAATACCGCACACGCGAAGACTTCTCAGACGACTAATGGCAAATTATTTCTCATACTTACCCGATGTATTCGTAAGGACATCTAGTTATCGCACAGGTAGCAATGATCCTTATATTATGGCGAAGAATCTCTTTCGTCGTATAAAAATTAGGGAAGATCTGAGTGATATTATTCTTGGATTTGAAAAATACACAATCCAAAATAATGAAAGACCAGATCAGATTGCTGACAAGGTGTATGGCAATGTTAACTATGATTGGGTTATCCTGCTGACAAATAACATCATCAATATCTACGATGAATGGCCTATGTCAGAGCAAGAGATGTATAACCATATGGTCCGTAAATATGGTGCTGATGAGGTAGAAAGTGTCCATCATTGGGTAACACAAGAAATTAGAAACTTACAGGGTGATGTAATCCTAAGACCTGGATTTGAAGTCCCTCAAGATTTCCAATACTCACGACCTGATGGTAGTGTGGTGCCTAAAGAGGATCTAGTGAGACCTATTTCCAACTATGACTATGAAATGGCACTGAATGAGTATAAGAGAGGTATACACATATTAAAACCTCAATTTATCGATGCATTTGTTGAGGAATTTGAGAATCTAGTTGAATATCTACCTTCTAACGAAGTTGATCCTGTTACAGGTATCAAGAGGACTGTAGGTGCTGTTGCAGAGGCATTTACAAACGTCAAACCCACATATCAAACATTGGTGGGACAGTTACCTTCTATTGAATTTGCCTCCTCAGCAGAATACACCTCCAGAAACTTTGGATCTACTGATCCTAGTATCTCTGAAGGTGATGTGCTTGCTGATGGTAGCACTGTTGTCACCACTGGTGAAGAATCTGCTACTGTTGAGCAAGCAGGTCAGCAGACTCAGGAAGAGACTAACCAATATGGATCTGCTGGATCATCTAGTGGTCAAGGCAGCAGCAGCGGTAGCTCTGGGTCTTCTGGTAGCAGCGGTAGCTCTGGATCTTCTGGCAGTAGCGGTGGATCCTATGGCGGTGGATATGGCGGCGGTTACTACGGTGGTGGTGGCGGAGGATATTAAATAAGTCCTTTCTCTACAGCTAATTGTAGCAATTCTTTCAAATGACCCACATGTTGCGATCCTAACGCAATTTGTGGGTATTTTGCTTCTGGTCCAAATTCTTCTTCAAATGCTCTTTGAGTAAAATGTTGATCTAGGCGATACTCAAGAAATTCACCTTTTAATGATCTGAGGAGTTGTGCTGCTCTCTCGCACTCTTGACTCCCATCGGAATAAATTACTGCGGTTTGTGGTACTACCATTACTTCTCCTTGTGATTGTAGATAATTACAATTTTTTCATGCTCTGTAGTCCTGTCTGAGCATGTGTAGTGCTCCACCTTCGCATCCAATAATTCACTCACCTTCTCTAGAAGGTTATTTGCTATATTACGGTTAGTCACGTTGACGCCAGTCATCAGGTTTGTCCCTCCTAAACCAATCTCTAATATCTTCCGCACTATCAAACCCCGTTTTATAATTGGATGGGTCGGGGTCACCTAGTCCCATCCTATTCATAAAATCGTCCATACTCCCTTCTTCAATCTCAATGAATGCTTGACGACGTGCTTTGTTTAACCAGTCTCTAGCAGTTGTATGGCGTTTGGCAAGTTTTTCTGCCCACACCATATCTTCAATAGGGACAGATTGTTTATTTGCGATTGCTTTGCAAATAGACTCTAAGCGAAGTCGATAAGCGGTAGACAGCATAGATCATTTCTGCAGTTTTGACTCTAATTCAGAGACTTTGTTAAAATCGGCATAAGATGCTTCAGATCGCGTATTAAGGATATCTTTGATATCATCAATAATCACGTCATTTTCAACATAGTCGTCCAGATAAGTATTTAACGCTTCCGCCAAATAACGGTATCTGTGCCATTCTGGCGTATATGGTTTGTAGTGTGTCATAGTAAAATTTATGAAAAACCCTGAGGGCGAAAAAATACCCCGAATTTTTTTTCGACCTTTTTTGAAACTAAAAGTCAAATAATATATGGGTCTAATACCTACAGGGTCTCCACCTAAGTCTTGTTTGTTTCTCCCAGTAACCCTCGACGTATTCGTATTGTCCTAACCAACGACCAGGAATCCAAACACGTCTGGTTACCTGCACCTCACACATATGTCTACGGGGTCTGTAATAGTCCCTGTGGTAGTGTGAATCATAATAATGATAGTGCCCATCCCCTTGAAACGGCTCCCAGAATTCTTTCCAAGTAAGTGCATTGGCAGGTGCCGCACACAGCAGTAAAAGGGGAAGGGCGAGGAGTTTCATTAGTCGTCGTTAGCGAGGGCAGCGAAGTAGTCCAAGTCAGGACCATCGTCTGCTTTGTTTAACTCTTCAATCTTAGCACCAAATCCACTAGGAGTGGGATCTGGTTGTGACACTTTGGCAGACGCCACAATGTCCTCATCCTCAAAAGACTCATCACGAGTGCGGACCTGAGTGCGACCCTTGTTAAGGACCAAATTCAGACGCTCTTCCAGTTTCTCATAAGACTTGAAGGCAGAAGGATCAGTAAATTCCTTGAGGGAATACTGAGACTTCCAGAGTGCTTCCAGTTTGTCGTCATCGAAACCACCCAACGTGGAAGGTGCTGCGAAGTCAGACTTGTCATAATTCCAGTAACCACCAATGGTTTGGATTTTGACACGGAAGTCTGCACCCTGCCAAAGATCGAAAGGATTGATAGGTTCTTCGTCTTCAAACTGAGGTTGCATAGAAGACACGATCTTATCGTGGATCTTCTTACCATACTTATAGAGGAATACTTTACCCTCGTTTTGAGGATTCAGTTGATCCTTCACGACATAGATGTTGCTGTAGTAAGAGAGTTTCCTCTTCTGCTTACGAGCAATCTCTTTGTCGGAATCGAGACCGCTATTCCAGAGTGTGCGATTCAATTCACCAACAGGATCTTTCTGACCCAGTGTAGTGAGTGAGTTTTCAATATACCATCCGCCTGGTCCTTGGAAAGCGTGACTCCAAACTTGTGCCCAAGGAAGATCTTCTCCGTCAGGCTCAGGAAGGAAACGGATCACGGCATAACCGTTACCGCTCTTGTCCACTCCTGGTTTCCAGAGTCGCTCGTCGGGACCAGCGCCCTGTGGTTTGGACATCTTCTCAATCTGCTGAGTCAGTTTATCAAAAGACCCAGACTTTTTCTTGAGACTTGCAAAAGACATTTATTTCTCCGTTGTGGTTGTGTGTTTTGTATTTGCCACCGTATTATGGTGACACATTATTTAGCGTTTGTCAAGGGACCGTGTGCGGTTTATGATCAGCACACGCTCACCATCGTGCGTGAATTGTAGGTCGTCATCAGGATCCCAGCATAACTCTTCGTATAGGTCATCGAGTTTCTGCATATCCTCGTAGAGTTGATTAGGATTGGGCATCACGCAACTCCTTACGCCACGTTTGTAATTTATCTTCCATAGTCTGAAGGATCATCATGAGATTCATGCCTCCAGAATATTCCTGTGATAGGAGGTCGATGCGATTCTTGACAAACTTTGCCTCGCTATCTTCATTGTTAGTTGGATCTAGAGAGTGTGATGCTAATGCTAAACGAGAGTAGAATACTTTTTGTTTAGCAATTAACTCTAGAGTTTTCTCGACATGCTCCAGACGTTGCTCTGGATCAAAGTCTTTCAGACCAGCAGACATCTTCAGGAGCTCTGTATAGCACTCTTGAATCTCTTCTACTTCATCTCTTACTACGTCGCTCTTGAAAAAATCGTCAGTCATAATGGCAGGATTCCTCTGCTCGTCCTTTTAATGTAGTTTAATTGTTGTGCGTCCCACTTGATCTTATCCTTCAAGGGTTTAGAGATTAGTTTACTCACGGTTTCAACTTCGATCTCAAACTCTTCACAGATAGATGTGACTGCTTCTATGTAGTTAATGAGACCTTGACTGTCTTTAACTCGTGACTCCACAAGTGAGGTAAATTTACCTTGTGTCATAAATTTTTCTTCAATTTCTTTCATTTCATACCCTCCACATAGTAGCGGTATTCATGGATCCACTTGATTAGTGTGTCCATATAGGGTATTTTATCATACTTTTCAGCAACTTGTATCTCTCCCTTCTCAGATACTGAAAGGGTGACAAGTTTGTCTACTTCGATACCAGTCATTTCGTAATACATGTAAGCGTATGCTGCCTCTTGGACGAAATACTTCTCAAGCATTTTGTCACTCTTAAGGCGAGTCGTGGTCTTAAAGTCAATAATTGCTAGGGAATTATCAAACTCAGCAATACAATCAACCCTGCCAGCAACGCCCAACTTAAGAGAAAAAAGAGGGGCTTCAATACAGTGAATGTTAGAAATACGATCAAGAGTCTCACGAGCAGCCCTGAAAAGGTACTGGGGAAGACCCTTGCTCTCTTTAACTTTTTCCAATTCATTGTTTAGATAGTGCTCGACGATGTTGTGGTATTGAGTGCCACGCCACGATGCAGCACGGCGGACTCGCTCTGCTTCAGTATAACCTACTCTCTTCTCCCATGCAAGTATACCCGCCTTAGTATTATGACCGACAACAGTAGTGACGCTAGGCATCCAACCATCATCGGTCTTATAAAACCTTCCGTGAGGAAGAGTCCTGCTCTCCAACTCTGTAAGAGGAGCGGCAGGACCCACATAATTAAAAGTCATTCACATTCCCATGTTAATTTTAGATACAAGATACTCTTTCACTAAACCAGATCTAACGATGTCTTCGATACCAAACTCAACACAGTCGAAGGATGGCATGGACTGTAGGATCTTCATGAAGTCAAGCACACCATTGCGCTCGTTGCTCTTCACAAGATCAGACTGGGTATAGTCACCAGAGAAGATGATCTTAGAATCTTCACCAACACGAGTGATAATAGAATCAAGCTCATGGAAGTTGAGATTGCTAAACTCATCTACAATTATAATACACCTGTCAAGTGTCACGCCACGAATGAATGAGGTGGACCAGAAAGAGACAGTCTCCTGTGCTCTAAGGTTATCATACAACGCTTCAAAAGCATTGTCATCTGGCATCTCAAACATATACTTTACCATATTCTTGTAAGGAATCTGATAAAGATTACTCTTATCCTCATGATCACCAGGCAAGAATCCAATCTCTCTAGTAGGGACCAGTGAGCGGACCATATATACCTTATCATATGGAGTCTGTGGATCTAAGACCTCACGCAGTGCAAGGTAAAGACTGATGAATGTCTTACCCGTGCCAGCAGCACCATGCAATACAAGATTCTTTCCCTCAGCGTAGGAGTTAAAGATAGTTTCTTGATTGTCAGTGAGCGGATTGATATCCTTTAGGTGCTCAAGATTGATAGGTTTCTTTCTTCTCATTTGCTTTGCTGTCATGGTCTCCAATTTCATAGAGCGACGTTGACTCTTGGACTTTGGAAGAGGACGGGTCTTGGACTTTACAGATGTAGGCATAGAGTGTTGGTTTAGGTGTAACGGGACAAGTTTGCCCTAGGATGTTTCTCCTGTATTTTGGACATTACTTCTTTGAAGCCGTCCGACTGTTTAGGCTCACCGTAGGTGGTGCCAGGCACTCCTGCCTGCCAGTCCTTATCCCAGTCGGGGTTATCTTCACGCCATTGGCTGTATTCAACCATTGACATTCGCAATTCTTTTTTCTCTCCAGTTTGGAGATTCTTTACATTGTATGTAGGCATCAGTCTATTCTCAAGCAGGGTTGTAAGTCGTCCCAACCTTCGGGACATCCGCATTCATCTGTGTCAGGACACCAGTCAAGTGCCTTAGCAACAGTAGGAAACTGACATGCAAAGTGTTGTTTACACAACTCAGCAATGTCCATGTGCTCCTTCTGTGTGCCATTAGCACAGCGCAATTCAATGTAATGAATCCAAGAGCGCACAGATCCTGTCATAAAAATACGAGTGGGTGCAGCAAGAGGAAGCACAAACCTTGCACATTCTTTTGCCACTCCCTCACGGAGCAATTCATTATAAAGATCCATCCCCTCAAGAAAGTATTGATGGATGCGACCTTGGAGAAAAGCTTTCTGGTCTTGTGACACACCGTCGATACTATTCTGACGATTCTTTGTGTCTTGTAGACGCAAGTCAGGCACCTCAATAGTTTCACTCAACAGATTTGTATCTGCATAGCGTTGAGAGAACTCTTGATATGTAAAACTACGGTGCCTCAAAATTTGAGCTGCCAGTCCTCTTGTAGTATTGATTTCAAGAGTCATGTGTGCTTGCTCAAACACAGACCAGTGTCCATGCTTAATACAATAACGCAATAGACCAGCAACCTCAGGGTTGTTTTGATTTTTTGGGTTGCTTACACGAGCAACATATCCCATATGCTTTTCAGCATCGGGAGTCACAGATACCAAGCAAACCTTAGAAGAATGCTGGATCGGATCAGAATAATTAGTCATACTTTTGGAAAAGTAGGCGAGAAATAATAATTAGTCCCATACCTGACCAGTAGGTTAGCACAGGAAGTCCAAAGAGTGCAGGAATACAAAGATTCCATACAAACATAAGGACCAATGGAGAGATCAAGAGAGTGCCAAGTCCTGCTACGATTGCTTTACCTGTCTCAATGTTATTGATTTTCTCTTGCTCTTCCTCATCTTTTTTCATAGCAGCATCGACTGCTGCTTTGATGTCTTCAACTTGCTGCTCACCAGCACGTCGTGGATCAAAATACACTTGATCTTTATTCATTTTCCTTTCTTTGGACTTGGTGAATTTGGATCTTGCCATAGTTTAGGTGAAATTCTGCCTTCTGTCTGCTTATACCACTTAAAATCTTTCTTATACTTGTCCCAGTAGTGGTCAAATATATCTACATTCTTAGAGCTACTAACAATATCGTAGTGCTCTTCGCCATCAACGAGATAGCAGACAATGTAGGCAGTGTAGGGTAGAGATCTATCATCTGCCGCTGTTACAGGACAATTTGTTTGGATGGTTTTAATTTTACTCACGACCGTCCGCCCCACTCAATACCAGGAAAAGCTTCCTTCACCACGGCTTGAGTAATACGATACTTCTTATGCAGGGTTTTGTTTACTGCTTTGATAAGGACTTCTGCTTCACTCTCATGCAGTCCTTCAAGCATCTGAATAAACATGCTTTCAATCTTCATGGTGGGGAGAGTATCATCTCCTCCCTTAAAGAAGCGGTAGAGTTTCTTGCCTTCTTTCTCAAGCAAGGTATGCTCGGTGCCTTTAGGTGCTTCGTTAGGACGGTAAGGGACATCTTCTCCTAGAGGCACACGAGGGACAACAGTTTCATCAAAGTTGATGATGAAGACAGACCTCAGTGTTTGGGTATTGTTTTCTTGCAAGATCTTGATCTTTGCTGCTTTAGTCTTAGCATTATGTGCTTTCTGAAGCACTTCAGAAATCATCAGTTTCATAGTTTAAGAAATAGGTTTACATTCACTCATCGTCTTCCATAATATCATCTTCTTCTGTGAAACGCAAGTAAAGAAGATCAGCGGGGTCTGCCATGCCATCAGCACCCTGCATCTCAGGGTGCATAACAACAGCAGCATACTCTGCTCGCTCTTTCCACTCGTCGTAAACAGCTTTCAGATTCCAAGACGCAACAAACCCTAAGATGAAGGATCCTAGGGTCAGGAAGAAAGCGATGTAGAGAAAAGAAAGATCAGCCATGTCGCCTCCTATATGTCTTGTAAATTATTTAGCACTTTTCTTCCTTCCTGGTTTTCTCTCTGCATGATATGTCCAAGCGTCCTCAAGAATACCATAAAGATAGTCACGAATCTTTCTTGCTTTTGGTTTAGGGATGTGCCCATACGCTTCGCGTAGTTGCTTGTCACCCCCTTTAATGTAACCGTTTAATTCCTCAACTGCGTTACTAACTTGTGCCGCTGTGGATGACTCAATGAATTCATTGGTCTCTCTTCGCGTCCATTTGCCTGCCTTGAGGTAGGTATACATTTTGAATAAGAATCTACCGTTGAGCACCGCTTCATCGAGTGCTCTCTCAACGAGTTGGTAGATTTCACTGGTGTCTTTTGTCTTCACAGTAAGTTGTTTTCCCTGAGGTATTTGACAGTTTCGGTGCAACCACCCATCTTCCGTCCATTGATCAAGACTTGAGGGAAGGTAGCACCAGGACCAAACTCTTGATAGAATTGCTCCCTTGTAAAGTTAACATTTAATGTGAATTCTGCAAAGGGGTATCCCTTCATTCTATAGACTTCCTTAATCTTTGTGCAGAAAGGGCATCCAGGTCTCGTGTAAATCGCTGTGTTTCCAGGTTTTGCCATCGTAATATGCGTGAGGTGAATAAAAAAGGGTCCCGAAGGACCCATCAGCGGAGCATCAGATTCCGTCTAAGTTATATATCAGAAGGAATACTTCAGACCTGCTTTAGCACCGTATCCACGGTCGATATTGTCATCACCGCTACCGATGAAGGAAACTTCGCCGTATGCACCAAGTGCATCAGTCACACTTACACCCAGACCTGCTTTACCAGAAGGGACAGTATCACTTTCTCCACCATCAGGGGAAACCAGAGTAGCGCCACCTTGGACGTAGTATGAAGCGGACTCTCCAAGAGCACCCTCGTAACCCACATGGAAATCTGTATTTGCGCCCGTGTAATCTGCGCCAGTCCATCCAGCATTGGTTTCGACGTTGACATACGGACCTGCCATTACAGCAGACGGTGCCACGATTGCTGCGGTGGCAGCGAGAGTTGCGATTGCAGTTTTGATCATTGGTATTTTACCTCGTTTGTTTTTCTTGTGGAGTGTTTACCCACAGATGTTAGGGGATTCGACTGTCCCCGTATTGATTTTGTAACAATCCGTAACCTTAGTCACGAATGGTTATTTATAACAGAAAAATCTTGAAGTGTCAAGCCCTTGTGCCAGTTGGACAACGCTTAACCTTCTCGATCAACTGCTCAGACAGATCATAGTATAAGGCATGGGTTTCTGTCAACACATAGTATCCGTTTAAGTCCTTTCCATCATCTGTCCACCCGTAAGAGATGACCCGCTCATGGACCTCCGCACAGTCGAGTAACTTATCTGTGTTTAGATAATGGTTATACTTCTGATGAAGGTTGATCATGGTCTGCTCCTTTGGACTTAGATAGTATATCACGAATCTCTGACATTTGTCCAGTCGTTAGATTTTCTTCGGGATTTGTAATATCTTCTTGAGGTTTAGCGTCCTCGGCAGGAGCGATTGCTTTCTGGACTGCCTCCAAATCTTCTAGCATACCAACTGGCACAAACCCACCACCAAATGCCTGAGTCTTGCCAGGTTTATTGTCCATACCATGCACCACTGAAAGGTTAGACTTCCAGTATTTCTGCATCTTCTTCATCATCTTCTTACGACCCTTAGGATCGTCCTTGTATTTTTCGATGACCTTTCTGAGTGCTCTCAACTCACGGGATGTTTTTTCCATGGATCTCTCCGCCCATCCCTCTTTTGCATTACCAAAACCTGCCATAGTTAAGTTGTTTGTGTGATAATTAGTTTGAATTTGACACGATGTTTGTCTCTATCAGAGCTAGTATACCATACTGGTGAGTTTTTGTTATGTGACTCTTGATAGAATGCTTCTTTCGCTGCTCTCTTCTGCTGACTCTTCTCGTAGAAGGCAGCAAGTTTACGAGGCAGTTTGAAGTCACCCTGCATGTCTGGGTAGTATGGTGACGTGTTTTCGTCTTCCATTGCATTGTATGCAGCATCAATGGACTGCTCACCAGGATTATATCTCTTGGGTGGCCAGTAGAGATCAAACTCCTGTCCCTCAGAGTATCCTATGCCCGTCTGTAGCACCTCTAGGAGGGTGATGGCACACAACCACCTCTCAGGGTTGGAAGACCCGCCTTCTGCCTTACCCTCCTCGTTAGGGATTGCCTTGGTGGAGTAGAAGGTAAACGCAATCCTAACCTTTGCTTGCACTGCAGACGCTGATGCTAGATCATATACTGCATCATTCGCAAACTCACTGCCATCAAGATAATAATCCTGAATGAATGTATTTGCATTGAAGAAGTCAAATGTCTGTGGATTATTTGTTGACCCATCAAATGTTGATGCCGCTGCTGCCCTGACGTTAGCAACTTCATACCATGGTTTTTCTTTCCTAGCAAAACAAACAGGAGCGTTACCAATAAACTGTCCACGCTGTGCAAATGTGCCACCAACTTCATCGAAGCGTGTGATCAGATGTCTTCTTAATAGATCACCGTAGTCACCACCCAGCACCTGAATGCGATAACCTTTGAAGTCACCACTCTGATATTCACTTGAGGGATCCTCAGGATAACCTGTGTCGATATATCCCTTGGTAATGTTAGGCATCAATGGGTTGAAAGTATCTCTATCCGCACCACCCAAGACTTCAGGATTACTCTGTAGTAAACCATGCATGGACACCCTTGCGCTGCCTTCATACACCTTAGTAGATGCTTGCTTAGGACCAGAGGACTTCTTATTATCTCTAGAAGTCTGATGCCATGCATCACCACTGTAACTACCTGCTCTTAGTTTACCATCTGCTTTGGCATTGATCTGAGATCCGTAGGATGGATAGAATTGCATATCAAATCCTTGAATTGCTCCAGAGTTTGAAGCAATACTAGGCAACTCAGGGTTTGACATCATCCTAGGACTGAGTGGTGTGTCACCTGCTGCTGTGGTCAACTGCAGACCCCAATTCATTTCAAACTTACCTGTATCTACATTCCATAGAGCAACGTATGGTGTGATACTACCTGTAGGAGGACCAGTAATAATGTCCTCCAATCTGAAGCTAAGTTTGTCTCCAGCAGAGAGTGAAATGACGTTATCATAGAGGTCTTGCCCAATACTCGGCCATGATCCAGCATCATACCGCGAGGAAAATATCGTGCTTCCATTCTTCTGCATTCGCATTTTGAATCTAATGCAATCACCTGTGCTACCACCAGTAATACCACCAAAAGATTTAACTCTAAAGTTACCACCTGTGATCGTAGTAATAGTTTGGTCACGTCCTTGTGAGACTGTGTAATCACCTGTGCATTTACCACACTCATTGTTTTCATCCCACTCACCAAACACAAGCGGTGTAAAGTTACCACACTCTTGACGTTGCAACACAACGTCCTTAAAACTTTTCGTAAATGCCTGAGGATCACATGGGTTAGACAAATCAATCTTCATCATGACAGGCTCTGGTCTGTTATCTGCATACACCCAGCACTGTATACCTTCGTATACATAACCAGGATAAGCAGTAAACTCTACAGTATGCCAGAGAATTAGATCATCATAGTCATCATCACCATCGATAAGGTCTTCCCACAACTGTTTGTTAGGACCCTTCCACTTGGTGTAGTCTTTCTCATCCTCAGGATTCCACTTCTTATCTGAGAAGAGGATGTAATCATTCTCCTTGGTATCAATACCACTGCCCCTGAAACCAGGACCATGACCGTTGGAGTGTGACTGGATGTTGAATGTCTGATTGACACTCAAACTATTCTGATCAGCACCATCAGACAACAGGAAGAATCCCATGGTGCCACCAGCGTATGCCTGCAACTCAGACGTGCTCAAGACAATGGTGCTAGTCTCATTACCACCACCCTCTGCAGCATTCTTAGCACTAGGCACAACAATCTTGCCCCACTTAGGACCACTGCTATCTGCTAGGTAGAAACCAAATGCATTATCATATCCTGCCTTACCTTTCTCCACATCCATACGGATAGTCAGAGCATTAGTAATCTTCTGAGGTATACGGTATGCAAACCTACTCCGTGAGACTCTCTGCGGAATAGTATTATTCTGAGGATCAATCGTATATCTATGGTCAGCAGTGGAAGGATTATAGAAACGATGGAGTGCCCACAAACGCTCTTTATCATGTATGAAAGAGATACCATCACTCTTACGTTGGAAGACATACCCTAGGACACTATGGAAGACCATACCAGCGGCATTCATAGTGCCTCTTTCACCAGCACCCTCTGTGTCAGGAGCACCAGGATTAGTAGTCAAGAAATAATCAAGTGGACTACCTCTATATTTGAAGAGAGGCACTACCTTTTCTCTACTCTCAGGTCCAAGGATAATTACCTTAATAGTTAATTGTTTCTGCCCATCCTTTCCATTTTGCTTAGGCATGAATGAGAAAGGAATCTCAATACCAGACTCAGGTAGTGTGCCTGTCCAAGATGTTACTCTCCATTCGCTATCAATATCTTTTACATCACCACCTTGAATTCTATAGATGGGTCTAACTTCAAAGTTAATAACTGCTCTACCAAATCTAATAGTATGTTGTGCAGTGTCTCCTCTAACAGCATTGCCATCAGGTAGACCATGATTTCTACCATCATACCAAAATTGAGCACCACCTTCATTGAAGATCCAGTTTCCATTACCGTTACCTTGACGGTCAGTGTTTTTAATTGGTGGATTATTCTCTTCGTTTCCAAATCCTGCTGCGCCATTAGTAATTAACTCAACGTTAATACCAGTGCCACCTGCCATGCCAGGTAACTTATCTTTTAATATCCAGAATGCAGGCTCAGCATGTGTCAGAGTATATCCTGCAGGACCAGAGATTTCAGTGTGATAATTATATTCTCCACCATTCTGAGATTCATAAACAGGGACTCTCTCAGGGAAGCAATTCTTAATACAAACTTCAGTCTTGTTAGCAGACCATCCACGAGGGTGATACCCTTCGCAGTCAGTCTTAGCGGGTGTCCAACCACCACCTAGGTATGGTTTGAATGTACATGCCAGAGTATTTCTGACACACCTCTCCCATTCAATAGCACCACCTCTTTCAGTGTCGCAATATAAAATTTCTTCAGGGTCACTACCAATTACTTTCCAGAATCCATTACCAAGATCTTTTAGTTTGCCACGAATTCTTAACTCAACAACACGCTTACAGTCATCATCACCAGTAGAGATCCAAGGACCATCAGGCTCATCAGGCGTGGGCCACTTGATCACAATGTCATTGCCGCAGTTAATGCCAGGCAACTCAAGACCTAATTGATCCTGTATGAAACAAATGATTGGATCAATAGTAACGATAGTAGGTAGGTCAGGTAGATCGTCAGGTGGACGTGGTGGTTGTGGTGGTGGTAAATCAGGGTAGCATCGACCAACCAGATTTTGAATAACCTGATTAGGTGTAGGCACTTCAGGTGCCGATGGAGCTTCAGGACGCTCTGGAATATTGAGAGAGTCCAGAGGGTTAGGTTGGTTTGGCACCGCAGTGGGACCATAACATCTACCAACCAAATTTTGAATGACTTCTGCAGGTGTCTGTGACTGCACAGGACCAGACGAGGATGCAGATGCAGGGGAAAATTCACTCGCAGGATTCTGCCCATCGAGAGCGTTAGGCTCTAGACCGATAGGACCAGTCACGTTGTAACAACGAGCAACTAGATTACGAATATGCTCAGACATTAAAAAAGAGGAGCGTGTGCTGCTCCTCTATTTAGTGTGATGTGTTTGATGGATTTTGCCATCCACATCGGCGGCGGCGACGATACATTCTATTTAGCCATAAACCATACCAGCAAACATAATTAAGAAACAAATAACAGTGAAGAATAATAGTGTTGATGCCATTACCCACAACCACCTTGGTATGGTATTTGATTCATGACATGTGTCTGAAGTTTTCATATAAAATTCTAGACGTTTTATAGATGGTAATGATGAGTCGGGTAATTAGATACCCGACAACTAATCCGAGTGCAAACTGGATCACAGTGCGTTACCTCTAGGAAGGACTTCCTCAGGAAACACAAAGGACTCATGAGGTTGATCAACTGGTGCCAACCATGCACGAAGACCTTCATTCAAGAGAATATTCTTGGTATAGAAAGTCTCAAACTCTGGATCTTCCGCCGCACGAATCTCTTGAGATACAAAGTCATAAGCACGAAGATTAAGAGCAAGTCCAATGATGCCGATGCTAGATGTCCAGAGACCCATGACGGGCACAAAGAGCATAAAGAAATGCAGCCAACGCTTGTTACTAAAAGCAATACCGAAGATCTGTGACCAATATCGATTCGCAGTAACCATCGAGTAAGTTTCCTCCTCTTGCGTGGGCTCAAAACCACCAAAGGTAGTATTCTGCTCACCGTCTTCAAACAGAGTGTTTTCAACTGTGACTCCGTGGATAGCGGAAAGAAGTGCTCCTCCCAGAATACCTGCAACACCCATCATGTGAAATGGATTGAGTGTCCAGTTATGAAATCCTTGTAGAAACAAAAGGAATCTGAAGATCGCTGCTACTCCGAAGGAGGGAGCGAAGAACCATGAGGACTGTCCGAGTGGGTAGATGAGAAACACACTGACAAAGACAGCAATAGGACCACTGAAAGCAATAGCATTGTAAGGACGAATACCTACTAGACGTGCCAATTCAAATTGGCGGAGCATGAAACCAATCAGAGAGAAGGCACCGTGGAGAGCAACAAAGGACCAAAGCCCTCCAAGTTGACACCACCTGACGAAATCGCCCTGAGCTTCAGGACCCCAAAGTAGAAGAAGAGAATGACCCATAGCATCAGCAGGCGTCGAGACAGCCGCTGTAAGAAAATTAGCACCCTCAAGATAGGAAGTAGCAAGACCATGGGTATACCAACTCGTGACAAAAGTCGTGCCAGTGAGCCAGCCACCAATGGCAAGATAAGCAGTGGGAAAAAGTAATAGTCCAGACCAACCCACAAAGATAAAGCGATCTCGTTTAAGCCAGTCATCAAGGACATCAAACCACCCCCGTTGTGTCGGTTGTAATGTAGATGCAACCATTATTATTTAACCTTTTACTAAACTTCATAGAAATTGAGAAAAGAAAAGGGACCCTAAGGTCCCTTTCCAAGTTGTATGTAACTAAGTATCAACCAATCGCAGGTGCAGTCAAAGCAACTGGTGTGCTTTCAGCAGCAGCGAGGTCCAATGGGAAGTTGTGAGCGTTGCGCTCGTGCATTACTTCCATACCGAGGTTAGCACGGTTGAGGACATCTGCCCAACTAGGGATCACTTTACCAGAGTTGTCTAGGACAGACTGGTTGAAGTTGAATCCGTTGAGGTTGAATGCCATAGTGCTGACACCCATAGATGCTGCCCAAATACCAACCACAGGCCATGCAGCAAGGAAGAAGTGAAGACTTCTGCTGTTGTTGAATGAAGCGTATTGGAAGATAAGGCGACCGAAGTAACCGTGTGCGGCAACGATGTTATAGGTCTCTTCTTCTTGTCCAAACTTGTAACCATAATTCTGAGATTCAGACTCAGTGGTTTCACGAATGAGTGAAGAAGTAACTAGAGAACCATGCATTGCGGAGAAGAGACTCCCTCCGAAAACACCAGCAACTCCAAGCATATGGAATGGGTGCATCAGAATGTTGTGCTCTGCTTGGAATACAAACATGAAGTTGAATGTACCTGAAATACCAAGAGGCATACCATCAGAGAAGGATCCTTGACCGAAAGGATACACAAGGAATACTGCCATAGCAGCAGACACAGGTGCGCTGTAAGCAACGCAGATCCAAGGACGCATACCGAGACGGTAGGACAATTCCCACTGTCTTCCAAGGTAAGACGAGATGCCAATCAAGAAGTGGAAGACAACGAGTTGGTAAGGACCACCGTTATACAACCATTCATCAAGAGAAGCAGCTTCCCAGATGGGGTAGAAGTGTAGACCGATTGCATTTGAAGAAGGGACAACAGCACCAGAGATGATGTTGTTTCCATAAAGGAGAGATCCAGCAACTGGTTCTCTAATTCCATCGATGTCCACAGGAGGAGCAGCGATAAATGCAACAATGAAGCATGTAGCAGCTGCGAGCAGTGTAGGGATCATCAAGACGCCAAACCAACCAATATAGAGACGGTTGTTTGTGCTTGTGACCCACTCGCAGAACGATTCCCAATTAGAGGATCGCGTTTGACGTGAAAGTGTAGTCATTTTAGTTTAGGGTAAGTAAGAGTGCGGGGTAGCACTGGATAAAATATTCCTACACCACCCTCCAGTGTAGGTATGAGAGACTGTTATTTAATGACGCTGTTTAGTCTCGGTGAGGCGTCAAGTATGACTTTTTGTAAAGTCAACTTACTATATAGGGTTTTCCGAATCTTGTCAAGCGTAGTTGAAGGTAGACTCTAAGAAAACTGACATGGGGGGACATGTCTCGGCATACTCTAGCACACGTTGGTGCTTGTATGCCCACTCATCGACTTTGCGACGAGTAACAAGCTCTGGATACCTGAAGTATTCAGTGAGGCGCTTGTTGACAGTAGTATAACCAGATCCTGCAAGAATGTGGAGGACTGGTGTGCCACCGTGTGTAATGGGCTCGTTGCCATTCATAATATACTGAATGACTTCGTGGGTGCCAGTGAGATCATACTCGATACCATTGCTAATGTGATTCCAGTATGGTGTATCACGGCGACGACTATAATAATAGTGTGCCTCTACAAACTCACGCCATCCATCCATGTGCTCAGCGAGATTGTGATTGAAACGATCACGCTGGAATTGACCAGGCAAGGATCCCTCCTGTAGGAGGTCCATGAGAGCAAGGATACCATGGTGTGTGTTGAAAAGACTTGTAGATTCTAATGGTTCGATGAATCCAAATGAGAGTCCGATGGACACACAGTTAGCTGTCCATGCCCTCTCGTGTCTACCATTCTCAAATGAGATCAAACGTGCGTCATCGTAACCAAATTCTTTACGGGCATCATCTTCACTCTGAAACTGTGAGGAGAATACATACCCTCTACTAATGAAATCATAGGTGGGAATAGTCCACTGCCAACCAGCACTCATTGCTTTGGCGTTGGTATAGGGGACCATCTCTTCTTCACGATTAGTGTAGTCAGTCTTAACTACAAGTGCTCTATCATTTATGATTGAGGAGAATGGTTTCCACTTGCTAAGCGATCCTGAGAGCACTGCTTGCTGCCCACTACAGTCGATAAAGAGATCACCAAAAATCTTTTCTCCCCCTTGTGTGTATGGTCCACCTGTGACCATGACATGCTCGATGTCTCTTCCCTTAGTAGCAACAGACTTAACTTTACTATCAACCACCTTAAGATTCTGACAAAAAGTTTCTCGGAGGAATGTAGAGAATGCTGCTCCGTTGATGTGAAACGATCTGTCTTTTGCAAGGTCATAGGGCTCTAGAATATCTCTATTTAGTGGGAGTCGCCCTGTCTCTGCCACTGTAACGAATGGCATGAATACCTCAGAGAAAGGAGGTAGGTTGTCTGGATGAAATGCTTTAGCGAGCATCCACTCTTGAAATTTTACTGTTTGAATAACAGATTGTCCATTAGGATAATGGAATACTTCACCCTCCTTAACGAAACCTTCAAACCTAGAAGAAGATTTGAAGGTTGCTCGTGCTGCAGGAAGGAATACATCATCAGTGATACCCATATAAGAGAGATACTGATTGATGTGTGGCGTAGTGCTTTCGCCCACTCCAATGGCATCACCACCACTGATCAGTGTGATGTCCCATGTAGGAAATGTTTTACAAAAAGCGGCGGCAGTCATCCAACCTGACGTGCCACCTCCAACGATAACAATACGCATTCTATTCTGGTTTGTGTGGTAGTTTAATTGCTTTCTTTGCTTTCTTTAACATTCTAACATATGCTAACTCATATTCACTATACCAGTCAGGATGTTTCTTCGCTCTCTTGATCAATTTCTTGATCGCTTTCTTGTCTTTCATTTAGATTTTGCCAGATGGAAAATTCTTTGAAGAGTTTCTCACCAACAAAAGAATAGAGATCTCCATTGTGAGACTCTATTGCTTCCTCTAATTTCTGCTGGGTGTCAGGAATTTGAAGCATCCCATTTGACACATAGTAGTGACAAAACTCGTATACTTCTCTATTTATGGGGATTTCCTGACGAATGAATGCGGTAAGGCAAATCTGTCTCTCTGCCATCTTGCCATCATCGTAACGCCAGTCTTCAATCATGTGCGATCATCCTAAATTCTTTTTTGGTTTTGAAAACCTCCTGACCAGACTTGCATAGGTGCAGGAGGAATTGAGCTTTGGGTAAGGATAGGTTAGAGTAATTCTTTAACTTGATCCACTCTCCTTCCCAGTAAAACTCCAGACAATACATTGTCTCATCCAAGCATCTTAAGTTTATTTAGATATTCATATGCGTAGGTTTCACGGGCACCTTTGATACCCCAACCCAACCAACGGTAGGCAGGTTTCATATAGTACGAAATAGTCTGACCCCCACCTTGGAAGTAAGGGAGTTGACGTTGGAAGACACTCTCGTTAACCATGTAACGGAGTTGACAGTTGAATTCAGAGGGGTCACAGAAATACCTCTTAGCAAACTTGCCAAGATTATTATAGCGACCTACTGTGGTCCACTGAATGATGCCATAACCACCCCGATGGCAATCGTGGTAAGGAACTCTAGCACCTCCCTCGCATATATTGGCAATGAAATTAGACTCCTGTCTAATGTTGCCAAGAATTGTAGCAATAGCATTTTTGTCGTTAATTTTTACATCTTGTAAATACGCTACAACTTTCTTCTCTTCAGGTGAGCAACCAACACATTCCCATCTGCGCTCATAGATCTTAGTAGGTCTAAGACCTGCTGCTTCAGATTTCTGAGGGGCAGAGGAAGCACATGCCATAAGCAGTGGCAGCATTGCTGATACCATTACAAGTGGTCTCATGTTTAGTCTATCCGTAGTAGAAAGGGGTGCCCTGTGGACACCCCAGAATTATAACGTATTTAGTTGTCTTGGTCAAGATGGAGTGTACACTGGGACCATTGTCCCACCGCCCATGTCATCATCGTCACCATCATCATCAGTCTCCACCAATAGGAGCATGAAGAAGAATGGCGTCAATATAAAAATAATAGTCTGTGCCCACTCTAAACTCATTACCAGATGCCTGGAATGATCTGACCAGTTGTGGCATAGGTGCCAATAGCAGCGATGACTCCGATCATTGCTGCCCATCCATTAAATCTTTCTGCTTCTGGAGTCATGATTACCACACTCCGAAGAAGAGATGCCCAGTGAAGGCATAGGACAGGAAGGCAGCGACGATGCCGAGCATTGCTAGGCGACCGTTGAGTTTCTCTGCGGACTCGTTATGAGTTTCGTAAACGTCTGATTGCATGGCTTTCTTTACTTTAGGGTCAATGTAAGGTTGAGTCTCAGTGGCAAAGATGTTTACCTTTCCGAGCTCATCTGTTGTAACAGTCATTGTTAAGGTTTGTTACTGTATGTAACTATATATAACTTTTACAACTTTGTCAAGCCCCTAAACCAGAAAACCTATGAAAACGTGACAGTTCCTTCACTGTCCCCAAGATCAAGGGTCGTAGGGAAGGTAAGTGAGTCCGTATTATCAAGACTGATCACGTCGGTGCCAGCAGCACCTGTGACATTAGTGTCAATGTTTTGATAATCAAAGTTATCGTTGAGGTAGATCGGACTGCTGGGAAATTGAATCTCAGTCTTATCCTCAGGACACTCCTCAGCAATGGTTTGCACACCATTGTAGTGACGCCACAACTCACTCAGGTGATTGCGGTTGAATTTGGGGTCGTCGATTGCTCGATGCAGTGCGGTCTTCAATGCCTCTACTGCTGCATTCAGTTCTGTTTTCATAATTCCAATGACGGATTACTCCGCTGATGATAAAACAATTTGTGACAAGATAAGAAATGAAAATGCAGGTGCGTACACCTGCAATGTAATTGTCATAGGGTCCTGTCTTGTCATCAGAGAATGACCCTAAAGAATACTTCCAGACTCTAAGAATACGCCTTAGCACGGTCTTTCACATATGCAGGCACACCATCTGGATCCAACCACTTGGTGTATTCAAAATCTTCCATCGCTGTGTCAAGTTGCATAGCATTGTCACAGAGATACATGTCCCTATACCTGTTGGTATATGCGTCTACCTTTTGGATGCGGTAGTCGGGGAATCCGTTATCAAGCATCCCGCACTGCACATAGCGGTAGGGGTAACGCTCAAGAATGACGGTTGGTTTTTTCATTTGCGTCTGAGTGTCTGTAGATAGTTTAGCACATCCTCCCGAATCCACAACAATTCATGGTAACATTTCTGGGAATGAGCACATGACCTGAGGTCAGCGTCGGGTTTGACCACACTTTCAATGAAAATGTCCAGTCCCCTATTCCATCTGTCGTTTTGTGTCTCCATTAACCTCCTTAGATAAAGTTAAACCACCCTGTGATAATCATTTTCTCTTGTGTGTTAGAGACTCTACCACGATGGTGAAATGTCCAGTCTGCTGGCCATATCACAGTGTATGCACGCTGCGCTGGGACATACTTCTGTTGATGATACCATTCTGTGCCACCATCGGGGACATCATTAAGGTAGGTCATAAAGACTAGATGTCGGTAAATGTTTCCAGGCAAAGCATTAGACCTTTCGGTATGCCACTGCTTGAATCCACCACCTTTAGGATACCACTGCATAGATAGTGGCTCCACTATTTGAAAACGTGAGGTCTCCGCAAAAGGAAACCTCACGAGGTATTGATTTAGGATATCTTGAAGTGCCTTCATATAGTTTTGTATTTGAGGGCAGTTAAGTTGAAATGGAATGTGTAGATCAGTGGACTCTTTATAGTCCTTGTCTACTCCAATATCACCCTGCCTCATCACGCGACCTTCATGGTAATTCAAGATACTTTGATTATGCCAGAATTCCTCAAGACCAACAACAACGGATTCATCAATAAAATTACCCCAGATAAAGTCATTACACTCATCATTTAGTGGGGTGCAAATGTTGTTCTTATATAAAGTGATTTCTTCTTTAAGCATAATTCATCCCGACCAGGATAAAGTTTAGGTCATTTCCAGGACGCCATCAGCAATCATGTTATCAATGAGAATCGTATAGTCCTCTTCAATATCTAGTCCCCAAAAGTGGACGTGACGTGCGCTCTTGTCACTATAAAAACGACAGAGTGCTTGGAAGAGGGGAGGATACTCAACGTCAAGGGCAATGTTACCATTGACAGTATCCTTCAAAATTTGCAGACTATCTGCAAAGCGATCTCTAACAGTCATGATTGACTCCTATTTTGTTTTTCCAACATGCACCGAAGTGCAACGAGACAGGTAGGGATCGAACCTACGACCGACTGCTTAGAAGGCAGTTGCTCTTTCCGCTGAGCTACTGTCCCGAAGGGACACGTACTATCGGATCACCTTCCCACATAGTCCTCTTAACTTTGTCAACTTTACCTCGTAAGTTAAACGAGATAATGGTGCGTGATTTGTCAGACTCATTGGGTAGTGCCTCATGTGCAATCGTTGCTGGAAAAATAACCATGTCTCCCTCATTAACAGGTGGGATGAAGGTCTGTAACCTACCACTCCAAGGGTTGTTAAAAGGTGACACAAATTGCGTTGCTTTATGGACTCTAGGGTCAAAGTCCACATATATTACTGCTGACCATCCACTGTGACCATGATTATGCAGACCATGTTTCTGACCTTTGTATGATGTTTGACACCACATGTCAGTAAACTCTATTCGTCTGCGCTCAGTAAAGTCAGCAAGGTATGGTGATATGATTTCAATCACCGTGTCAGCATAAGGTGGCAGCTCCCACTCCTCCTGATGAAAGAAGTCAGTATACTGCTCACCGTTGCTCTCCAAATGCTCTCTACCTAGGATAGGCAGAGAATTCATAATCACTTCTTTATTCTTTCTCCAATTCTGTATTTCATAGTGTGCTATTGGGATTGAGAATAAAGAGTGGACTGTCATTGGTTTGCTTCTGTTTTTTCTCGGATCTTCTGGGCAAGCGTTTCGCCTTCCAAGTAGTCTCCTGCCGCTACGGCATCATGGAGTTGGTCCACTAGGAATTCAATCGTATAGTTGATCTCATCAATCTCCTCAAGAAACTGATTGTCCATCGTGGTCTCCTCTCCAGTATGTACTTACCAAGTATATATGCTATGAGGGTGACTTGTCAACCCCAAAGTGCTTGATAAACCACTCGGCGTCCACTACGACAAGTGGTTGCTTTCGATTCTTCTTCATGAAGAGTATCGGTTGGTGGTCTCCAGCGTTAGCACATGCCTGATCATAAGCATCATAGACATTAAGTTTCTCTACATTCTTACACTCAATGCTGAAAGGAAATTTCTTTCTAGCATCTCGTGCCATGATAAGATCTTCCCCACCAGCACCCATGCTGCGAGACTCAATGTCCTCAGGGTGGACATCTCTATGCTCAATGAGCATATCTCTCACCCATTTTTGGAAGTTTCTACCCTTCGCTTTTGCACTCTGCGGTTTCATGATGTGTGCTATTGATTGACGGTTGCCATGGTTTCTTAGATCTATTGTTAATTACAATAAATTTATCTGCAGCAAACGTGCCTGCAACGTTGACTTCAATCTCGTCTCCGTCTTTCCAATTTATTGTCCCATCCTTTTTAGTATGATTCAATGCTTCTTGAATCCGATCAATTAGTTCTTGAGTTAATTTCATTAGTCTGCATAACCATCATCGTCATCACTGTATCTATAACCTAGACGCTCCGCCTGTTTAGGAGGAAACCATGATTTCTCTGGCGTAGTTTTGTAAGCCTCTGGATCTTCTTTAATAGCATCTTCCAAAGAGATTGCTAAGAGTTTAAGATTGTGAGCAATCAACTTTACTTTCTCGTGATTCATAGTTAAAAGGAATAATAAAAAAGAGGGGAAGTCCCCCTCTTACTTATGTCATTTCGTATAGGTCTTTCCGCGATAACAAAAAGTCCCGTGGGTCTCTTTGTTTTCTACACAACGTGTGTCATACTCCACACCACGGTATGATGTGTGGTAGATCTGAGCATCGTGCAAGGCATTTGCCTTTTGGATTTTCTTACGAATGTAGTTGAGTGTGTTCATGAGTATGTCCTCTGAAGTTAGGGTGGTTTAGTCCCCGTTCCTTCAGTCGTTTGCGTCCCTACAGTGAGGTGATGATTCCTCAATGGTTTCAATCAACTCAATCTTGATCATAGGATCAAGATCTTCATGCTTTACAACTCTCAGCATTAAAGCATCAACTTGCTTGCATGTCAGACTGCTGTATAGTAGTAATTCTACCATGGGGATGAACGCTCCGTTCCGCGACTTACTTGCGTCCCACCCGAGAGCGGGATGAACGTATGGTCATGATAACATGACATTTCTATTTATGCAAACGGTTTGTATTATATGTTACCGTTTTTTCCACCATGATGGTGGTGTATTTCTAATGGGCTTGGTATTCTTTAAGTCCTTCTTGAGTTTCTTCAAGTAAGATAAGTGGTCCCTGATACCATGACCTAGGGTCCTCGGCGCACCAATCACCCTCAACTCGTCCGTATAAAGGGACTTCGGATGTTTCTTCCACTGCTTTCTTTTCATTTAGATGGTTAATCCATCGTGTAATTTTAGAGCTTAAACCCGCTAAAAGTTTCCGCGCTGACATCTTGCTTGATTCCTCCGACAACATAGGATTCAATCTCAGTTTCCTGAGGGGCATTTTGTTGACCCTTGCTATTTAGCCAGTGCTCTGTCCAAGGCAATGGATTATTTTTAGCAGGGATGTCGAAGGCAGGTGTCAGTCCGATTGCTTTCATGCGACGATTTGCAACCCATTCAACGTATTGAGATAGCAGACGCTCATTAAGACCGATCATGCTTCCATTCTCAAACAAATACTTCGCCCATTCTTTCTCTTGGGCAACTGCGTCAAGGAACATCTGACGCACTGTTTCTTTTTCTTCCTCTACGATGTCCAACATGTCAGGATCATCACCCTTTCTCCACTTGTAAAGAATCTTTTGGGTCAAGGCGAGGTGCTGAGATTCATCTCTAGCAATAAGGGAGATAATTTTTGCTGAACCTTCCATGAGTTTAAGTTCGCCAAAAGCAAAACTGCAAGCAAAAGAAACATAAAACCTAATTCCTTCAAGGATATTGACATTTGCAATCGCTAGATAAAGTTTACGTTTGACATCATGGATAGTCCATGTAGTTGTAGGAGATCCTTTCCAGTGCTCCTTCCACATATTACCATTCGCCCACTCTGATGCTGCTTCAATAAAATCATTGTATGCTTTACATACTGCAGCAGCACGGTCGATAATCTTGTCGTCTTCTAATACCGCATCGAAGACTTCCGATGGGTTTGCGTATACGTTTTTGATGATATGGGTATAGGAGCGGGAGTGAATCTGCTCCATGAATTCCCATACTCCCATGCATCCTTCCAACTCTGGAAGACTGCAGTAAGGTGAGAATGCCATGCCAGGACCACGCCCTTGCACAGAGTCCAAAAGGATTTGATACTTGAGGTTGCTTGTGTAGATATGTTTTTGTTGTTCATTGAGTGTCTTATAATCGGCACGGTCCTTCTGTAGAGATACCTCTTCAGGTCTCCAGAAATAACCGAGTTGTGTCTGTGTTAGTTTATCAAAATCAGGATACTTATATTCGTCATAACGTTGCATCCCAAGGGGTGCTCCGAAAAACATTGGTTGCTTTTTTGTGTCAACTTTCTTGTCGTTAAAAACAGTCAGTCCCATTGTGGCTCCCTTGGATTTTTGCATGTACCGTAGTTGTGAATATAATTTAGGAATGCATTGATCCTTGGAGAGACATCCAAGGATTCGCAGCAATCAATGTAGGACTCAAATTCTTCTTGTAAGTCCTTACTGAGTGTGATAGTAACCTCTTTAGACATTGCAAGCGTCGCACTCAGACTCTTCGCTTGCGTCGATCTCTGCTAGGAGATTGTCTAGTTTTTGTTGTGTCTCTTCAACATCTGGGTCACGTTTGGCGTCGTATGTATTTTGATAATAGGAAGTCTTCCAACCATATTTGTAAGTGGAAAGTAAATCCTGTGCCATGACAGACACTGGGACTTCATTGTTGTCAAACTTCTCTGGATTGTAAGACCAGTTGCCACTAATTCCTTGGTCAAAGAATTTCTGCATCACTGCAACGATTTCGATATAACCTTTGTTGGAAGGCATATCCCAGAGCAATGTGTAGTTATTTTTCAGTGTAGTATATTGTGGGACAATCTGCTTAAGAGGTCCCTTCTTGGATTTCTTAATGGACAAGTAGTCTCTAGGCGGCTCGATTCCATTGGTAGCGTTTGACACAACGGAGCTGCTCTCCGAAGGCATTTGTGCGGACAAAGTGCTGTGCCTGAGTCCATATTCCTCGATATCCTGCCTAAGAGTATCCCAATCATACTTATATTCTGGTGCTACTAATTCATCCACGTCCTTCTTATATGTATCTATCGGGAGAAGTCCATCACAATACTTTGTGCGATGGAATCCTTCGCATGCACCACGCTCTTCAGCAAGTTTATTAGATGCTTTCAAGAGGTAGTATTGGAATGCTTCTGTCAACTCATGGACCAGTTTCAATGCACCTTTATCATCATAGTGCTCACCATGTTTGGCAAGGTAATGTGCCAGACCGATGAATCCAATACCCAAGGAGCGACGTGCCAGTGTGCTACGACGTGCAGCAGCGACAGGATACTCTTGGTAATCAATCAACTCCTCCAGTGCTCTGACTGAAAGGTCACAAAGATTCTCCATCTCATCAATGCTTTTAATCTTACCCACATTGATAGCAGACAGAATGCACAATGCAATCTCTCCTGCGTCATCATCAATATGACGGATGGGATCTGTGGGGAGAGTGATCTCTTGACAGAGGTTACTCATATTCACCTTGTCCTTGAAGGAGGAGTGACTATTACAGTGGTCGATATTCATGATGTAAATACGACCAGTCTCTGCTCTCTCCTTTAGTAGGTCAAGGAAGAGTTGCTGAGCATTGACTGTGTTTCTAGGGATCGATTGATCTTGTTCGTAACTACAGTACAAGTCATCAAAGCTATCAGTGCCGAAAGAGTCATACAACTCAGGGACATCATGAGGGCTGAAAAGCGCCATCTCTCGATTTCCGATGAATCTTTCATAAAATAGTTTGCTAATTTGGATAGAATAGTCAAGTTTTCTTACCCTGTTATCTTCCGTGCCCTTATTATTTTTAAGGACAAGGATGTCTTCTATTTCTTTGTGCCAGATCGGGAAGTGGACTGTCGCGCTTCCACCTCTGACGCCATTTTGAGTGCAGCATCTGACAGTTGACTCAAACTTTTTGAGAAATGGAATAACGCCTGTGTGCTGAACTTCACCGCCCCTGATTTTACTGTTGATGCCACGGATTCTTCCAGCGTTAATACCGATGCCAGCCCTTTGAGCAAC
>CEUV01030120.1_pt1 | contig 31318 bp, 21 predicted proteins | sample 356401 | NCBI WGS metagenome assembly CEUV01 (sample SAMEA2622710, study PRJEB7988) | marine metagenome | isolation source: saline water (ENVO:00002010), including
CGTAAACTCAACCTCAACCACTTGACCTTCCACCTGCCCTTTGACAAGGTGGAATACGAGCCCGAGCAGTTCCCCGGCCTCATTTACCGACTTGACGACCCGAAGGTGGTCTGTCTCATCTTCGGTTCCGGAAAGATGGTCATCACCGGCGCCCGACACAAGGACGAGATCCTCGAGGCCGTTGAGATCATCAAGGACGAACTGGCTGACTTGCTCTGAGGCTTTCAGCCCGTAGGGCTGGGAGAGAAGGCTTGATGTCCTCGGTCCTCCGTCCCATCACCATGGGAGAGGGACGCTGGCACCGCACGCTCCCCGTGGCCTTGGTGCTGTTGTTGCTTGCCAGCCTTCTCCCGATTCAACATCAGGTCTTGCCCGAGCCATCTGGGAGCCACACCATCGCAGGCGACCCGGGCGTCTCTGATGTGCCGACGTGGCGGATTGGCGACCGTTGGATTTACTCCGGAACCTTCGACCCGACCATTTTGGTCACCGATACCGGTGTTGACGCCACCGTCGGAGAAATCCAAGGCGACACCACCTCTGAGGTGACCGGCATCACGACGCAGAACGTGGACAACATGTCCGTCGTGGCCTACACCCTGCGGACATCGGCCAACTTTGACAAATCCGGCGTCTCACTGGAGGGCTACACCGGCAACGTCTACATCCAGTTCACCCAAACAGAATACCTACGCGTCAGCGACCTTGCTCCCATCCGAAGCGACCTTGACCTGTACATTCGCTTTGTTCCCAGCGGGATCTCCTTCCTCGAACAAATTCTCGGCGACATCACCATCACGACCACCTATTCGCCCGTGAACGAGAACTACGATTTCCCGCTCCGCATGGACGAGCGTTGGACCACCACCACCACGTCCTCTTCGCAGTGGTCGGGCCAAAGCGACTACATCACCCCCTTCCCACCCCCTGAGACCGACACCAACACCACCACCTGGGTGGTGTCTAATGTTGGAAAGCCACAGAACATGATCGGCCAAAGCATCGACTACGGTGGGTGTAACGAATCGTATGAGATGACCTCGTTCAACAGCGAGGGGATCTCGGAGGGTTTCCGCTGGTACTGTCCCGAAGTCCGCAATTATGCTTGGCTTCACACCAACGACGACATCGGACTGACCATTGATTTCAAGCTGAAGCGATACGATCCCGTCGGCGCCACGGGCGTTGAACCCTACACCAATCCCGGCAGCCGAGCAGACTGCCTTGAGGTCGTTCCCGAGCGAAGCATCACCGCCCTCAATTCCCCCATGCAGGTCTGGGTGAACGCTTCCTCATCCTGCTTCTCCAACGTGGCCGGATTGCAACTTGACCTCCACCACGAAGCAGAGGGCTTCCTCACCACCCTCACCACGGCAGCCAACGGGAGTGCATGGACCGAGTTGAACGTGGGTGATGCCGTTGATTCCTCGGCCACGGTGCTTGATTATGCCAGCCACGGCCTCGTGGCCAAAGCTGGAAACCGCGTCGGTGCCGCCACGGTTACCCTTGATGAGTACCTCGTCGGCTTGGATGTCTTTGCCGAGGTTGACGCTGTGAACATGCGCAGAACACGGTGCATTGGCAACGTCTGCACGACCACCCCACTCAACGCCATTTCAGGCTTCAACGTCCTGCCCGGCGATTACATGGACATTGAAGTCTCCATCAAAAATCGAGGCATTACCACCTCCGTGGTCACCGATGCACAGCTGACACTTCCCGACGGGACCGTTACAACCGACCAACTGCCTGCCCTCGCCACCTATCAGGCGCACAAAATGTTCGCCTATTGGGAGGTGCCAGCCAACACTTCCATCGGCACGGTTGAACTGCTGTGGGAAGCCGATGTGAGTCGCCTCAACACGGCGGATGCGGACGTGGAGAACAACCTCGGACGAATCGAACTGTTCGTCGGTCGGTTGCCAACGCCTGTGGCATCAGAGCCGACCGGCCTGACAGACGTCCCCATCCACATCAACGCCAGTGGAAGTTTTGATGAGGACGGTGGCGAAGTGTCCTGCGAGTTTTGGGTTCCGTTCGACGACGGCACACGCACGTGGGACTACGAGCGCATCGCTTCTCCATCATGCATGCTCAACTACACGTGGATTGACGATGGCGTCTACCCCATTGAAATCACGGTTGAAGACGAGGAACGAGATGAAGCGGTGATGATCCTCAACGTGACCGTTGAAAACCGAGCACCAAAGATCGAGGTTCGAAGCCAGCGAACCGAAGCGAAGGTGGAATACCCGATTACGCTCTATGCCTACGCCAACGATTCCGATTCCGAAAAGGTGTGGCCCGGCGTGGTGGACATCTATTGGCCGGGTGCCAACTGCAAGGAAGGGTACTACACCCGAGTGTGCACCACGACGTCTACCACGGAGGGATGGAAAACCTTCACCGCTGTGGGAACCGACGACGACCGGGCGACCGCCACAGCCACCTTCGACGTCAAATTCACCAACATCCGACCCCACAGCATCAACGTCCAGATGGTGGACGACGATGGGCCTGTGGTCATGGACGCCCAAGACACCTGGCACGTGAGCGAAGACCAAACGGTGACGATCAAAGGGCAAGCCCAAGACTCGGTCGACGACATCGAAGATCTCACGCACACATGGTGGCCCGATGACGCTCAACCCTCGTTGATTCGAGTGTTTGACGGGCGCACGTCCGAATTTGAGATGGTCTGGTTGGAAGCTGGCCTTCACAAAATGCGCCTCGAAGTGACCGACTCTGAAGGCGCATCAAGCGGCATCGAGGAGCGTTGGGTGAGCGTACAAAACGTCGCCCCGACCATCGAGCCAATCGCGTCCGTCTTGCCCGTAGCCGAGGGGCAAAGCATCAGTGTCTCAGGCTCGTCATCCGACACGGCTTCGGACATCGACACCTTGGTCCGGTGTTGGGACATTGACCCCAGCATGGATTCTGACGACATTGGCAGTGCTGATGACGACTGCGATGTTATTGGTGACGACCTCACCATCGCTTGGAACCGGAGCGGCACCCACAAACTCGTCTACCACGTCACCGACGACGACGGTGCCACGACGAGCGAAGTGCTGGAAGTGCTCGTACTGAACACGCCACCCATCGTCCGAACCGGTGCGATTTCATGCGTGGCTTACGAAGCATGCGTCCTGGATGCCAGCACCACGCTCGATGCCCTGACCGACATCAACGACCTGACCGTGGCTTGGGACATGGATGTCACGGTGGACAGCAACGAAGACGGGATTCCGGACAACGACGCCGACCTCATCGGAAAAACGGTCTCGTACATCTTCAAGCAGGACGGCGTGCAATCGGTCAAGGTGATCGCTTGGGACGAAGACCCGGAGCGCCCTGGGACGAAAGTGGTCACGTTTGCCGTGCTTCCGGCCGACCGAACCCCGCTGGAGAACCTTGGAGCGTCCTTGGTCGGGGAAGAAGCCAACCCCCTCGCTCAACTCAGTCTTTTGGTGTTGATGTTGCTGCTCGTGGGTCTGTTTTCACGGCGGCGTCGGCAACCTGAGGCCACCACCGATGCATGGGATGAGGTCAACACGTCGCTGAGCGCCGACCTGTTCACGTCCCAAGAAGAGCGGATTCAACAACGACGGCCTGAAGGGCCACCACCAGCCTATCTCTTCCAACAGGCATTGGAACAGGCACCGGGAACGGAACCCCATGCGGGACCACCCCTCCCCCCGGCCGGCCTGCCGGAAGGTTGGACGTTGGAGCAATGGGAACACTACGGCCAACAGTACCTAGATTCACAGGGCTGAGCCATCGCAAAAAGGACATCCTCTTTTGTATCAGGAGGCACACCTCCGCTCATGTTCGGCCGAGCCTGTCAGGCGGCGTTTCTTGTCGCCCTTTTCCTCACTTCCATGGGACTGGGCGTGGTTGAATCGTCCATCCACCTTGAACAGACCGTCGAAGAGCGACGCTCACAAGGCGTATCGGGTGCGGTTGATGTTCCGAATTACCGCATCGGGGATGAATGGGTGTATGAAACCAAATTCGACGTCTCGCAACTCCTCGCCCAGGCCAACGTTTCCGCCTCACTCAACGCGCTGACCGGCGACACCGTCAACGAGGTCACGGACATTTTCTACGCCACCGACAACAACGGTGACACGGTGCTGGCCTACGAAGTGGAGATCAGCGGGAGTTTCACCTCGGGAAACAGCGGCGCTACCCTTGAAGGCGTCACCGGCCGACTCAACATTGACTACGACGGGATTGATATCCTCCGAGCGAGGGATTTAGCCACCATCACCAGCGATTTCACCCTTGACGTGCGGTTCCGACCGTTCAACCTCGGCATCTTCGAACAAACCCTCGGCATCGTAACCTTCGACAACACCTACACCCCGGCGAAGGAACGTTACGACTTCCCCCTGCGAAACGGTGACCAGTGGTGGATGGAATTTGAAGCCAAGACCGAAGTTAGCGGGACCTCTAACTATTTTGATCCCACCGAATTTGATTCACAAGAAGACGAGAACAACTCCTGGCAGGTCATCAAAAACGAGGCACCTGTCGAGGACGGCGCCTCACCCTCCTACACCGGATGTGACGATTCGTACAAGATTGCTGAATGGAACGCTACCGGCGTGAACCTCGGATTCAATTGGTACTGTCCTGCCGTACGCGGAAGCGTTTGGAACCGAATTGTCAACCCCGCTGGCTTCACCATTGATTGGATTTTGAAGACCTACAGTCCGGCCGATTCCAACAGCGTGGTACCCGCCTCGTCTCCCGGTGGCCGCAACACGCAAATCACGGTCAGCACGGCCACCACCGCCACCCTCCCAGACGCCATTGAACAGGTGTCCATCGGCTACAGCGTCGCAGGTTCCCCGAGCATCCCCATCAAGAACACCAACCTGCAACTTCGCTACGAGATTGCAGGCACCATCCTCAACCCGACAACGGACAACAACGGGCAAGCACAGGTTTCCCTCAACGTGTCCGATGAGGTCGACGATACGCCGGCGAGCGACGACCACACCAGCAACGGCGTGGTGGTCTACGACCCCGCTGCCCGTGTGGTCGGCGCCACCACCATCGTTCAAGATTTGAGCGTCGTGGGCGTGGACCTCATCGCTCAAGCCGGTTCGGTCATCGTTGAACGAACACGAAACGGCGACACCACCACGCTGAGCGCCTCCATCGGCTACAATGCCCTCCCGGGCGACGTGCTGAGTTTCTCCCTCCCCGCCCAAAACCGTGGGGTGCTTACGGCCCCTGCCACCGTCATGGAAATAGAAACACCCGACAACACTGTCCTTCGAGAAGCCGTTCCAGCCGTTGCCCCATACGCTGAAGAACGGGTCCTTGTCAACTGGTCCGTTCCCGCTAACATGATGGTTGGCACGGCCGCCATGACGTTCACTGTCGACCCCGACCAAAACGTGACGGCGGACGCCAACCGGAGTAACAACGACGCCTCCCTTTCCATCTTCATTGGACGCGCACCCACGGCCGCCATGACCGTTGACGAAGGGAAGTACACGTTCGAAAACGTCACGCTGAACGCCACGGGAAGCTTTGACATTGACGGCGGCGATGTGGACTGTGAATTCCAGATTCAGGATCGTCCTGGCGAAGCCTACGAACGCATCGAGGCACCCGGTTGTTGGACGCAATGGAACTGGTCAAACAGCGGAACATGGAGCGTGAAGGTCTTGGTCGTTGACGAAGAACTGGACACCGATGAACTGGTCGTGGACGTCGTGGTGCTCAATCGCGCCCCAGCGTTCAACCTTACCCACCCCGATGCGGTAGAGGTGGAAACACCGATCACCATCGAAGCCGTTGACATTGAGGACATCGACACCTCATCCCCCTCAGGACAACAGGTCACCATCACGTGGCCCGGTCTCGAATGTAACGAAGGCATCACGCAACCCACCTGCACCTTCACGCCCATGTTTGAGGGACCCATCAACATCACCGCTGTTGCCACCGACGACGATGGCGACACCACCACCATCTTCAGCGAAGTGATGGTCCTCAACATCCCGCCGACCATCTCAGCACCGACCTTGACCAAAGGTGGACAAGAAGTGCAACCCGATGAAAACGGCACCTGGCACATCAACGAAGACGAGGTTGGTGTTCTGAAGGCCACGGCCAGCGACTCAGAAAACGACGAAGGCACCGTCATCGTGCAGTGGCACCCCTCCCTCGCCGATGAAAACTGGACCATCACCAGCATCGGTGTCGCCTCGCAAGAACTGGTGGCATGGAACTCATCGGGCGAACACATCGTTCAGGTCCGTGCCATCGACGCCGACGGTGCGGCATCCGAAGTCCAGCAGGCCACCGTGATGGTTCACAACGTTCCACCCAGCGTTGAAGGCTTGCCCGGCAACACGCCGGTCTTCGAAGACGATGCCCTCAACCTGAGCGTGACCGCATCGGATACGGCTTCCGACCTCGAGACCCTTACCATCTGCTGGGACCTTGACGCCAAGGTGGACAGCGATAACGACGGCATCATTGACAACGACTGCGAGCTAACCGGCACCTCCGTTGCCCCCTCGTGGTCGACCAAGGGCGTTCGAATGATCACGGTGACCGTCACCGACGACGACGGTGCAACCGCTCAGCAGAGCATGAACGTCAGTGTCCTGAACCTGCCACCACGGGAGTACCTCAACGCTCAGGTGGCCTTCACCAACCTCACGGAGGGTGATAACTTGACCTTGAACGGAGCGGATTTCATCTTCGATTCTGCCACCGACAAGGAAAGCCTTGGTTTCCAGTGGGACAGTTCTCACCTTGACGCCGACCTCGATGGTAGTAAGACCGGCGATGTTGACTTCACCGGCGGCACCTGGACCATCACCGACCTCCCTGCGGGGAGTTGGACGGTCGTGCTGACGGCGACCGATGACGACGGCGAACAGGTGGAAAAGGAACTGACCATCGTGGTCGCTGAACTTCCTGCCGACGGGCTCATCGAAAGCATCACCAGCGCTGTGGGCACCACCACGGCGGCCATCATCGGTGTGCTCGGCATCATCATCGTCGGTTTGGTGGTCTTCCTCTTGTTTACTCGGCAGCGCCCGCCTGCCGATGATTTCAGCATGTTCGAACAAAGCCAGTTTGCCGCTGCGCCCAAGGATGTTGCCACGCTCCCTGCCCAGCCTGCTGCTGCCGCTCCAGCACAGGCTGTATCAGCTCCGATGGAACCGCAACCCGCCGTCGCTGCTGCTCCCGTTGAGCCAACGGTGGTGAACACCGGCCCACCGCTTCCTGTCGCAGGATTACCGCAAGGTTGGACCATGGAACAATGGAACTACTACGGCGAACAGTGGCTTGCAGCGAATCAACCCGCTCCTGCCCCCGTTCAACCCATAGTTTCACAAACTCCACCAACACCTGCATCGGCTGAGTTGCAATCGTTGCTTGACGATTTGGACTTTTGAGGCAGCACCATGGGAAGTTTGTGGCAATTCTTTGGACTTCCCGATCCAGAAGGCAATACCAACGCCCCTCCCCGTACTGCACCTCCGTCGAATGCACCTGTCTCCCTCTCCTCCGGCCCGGAAGGCGATTCAGAGACACCGCCTGCACCCGAGCCATCACCAACGACCACGGTAACACCTTCACCGTTGAGCGAGACCGACATTGACCTCAGCCAACTGAGAACACCGCCGCTGGGATGGACCGGGCCGATGACGCCCGACGGGGAGGCCTTTCACGACCTCGGCATGGAAGTTCAACGACAACGACCACTGCCCAACAAAGCGCTCCGCTACATTGCGCCCGACGTGATGAAGCGCATCCCGACCGGACCCATGCTTGAACGGGTCATGCAAGGCGATACCGCCATCGTTGACCTGCGTCCGCTGGTCCACATGGAAAGCCATCAGATGGCCTGCCGCCGTGAGATCAAGCACATGGCCGACAGCGCCCGTGTCAGTGTCTTTTCCTTGGACGCCGAAGACAAGTTGCTCATGGTCCCCGGCCACAACGTCGTGGTGGACATGCAAAAGCACGAGCTCGGGCTGACCCCGCTGCTTTGAATCAATCCAGCGAAGCCAAGGATTCCAAGAAGGCCATGGCGCCACCGGCGAGGCCCAGCACGGTCGAGGTGTCCCCCTCGACCAACCGAGCGTATTCCCCCATGGGGCCGGCTAAATCGTAGCCACCCGCTTTCCCTTTCCACGAACCCGAGGTCAGCAAGGCCTCCAGTTGGTCGGGCGCAAGGTCGGAAACGGAAACAACGGCTGACTCGCACCACGTATGCCAGGTGTCGTTCCACCGGACGGCCGTCGCCGTCCATACCTGATGCTTTCGACCGCTGAGACGGTGAAGCATGGTGGCGGCGTGAGCGAGGTCACGGGGTTTTCCCATGCTGAGGGAATGGTCGTCCGGGTCGCTCAGCATCGTGTCGGCCACGATGACGACGGCATGATTTGAGGCTGGAATGGCGGCGGCTTTCCGTTGGCAAATAGCGAGAACTTGATCCTCAACCGTTCCACTGGGTGGGGTTTCGTCCACATTGTCAAGGCCTTCATGATGCAGGCGGGGGAAGATGCTCTCGAGCAGAGCGAACCGCCGCGGCGAATTGGAAGCCAGCCAGACGTCCATACCGCCAACATCGCTTCTCGGGCTTTGGAGATTGCCATGGATGGCGTGGGTGATATTGAAGAATCACGATGTCCACCCAACCTTTGAGCCGCATGTCCGAGATTGAACGTATCCCCACCCACATCGAAGGACTCGACGAAAAAATGCAGGGCGGCATCCCACAGGGCCACATCAGCATCGTTGCAGGGGCTTCCGGTGCGATGAAGTCGAGCCTGACCTTCTCCATGCTCTACAACGCCGTCCTGTACGGGGAAACCAGCGGCATCTATGTCACCCTTGAACAAGGCAAAGACTCGCTCCGCTCACACATGGCCAACATGGGCATGAACGTCGATGACCCCCGCGTCCGAAACCGAATTGCCATCATCGATCTGGCCGACCTGCGTGTCCAGCTCGACGAACAAGGCATGAGCAACCGAGTGGACTGGATGGGGCAACTCATCAAGCAGTTGACGTCGTACCGCCAATCGATTGGGTTTGAACTCCTGGTCTTCGACTCGCTGGGAGCCTTCTTCACCCTCACAAAAATGGAAAACCCACGCGATGAAATCTTCCGTCTTTTCGAAGCCGTTCGCCGACTTGAGTTGACGTCGTTCTTCATCTGTGAGATGACCGGTGAAGACCACAAGCAGTTCGGTGAGTACGGTGTTGAGGACTACCTCTCGGACGGCGTGATGCATCTTGTCATGGAGCGCAGCGGAGACGATGTCACCCGAAAGTTGGGCATCGTCAAAATGCGCCACACCAACCACGTGCTGGGCTACAAGCCGTTCAACTGGAAAGAGAACGAACAGCGTTTCACCATCGTGTGAAATCACTCAACGGTTACCGACTTGGCCAGGTTTCGAGGCCGGTCGACATCACGGCCAAGGCGAAGCGCCGTTTCGTACGCCATCAATTGCAACGGCACCACCGTCAACAGCGGGGTCAGCCAAGGATGAATCGCAGGAACGGCAATGGAGACATCACCCTCCGAGGCGATGGCATCGCCCTTCTCGTGAATCAGGATCACTTTCGCCCCACGGGCCTTGACTTCGTGGAGCGCCGACATCGTCTTTTCTTTGAGATGGTCGTTGGGGGCGATGACAACAACGGGGCTTCCCTCCTCAAGGAGCGCGATGGGGCCGTGTTTCATCTCACCAGCAGGGTAGGCCAAACACGGAATATAGGCGAGTTCCATCAGCTTGAGTGCTCCTTCTTTGGCCACCGTTGCTGAAAGCCCTCGCCCGAGGAAGAGCACGGAATTGGCCCCGCACAGGAGGTCAACGGCTTCTGCGATGGGCCCAACATCCTCGAAATACGTCTCCATCAGATGAGGAGCCTGCTGGAGTTGTGCGATGAGTTCCCGTCCGTCGTCTTTGGACAGGTGTCGTGTCCGGCCAAGTTGCGTAGCGAAAATGGTCAGTGCAGCGACCATGTTGGTGAACGCTTTGGTGGACGCCACCGATTGTTCAGGCCCGGAGTGAATGTAGACGCCTTGACCACAGAGGCGCGCGATGGTGGAGCCCACAACGTTGACGACACCAAAGACTTGGCCGCCTTTGAGTTTGATTTCTTTCACCGCTGAGATGGTGTCCGCTGTTTCTCCTGATTGAGAAACGGCGAGGTAAATGGCCTTTGGATTGATGACCGTGTCGTTGTTTCTAAATTCGCTTGAGATGTGGGCGACGGCTGGAATTCGACCCATTTTTTCAATCAGCATTTGACCGATTTCTGCAGCGTAGGCAGCCGTGCCGCATCCAAGCAAACGAACATGCGGGGCTTGCACGAGGGCGGAATGGTCGAGTCCCATGCCACCGAGGCGACCGGTGCCCATGTCCCGGTCTACACGTCCGGAGATGCACTGGCGAAGGGCGTCGGGCTGCTCATAGATTTCTTTGTACATGTAGTGGGGTGCATCGCCGAGTTCGGCCTCACCCCACGCATCTTCCAACACCGTAATGCTGGGCTCAACACTGTGCCCCTTCATCGATGTGATGCTGAACGAGTCGCGATGAATCACCGCAACGTCCCCGTCCTCGAGGTACACGACGCGCTGGGTGTGGGCGGTGAGTGGATGAGGATCACTTGAAACGAAGGTCTCGCCATCGCCTTGGCCGATGATCAGCGGTGAGCCGTTGCGGGCACAAATGAGCATGTCATGATCTTTCAGTAAGATGCAAAGCCCCCAGGTTCCGCGCAGGCGGCGAAGCGTTGATTGAACCGCCTCAAGGGGAGTGGCGGCCTTCTCCAACTCAAGGGCGATCATTTGAGCGATGACCTCTGAATCGGTCTCGCTGATGCACGCGATTCCACGAGCAGCCAGGCCTTTGCGAAGTTGCTGGAAATTCTCAATGATGCCGTTGTGAACGAGATGAACCCGGTCGTTTTCCGAGGCGTGTGGGTGCGTGTTGACCTGCGTCACACCGCCGTGGGTGGCCCAACGGGTGTGTGCGATACCGAGCGTTCCTTCGACGGTTGGTGGAAGGATGGCTTTGAGGTCGGCCACTTTGCCCACCGTTTTGTGGGTCTCAATGCGACCGTCATGTTCGACAGCGACACCGGTTGAATCGTACCCGCGGTATTCCAACCGCCTCAAGCCTTCCACGAGGATGGGGAGCGCCTGTTGGTGCCCGAGGTAGCCAAAAATGCCGCACATGATGAAGCCTCACAGATCGAAGGTTTCGCCACATACAGGGCACGACACCCGCTTGAGCATCAAATCCTTCACGGCAAAGGTCGCCTGACAGGAGGGACAGGTCGCGTCCCGCTTCAGGTCCGGCAGTGGCAGTGCCGGCGCGGGCAGCGGGGCCGATGGGTCGAGTGGAGGCAAGTTGGCCATGGGAAGGGGTGGAAGTGCGCCGGGAAGGGGTGGGAGGCCTTGTTGCAGGGCAGCCGCCATCTCGGACATCTCTCGCTGTTGTTTTCGCTTCATGCGCCGCTCAAGTCGAGCGTTGCCTTCGCCGTCCTCGAGTTTCTTCTCCAGTTCGGCCGAGAGGGTCGCTTCCTCATCGTCCATCACCGCCACAGGAGCCTGAATCGTGAGTTCCTCCTCCTCGTCTTCCACGGTCAACAACGGGCCAACATCGGTTTCAGGGGTGATCATGACTTCGACGAGTTCACCTTCTTCGTCGGCCATCTCTTCGAGTAACTCCTCCACTTCGTTTCGAGATCGACGCACGACCACGGCGATGGAAATGAGGAAGATGACCAGGACGCTGAGACCGAGGCCGAGGACACGCAGCTTCCCTTCCCTCGAGTCACCGGGGAGATAGTCCAGGAGCGTCTCAAGGGTGCTGGGGGATGACCCGACGTTGTTCGATGCTTCGGTGGAGACGACGTTGCTGAGACTCATCAACCCACTCGGCGTAATGGAGCAGAGAATGGTATCGTCTTCCATGACGCCGATGCCGAAGAGGAAGCCTTGGTCGATCATGTTCGACAACCCGTTGATGGGCTCTCCTGCGGCGTTGGTGATGAGCCCCAGACGGTGAACGGGACCGTTCAAGTTGATTTCATCGTGGTAGAGATAGAGGCCTTCGCTGCGCTGTGCCAAGGCCACATCGGTGGCGCCGGGAGCCAGCGACCGCTGCATGTTGCCCGACCACACCGAGTTGGTGTTGGAAACGACGACGTTGGACACTTTGCCCTGACCTTCAATCCAAGCGCCAATGACGCGGTCTTCCTCGTTTTCAACCATCACCTCAAGCACAGGCGAGGAGGCTTCGTCGCCTACAGAATACTGGAAACTCCATGAAGGAACGGTGTGGGGGCCGTGGGTGTACATCAGTCCGACACGCTCGATGCCCGAAACATCGTCTCGGTATTCTTGGTAGAGCAAGTGGAGGTATTCGTCGCCCAAACCGACGCCCAACGGTTGTGTATCTCCAGGTCGGATGTCGATGTCGGACAGCACGGTGATGGGGCTGGACCATGACGTTCCTTTGTCAGGGGAGGTGGATGAAATGACGAACAGCGAAGTGACGTCTTGCCAAGACCCTCCCGTCGAAAGATCTCGATGATAGCCCGCAAGCACCATCGTGTCGTCGTGTTGGTCAAAGGCGAAACTGTAGTAGGAACCTTCCGAAAGTTTGAGCGCCGGCATGTGGTAGTGCTTCGGCGTGGTTTTGCCACCTGAGGAAATCGACGTCATGGCGATGTCGGTGAGGATGTAGCCTTCAACACTGAGGGAACGACGGGTCCAAGCGACCTGAACCAACCCGTCATCTCGCTGATAAGCAGCCAGCTCACCGCCCCAATTCTCTTCCAGCACCACGCCGCCGACCATCACCAGTCTGGAGGTGATGGTGCGCGCCCGAAGTTCACCGTCGATGGTGGTGAAGAGGAGTCCTCCGTCGTTGAGGCCAATGAATTCGACCGGTACTTCGCCGGTTGCCAAATCAATGCCGACACGAGAACCTTCTCGAAGATCTGCAACGGTGACGTTGAACAAGAGTTCGTTGTGCTCAAGTTCAACCCCCGAACCGCTCAAGACTGCGCGATACGAGACCGAACCCACCTCATCGTGCACGTCTTCGAATTGGGCATAGGCGTAGCCTGACGTGGTGCTTGAGCCCGGCACGAGGTTGAGCGATTGGTCCTTGAGGCGCTGCCACCCAATGTCTTCGATCAGCCGTTCCAAACCGAGGTTGAGGTTGCTCGCATCCGTTTGACCGAGGTTGTCGACGCGTATTTTGATGCTGTAGGGTGCATCAGGAACCGGTACATCCGGCGTGGTGCGTGAGGCACCTGGGAGGAATCGAAGCATGGGTTCCACCGGCCGTTCATCAACCGTGAAACTGAACGTGTACGTGTTGTCGCTTCGGTCGGGGTCTTCGTAGAGTTGAGTCGGGTCAAGGGAAAGGGTCACGTCGTGGGTACCCGGTTCGGTCGCCCACCAGTACAGTGTGACCTGAGCGCTTTCCCCTTGTTCAAGGGACGTGACCTTTCCTTCTGAGGGGTAGGTGGTTGAATCGCTCCCTTCGCCTTCCAGCGTCAGGTACACCTCATTGGCGTCCAAGTCGCCAATGTTTCGCAGCCCAAATCGCACCTCAAGGACGGTCCCTGCCACGGCGTTGTTGACAGGGAGGCCGCCGTCGTAGACGCCAACGGTTCCGGTGAACGCAAAGTTTGGAGCCGCCGGCAAATTGTCCACCTCGTACGTCCGTTTGACTGCGTCACTGACCACGCCACTGGCGTTCACCATGCGCACGCTGATGCGGTGAGAACCGTCGCTTACCTGCGTTGAATCCCATGTGAACGACCAGTCTTGGACGCCTTCTTCTTGCTCGGTGAGTTGGTCGCCGAGTTGCCAGTCATCACCGTCGATCTTGTATTCCACTCGATCGTGATCGAGACCTTCAACGGTACCTGAAAACAAAACGGACCCAACGAGTGCCGTACCGAGCGGAGGCTCGCTGATGGACACCGTCATGCGGGCGAAGCGAACGATGCGAATGTCGATGACGGAAGCTTCGCCAGCCTCGTTAAGTGCACGGGCGTAGACGAGGGTGTACGACTCGTCGGGATCGACCCAGTCATCATCAACGGTGATGTCGAAGTACCAGTCCTCCACCGTGCCGTCGGTGCTCAACCAGTTGGTGAGTTCATCGCTGTCGCCGTCGTCGTAGAACTGTTCAAACTTGACTTGGACCTCGATGTAGTCGTTTTCGCTGGTATCGGTGGTCCCTTCAACGGAGAGTGTGTTGCCGGCAAGGTGCAACGATTGGTTCACTGGCGCCGTCATGGACACGTCTTCGCCAAGGCCGTCTCCACCGGGGGGCGGGTCAATGATGATGCCACCGCTGTCTTCGAGCGGTGTGCAGGAGCGGTCCAGCACCCTGTCAAGGGCGCACGACGCATCGACCAATCCAAAGCCCCACTTCTCGTTCCATCGGTTGGAGATGTCCGGTTCGGTCGCCGAACCTCGGGCTTCTGAAGAGTTGCGGAGAATGTTTCGGATTTCTTCCGGCGAGAGCGAATCGTCGGCTTGCAAGAGGCTGGCAACAATACCGGAAACCAACGGCGTGGCCATGCTGGTCCCGTCTTTGGAGTCGTAGCCGTTGTCGGCGAGTGGGCGTTCAGGTTGACCGGGGAAGGAGGGCCCAGTGGCTGCCGTGGCCGAAGTGATGCCCGAACCGTACGAGGTCAAATCGGGCTTGAGTTCATCCCATTCGTCGTCATCGCCGTCGTCCAACCGAGGACCCCAGTTGGAGTAGGAGGCCATCACGTCGTCGGTCCGGTTGACGGTGTTGCGGTCGTTGACGGCACCGATGGAAATAGCACCGTCTGCGCTGGCGGGCGAGGGAACGCGCTTTGTTCCGTCGTTGCCCATGGCAACCACACATACGATACCGGCGTCTCGGGCGTCGTTGACCAATCGAGCCTCTGCCCCTGAGCCGTTGTCGCCTTCGTCATCGGGGTTGAGGGGGCTGCTCAAGGAACCAAAGGACATGGAAGCAACGTCAATGCCTCGGCTGGATTCATTGTTGCCCCAGTCGGTGTCTTTGTTGTTGATCATCCATTGAATGCCGTTCAGCGAAGCCTGTGAGTTGGTTCCACCTGAATCGGTCAAGACCTTGATGTCGACAAGGTAAGCCCCCATCCCACTGCCGGTGTGCACCCGCTCGGCTCCACCCGTTCCTAAGGCGGTGGCAGCGACGTGCGTACCGTGGCCCTGCCCGTCGTCGGGGTCAACCGTACCGTCCGGGTTGGAGGCGCTCGAGGTGGCGTCGTAGCCTGCGACCCATTTTTGGTCGCTGTAACTGGTGGGGTCGCTGTCGGGGTCATCATCCACATCGTCAAAGTCGTTGAGCGCCCTGTGTTCGTTGTCAACACCGGTATCGAGCACCGCAATCACGACGCCTTCGCCGTTGTAGCCTCGAGCATAAGTGCTCGCCGAATACACCTCCGATGGCATCGCTCGGGCAGCCTCTGAGGCCACGCCGTTGAACGGCACCATGACGTTCTGCATCTCGACGACAACGACACCTGGAAGGTGATAGATGTCCATCAAGGCGCTGACAGGGACCTTGTCCACGACCACTGAATCGATGGAATTCATGACCTGGAACCACGCACCGTTGTCCTCACCCAGCCAACCGTGACTGTCAAGAACCGAGGTCAAGGCTTGGAGTTCACCCTCGTTGGGGGCCCAAGCATAGTCGACGACGATGGCGACGGTCTTGCGTCCGTCCGGGCCGATAACAGCGGTCGGGGAAATGGATTCTTCGCCTGCCAGAACACGCTGCAGCCGGTCATCCATGCCGTTCCAATCCAAGTCGGGACCGTAGCCAAGCCACCACATGTCGGGCTCGCTCGATGCACGGTCGCCACGCTCAATCATGCGAGTTGGGCGTTCGCACAGGTCTTCGCCACACATCAACGGGGGAAGACCTTCCACCAAAATGGGCGCTTCATGGTCCGCCACTTCCGTAGCGGCAACCGGGTTGCTCAGAAGGCCGCCGCTGACATCGGCCAGCAGCACCAGCAGAGCGAAGAGAAGGGCGCAGGTTCGCATGGCCGACCGTGGTGCAGTATGCATGGCTCACCCTCTCCATGCGTTGGAAGGCCTGCCCACCTTTGATTCTATCCTCCGATGTATCACGCTGTCCAGCGATTGGCACGTTTATCGAGGGGGCCATTCAAGATGCTCAGTTGTCGCTGAGCACTGAAGGTGGGGACCGGTTGACCGCTCAACAATGCCGAGAGGAGCTTCGCAGATCGGACACGTCCCCGCATCGGCAAGGTGGTCCATCCAAGCGGCACGTGTCTCGGGTTCATCGCTGGCCTGAATCAAATTCTTCAACGGTTCACGAAGGTGTTTGGGAACCTCCAAGCCCGCCGCCGTCCAGGGGTCCTCAATGGCCGAGAGGTCCGCCATGCTCGCCTTGACCTGCCGGCGTTTGGCAGAGGCGGCCGCACCTTGGCTGGGCCCACCGTCCAGCACGCCCAATTCGACTGGGCCACCTCGAGCGACCAACGGCAACACAGCGTAAGCCGCCACAAACCCACCGATGTGAGCCATGTGGGCGATGCCGCTGGAAACACCGGCATCCATGGTTGCAAGGGCGCGAACCAGCTCCAATCCGAAGTACAACAACGCAATGAACACCACCGGCCACGGACGAATCAACAAGAGCGGAAACGGAATCTCATCCCGTGGCCATCCCGCAAGGTAGGCGCCGAGAAGACCAAACGCTGCACCTGAGGCCCCGAGCGCAGGGTTGCCCGAATCAGCGTTGAAGGCGACCCACCCGAGGGAGCCACCCAACAGACCGATGACGTAGACGATGGCATAGCGCTTGGAACCCAGCCGCTGCTCGAGCGGGACACCAACCAGGGCAAGAATGATGACGTTGCCAAGCACGTGCATCATGTCGCCCTGGCTATGAAGGAACCCAGCGGTGGCGAGCGTGTGAAAGAACGCAGGGTCGGAGGTTCGGACCGGGACCAACACGAAATCGCTCCACACCCAATATTCGACCCAACCGTAGGTGGCGAACATGGACCAGAGGACCTGTACGACCGCCCCCAACAGCACGCTGACCGTGATGCCCATGGCGACGGAGGTTCGGGTCTTGGCCGCATAGACGATGGGAGCGACCACCGCCACGAACCAAAGGCCGAGCACGAACCACTCCGCTGGAGCGAAGACGGACATGGCGAAGCCCATGAGAACGGGTCAGGCTCCCACTCTTTTGAGTTGATGTGTCGGAAGAGCAAAACAGGAGGGTTCTTGCTTGAACGGGGCGTGCCCGAACCATGGCCAAGCCCCTGCTCACCCTCAAGGACGTTCACGTCCGCAGGGGCATGAGCGTCGTTCTCGACGGCTGCTCGGTCTCCGTTGATTCGGGTCAAACCGTGGTGCTCACAGGCGCCAACGGGGCCGGCAAGTCCACGTTACTGGAGGCTGCTGTCGGCCTCTTGCCACTGGAACAAGGGCGGGTACACCACGATGCGACCGTGATCATCGATGCTGATGGACGGCGAAGAACCTCCCCCCTCACGGTGGGGACCGTTTTGCAAAAAAACGGCATGCTGGGCAGTGAAGTGGTCATCGAACATCTGCAGTGTGCCATGAGCATGAGCGGTTCCACGGTGAACGCTGAGCCGTTTCTCGAAGCGTTCAACCTGGCGCATCGTGCCAACGACATGGTGGCGCACCTCTCCCAAGGACAGGCCAGAAAGGTCGCTGTTTTGGCTGGCCTCTTGCCGGCCTTCGCCAGCGCCACACCTGCCTTGGTGCTGCTGGACGAACCCGATGCAGGCCTTGATGGAGCATCGGTGGACGTACTTTGTGGCTGGCTCGACCAGTTGCGAGGACATGGGCATGCCATTCTCATCGCCACCCACGACCAGCGATTGGTGGACCGTGCCACCCACACGGTGGATGTTGCCGAAGGCACGACGGCCCCTGCTCATTCCCCTTCGGAAACCACCCTGAGTGATCTTCAGCGTCAACCCACCAAGCCCACACGGCGAGCCGCTTGGGGCGTGAAGATGCATCTTCGCACCATGATGTGGCTCAACACCAACGGCATGGCGGGCTTGCTGAGCCTGGGCGTGCTTCTCGCCATGGGCTCGTTCATGGACGGATTGGATGAGATGCAACAACTCGGGTTCGTTCTCGCCCCCACCATGGCAATGGGATTGTGCGGCGAGCCGCTGGTCAGCGCGCTCCGAGAGGAGCGGGCGGCAGCGTGGTGGCGAGCCGTCAGCGGCGGGGAACCTCATGCGGGTTGGCTCCCCTTCGCTCTTGGTTTGGTGATGACACTGATGTCCGCCACCGCCCTCCAAGGCGTCCCTTCCATGCAGACCTTGATCGTGGGCTCGGCCCTCTGCGGCGTTGTGTGGCACGGCGTGGGTTGGATGCAGCGCTCAACGCAACGGCTCGCACGGCCCCAAGCGGTGTTTGTTGGCTTGCTCACACCGGTGCTGATCCTTCCCTACTCCTTGCTGCTCAGTGTTCTTTCGTGAGCCGAACACCAACTTCAAGGAGGACATACCGGCACATCGGCCCATGAAGTGGGGGGAGATGTTGCTGTTGCTCGGGTTCACCGGCATCGGAAGCACCCTCCTGCTGGCGTTGCTGTGGGCACCCAGCGTCTCGTTGGACGCCTTCGAATCACCTGCCGCTCAGCGTATTTTCTACTGGCATGTTCCCGCCGCTTGGGCGGCCTTCATCGCATTCGGCGCCCTGTTCATCGGTTCAGCCGGGTGGTTGTTTCGCCGGTCCGAATGGGCGTGGAGGCTCCATGTTGCAGGATCTGAAGCAGGCTTGGCCACCGGCCTCATGACCGTGTGGTCAGGATGCGTCTGGGGAGCAGCTGAGTGGGGGACACCTTGGGATTGGACCGATGTTCGCCTCAACACCTTTGGTCTGCTCACGTTGCTGGCCGTCTACGTTGTGCTGGGCCGAAACAGCCAACCCGACGGCGTGGAATCAAGGGATACGTTCGCAGCCTTCGGGTTGTATGGCTTCGTGCTTGTTCCGGTCACCTACATCGCTACACGCATCTGGACCATCCGTCATCCTGGCCCCGTAGTCGCCACAGGGGACGAGGGGTCGATCAACGGCGACATGGGCCTTGTCTTACTGCTTGGCGCGATTTCGTTCACTGTGTTCATCATCGGCCACATGCTGACGTCCATGCGGTTGACGGCGCTGGAGCAACGGCTTTCAAACCTGCAAGGCCAACACGACGGAGGAATCTGAATGGAAGGCATGACCTACCTCGCTGTGGCCTACCTCGGGATGCTGGTGGCCATCGCCCTGTGGACCTGGACGGTTGTCCAGCGAAGTCGTCGCCTTGACCAGCGCCTCCACGCCCTCGAAGGCGTGGCTGGCGTGGACGACCAACCCCGGAAATCCGATGATGAAGCCGAACACAAAGCGTAGTCTTTCAAAGGCACCAACACAGGACCGGCTTGGAGAGGCGCATGTCATCCCGACTCGGTGGGGAATTTTGCTTGGTCTGCGGGGCCGAGCCACCGTTGTTCGGCGACCGCATGTGCGAGCCCTGCCTTCGCGCCCGAACGGTGCTGGCGAAAGTTCCAGAAAACGTCCCTTGGGTGCGTTGCGCACGGTGTGGAATCGTAGAGATTGAAGGCAAGTGGGAGAACACCACCGAAGCCGAGGTGTGGGACGAACTGTTGCATCGAAACCTGGTGGTCCACGAACGAGCCGAAGACATCCAATTAGCGATGGAACCGGTCAAGGTCTCCGACCGACACACCCTGCTCCACATCCAACTGGAAGGCGTCATCGACGACTTGTTGTTCCAGGAAGAGCACACCATGCGAGCCCGAATGGCCAACGGGGTGTGTTTGACATGCACCCGGCGAGCGGGCAATTACTTCGAAGCCACCGTTCAACTCCGTTCAAGTGCACGCCGTCTGAGCGAGGAAGAATTCACCCGACTTCGAGCCACCTTGGACGATGTGTTGGACAAACTGTCCGACGATCCGATGTTCTTCATCACCAACGAAGGCCCGGTCACCGGTGGTTACGACGTGGTGCTGGGCAGCAAAGGCCTGGCACGCGCCTGGGGACGTCACCTGATCAGCGAATACGGCGGGATGGTCGTGGAAACCAACTCCACGGTGGGTCGAAAAGACGGCGTGGACGTGACCCGATTGACCTTGCTGTACCGCAAACCCGGCTACGAAATCGGCGATGTCGTGCAGTGGCGTCATCACATCTGGCGCCCGTCGGCTTGGACCAAAGACGGCGCCATCATGGAACGTGTGGACCGAAGAGAGCGAACCGGCGCGACGTGGCGGGATTTGGAACAAGCCAAAGTCCTCGCTCAGAAACATGAACTCGTTCATGTTGACTTCATCAACGAAGATGCATCTGTGGGCGAATTCCTTGACCCCACCACGTGGGCCATGGACGCCGTACGCCTTCCTTTCGACCATGCAACGGGAAGAAAAGGACTGCTCATCCGTCACGACGATGCATGGCTTGCCCTCCCGTTCATGGCGATTGATGAACCACCAACGCAGGAGGAGGCATGATGGAACCAGCAGCAGCACCGGAGCACGAGCCCACACTGGTTGACCTTGCTGACCGGTTGGACACCGAAGGCATGGTTGGATTCACCCAAGCGTTCCATGATGATTTGAAGCACGGGTTTGAGGCCGTGAATGCTGAACGCTACCCTTGGCTGGATGACCTTCGTCAAGCCCCCTGGAGCGGCGTGATTTGCCTTGGCATGGGCGGCAGCGCTGCCGGTGGAGATTTCCTCGCAGCCCTCACAGCCAACGAAGGTGGTTGCCCTGTCGTGGTGCATCGCGACTACACCTTGCCTGCGTGGTTCAACGCCACGTGGTTGGTGCTCGCGACCAGTCACAGCGGCAACACAGAAGAAACAGTCGCTGCTGCCGAAGCCGCCCTCAAGATGGACGCCACGGTTGTGGTGATTGCGACGGGCGGCGTCCTCGCCGGCCTGCCCGAACTGTTTCCTCGGTGTCACCTTATCCCGACCGTGGGCGGTCAGCCTCCCCGAACGGCGTTCGGCCACATCTTCAGCCGACAAGTGGCCGTGCTGGAACACCTCGGCCTGCTCACACCGCAGGCGGCGGAGGAACGGGTTGCAATGCTCGGGCGCCTGGGAGAAAACAACCTTCATTTCGACGTGCTCGCTCAGCCCGAAGGCGACATCGCCCTGCTCGCCGCAGCGCTGATGGAACAGCCGCTGGCCGTCATCGGCCCAACAGAGTTGGCACCTGCGCTGAACCGTTTCAAGAACCAGATGAACGAAAACGCCGCACGGTTTGTTCGTGTGGGCGTGCTGCCGGAAATGAACCACAACGAAAGCGTCGCATGGGGCGGCGTTGGACCGGACGCCGACCCTGAAACGGCCAATCAAGCCCTGCTCTTGCTCACGTGGCACGGCATGCACCCCCGTGTCAAACAGCGACTTGACTGGATGGTGGCGCATGCAACCACCGAAACGGCGTGGAATTTGGTCGGCGAAGGAACGTCGTTGCTGGAGTGCTTACTCTACCACTGTTTGGTCATGGACTGGCTCTCCATCACGTTGGCGTTCCTACACGGCAAAGACCCCGCCGCCATTGGACCCATCAACGCCCTCAAGGCGCACTTGAATTCGGTTCAGTAAAGCGGACCGCAGATCAACCTGGGATCGGGATAAAGCGCCAACGCATCTTCGCGGTCTTCGCCCTTGACCACTCCGGGCAGGTCCCCGTCTTCGGGTTCATGAAGGGACATCTGAACGTGAACGTGGGGTGGCCAGCCGCCGTTTTCGTGCTCCTCACCCATCACGGCCAAGACTTGGCCGCGCTCGAAGGAGGCGCCGGGTGACCAATGCGCAATGCTGTCCCAACTCAGGTGACCGTAGAGCACCCAGAATTCGCTTGCATGGTCGGCCAAAGGCCCTCCGACCTGGGTCGGGAGTCGAACACGATGCTTGGTGATGAGCGTCGGCCCGTAGGACCCGTCCTCATCGTTGACCGTGATGGCCACGACCGTTCCGGCCTCAAAGGCATGAACAGGTGTGCCGGCAGGCCCGCCCAAATCAAGGCCAACGTGGTGATCTCGCTCACCCCCGAAGAGTTCGGTGGTGTACATGGCAGGGCGGTGCTCGTCGTAGCGGCCCACCGAATAGCGATGGGGAGCCGACCAGCTATCTGGGCTCGGCCGGGTGAAGTCGTGAACCCAATACGGCTCGTCAAACACCACGGTGGGGTGGAACGGCATCGCTTCGCTTGACGCCATGAATCATGGTTTGGTCGGTTCTACTTGAGGTTTCGGAGAAGCATCAAGGCATGGGTGGGTCGTGGCGCAGTCATGCTCGCCACTGCGCTGGTCGTTTTGGCCCCGAGCATCATGCCCGGCTGGGCGTTGAGTTCGGTGCTTGACGGGAGCGGCGACCGTTTTCGGAAGGCACTTCTCGCTCCTGCCTTGGGGCTGCTCCTCTTGTTCGGCGTCTCGGGCTTGCTGGTCGTGCTCGACCTGTGGTCTCCCGTGTTGCTCGGCGTGCTGCTGGTCGGGCTGAACATCGTCGCCTATCGACTGATTCATCAACGCCACGAAGAGGTTGCCAAACGAACCCGCTGGCAACAGCTTGAGGCCGCCATGCACGGGGAGGTCGCCGAGGAAACAACCGCCCCTTCCTTGAGCGAAGAGGCGGAGATTCAGCTGAAGTTTCAACGCCATCGGTCAACCGTGCTCTACGCCTTGAGCATGGTGGTCGCTGCGTCTGCCCTCCTGTCGCCGTTGCTCCAATCGCTCCCGTTTGGGGTGGACTGGATCGGGTTTGCCATGCTGACCCAACAGCTCGTTCTTGAGGGAACGTTGTCCCTTCCCGGCACCAACGAGGGGTTCTGGACCTACCCGCCCGCCTTCCCGTCCACGGCTGCTTGGGTGGCCATCATCACCGGCCTTGATGCGGGGCGGGCCGTCTTCCAACTTGGCCACTACACCCTCTTCGTGTTGTTGTTGGGGATCATGGGCGCCATGGACCGCCACGGTGCGGGGGCCTACGCCATGTTTGCGATGGGGCTTGGACTTGGCCTCTTTGCGAAAACCTTCGATTCCGGCTTCCCGAGCGTGGCCAGCCAACTCGGCTTGGTCGTTGGGATCCTGGTCCTGTTTCGCCACGCCGACCAGCGTCATCGCCATCACACGCTGGGCTTGTGTTTTGCGCTGTTCTCCGTCTCACTGATTCACCCCACCGGCGCCATTTACCTCGCCCTGCTCCTCTTGAGCCACGTCCTCCATGGGCTGGCGTTGGACGATGAGGAGCACCACGAGCGACTGCGTCGATTGGCTTACATCGCCTCCGCCTTCATCACCGTGGGCTTTGCCGTCGCCCTGGTCGTGATGGCGCCTCGGCTGTTTGACGAGGCGGTGTTTTCGGAATACGGTTGGCAGGGCGGAAAGCCACTGCTGGTCTACAACGGCGTCCTGTTGGTGGTGGCAGCGGTCGCCGCGTTCGGCCTTCGAACCACCCTCGAGGGGCGCATCGCCATCACGTGGTTCGCCTTGCTTTGGGTGCTCAGCGTTGTGCATCTGATCGAAGGTTTGCGCAACGTCCCCGTGCTCTCCTTGCTGTCCTACACATTGTATTCCATGGCCCTTCACGCCTACCATGTCCCGCTGGCCGTCTTGGTGGCGTGGTGGATGTCCCCGCACACGGCCCTCACGCCGGTGAACGAAGAGGCCTCCACTGAATGGACCATGCCAACAGGCGTCAGAACCGTTGTGGTGGGCCTGGTGTTGGTTGGCGCCATGGGCGCACAATCGGTGGCGTTGAGCCTGTCCAGTCACGAAGAACTTCTGGCCGTTTCCCCCGGAGATTTGGTGTTGAGGGACGCCCTTGACGGCATCGACGGTGCCGTCTACACGGAAAACATGCATTGGGGCTATGTTTGGAACGCACCGGTTGGCGTAGCGATGACCTCCATCCCCACCTTAGGCCTCGTCCACATTGACAGCAGCCAGCAGGCCGCTGCGACCCAAGCAATGTTCTACGACAACATCACCTACTTCATGGAACACAACATGCTCCACGCCCTCACCTCACCGATGGGCACGATGCAGTGGACCCTCGCCACCTCACCTTACTGGGGTGTGGCGGCTGAATCGGACGGCGCTACCTTGTGGCGTCTTCACCCCGATGGCGATGCACAACAACACCTGCTCGACGGGATTGAGGAGGAGGACTGCACGGCCTGCATCACGCGGCTGGACCCGTGGCGCGATCACAAATTCAGGGACCCGTTGGGGCTGGGCGAAGACCGGCCCTTCCTGCCAGAAGGTACGGAAGGCAACCTCTCTGTGGTCACTCCAGAGGGCGCCGTGAAGATGTGCATGACCTACGAGGTCATCGGAGCCACCGGGGGGTTGTATTTGCGTGGACCTGAAGGATTGGACCGACCCTATCACGGCCTTCGTTCGGATGCCGGCTACCACCAGGCATGTTTCGGTGTGGACGACCCAACGAGGCTCACTGAGGTGCAAATTGAGTGGGACCGTGATGAACCGGACCGCTGGCTGAACCCGCTCGGCTTGTCGGGCAGGGACACGGTCTTGTTCGACCGAACCGGTGTGAAATTCCACTGGTTGACGTGGATGATCGAGGAATGAACGGCAAACACCATGTGCAAGGGCAACAAGCCCGGTCCATGCAGCACCTCGTCGTCCTGCTCCCAGTGCTCAACGAAGCGCTTGGCTTGGCGTGGGTGTTGGACCGCATTCCTTACGCTCGCCTCAAGCGCAGCGGCTACCGCACCACGGTGCTGGTGATGGACGGCCACAGCACGGACAACACGCCCGATGTGGCCGCCGAGTACGGTGTGATGGTTGTTGACCAGGACGACACGGGCAAGGGCAGTGCCATTCGGCATGGCTTCCGCAAGGCGGTGGAACTGGAAGCCGATGCCGTGGTCATGCTGGACGCCGATGGCACCTACGCACCGAGGGAAATGATTCGCCTCCTGCGCGGCCTCGATTCGCAAGAAGTGGTGATCGGCGACCGTTTGAACGGCCGAATCGAACCCGACGCCATGACGCGACTCAACTTCGTTGGCAACCACCTGCTGACCTGGATTGCCACCGCTTTGTTTGGCACCACCACGTCCGATGTTTGCTCGGGCTATTGGGCCTTTAGCCGGGACGCCATTGACCAACTTCATCTCAACAGCCAGTCGTTTGAAATCGAGGCCGAAATGTTCGCCAGCATGGTCCACCGAAGGGTTCCGTTCGGCTTTGTCCCCATCACCTACGGACCAAGATTGGGCGAAGCCAAACTTGGTTCAACGGCCGACGGGTGGCGCATTTTGAGAAAACTCATCACGCGTCGTATCTTCCCCGAACCGCTGCCATAGGGCTTGCCAAGCACTCAAAACCAATCCCGAAGTGGCGGCACCATGGAACGCCTCAAGGTAGCCGTGCTGGGGGCCGGTGGCTTGGTGGCACAGCGCCTGCAGCAGCGGTTGGCTCACCACCCCTGGTTCGACCTCGCTGCCGTGGCCGGTTCAGCCCGCTTCCTCGGCCAGCCACTCAGCGGTGTGCCGTGGGTTCTCGAGGAAAAGCGACCTGCCCTTCCCGACCTTACCGTCCTGGATGTCAACGACCCCGCCGTGGTTGAACGGCTCATCGACGAGGGCGTGCGGGTTGCGTTTTCAGCCCTTCCTGCAGCGGAAGCTCGACACCTCGAACCGATGTGGGCCCAGGCTGGCATCTCGGTCTTCTCCAACGCCAGTGCTCACCGTCGTGTCGAGGGCATCCCGTTGGTGATTCCTGAGATCAACGCCGAAGCGCTGCAACCACCCAGAGGCGGCGTGTTGCGCCATGCCTGCGCCACGAATTGCACCTTGTTGCCCTTGGTGTTCCCGCTGGCAGCCATCCACCACGCCTTCGGCTTGGAGGCCTACACCATGCGAAGCGAGCAGGCCCTCTCTGGCGGTGGCCATCCGTACATGACTCGGGCCCTCAACGAAGGCAGCGTCGATGCAGACATCCCCGGCGAAGCCGAGAAAACCGGCGCCGAGTTCCGCCACGTCCTCGATTGGGACGGATCATCTCACCTCACCTGCCAGCGCATCATGCGGGCTGATGGCCACCATGTCTTCGTTGAGGCCACGTTGTCACAGCCGACGGACGAAAACGCGCTGCGCGGCGAATTGACCAAGTGGTCAATGCGTCAACGCCTCCACGACCTCCCCAGCGCTCCCAGCCAACCGCTGATGGTGGAAGACAACGTGGATGTGAACGCCCATCTTTTCGCAGACGGGAGCGCGTACCCGACTCAACCCGACCCCGCTGTTGACCTCAAAGCGGGCATGGCGGTGGTGGTGGGCAACATCGAGATGCCGGACCCAACCACGGTCCGCTTCCAAGCCTTCAATCACAACACCCTGAGAGGTGCGGCCGGGGGCGTGGTTCTTCTGGCAGAACTCGCCTACGCCATGGAATTGATGCCGTCCATTGGACCTCACCCGTAGGGTAAAAGGTCGGAACCACCTCCTCGTTTCGGGTGCCGAGATGGGAATAACCGCCATGATTCCGGACATGACCATCGGTCAACTCATGAACGAAGCCGCCGCCCGCTGGGGCGAAATTTGGGACCCGCACGCCACGCGCATGACCCTGCTGCTGCTCTGTCCACGAAAGGAACGCAAGATGATGGAGCTCCACGGCGACATGATCGACCACGGCCAACCCGTCGTTTCCGTGTTCCACCGGCCCCGCGCCGAAGCCCACCTGCTCGAGGAACAAGGGTTTGACCCGCGGGCAGCCTCCTTCATGTTTGTCAACATCGCCACCGCCGACATGGGCCCGTGGATGCAACAACTGGTGAACAACGAGGGTTGGCTCCGAAATTCCATCCAATTGGCCTCCACCCCGTTCTCGGTTGGCCTTCCATCCCAGCGCCCCTTTGAGGCCCTTCAGACCCTCTGTTTCCGCCACCCCTCGCTCCCTGTCCTTGAGCAGTACTTCCTGCCCTTCCCCGCTGAATCGCTGCCCGGCAAGTGCTTCGTGAGCCTGCCCCGCCGAGCCGCCGCAGAAATGGCACGGCAGCAAGCCGAAGTCCTCGGTGTAGGCCGCCTCGAAAAGCCTGCACCACCCGAGCCTGAGCCCGTTGCAGCGCCCGCTCCAGCTTCTGCACCCGAACCTCGTGAAGCGCCCGTTGCTCAAACGGCACCTGAGCCCGAGCCGGAACCTCCGGTGGACGATTTGGCAACGCCCGAAGACGAGAGCGTGGTTGCTGCCCAGCCCGACGTGCCCCTGCCACCGTCAGCTTCTCCCGAACCTGCGCCGCCCGCTGAAGAAGCGAGCGTGCCGCTCCCGCCCTCAGCGACCGACAGCCCCGAAGAAACCGCGGGAGAGCCCGCTGAAAGCGCACCCGCGGAAGATGAAACCAAAGCGTTGGAACTCCCGGACGTGGTGGAGGAAGCGGTTGAGATTTCTGAAATTGAAACCGAACTTCGCGCCTTCTTCCAGGAACTCATCGACGCAGGTGTTGAGCCATCGGCTTTCATGGACGACCCCCGATGGGAAGACATCAGCGAGCGAGCCATCGCCGAAGGCCTGGAGACGTGGCCCATCCTTTTGCAGATGACCGCCATGGAATGAGAAGGTTGAAATCAAACGCTCAAGAGGTCAACTTGGAGGACGAAGCATGGGATTCTGCATCAACTGCGGGCAACAACACGCTGATGGGACCCGTTTCTGCCGTTTCTGTGGCAACCAGCAGCCCGGTGAACAACTCCTCCAGCGCTTGAGAATTGAGGCTCAACAGATTCACGCCATGCGCCTCCAAATGCAGTCCCAACAACCGCAGGGCAACCCCTACCAGCAGCGTCGTTGGTGAACGGCATGCGGCCGAAGCACCTGGCCATCCAGTTGTCAAAACTGACGCCTCACCCGTGCAAGGATGTCACGCTCGAACAGTACGCCACGGAAGGCGACCTTGCGGCTTACTGGATGCTGGCCGTTGACCAGTTGGACGGCCTCGAAGGCAAGGCTGTGGCCGATCTCGGTGCAGGAAACGGCATCCTCGGCATCGGTGCCTTGTTGTTGGGGGCCCGTCGTGTCGTCTTCGTTGAAACCGATGAGGAGGCCCTTGAGGTGCTTCGCTCCAACGTGGCCTCGCTGGAGGGGGGCCTCGCCGACAGAGCTGACGTCATCGCCGCTCGTGTCGGCCATGATAACATTCCACTCAATGACGTAGACCTGGTGGTCATGAACCCGCCATGGGGCGTCCAGCGCGAACGGGCCGACCGCCCGTTCTTGGAGGCCGCTTTCACCTCAGCGGGACGGGCCGTTCACGTGCTTCACAGCGACCGAGCGTCCCACGTGGAGGCCGTGGCTGCATCCCATGGCTGGGAGGCGGAAGCCGTGTTGCGAACCGAATTCCGCCTTCCACCAACCTACGAACATCATGCCAAGCGAACCGGTACCACCAACGTGCAATGCTGGCGGTTCCACCGAACGGGCGACGCCAAGCTCCTGCACGAAACCGATGAATGACCCGTATGGGGGGTTCAAAAGGAAGGAGCCCTCGCATCAAACCAGCGAACGGCGTGCGACCCACCTCGGGCCATGCCTGCGACAGGAATGAGAAACATGACGGCGAGCCTCGTCACCCCAGGAAGCATCATCGCCAAAGAGGGCGAACACGAACACGGCGAAGGAACCACCCTCGCTGACGGCAACATCGTCTCCACCGTGGTCGGCTACGTCCATGTCGACAACGGCTCCATTTCCGTATCGGCCTCCAAACCCATCGTAGCACCGGTCATTGGCGACACGGTGCTGTGCGAGGTGGTGAAGCTCAACGAGAAGAACGGTGAGGCCATGATTCTCGCCATCGAAGGCAAGCCCGGCTCCATTCAACCTCAGCACCTCTACGGCCAGTTCTTTGTCACTGGTCTTGTTGACCGCTTCATGCACCAAACCTCCGATGCCATGCGCCGACGAGACGTCTGCCGAGCCGTCATCAAGGAAGTCGAACCCGTGGTTCGCCTTGACTTCCGAGAGCGGGACGACTGCGGCGTGCTCCACGCCATTTGCCCCTCGTGCGGTAACCACCTGCACGCGGAGTTGGACGGTGATTGGAACGTCAAGTGTTCTTCCTGCGGCTACCAATCCTACCGCGCCCTCGCCGACAACTTCGGCGCTGGCTGGGCTGAACTCGACCAGGGTGCCAGCGCCCTCAACAACTCGGGCAAGCGCTGGGGCGCTGCGGCCGAAGCCATGTTCGCCAAGGGCCCTGCCGGACGGGCCACCTTCATCGCTGCCGACGTCCGTGAAGATGGTCGAGAGCGCACCTACTTCCGTTTCGAAGGCCAAGGGGGTGGGCGTGGCGGCGGTGGCCGACAGCGAGCCGCTCCCGGCACCCGTCTCTTTGTGGGCGGCCTGCCCCGAGAAATCGGCACCGACGAACTCCGCGATCTGTTCAAGGCCCACGGCGACATGACCGATTGCGTGGTTCTGACCGACGACGCCGGCGTGAACCGCGGGTTTGGCTTCGTCACCTACGCCGAGAAGGCCATGGCTGAAGCCGCCATCAAGGCCCTTGACGGTCATCGTATCAACGGTCGACGCATCGGTGTCCGCGACGCTGACGACGACAAGAAGAAGGGCGGCAAAAGGGAACGAAAGGAGCCCGAGGGTCTCAAACTCTACATCGGCAATCTGCCGTTTTCCGCCACGCAAGACCACCTCAAGGAACTCGTGGGCGCCCACGCGACGGTCAACGAAGTCATCCTTGCCACCGGCCCCGGTGGCAAGGCCAAGGGCTTCGGGTTCGTGTTCATCGCAGAGAAGGACAAGGGCGATGCTGTCGTGGCCGCCATCAACAACACCGAACTTGAAGGTCGTAAGATCAAGGTCGACATCGCCAAGGCCAAGGGCGGCAAAGGCGGCGGTCGAGGCGGCAACCGAGGCGGCGACACCGGCGGGAAGTCAGCCCGTGAACTCCAAGCCCTTCGAGAAGAAGGTGAAGGCGGCAAGAAGCGCAAGCGACGCCCACGCCCGAAGAAGGATTGAAGGCGGCACCCCTGCCCCTTGAGCCATGGTTGAATCCTCCGAGCCACGCTGGTTGGTCTTGGACGGTTACGAAGACGAACCTGCGGCCTTTGGCGTCCCACCCTACGTCGGCTTTCACGTCCGGTACGTCTGTGGCGTGCTGGAAGCCGCTGGTCTCGACTACGAGTACCTGACCGTTGACCGCTATCGGCAGACCCTCAAGACTGACCCGGAATCCATTGCAAGGCGTCTGAAGGATTGCCTCGGCGTGGTCTGCATTGCTGGTGCGGTCGTCCCCGGGAAATACTTGCGGGGCACCCCCATTTCTCTCAAAGAAACCCAGACCCTCATCCGAAACCTACCCCACGGCACACCCGCACTGTTTGGTGGCTGGGCGATTCGTGGATGGAAGCAACAGGGCTGGACGCCGCTTCGGCCCAACCTCTTCCTCGCTGTTCAGGACACTGACGCCACGTTGCACCACTTCCTCGAAAAGGGTGAGTGGAAACATCAGCGCAGGACGGCCGAGCAGTGGACGGCATGGGCACAAGCGGGTGCTGCAAGCAAAGCCGTGAGCGACCATCCCGACCTCGGCAGCGAAACGGAACCCGGGCCGTTGACGTACGAGGTCGAAGTCTACCAGGGCTGTGTGCGCTACAAACGAGGATGCAAATTCTGTATTGAGCCGAAGAAAGGCGTCCCGATTTGGCGGACGCCGGAGGACATCATCGAGGAGGTGCGCATCGCCCACGAAGCCGGCGTGCACCATGTCCGCCTGGGCGGCATGACCGACACCTACACCTACATGGCCGAAGGCGTGCGTGAACTGGAATACCCCGTGCCAAATCCCGAACCGATTGCAAAGTTGCTTCACGGCCTGCGAGAAGACGAGCGCCTCGGCATCCTCCACACCGATAACGGCAATCCGTCCATCATCGCTGAGAATCTGGAACCCTCCGAGGAAATCACCAAGACGCTCGTGGAAACCCTGTCCGACGGCGCTGTGCTCTCCTTTGGTTTGGAATCGGCCGACCCAAGCGTTCACGAAGCGAACTGGCTCAACTGCGACCCCGCCCAACTGAAGACGGCGATTCGCCTCATCAACAAACACGGCAGCGTACGTGGCGCACGAGGCCTGCCTAAACTGCTGCCGGGGCTCAACTTCATCGCCGGCCTCAACGGCGAAACCAAAGCCACCTACGGCATGAACATGGCCCTGCTTCGCGACATCCG
>CEUV01156986.1_pt1 | contig 31199 bp, 25 predicted proteins | sample 356401 | NCBI WGS metagenome assembly CEUV01 (sample SAMEA2622710, study PRJEB7988) | marine metagenome | isolation source: saline water (ENVO:00002010), including
GTACTTGTCACAAACTTCATGCCAACCTCTACTCTTACAAAATGTGAGTTAATTTAGCACGGCTGAAGTGGGTCCCACGCCTTCTTATTATTGATGGTGTTCCAGGAGTTGAACGCCTACGAGGAGCAGCTGCGCTTACTGAAGCGACTCAAATTGCAAGGGGCAGATAAGTCAGTGCTTCATGCGGCCGCTCTGAAACTCCGCAGCTTGAAGCGGGCAGGTAAAACTGCTAGAAAAGCTCAACTTATACGGCCTCAGCCTCAGCAGCAGTGCTCGTCACGTAATGGAGCACTTTTCTATCGCCCATATTCTCTCAAAATTCCGAAGGATAGCGAAGGCTTTAGTGTTGCTTTCGATGTTGCGGCCGGCGAAACTACAAAAGCTGAGGCTATCGAGTTCTTCGAGCACTATGGTTTTGTCATCTTCAGAGATGTCATTGATTCTTCATGTTGTGAGCAAGCTCGTGTAGAAATATGGGACTACTTGGAAAATCACGTAGCTGGCTTCAAGCGTTCTGATCCAGACACTTTCCATCACTTATCTTCTCAGACTCACGGACTAGCACCAGAGCCAGCAATTTTCAGTGAGCAAATTTTTCGAAACCGTTGCTGCAGCAAGGTTCTCGAAGCTTTTCGAGCTGTTCTTCACGACGAAAATATTCTTGTGTCTCACGATAGATGGTGTGTTTTTCGCCCAACGCGTGACATCCGGTTTCGGCATGGAGTTCAGGATATGAAAAGCTGGGAAACGAAAGAAAACCTCCATCTGGATCTGAACCCTTGGACATTTTACACAGGAGTTACATCTCTTGATCAACTCACTTACGACAATCTAAGGGATTTCAGTAAGGAAGTCAATGGTGTAGTTCAAGCTACAGGTCCTCATGTGCAAGGTATACTGGCACTCAATGATAATCGTGCAGAAGATGGTGGCACTGTACTCGTTGCTGGCTTTCAGAAATGCTTCCGGCAGTGGCAAAAGTCACTTGGACCAATGTCAGAGTACTTGCACTCCATTGATGATAGTTCTGGACGTCTTGTATGGCGAGGCAAAGGCGCAGGAAGCTACATATTTTCAAAGAATGATCAGTTACATAAATACAAGCAACGGGTTACCATGCGTGCTGGGAGCTTGCTCATTTGGGACCAACGTGTTGTTCATGGATCTGCACACAACAATAGTGGGAATTTTCGCATCGCTCAATTCATCAAAGCCTTTCGCAGAGTTTTTGTAGGCGATGAGCGGCTCCATCACAGAACAAATCGCATCAAGTCAGAATTGAGAAAGAACGGGGTCTCCTTTGGCAAAGAAGCTGACAACATGCAACGTGCTGCTGGTTTGATTTGATTCATACAAACATGCACGATAGAAAATTAATATAAGTTCACCGTGAATCTGAGACTTTTAGTGGCATCAACTTGCAGTGTTGAGAGATCAAGTCTCCGAAATACAAAGTTAGTGCCTTCAGTTTTCCATTTAAGATGTTCTTTTCTACCTGTGCAAGCCATGATTTCGAGAGACAATTTCGCTTAGGAAGATACGTACCTCGAAAGGAATTCCCAGCGACATCACTCCATCTAAGTTCAGATTTCTTGGCAGATAGTACACTACGTTATTTGTGATCTGAAGTGCTTTTTGGAGAAGCTGTACACCAGTTATGTTTGAGACACGTAGAGTGTGCAAATGAGACACTTGATTCTGATAAGATGGCCCACCCCACGGAGGTGATAAGAAGATTATATCGGCAGAAACCGAGTTGATGCATTGTACTGCATCACCAACCACGAAATCGATGCGGTTTGCAACACCATATATTCTAGCATTTTCTTTCGCCTTTTGAGCTCGCTTTAGAAAGTCGAGTTATAGAACAAAAACAACTTACCAAGTCAATACTTCGGCGCATAATGTCGAAAGTGACTACTCTTAATGAACGTAGAGCGAACTGTATAGCATTGCCACCCGCTCCACAGAACAAATCCAGTACAGTCACTTGCCTGTCACTGTGTCGAGGTAATGAACAACAACGCATGGCGTGGTGCCGGGCTATTCCCTCCGGTGTGACGGAGTACCACGCTGTTTCGTCAAGAATCACTCCACATCCCCACTTGTTGAACAGTTGATATCGCTGGCACCAATACTTGTAATCTACAGCACCGTCTTTTTGTAGTTCGGTACTTCGTGATACCGAAGTGGTTGAGCGACTTCTGTCGACGGTTGCAGGCTCTGTCTTTTCATCTTTTCGCGAGCTGGTGTGATCGGTAGTACTAGCTTGCGAAAATATTACTGTGTTGTAGTACATCATCGGGATCGATGCAACACGCAGGCAAAGCGTTCGTCCGCGCGACAGTTAGTCCAGTCCCACGCTGTTCCATTAAATTTTTTAGAGGGATGATTGGGGGCGTGGCTAAATCTCAGGCTGAAGCAACTTTTATCCGCTCTTGTGCATATTTAATATCTATTGATATTGATACGAACTTCAGCCTGAGATTTAGCCACGCCCGAATGGTTCCCCAATTACGGCTAGGGTAATAGCAAAGAAAGTACGAAGTGTAAGTGCGGCGGTGTCGCTTTTCCAGTTGACGACACTTCGGGTACAGCGTACGTCTATTGTGGTTCGGTCATGTGCGCAAAGCATGGCGGATTAGCTCAGAATAGGTACAAAGCGCACACTTTTCATTTGGCTTTCTGTCTATTGTGTGTTTGATAGTGCAACTTCAGGGTTGAGAACTTCAGGGTTGGGAACTTGTTGGAAACTTCCTGTCACATTGGATTGTGTCTTTGTATAATGTCCGCTGGTAGAGCCGAGCGACAGATTTTCAGATTGCACCTGGGCAATTTGTCCCCGACCATATCGATCGATGATATTGAAAGTCGTTTTCGACGTTTTGGAGAAGTACAAGAAGTCAATATTCTGCTGGATAAGTTTCCCATGGAAGGACGACAGCCACAATGCCGCGGTTTCGCCTATGTATCGTTGTACGCTACATCTGCCGCTATTGAACAATGTCGGACTACATTCAATGGTTGCAACTGGAAAGGTCGGAAACTGCGCGTAAATTATGCAAAACCAGATTTTGAGACACTCCGTAAGCAGGAGCTCAACAAAGACTGTCTCAAGGTAAGTGATTCGGATTAGCGACTCGCGATATAGATAACTGGTTTCGTGCCTTTTGCATTTGAACACACGGTCCCAGTCTATCGGCTCACAATCAATTCACCGTGCTGAATAGTCATTCTCAAGAAGTGCCTGGTACAGCGAGCCTATAGTTCAAGCTTAAGAGAATTGTACTAGTCTAGAAATATGTCGACGATGTAAATTTACACTAAACTCCTTAAATGTGCAGTGCTGTGCATTCAGCACGCTTTCATCATCCTCACAACTTCCCAATATTGGCTTGTGTGTAATGCTGCAGAACCCGCACTTGTCACCTCTGCCAGTGCTTCTTAACAAGTTCAGATGGCGACATCGATTGTTTGTCCACATAGCGTCTGCGAATGTAAAATAGGTCACGCAGCCGAAATTGTAGCCGTGCGAATATCGAACGATGGACAGTGGTAAGCGCGAACATTAGCTTGAAACACCCCTGCTGAAGTTTCTCTTTGCCAGGATTGCCACGGCATCGGTCGATAGCACGTGTAAAATTTGGCAATGTCAGGCATTGTGCCTACATAAGACACTTCGAGGGCACATGAAGTCACTTTGCGATTGCGTATGGGCGCATAGTGCTGCGTTCCTAGCTACAGCTTCAGATGATCAAACCGTCCAAATTTGGAATGCTGAGAGTGGTCACTCTCTTCTTTGCTTACGTGGCCATGAGGGTCCAGTGACAAGCTGCGACTTCAACTCAACTGACACACTTATTGCAAGTGCCTCATACGACGAATCGATCCGTCTATGGGATACTAAGAGCGGTGTGTGTGTGGCAAGACTGCCAGCGCACTCTGATCCAGTGACGTCGGTTCACTTTAGCCGAGATGGCACAGTCTTAGTATCTTGCGGTTACGACGGTGTTTGTCGATTATGGGATGTCCACAGTACTTCATGCTTACAAAGTATGAACTTCGATGCTCCGCTCGAACGTGCGTATGTTCTAGAGAGTCCAAGCAGTGTGCTCATAACCACACAACAGAGGGATATTTTAGTGTGGAATATAGAAACAGGGACGTCATCAATGTTACATTTGAAATGCAGTTCAAGAGACTTGCGACTTCACTTTACAACTGACGGGGATGCGATAGTATTCGTTGATTCACGAGGTGCTTATTGGTTTTGGAATATCTCTAATTACCAGCTGATTTGTGTAGCCGAACCTTCAACTTTCAGAACATTGCTGGAATGTTCGACGCTAGTATTTCTTTCTTATCGGAAGAATATACTCGTTACGTCCTCTTTCAGTCACAATAGAATAAACGTTTGGGTGGTTTAGAAATTCTAGTGAGTTTATCGGTTAGTGAGTTTAGATCCTTAGTTTTTATTCATCAAGTACAACAAGAACACAAGTTCTTGGGCTCGTATTTTCTCTCACCACAACATTGCAAAAAAAACGTTCGATACTCGGCGCATCAAAAGTATTCAAAAAATTGTTTGTCAAGTACTCCTGATACCACAGATCTGCAAAGTCCTTTGTGTTCGGACAATTGACAAATAAATTATTTATCTGTCTTTTGTTTCTTTTTGTCATGCTTTTCCTTTTTTTCCTTTTTCTCCTTTTTTTCCTTCTTATTACGTTCTTGTGTGTTTTCTACATCGCCTTGCACTTGCTTGATACTATTCGCCTTGGAAGTACTCTTGTACTTATCCTTCTTAGCCTGAGCAGTTGGGCCAAGTCCCCAGCGTCGCGGGTAAGTATCGCGCTCCATTACAACTCGTTTCACCTTTGCGACTACACCATGGTCACATGTAGCAATAACTGCGGTACTCATTTGACATATGCCGATAGCAATCGCTTCTCCTTTCGTTGTCATGAGTACACATTCATCATTGACATCAATGTCAGCATCATAGCGAAGGACTCCAGGAAGCATAAGCTTTGCTCCATAGCAGATGGCATTTACAGCAGAATCTTTGACAACAACTCGCTTATAATTCGTAAGTAACACTTCGAGAGGTGATACAACACGTCGCAGATAATCTTCCTCCTTCAGATTGTCAAGAACCCACATGGCATCAAGTATATCATGCATTGTTGCCAAACTTTTGTTTTCACTGCAGATGCCCGAACGGACTCGTCTCAGTTCCTGCATATGACCTCCAACACCCAAAATAAGACCCAGGTGGACGCAGAGGGTACGAATATAAGTTCCTGCTTCGCACGATACCCAAAAAACGGCTAAATTACGTTCAGTATCATATTCATAAAGCCTGCTGGCGTAAACAGTTCGTATCCTAAGCTGACGTTTAACTGCTGATATCAGAGGTGGTCTCTGGAATAAAGCGCCAGTCAGAGCTTCCAGTGCTTGCTCTACAAGTTTTCGACCACCAGCAACAGAATCATGCAGGCGACAGACGCACACATATTCCTTACCGGCACCCTGTTGTGCTTTCACCAAACGTGTGGCACGGTCAATGCATACGATGAGAGAACCGGTAACTTTTGGATCTAATGTACCACTGTGACCTGTTTTTTCAACACGAAGAATCCTCTTTAACCATGCAACAACTTCGTGAGAGGAGGGATTGGCAGGCTTATCAAGATTGATGACGCCATATCTCAGGTACTCTCCAAGAGGCCGTCTCAAGGGGGAGCAACCACTTGGAATCGGTGTGTAGTGCCCTGTTCTTACCTATCAGGAGCAGTTAGTTGGCGATTTTAAGCGGGAATCAATCATCATTACAGTTACACTTACCATCATCTTATCATAATTTTTCAGCAACAGGGGCCACTCTGAGGCATCCAACACAGGTTTGTTGGCCTCAGGTTTGAGAATAAAGTCTTTCATCAACAATTAGGTCAAGCTCTAAAAGAGGCTCACCGATCCAATTCGAATATCTGTCCAGATTTATCTGCGTAAGACAGTGTTCTTCTTCCCGAGATACTACGGTGCACGAGCGTGTACGGGTCACTACGGTGTTCCGAAGCGTGTTGCCCGTTAGCGCCGCCACGAAACTAAATTGTTGTACTCTCTCGAGCTCGTCGGCTCCCGACGGAAACATTTAGCGGCGGAGTACTTTGACAATCTTTTCACCTGTTCAATCTCACAGCGAAGATATTCATATTTATCGAACAAATATGGCATACTATCGTACTATCGTGTCCCTTTTTCGGGCGTGGCTAAATACCACTGTGAAGCAACTGTTTATCTATGATACATAAAAATTTGCAATCCATCGATAATATCGCGACGCGGCGGGTGGCGCGTGGCCACCAAGCGCTCGACTGTGTCCGCAGATCGCGATAGACGTCGCGTGCACCGCGCGCTGACGTAGCGAACGGCCGATTCAAAGTTTGTGTAACACATTTACAATGGTTTCACTCAAGTTGCAGAAACGATTGGCGGCCTCTGTGCTGAACTGCGGCGCCAGAAAGATCTGGATGGACCCTAACGAGGTACGTCGGCGTTAGTCTAGTAGTCTTGGTCTCGAACGGATTCGACGCTGTGAGTACCAAACTACGCAACGGACTCATGGATCTTTTATTGTTGCGACTACATTTCTCACCCATTCCAATAGATCAACGAAATTTCCAGTGCCAACTCCAGGCAGAACATCCGCAAGCTCGTGAAGGATGGTTTCGTCATCCGCAAACCCACGAAGGTGCGCAGTATGCCAGGATTACATTCGAACGTCTGACCGATTGTGTTCATAGATTCACTCGCGCGCTCGCACTTGTCGAGAACAAGCGGCCAAGCGCCTTGGAAGGCACACGGGCTACGGTAAGCGCCGTGGTACTCGCGAGGCTAGGTTACCTACCAAGGTTCTGTGGTTGCGACGTCACCGAGTGCTTCGTCGACTCCTGAAGAAGTACAGAGATGCGAAAAAAATTGACAAACACATGTACCACACCATGTATCTCAAGTGCAAAGGGAACGTGTTCAAAAACAAGAGAGTCTTGATGGAGGCTATCCATAGGGCTAAGGCGGAGAAGGCAAGAGAGAAGTCCCTGGCTGATCAGTTTGAAGCTCGAAGAGCGAAGAACAAGGCGACTAGAACACGCAAAATTGCACGACGTGAAGATCGCATTGCAGCTGGCATCGCCGGATTGACGCAAGGAAAGTGAGCATCACTACACCGGCATCTATAGTCCACTTAGGCATCTTCTAGTGGTTGTCAATACAAAGGTTGTCATTTTTATTTTACTCTTCAATCATAGTCAGTTCATTCTGTGTATAGACAAACATGTTGGTTATTCGTGCAGAAAATCCAAGGTTGCGTCGGATGAAATTTGCAAGTCGGTGTCCCTAGAACTGCTTGAACATGTGCATCCAGCAACTTCAGTGGGATGACGGTTAGAGAAGCCATCAAATCACTGCTCATTGTGAAATGAAATAATTGAGTGCCCCCCGTTGATATTGTAACCGCAAAAAGTGGTAATTCACGATGAAAACTTATCGCTAATCCAGCACCGGCTTGTAGTTTGAGAACTTTGATTGGTGTGGTCAAGCTTGCGAAATTGTAAAATTGTATTCGTGAATCTGCACAACATACAATGACGTTCTGGCCAGAATCATCCACCGCAAATGTTGTAATTGAACTATTCCCTGCTTTCAGCCGATGTACCATCTTCTGTTCTCGGACGTCAAACACTCGAATATGTGTTCTTGTTGCGGTAAAAATGATAGGGTTTCTTGGATGAAAAGAAGCTTGGACAACACGATGTTGGGCAGATGAGAAAACGACTTGACTATTTCGTGTTGATAGCTGATGAACGCAAAGAGTGCCACTTTCACGTTCGGTAGACGCAAAATAATCACCTTTTCTGTGCCAGTTGATAGAGCTGGGCGTGCCTGACATTCGAACAACCAAGCCATAACTCCTTCGTGACCATAACATTGGCATGCACGGAGCTACGCATCGCTCGGTCATCATAAAATCATTCACCGCTGATATTATAAATATATCTCGGCCACTGCAAACAACAAGCTCTTGTTGAGATCCAGGACGCCAAGATGCACAAATGACAGGCTCACTGAAATGCATAATGTACAAGCAGCGGCCACTATTGACTTCCCAAAACCGTAGCTCCCCGGTCGACCCCCCAGAACACAGCAGTTCACCAGTGTCATCAATCGATATACAGAGTACTTCTTTTCCATGGCTGTATCGCAACGATGATACCGAAGGAAAAGGCTTCAATGTGGCTAGTTGAGGGATTTCAGGCAGGATACTATCGGGGCTGGTGTGGACAACCTGCCTCTCCACTCTAGGACACAAGTATAGATCCAAGCACCGGTTAAATCGCTCTTTTATAAAATGTATATTTGTCATGAGTTGTCGTAATGATTTTACACACGAAGGGCCACGTGAACTCGTTGAAGCCAAGCCATACTCTGCTGGGGCATTGTAAGACAACTCATTTCCGGCCCGCTTTGGCTTTGGTGCACGCTTGATCGCGTTTTCAGACATTTCATTTCCATCCCAAATATCAAACAAACGATAGACTTGTTTGTCTTTTGCCACCGTGGGAGTGTCTATTCTTCTTCTAAGACGTCGTACCATGGATATGACTTTGCGCGCCTCGTGTCTAGAAGGTAAGAATCTACGTTTTGGTTCTTGGGTCAGAGCAGGATCTCCTCTAGCCACATGTCTCGCCGCTAAATCACTACGTTCTACCGAAGTTGGTAGACGGCCAAAATTGATACGTTGTATCATTTCAATCTCTCTTGACGAAAGCTGTAAACTGTAGCCACGCTGTACGTCGTATTGCCTTCTCCATGAACTGCTGTCGTCTATTGAACGCAGGAGTTGGTCTAAACGATCGCTTTCCCGGCCAGGAATCAACTTATACCCATCTTGTGAGTACCCGACGTGTCGCTGCTCGCGATACCACGCCCGGGGAACATCGCCAATATTGTTTAGATTATCAAGTGTGGCTTCTTGTTCGCCAGAAGCTTCCATGATTGATTGTTAACAGGTCGTTCGTTCCTCTGCCAAAGCGAACGCGTCCTTTGGAATAGCACTCAGCACAGGGTGATATATTCTCGATTCGCTCACGTTCCGGCCGTTTTGCTCTGTCGAGTTTGGCTTTCTGGATGGTGTCGTCCTCGAGACCGGCGGCGCAACAAAAAACATGCTTCTCTCGGTTTCATCGGAAAATCCAGAAGAAAATCCGTATCGGTTTTCCCAGTTTCTTCCATAATTAACTACCATGGCCAGAGTATGCCAAATGACTACAATATTTGTAAATTTGCGGTACACACAATTCGCCTCCGGTTGGTGAATAGAACGCTATTATCATTCGCCGTTCGTAACGCGTATTAGATATGTCGCTCCAATTGGCTAGCGCGATAACTTGTTCGTGCACGAGAAGCCGACCAAACCTTAAATTCACCTCAACAAGAAAACCAGAGTTTGGCCAACCTTGCAGCAAGAGACCAATTTCAAAAAAAGTCACTTCGTCGAGTGCATGTCGTCGGGTCACAGTAGTACCACATGTAAGTATTTCTGCGAAGCAATGAACTTTTTTATCATCCAGCCATACCCTAGTCTCATTTACAAAATATTACTATACGAGAAGACTACGATCCAGTCATTTTATTCCTGTGTGTTAACTCCATTTTCATTTGTATGTACTCCCCAACCCTCGAGAATTTAGTTCTGACTGACAATTTCTGACAGCCTTGATTGTCGTATTTCTTCAGCGTAGGGTGAACGCAAAGGAGAGATAGAGGTACGAGTAGTTGTGTCTATTTCGTGTCTATTTTGCTGGCTTGCGTGATGTAAAAATATATTCTTTCTTCGCATAGATTACCAAGGGACTTTACTATAGCTGTGCATATCGTGGATGCCTCCTTCTTGTTGAGCCGCACCTGACCTGACCTCCATTGTCATTGTACCTGCAGACAAGGCAGCATGAGCCTTCCCAACAGAGTCTACACCAAGATCTTGGAATCCCTGCTTTACACCGTGAATAAGATATGGAATCATCGTACGCACAGAGCCCTTATCGCGCACAGTACCAGAAACACCTTGTGCGATCTTCAAATGGCCCGTTTCGCTCAAATATCTCGAATCGCTTCCCTTCTTCATTGCATCAAGGCTTCCCATACCTCGATACTTCTTCACACGTACACCGTCCTGGTAGAAGTAATGGCCAGGTGCCTCGGTACTACCAGAAAACATAGAACCACACATGGCGACACTGCCTCCCAGGGTCAGTGCTTTCACGATGTGCCCACTGTTCTGAATGCCACCGTCTGCAATGATTGGAACATCAAACTGCTTAGCGATTTGGCCGACCTTGTACACCGCCGTTGCTTGACCCCGACCAACTGCGCAGACTTCTTGCGTCGTACAGATACTACCAGAGCCCATACCAACGCGAAGGCCGTCAGCACCGGCTTCCAGTAAACGCCTCGCCTGGTGTTGTGTCACAACATTCCCAGCAATGATATCAACACTGGGAACATTGTTTTTTAAGAACTTGATCATCTCCAACTGATATATGGAGTCACCTTGCGATGAATCTAGGATGATTGCATTCACACCCGTATCTGCCAGGCTCTGTGCGCGGATTCTATCAGTATCACGGGTTCCAACGGCAGCACCACACAGTAACTTGCCACTTGTGTCAAGAGACGGTAACCCAGATGGTGGCCTACTCAGGCACTCTTTTACATTAACGCGGGTTAACAATCCAATCAGGCATCCATTTTCATCCACAATCGGAAGTTTGCCACGTTTAGACTCGATTAGAATGCTTTCATTTTCCTTGAGACTCTTTGTTGAGAATCCCACGACAAGATCACTTGTGGCGGTCATCACTTCAGAAAGCGATGTGCTTCTATCTCTGATGAGATCAACATCGCGAGTAGTCACAAGGCCAAGCAAAGGGGCACGGGACAAGCCACTTTCAGTGATACATGCCGAAGTGAAACCTCTTGAAGAACGCAATTCATCAAGATCACTTATTGTTGAGTTTGGACTCAAGATGGCTGGATTTGAGACATAACCTGCATTGTGCGACTTCACTTTTTTTGCATGATTGATTTGTTCCTCCAGCTGCGGTGAAAAGACGAACGTCAAGTAATTGTAAACAAATTAGCAGGCAGGACGTACCGACATGTTGTAGTGTAAGAAACCCATCCCACCAACCTCAGCCATGGCAATGGCCATTTCGGATTCTGTAACTGCATCAAAACGTTTTAAAAACCACATTGGATTAAGGGATATGCACCTTACCTGTATCCATTGGCGAACTTACCAATGGTGTTCGGATTGAAATGTTTTTACTCACCCTCGTGGAGAGATCAACCTGTACATATTTTAGTCAACTTCTTTCTTTTAACCTCTAGTACGAACCTGATCGGCTGCAAAGTGGATGAACCCAGGATGGAAGATGACATCATCGTACGTATAGCAAAATCCTAAGCACGTGCGTTGTTGTGTCAGTCAGACATAGCAAAACATGTCATAGTTGAGATCTACCTTGGCTGAAAAGTGCTTCACCAGTGAAACCGTCGTGGGCGGACATCGAGCTAGAGAGCTGAAAATTTTCGTGGTACGTGTTGCAAGAAAAATGCAGCTACGACGTGAACCTGCAACAGTGGAGACCCGCGGCTTATCACGCCATCACGCCGCCACGCCAGCTTTTCCTTGCCCGAATTTTATGGAAGCGACCCTTTGTTGAAATTCGCTATCACTTCGTCTTACGTTTTACTTTCCTATTTACGAATATTGCTCAAAAGAGCTAAAACCGTAGTTTTGTTAAAATCCACTTTGTTTTGGTAGAACGAAAAAGTTAGGCTGGGCTTATTAACGTGAAATATATCTCAATTTTCCGTTAACAACAACCCATGTTACGATTGAATACTTTTGGTACTCTGAATATGACTATCAGTGAGATGGTTTTTTCGGAAGCTTCGTTTTCCAGCGCAAGAGAACGGCGACCCGTTTAACGCTCTGCGTGGCGTCGTACGTTCCCACCACACCACTTACATTTGCTTTAGTATTCAAATCAATTTCAGTTGTCATCGACGCGCAGTATGTTTGTCCAAAGCTGCGGAAAAGTTAGTACGTCTGGACAGGGGTTGCACAGAACAACCGCCCTTTCCCAGTCTCGATCGTTGACAGCTACCAGCGCGCGATCTTTCAAAGCATCAGACTTCGTAAGACCGCACATCTTAGATTTGGCCCCGTACAAGCCTATATTCCCACTTGAAGTCATCTCAGGTGAGTTACAGTTCCTTTCACAAAGTATCGACACAATTACCATGAACATATAGATCAGCTTGGTATTCCAGTTCAGAGTATAATAAAACTCGACGCCAATGAAAATCCATATGGACCGCCTCCAGGTTCGTTCAAATCAACCGGCAAAGACTGAAACTCGAGTAAACATTTTCGAAGAGGTTTTCAAAGTTCTCGCTAACGTAGAGTTCCCACAAATTTATCCTGATCCGGAATCCAGATTTCTTCGCGCGAAACTGGTAAATTATTTTACCTTTATATATTCGGTCCCAACTAATCTAGTTTCACAGGCCGCGGAATGTGGAATACCAGCAGAGAATATATTAGTGGGGTGTGGTGCAGACGAGGTGAGCCCGGCGCATCAATGCATCCTTCAACGCTCAATTCTTGTCCTTTTAAGCTAATTGATTTGATCTTGCGTGTGGTACTCGAGCCAGACGACGTTGTCCTGAATACACCACCTACTTTTGGCATGTACTCTTTCGACTGTCTGGTGAACGGTGCGTACTTTTTATCAGGCATTCTGCATTTACTGATGTAGACCACGTGAAGGTGGAAAGGTGGTCGATATCCCAAGAAGTGACGGGCCAAGCTTTGATATTGACGTAGCTGCAATCAGAACCGCTGTTTTGGCACATCGCGCAAAGGTTTTATTTTTGACTTCACCGAACAACCCTGATGGCACAGTGATAAAGCCTGCAGACCTCGCTGAACTTCTTGAACTCCCTGTGTTGGTAGTCCTTGACGAGGCGTACATCGAGTTCTGCGAGATACAAGAAAGTAGAATGCGAGATGTTTTAAAGCGCGAAAATCTGATAGTCCTCAGGACATTTAGCAAACGAGCAGCCCTTGCAGGTACCATCGGAAGTCGAATCATCTCTACTTTGTCACAACTTTTGCCCGCAGGTCTACGAGTAGGGTATTGTGCGGCACCTCTCTGGCTCATGGATTATCTTTGGCGAGTCAAGCAACCTTATAACGTATCTATTGTCGCCGAGCTAGCAGCTTGTGCTGCGCTAGATAATCCAAAATATCTTCAGGTACGAGATTTTATTGTATTTTTTTCCAAAGCAGACGTTTCATTGTTGAACGATAGGATGTCAAGGACAAGCTTATACAAGAACGTCAGCGCCTTCTTTCCAAACTCGAAGAATTTGATTTCCTTAACCCTTATGCATCTCATTCCAACTTCCTTCTTGTCAAGTACGTCACCTGGTTGCCTTTTGCACACATCTTCTCATACACTCTTTTAGGGTCGACGGAGACGCTGAAAAATTGAAGGACTATCTTGCGAGTAAAGGAATTATGGTGAGGTACTATTCGGGACCTCCGCAGCTCGCCAGCTGCATCAGAGTATCGGTCGGGAAACCAGAACATACGGATGCACTGGTGCTCGCTCTCAGCACATATGTTGCATAATTTCATGCTTGGAACTCACAATCTAATGGATAACTCAGGCTATTTCAGGTCTTTCATCAAACGTAAACTTGTTTATAACAAGCCCCACCACTCGATACTCAAGCTTCTTTGTCCGAACTTGAAGAAGCAGGAAAGGCTTCGGCAAACTATGTTTTCTCCCTTCAGAGCTAAGTTAAATCAACCGTCTTGTTTTATCTGAACCATGTACCTCTGACTATATATCGTCCAAGCTCTAAGCTTATGTCCTTTCCCTATTTCACGTGTTATTACAAAATGGCCCGTGCACTTTTGCACTGCTTACCGTGCGTTTTACTCGCTCACAAGCAAGCTCACCGCTGAGCTCACTCGTGTACAACTGTCCCTTGTACCGAATGTTACTTACACAACCAGGCTAGTTCCAGTAAAATACTCATACCTGCACCTCAAATTCGCAATATTTCATAACAGTCCGTTCGCCGATTTCATCCATGCCAAGAAAGTTCGTCGGCAAGTTCTCGTGGCCCTCGTTGGGCAACTGCCTCGTTTGAATTCAAGTTGACTTCGACATTCCAGGAATTGTGTCGAAGTTCATATTGACGTCTATTAGGTACTATCCCCCATACGGAAAGTAATTGAAACTAATTTGACAAAGGTGTAGGCCGTCACTACGACTATCACCGCGACGGGCGTGGCTAAATCTCAGACCGAAGCAACTTTTTATCATTCGCATACGCCCCTTTTTTCGTGTTTTCCTATCTTTTTGGAAATGAAGCAAAATGGAAATCATCCTTTTTCGTCAATCTCATGCGAATTCAGACAAGGTAACTTGCACCAGCGTAAGGGAAATTGCGAGAGCTTTCCAAGGCCGTGCGGCATGCCACGATGTGTTGCGACGTCTCGTATAATGGGCCTCTTTCCCCTTAATTTCGGAATGGAGGTAGTATTTTCACAACTCGGGCATAAAGTACCGAGTTATGACCTGACCGAGTTATGAAGGTCTGCTGTTAGTCAAAAAAAAGAAAAGCAAAAATTAGAAAATCAGTCGCTATTCCGATAAGGAATTTCTATCTGTTACTGGCCCTAAAATACGATGCACGACGAGGAGTCACAGATCATCAAGTTTTCCATGCGACAGTACGACTTGCGTACTGTGAACGGAAACGTCTGAAGAGCGAGTCCGCTCCAGCCAGAAGTTCTGGCCTAGAACCGAGTCCGTTGCGGGGGGAGGCGTCCTTGCGAGAAACCACGCCCACGAGATGCTGAAACAAAGCGAAGTCGATGATGCAACGATGAGAATTGAGGTGAGTCGATACTGTACATGAATTTCGCCGACTCATAAACAACAGGATCCATCACGCGTCGTCGGATCAGGTTACATCCAGTTCCCACCACAAAGGCCCTTTCAGCAAAGTGTTATTGTACAACCCCCAACCGTAGTGGTGAGGTCAACACAAGAACTAACAACTAAGTATGTAACGCACGATAAGCAGGTACACGGGGAAACGAATGGGAGCGCGATGGCGAGCGGGTCTGCAGTAAGACTTGCAGAAACAAACTTTACTTTCACTTGCTGACACTGTAGGCACAGGTTTCTCAACAGTCAAAACAAGAGTATCGACCGACCGTACAGACTGTAGGTCAACCCACTAACAGACGTATACAAGCCAGTATCGAAAGCTTAGACGCACCCAGATACGACACGCAACGTCAAGCTGGGGGAACAAACACAAACTCAGCAAAGCTTAGTAGAGCTCAGGCAAAACGCCGCCGGAAGAAGCTACGTGAAGGTGGAGGACAGACTAGGGATATTTAGCAAAGTGTAGTAAATTCACGCCTTCATCGTTTCTCTGTCACCCCGCAACGCCTTGGCTCTCACTTTCAGCGAAGCGCTATCGGAAAACTGCTTTTAGAGAAGAAATCTAGCAACTAATCCAACACTTACCAGCGCATATTTCTCTACTGGAGTCAGAAGTGAAAAAATCTTCTCAAGATCGACGCTGCCTTGCTTCGTCTATGAAAGTTCGTTAAGAAAAGTGAATTGCATAACGGGATACCTACCTTGTCTCGAGAAACTTGTTGCTGATCCAATTTGAGTCGTTCTGCTCCACTAGAATTTTCTCCTGTGTGAATTCCATCACAAAAGCTTCACGTTTAATTGATACTGAGATTACCGTACTGATTGAGTGAAGATAGATTGAACTGGCCCTTTTGAATTGCAAGTTCATCCAACTCACGTTTTTGAAGAGCTTTTTTCCAGATGTTTTCTTCAATTGTATCCTCAGATATAAGGCGGTAAATGTTGACCTCCTTAGTCTGTCCAATTCGGTGACAGCGATCTTGTGCTTGCGCATCAACGGCCGGGTTCCAGTCCGAGTCATAGAAAATGACAGTATCCGCTCCTGTCAAGTTGATACCAAATCCACCTGAACGAGTAGAAAGGATGAAAGCAAACAGTTTCGAGTCGGCGTTGAATCTCTGCATTAGTATCTGCCTCTGATCTGGTTTAGTTGTTCCATCCAACCGGACATAACTGTAGCTGTAAAGGTTGAGAAAGCGCTCTAGAATGTCTAGTACCTTGGTCATCTGTGTGAAGATGACAACTTTATGTCCCGCAGATTTGAGGGATCGTAATAGAGACGCGAGCGCCTGCAATTTGCCACAGTCGTACTGAACAAGACGAGCATCAGGAAAAACAAGATGCCCTCTTATCATGAGCTCACGCAATGGTTGCAGTTTTTTCTGAAGAACTTTACCACTCTGTTCTGAGGAAGCAAGTTCATGATGTACTATCGGTGTCCGTGCCCTCACTGTTGGAATACGAAACATAAACTTTATGAGTTCTCTCGCGCGAATATGGTGATCCAAGATCATTTGAGATTGAATGTACGTATCTTTACTTCGCAACGCGTGTACGTCATACAAAGTAAGCGTTGGTGCTAACTCAAGATGGTTTCCTTCAAGTTTTAGTTGTTGCCGATGTAAAACTGACATAGACCGGTTACTTTTGAGTCGCATCATGAGATAAGTATCGATATCCACGAACGTTTCGCGAAGCGATCGCCGCTGATGCACAATAATATCACGAACACAGTGTTTATTGGCTTCAGAAGAATGCAGTGGTGTAAGCTGTGCTTCGGAGAGAAGCATTCTGGAGACGATAGTGGGATAAATAAACTCCAGTACATTCGGCATATCATAAGCCGAAATGATATTTCTACCAGCAAAAATATCAGGATGATTGCACACTTTTCGTAGCTGCATCAAGCAGTTCATCACACCCATAATGTTCGATGAGTTCAGTGTTTGTACAGTATCATTGGAGGACATGTATTCATCATAAAGACGTTTTTGCCTACGTGAAAGGCGACATTTGACTATGTGCTCTACTTTTGACGGTAGAGATCTCTCAACGTCAGCTTTTAGCCTGCGCAATATGAAGGGACGTAAGACAGCGTGTAATCTTGCAGTCAATCTATCATCAATGTCTAATTTACCCTCTGCCATACCGACTAGTGGATTTGAAAACCAGTTTTTGAACTCAGCGTGTGACTGGAACAAGTCTGGCATCAGAAAGTGCATGAGTGCCCACAGTTCCATGACATCGTTTTGTAACGGTGTACCTGTGATGAGCAGTCTATGACAGCTCTCAAAAGTAAGTAGTGTTTGCCAACGTTGGGAACGCCAGTTCTTTATCATGTGAGCTTCATCAAGAATCAGATAGTTCCATCGTTTTCTACGAAAGATGGCTTGATCTTGTACTGCAATTCTATACGTTGTAATGCAGATATTGAAAGTGTTTGGTTTGCTCCATCCTGCACGCTTCAATTTACGCTCTTTCTGGGTTCCAAAGTAAGTCAATATCTTCAAGGCAGGACACCATTTCTTGAATTCAACTTCCCAGTTCACCATGACGGATGTGGGCACGATAATGAGATGAGGCCCCCACACACCATGCTCACAAGCAAGATGGGCCAACAAACCTATCGTTTGTATAGTTTTCCCAAGACCCATTTCGTCTGCGAGCATGGCATTGACACCCATATTATAACAGCTTGCCAGCCATTTCAAACCAAACTTTTGGTAATCTCGCAGTTCAAATTTCAGGAGAAATGGAGGGTCTACTTCAATCTTTGCTTTATTTCTTTCTGGTGACCACTCTGAAAGTGACGGATGACCACTTGAGTCTTCGATAATCGCGGCATTTTGCTTGTATCGCTTCAGAAGTTCCTCTACAGGTAAGTCCGCTTCTTCTTGCAAACTCTGGAGCTCGCATTGGGCATCCATGTTAGATTCTTTTTCAAGGCGCACTTGTTCATCAAAAGACTCTAGGTCATCCCATTCCTCATCATGAGCAGGTTTGTAATCGACTTGCTCTGCGACCTGTGTCGATGCATTGTGCGAAGTTGAGAGGTGGAAAGGCTCCTCGAAATAGTTGCTATGAGCTTTTCCCCTATCTGATTTGCGTTTGCTCTGCTTTCGGCGCAGGACGTATGTTTGCTCACTTGAGCTAAACGAACCAGTACAGACTGTCGGCTTTAAGGACAGATTTCTGGCCATCTCACTAGAGAATTTTTCCGTTTTTGATAATAAGATTGCTAGATTTGGCCATGAAAGTTATTCGACTTCAGCTTGCATAAACAAACTTACCGAGCTGTCTCTCCATCTCTGCTTTTTGTTGTTGTTCGCTGTCAGTTATCTTCCTGTGTGAAACAAGCTTTTGTGGGTTGAGCATGCAAACTTATTAAATGTCGGAAATACACGTACCTTGTTTATTTTTCGCCAGAAACTGCAAACTTCACGAGCGATTTGTGAGGACAACTTGATGCATAGCAGTTGACTGAACGTCTCTCGCCTTTCCCTTGCGCACTGCTTTGCTTGATAACGACGGTTAGCGCTAGCTGCGCATTTCCGACCAGACATTTGTCTAGTCGAACTGTGAGAGTTGATATCGACTAATACCGGTGTTACTTACCTCCATTTTCGCTCGCGCACGAAATCCTTAGACAGCCAAGACATCTCCTCCAGCAAGTGCTCCCAGTGAACCTTGTTCGTACAAGGCTCCGGAAAACGGGGCAGCGGTCTCCTCGCAGATGAGTCGCGATGGAAAAACAATTCTGCATCGATGAGATCACGTTCTTCCTTTGCAGATGCGTATGCCGCACAATCCAGACTCGACATTTCTCCGCACCGGCGCGCTCGCGTCCGGTTGGTTGCAAACAGTGTCCGAGGCGGTTGTTGTGGGTGGAGGAGACGATGATGGGAGACACTGGCAACTCAGCTTTACGGAAATTTATTAACTAGTACTTGAGGGCGGGGCCCCAGTTTTCCTAATTTCGCCTTGCACGTAGATGGTCGCTACCGGGATTAGATATATGCGTCGTTTTCTTATGTGTTACAAAAACCAGTTCCTAGCTCGTCCTGGATAGGCTCACTCTTAGATCTCATCATACCTTGATTATTGGATTATATTCATACTATATTATAGACAGTACCAGTACCAGTACCAGTACTGGTACCAGTACACAGTAGAATATCTATTCAGCCTGATTTAGCCACGCTCGCACTCGCGTACCCGTGATCGGTTAACAAAACAAACTCGAGAGTTCTTTTGTCGTGAGTGTAGTCCGGAACGGATGAATGAATTGACGAGTGCTGCACGCTGCTCGATAGATGATGTTTCACTACAAATGATTTGCGTGCACGAAACGCGGGATGCAAAGTGGTTGCAGCTTGCGCGTGTGACGACTGGCAGGGACGCAACGTCAACACTCCAAACACTTCAAGATGCAAACGGTACAAGAGTCGTGGCTCTTGGTGATACTATTAGCAATCTATCGAACGCTTTGTTCGTACTGCGTTTGCTTTCAGACTTCAGACAGCACGAAGAAGCTTTACGAGTTGCCTTGACAAATGCACAGTATGAACGCGTCGCTGTTGAGGCCTTGAGGTGCTGCGAAGTCTTACAGAGAAGAGCACAAGAGCGCGCTATCGAATCCATTTCATCGAAATGCTTAAGACTCAGATTGCGTATACTCAACCATGTGAGAATTGCACTCGAGGAGCTTCAGAACACTCGTAACTTACTTTTACTCTGTGACGTAGTGAATACCCTTCCTGTGCTTGGAGCCTCACAAGAGGGCACCGAATTTATGTCTGATTATGTTCACTCATACTTATCTGACGAAATGTTAAATTTTGTAGAGATACACGACAGCTCGAAGCAGCTGCACAAACTATTCAGTCTAGCGCTTCCCATGCTCAAGTCTTGCTACCAACGCATGGAGACATGTTATGATGATAGTTCCATGCAGAACTTTGTTCAGCGGGCACTCAATTCGGTAGGGAAATTTACGAGCACAATATTGGAAACCCTGTCGAGTAAACATGAAGTCGATGAAATGGATGAGGGATACATAGAAGCAATTGTATTTGCGGCTCGGGCAAGTTATGTTTTCTGGATTGAAGTAACTCGTCATTTGCAGTATGAAGCTGACGCTGACCAAATCATATACCGAGATGGATATGAGAGATTGCTAGTCACGTATGCAGCAACAGAAACTCGACTCATGCGTGCCTACTGCGCGCAAGCAGTAGATTCTAGTTCGCATCTTCATGAACTGAAAATGCGTGACTTTCATGATGTTTGCTTTGTGTTACGTCGAAGTGTACAAAGATCATGTACGTTGATGTCACCATATGCAATTGGTTCCGTGATGAAAGAAGTTTCATTAATTTTGCGTAAGATAGCAACCCATGTCGAACGAAACACCAAGGTGGCCTCAGGTGTTACCTCTGCGGTGAGACTACAAGAGTTGGGAGAGGAAATCCTGATGAACGTCAATGCCATGGACAGCTTGATAGATGAAACAAATGTGTTTTTGCGCATCAAAACTACACAGATAACTGAAACGATGGCCTCACTTTGCAATTCACTTGTCATGGAAGTGCAATCTCAAACACACAACCACAACAGTCTCTTTATGAACGTTGATGGTGGAGCAATGCTACAACAAAGTGTGCACGATCTACAATCGATTACTGACTCGTTTGTCAAGATATCCGCCGAGGTATTGGGAATGGTGGTTCAAGATTGGCTTGGTGTGATGAATCATGTTTTGAAGGGAGTTTCTTTGGCTCAATACTGTTTATCCACTGAGCAGTTTGAAGTAACAGATACCACTGAAAGTTGGGTAGAGCCAGCATTATACATGTGTCAATTGTTTCATAAAAGTATACAAGATAGACATGCTGGCTCTTCAGATATTTTGCTGCCTAAATTGCTTCAGTTGCTTGTCAAGCGTTTGGCACTGCATCTAGAAATGATTATGTTCAATTACTTACGATTCAACCAACTTGGAGCGCTTGTTTTTGAGCGACAGATTCGAACATTTGTTTCGGGTTTGTCAACCCTAAGTCAGCCGTTTGCCCGAGCAGAGTTCTCGCGCCTCGTTAGCGCATGCCGTCTTTTAAGCTTGGAAAAGTTGACGGAACTGTCCGACTATTTGGAGGAGTCTACTGGATTAATGTTGGACTTGGCATCCAGTGATGTGAAAGATATCCTCTGTCTTAGGGAAGACTTTGCAGAGGATGATGTCAGGAAAACTCTAGAGGAGTTATTTGTAAAGTGAGATGAAGATTTATGACACAATTTTCTAAACTTACACATAGCGTATAAAATTGACCTAGCTTTGAGTGTGCAGCAAAAACTTGTCGCAAAGAAGTTAAACTTTCGCTGCGAACTGCTGCAATTCAAATTTTTCATATGATGCCCGTTCATAAATGGAGCCTATCGTTAGCAACTTGGTTTCGTCAAATGCTCTACCAATGAGTTGTACTCCTACTGGTAAACTCACACCACTATTGCTAACGTTATTACCTCGCACAACTAGTGCAGGTAGACCACTGAGGTTGACATTTACAGTCATTGCATCCCCAGTATACATATCTAGCGGATTATCAAGCGATGTACTCAACTTCGGAGCTATTGATGTTGACACAGGCGTGAGCAAAGCGTCGTAGAGCAACAGTTTTGAGTTCAATTCTGCAGATACTAGCTCACGAACCTCGCATGCACGTTCGTAGTAGGCATCGGCATATCCCGCTGATAGTGTATACGTACCCATCAATATTCTTCGTTTTACTTCGCTGCCCATGAAATGAGCACGGAACGCCGACAGTGAGCTAGACATGGCTCCAGCAGAAGTTCCTTCCTGAACACCATCGTAGCGTGCCAAGTTGCTACTTGCCTCAGACACAGCCAAAACATAATATGCAGGCAGACCTGTTGTAAAAGTGTCACAAGAAATGATGTCAACTTCAGCGCCGAGAGCACGCATGAGCTCAACTGATTCTGCAAAACTATGAAGCACGTCACCATCTACTCCACACTCAAGAGACTGGCTTATGACTCCGATACGAAATCCATGAAGAGTTCTATTGACAGACTCACATTGTGACTCATTGTCACACCGCAGTGGCGGACCCAGGTGCGTCGTGTCGTTTCTTTCCGTAGCCTGTGTAAGTGACTGCAATAAAATTTTGCAGTCAGCAACGCTTGAAGTCAAGGTGCCGATGCAGTCAAAAGATGAAGCATATGAAAGCAGACCATGTCTTGAAAGATAACCATAAGTTGGTTTTAATCCTACCACACCACAATGAGAAGCCGGCTGCCTAACCGATCCTCCTGTATCAGAACCAATTGAGGCAACACATTGCTGTGAGGCTACCGCCACAGCCGAGCCACCAGAAGAGCCACCAGGAACTCGTGACTGGTCCCACGGGTTACGCGTTATGCCATGATGAGAACTTTCAGATGTGCTGCCCATACCAAATTCGTCCATATTCGTCTTGCCAATTATTATCGCGCCAGCACGTCGCAACGAACGGACGATTGTTGCATCATATGGTGATTGATAACCTAATAGAGTCCTAGACCCAGCAGTGGTTGGGAAGTCCTCTGTGCAAATATTATCTTTTACAGCTATTGGTATACCAGCAAGTACGCCCCTGTCGATGCCTTGATCAAGTTCTTCGTCGATCCGTTGTGCTTGTTCGAGAACCGCCTCTGCATTTAAACACACGAAGCTGTTGAGTGCTTTGTTTGTCTGCTCAATTTGTTGCAAATACGTGGCGGATAAGTCGAGGGCACTAATCTCACGGTTGCGCAACCGCTGTGCGATACTTTTGATTGCCGATGGTTCGAACGGGGCACTCGTAAGTTGACACATGGCTGCCGAACGAGCTCGCAGAATTTTCGTGGGCCGAAGTCCTCGAAAAAGCGCACAACCCGTCCATTCTCCGTTTGTCGAACGTCCCGAATGCAAAGGTCTCAACGTGTGGCTTTTCATGGATTTCATTCAGTTCTTATCTCCCGTGTCACTACAGACGACAAAAGATCTGTGAAGCACGCGCGTGTTGAACAGGTCGGGGTCTGAAGCCACATGGCTGAGTGAATACTTGTGTACAACACTTCGATGTCAGTAATTATCAATAATTACAACTTCTACTCGAGATCATTATATCAACACTTAGAAACGTTCGCCAAAGCGGATATAGGTGGAGCCGCTGCCTTGATTACCATCAGCACACCACTCAGCGCGAACTGGTCCCAGTTTCAGACCACAACCGAAGCTCGTACCTCTCCCAGCTCGCCGGTAGTACTCAGTTGGATTGCCCATAACTTTAGCACTTGAATTCAAATCTGAGCAATTTTCCCAAAATAGAAATGCGTGAGTGTTCAGATACGGTACTGGCACGCGGAGTTCGATTGCCGACTCGAGAACAGAGCGCGACACACCTAACTCTCCAACATTGTAACCACGACAGGAATGTGGACCACCAAGTGTGTACGCGTCATATGCGCTACAGTTGCCAATAATGTGACCAAGTTTCGAGTGCATAACTAGAATAGGTGGCGGGAGCATCGTTTGTTTATTTTCAGAGAGAAGCTGAATAAATCTCGTGACCTCAGCTGTCAACCGATTGTAAATAGACAACCCGGCGCTCAAACCGACTGACTGATCGAACTGAAAAATATCTCGAGCTCCAACCTGGGTACCGTTCACAAATTTCGTCGTATCGCGAGTGCTATTGTTCTGCAGAAGGAGGACTCTGTCAGTTCCAGACTCAGAATGAGTAGTTCGTGGTCCATCTGCAGCAAGAGAACCATTCGACAACTGCTTGGCACCATGGGCACATATCGCACCAGAATCATCCCGTGATGTAATCTCCTCTAAAACTAAGCTTGTGCTTGAATGAGATTGCCGCGTGAAGTGCTGACTAAGCGTAGCCTTGAGACCAGCTCGGTCAATCCAAACTCCAGGTACTTCGTCCATGAGTGGGCCGCCGGTGAAAGTTGGAGAAAGTTTACGCGTGTTGAAAACAGCTGTCTTAAATGATGATTTAAGTTCATCACCGTCTCCAAAACAATAGGGATGAATGTATTCCAGCTTGAATCCGAGGTCATCCTGAGGTTGGAAGAAGTTTGCTGTGGACACTGACCCAAACAATTGCCGGCCCCAGCCATCAAGATTTCTCTGCTCTACGAACACAGAACCACCTGGACGTGCTGACACCAGGTCGGGACGCCCCTGCTCACCCGGTGCAATGCTCCACTCTAACTCTGTCTCAGCTGTTCTGACTGGCCTCTCCCTTAACATGATATCGACTTGGACCTTCGTGGGATCCTTCTCATCGGGTCTTGGAACAACTTGTACATTGTCAAAAAGCTGAAGTAGAAAAATATCACGCAATGCAGTCTTAGCGTCTTCCACATTGTAAAGCTTTCCGACTTTGAAGCTGTGTTCTCGTTGTATCACACGTGGATGTGTGAAACCTCGATTGCCATTAGTAACTTGCATATTTTCATCCAGGTAGACAGTTTGCACTCGTGAAATTTCACCTTCCACTATGTGTGCTATAACCTCACCATTCTCCATGCCATCAAAGTGCGAGATTGTGCCGAATGTTAGCCCTTTGCTTGTGTAGTAACTTTCAATGATATTCTTAGCCGTTGCAAGTACTCGAACGGTACAATTTTGACTTTTCTGCGCTGCTTCAAGAACTTGCAACTCAACGTGCTTTGGCAATGCGGTTGCACCTGCTACGCGAAATGTTTGCACTCTTGGCCATATTTTTTCTCGGAATACGAACTCGACCGCATATCCATCCTTCTTCGGTGTAACATTCGCATCAACATTCGCAAACAGACCTGTATTCAGAAGTTGGTCCAGGTCGTCTGATAAATCTTTCTTGGACAGTTCAGCACCACGACGAGCGTTCAGTCCCTGGAATAATTCCGACTGGGTAGCAAAGAAGACGTCAGAAATTGTACATAGAATGTATATCATCTTACCTTTGTGGGAATACCGGGTCCAGTTGGGAGGTTGGTGGCCAGGACCGACTCACAAGTAAAGCTATCTTTACTTCTTGATTTCTTCATTTTGCCAGAAGTTTTTCCTCCTTGCCCTGCAGCACCAACGTCTTCAGCGTCATCTTCCTCGTATATGTCGCCGTCATGATCGATGTCATCGCAATAATCGTCGCCGTCATCGTCGTCGTCGCCGTCGTCATCCACAGCGTCATACATAGCACTGTCATCGTGTCTCTTGGAGGAACTTCTCCTACCACCACCTCCCTCGAGGTCTTTCGTGCTTTCTTGGTTGGCTTCATGACTTTGAGCGTCATCATCGCGCGCATAAGCCGGTAAAGTGCGCCAGAAAAAGTTATGATGACCGTCTCCTCCCGAAAAGTAACCCCCTGCATCGAAGCCACCGCCGCCACTGCCGCTATCACCCAAACCAAGCTCCAGACCCAGAGATCTTGTTCCGGACGCGACGGCACCTGCCCCTACGTAAGCTAGCGCACAACGGCGAAGCATCTTCAATGATATGGGGGAATTTGATGATTTTCTGTCTCCGTTTTCTTCATTTGCACTATTTCGAGTAGGCGTTTTCTGGCGAACCACATTACCGCGACTTGGGCGCTTCGCGGTGAGCACCCTAGTTTGTGCAAGTCCCCGTTTCCGTTCGCAAACTGGTGAAAGAGCACTCGAGCACGCTGACGGACAATTTTGAGTCAACATCGGAAGCGCAGGAGGAGTTCGTCGAGTCGCGATACCTACCCTGTGGCGCCGACCTTAGGTCGAGCAAACCTAACAGTGAGTTTGACTCATCACCTCAAGCTGAAGGTGATACATGGGGCGTGGAAGAACATGACTTTAATATCAGTTCAGTACGTGTGATTGTCGATGCGATTAGTAATTGCCGATGTGGTAAATACATATCGTTTTTGTATACAATGTATGGCTCATGACGCCGAAAACATTGACACCAAAAAGTAATAAACTCAATAGTTTAACACGAGAACGCCAACTCGCTGAATTCGAGAATCACCCACCCAAGATGGGGCGGGATGATGCTATAATATATGTTGAATACGGTACACGTGAACGATAAAAAGTTACCTCGTCATGAGATTTAGCCACCCCCATACCAAGGGTGCAGCCGCCAAGGGCAAAAGAGAAGTTTCGAGAAGATGCCGAGTGGCGCCCGTCAGTTTGTACCCAGCCTCAGCGTTACGCCATGATGTCAACACTTGCTTCTAAAAATATTCCACGTGCATATGAGAAACGTAAGAGCCGCGCGCCATCGCTTCACTCTAGGGCCTTCGTGGGCGGGAAACGCCTCGTCTCCAAACAGCCCTTCGCGAATAAGCAGCGAGCGGCGCGTTTGTGTGTGCGCGCTGAAAAGGTCGTCGGAATCGATCTTGGCACTACAAATTCAGCAGTAAGTGTAATTATTCGTCCCCGATGTTTCATGTGCTAGAGGATCCAATCCTTCGTTGAGCGCGGCGCCCCGACTGATACACGAATCTATTCTCTTTTCGCCGGCAGGTGGCAGCCATGGAGGGTGGTAATCCCACAATCGTGACCAATTCCGAAGGTGGGCGAACAACTCCTTCAGTTGTTGCCTACACGAAAAATGGTGAGCGTCTTGTTGGACAAATTGCGAAGCGTCAAGGTGTCGTGAATCCATCTAACACGTTCTCTTCCGTCAAACGCTTCATTGGGAGGAAGTTCACTGAAGTGGATAACGAGGCCAAGGAAATTTCTTACTCCGTTATTAATACGGCGGGATCCGTGAAGATCGATTGTCCTGCACTTGGTAAACAGTTTGCCGCAGAAGAGATATCCGCACAAGTCTTGCGCAAGCTATGTGATGACGCAACAACCTTTCTCGGTGACAGTGTGACGAAGGCAGTGATCACCGTCCCAGCATATTTTAATGATAGCCAGCGTCAAGCAACCAAAGATGCTGGTCAAATTGCTGGAGTTGAGGTTTTGAGAATTATCAACGAGCCTACTGCTGCATCTTTAGCGTACGGATTTGATCGAAAATCAAACGAAACCATTCTAATTTTTGACCTTGGTGGTGGCACCTTCGACGTTTCAGTTCTGGAAGTAGGTGATGGAGTGTTTGAAGTACTTTCGACGTCAGGTGACACTCATCTCGGAGGCGACGATTTCGACAAACGAATCGTTGACTGGCTTGCTGATGATTTCAAGTCAGCGGAAGGGATTGATCTACTCACAGACAAACAAGCGCTTCAACGTTTGACAGAGGCATCCGAAAAAGCAAAAATGGATCTTTCTTCCACAACATCAGCAAATATTTCTCTTCCTTTCATCACGGCCACGTCTGATGGACCAAAGCATATCGACACGACACTCAGTCGCACCAAATTTGAGCAGCTTTGCGAGGATCTGATATCTCGCTGCCGTTTGCCGGTAGAACAGTCACTGAAAGATGCAAAGCTAAGCCTGTCTGAGGTTGACGAGGTAATTTTAGTTGGAGGCTCCACCAGGATACCTGCAGTACGCGAGTTGGTGAGAAGCCTCACGAATAAGGAGCCGAACATGAGCGTCAATCCAGATGAGGTTGTCGCGCTAGGCGCTGCTGTTCAAGCTGGCGTACTTGCAGGTGAAGTATCCGACATTGTTCTCCTCGATGTGACGCCACTCTCACTTGGTCTCGAAACACTGGGCGGTGTCATGACAAAGCTCATTCCACGCAATACTACCCTACCAACCTCGAAGTCAGAGGTTTTTTCCACCGCAGCAGACGGCCAGACAAGCGTAGAAATCAACGTGCTACAAGGTGAGAGAGAGTTCGTGAAAGACAACAAGAGTCTGGGTACGTTCCGTCTTGATGGTATCCCGTCAGCTCCTCGCGGCGTTCCCCAGATTGAGGTCAAGTTCGATATCGATGCGAATGGTATCCTTTCAGTTGAAGCATGCGATAAGGGCACTGGTAAGAAGCAAGATATCAAAATCACAGGAGCATCCACTCTTTCTTCGGATGAAGTTGACAGAATGGTCGCTGAGGCTGAGTCTTTCGCGGCAGAAGATACTAAACGACGCGAGGCAGTTGAGGTCAAGAATAGCGCCGACTCTATGGTTTATCAAACGGAGAAGCAACTTCAGGAACTTGGTGACAAAGTTCCAGCCGACGTTGCAGACAAGGTGAAGGAAAAAGTTGAAGAACTCAAGGCTGCCCTTGCTGCTGATGATGTCGAAAAAATGAAAGCAGCTCAAGAATCGCTGCAGCAAGAAGTCATGGCCCTTGGGCAGGCGATGTATCAAGGAGGTGAATCCGCGCAAAACTCGTCTAACTCTACAGGCTCATCCGATGACGTCATCGACGCTGAATTCAGCAGCGATAAGTAAGTAAGTCAGAAGTACTGAAACACATGTTTGGACTATGCATTAGGGTTAATTAACCTTTGACTAGTAAAAGAACGTTTTCAGGTGATATATGCTCACCGATATATGTAACCATCTTTGCTTTAAACCCCTTACTTATACACCACTGCAACCTTCCAGAGTCTAAAATCCGCTTTGCCAACCGACCCAGGGCTATTTTTTCTTGTTTGTAACGGGTCCCGCGGACTTCATTACCGCACTTGCTTTTGTCAAGTGTTGCCCAGCTAGAAACCCTAGTAAGATGGGGGAATTCATTTCGACCGAATCCTAAGTCTGATAAAAATGGTTGGTTAACGTATGTCTCCCAAGTGCAGCGATGATGACAGCATGTTGCAACTGCGAACCCGCACACTTTCAAACTACGCTGAATGCCGCAGGGTTCAAAACATGCACGCAGCGCCATGTCGGTCGCTGACCCGCACAAATGTTTCCCAAACCCTATAACGTGTCTAGTCTGCAACTCAGGTACTTTGTACAACACGACGTCTTTAATGTCTATTGTGAGTCGGTTCACAGAGCAGTTCAAACGCCCCTTCAATGAGCGCTCCGCTTTAAATCGATAGGATGTATTATCAATGAGAACTAAATCGGTAGTAGGACACATTTCCGCGATAAAATGAGAGAGATAGCCACGACCAGCGCCAAATTCGACGTAGACGGGGCTACTACCACTACCACTCTTACCGTCACCAATCAGCCCGTAACAATCCATTGCGGTAACTATCGACGCATACTGCAATTCATGACGAGACTTGTTTGGTAAGTTCTCGGACCTTGATTGTCTTTGATATTCTGAGAGCTTAACGTTGTCTGTAACCAGAGTCTGAAAACTGACACAGGTTGCCAACTGTTCTAAACGTAACAACCGTGAATCGTGAGAGACTCCCTCCATGATTTGTAAAGCATCCTGAACATCAACAACTTTTACGCGCACATGCGTTTGTTCTTTCGAAATCTCGGCTGCATACGAATTGACGTCGCGACAAAAATACGGCTTGGACTCTAGCTCGTATCGGCGGAGAAGCACGGGGCATTTACTCGCGTGACGATTAGCAGAACGAACCGATGTCTTACAGCATTGGCACCACTGCTTCATATTTGTTCACGAATAACTGATCTCTTCACGCTGGTTAGGTCATCGACACGACTGTCTTTCCTGTCGAAAGTTAGCTAGCACTGTTCTCCGAGAGGGTTTTATCAGTTCTTAGTGACGCAAGACAGCATTGAGGTGCAAACTGTGTTCCTAGATAAAATGAGACAGAACGGCAGAATGCATTGATGTTCATTACAACGGTAAGCGTTCTCAGCGCAAAAGATAATTGCACGAAAGTACACTTTATATATCTCGAGTACACTCCACGCTCTTCTCAACACGTGACTGAGACAACTTTATTCTTGATTTAAGCTATGGATCTCTGCACAAGTCCAGCCGCAGAGTCCCATTCACTTGTGCTGAGAACGCTATCGATGGTTTCACTTGGCTTATCGATGACTTTGTCCGCAATTCCATAAGCAATGGCGTCCTTCGCTGTCATGTATAATGGCCTTTGAATGTCCTAAGCACGTAGTCAGCTCTACTCAGAATTACCACAGCTAGGTACACGCACCTTTTCAATCTTTTCGGCGGGGTTACCAGTCGTCATGGTAAGTATATCTACCATTGCTTGCTTCTGTGCCTTGACTTCTTTCCACTTTATTTGGAGCTCTGTTGCTTGCCGCTCACCCGTACTTGGGATTTTTGGCTGGTGAAGCATAGCAGTCGCATGGGGAGTCATAAAGCGCTTACCACGATCTCCTGCGGAAAGTAGCATACATGCCTGGCCTATTGCAACCCCAGTTCCAACCGTGTAGATCTATTTGATAGTTTGAATGACCCCGATAGTGCAGTGTGGATAGCACTTACCTCGTTCCCAATATATTTCATGGTGTCATAAATCGCAGTTGCCTCAGTATCGAAACCCACCACTTCGCCGTCTGCTCGTGTGCAGCCCGATGAATTAATATAGATATAGCATGGTTTTGATGAGTCCGTGTATTGTAAATACAGAAGCTCGGAAACAATCAGCTCTGTCACTGCCGGTACAAGCTACGTGGTGTTCAGATAGAGTTGACAATTTCATACTAACTTACCGGCATACCGATGTACACTATGCGACTGTCGAGTAAAAGAGACGGTAGGTCAGGAGGAGGTGTCTTCGGCTTGTGCTCGTTGTACGAAGTTCCTGGAGTGGCACTAGCAGGAGAATGTGATGCTGTCAGCACACCACGTGCTTCACTCCTCCAAGACTTAAAGCTCCCTCGGTTTAGTCCTGCGAGTTACAAACTTCAGTAAATGGAGAATTCAGTAAATGGAGAACCACGTTATGTGCAAAGAATTAAACAGTGCCCCGCCGATTTAGCAGGTTGAAACAGCACTGACTCGTCAAAGCGCACTTCTAGCACTCACCAGACCTCTCCAGTCGCACGCGTCTCGATGGTGCCGCGCCGGTCGTAGAGGGAAGAAAGTTGCAGAGCATGTTGGCGAGGTGTCTCAAACTTGCTACTCTTAGTCGGATTCACTTTGGCGCCCCGACGACCGACGCTGAGTGCGGATATAGCGCAAGCTTAGGGTAGGCCGTCTTTCTTTTTTTTCTCAACATAATGCTACAGTACACGTGATTTCGAAAAAAACGGTAAAATATGTAACTTTTGACC
>CEUV01060354.1_pt1 | contig 31194 bp, 21 predicted proteins | sample 356401 | NCBI WGS metagenome assembly CEUV01 (sample SAMEA2622710, study PRJEB7988) | marine metagenome | isolation source: saline water (ENVO:00002010), including
ACGACGATGCCCTCGCGCGCCGTCGTCTCCACCGCCGCCCTCGCGCGCCGTCGTCTCGCGCGCGCTCGACGACGCTCGCACCATCGTCAGCGTCGCGGACAAAACACCCGGATGTGGTTTTTTTCCACGACGATGAAAAGCCACGACCCGCGAGGGTGGGCGAGGGATAGGGTTTTCCATATGTCCGAACATGGCGTCTTGTTTTTTTTATGTGTGTGTGCGTGATCGGCGATCAGTCATACTAGGGTAGGGGTGGGACACGTCCCGAAATCGAACGCGAGCGATGGACGCGGACGACACCGGACCGGTCGGTCGTCCTCGTCCTCGTCGCCTCGCGCGCGAGGGCGATGATGATGATTGATGTGATTGATTTGATTGACTGCGAATGCACGCGTCGAGCGCGCGTCGTCACTCGAACACACGCTCGGAGAAACGATGGTGCGTCGCGCTCGACTCGAAAAGAAACCGCGCGATGCGATGGACAGCGATCGGCGCGCGTCCGGGCGATCGGCGACGCGCGCGCGATCGATCGGACGTAGGGCCTCGAACCTCGAGCGCGTTATCCGATGTGGGTGACGCGGATGTGGGACGGAGGGGCGCGACCGACGACGCGACGGTGCGGAGACGGAGACGATGGCGGAGACGCGAGGAAAAAAATAGTCTCGATGTCTTCGTCGTCGAGCGACGATCGGTCCGTCGTCGCGTCGTCGTCGCGAGAGGCCGATGGTGACGACGTGGACGACGGTGGTGGCGCCCGATCGATCGCGTCTCGATCGAACGCGCGGGAGGGGTGGGCGTGAGCGAGACTCGGTCGGGCGCCACGGCGGGACGCGGTGTGCGCGTCGAGCGCGCATCGCGTCGCGTCGTCGTCGTCGTCGTCAACGTCGTCGTCGTCGTCGTCGAGCCTCGTTCGTCTCCGCGAGGGCGGGGCGCGCGAGTGGACGAGGGATTCATCCGTCTTTGAGTCGTGAACCTTCGTGGTGTGGGGTGGGGGGGTGCACCAAAGGGTGGGAATGCGCGGGGCGCGAGGCGACTGGGAGATGGATGTTGTGAAACTCGCGCGTACACGCGGACCGACTGACGAGTGTGTGTTTATTCTTTTTGATTTCGTTTCTTTACAGTCTTTCACCGGCCTCACTTCCACCGCGCTCCCGACCAAGGCGGAGCAAACCTTCACCGGTCGCGTCGCCCGCCAAACCGCCACCAAGGCGACGGGCGCGAAGACCGTCGCCGCCATGCAAGGCAAGGTGTGCAAGGTTGCCATCAACGGTTTCGGCCGTATCGGTCGCAACTTCTTGCGATGCTGGCACGGACGCGAAAAGTCCATGCTCGACGTGGTCGCCATCAACGACTCTGGTGGAGTGAAGCAAGCGTCCCACTTGGTCAAGTACGACTCCGTCCTCGGCACCTTTGAGGCGGATGTCCAGATTGTTGACGACACCCACATCTCTATCGACGGCAAGAAGATTGAAGTCGTCTCCAACCGTGACCCGCTCCAACTCCCGTGGAAGGCGCTCGGCGTCGACATCGTCATCGAAGGCACCGGCGTCTTCATCGACACCCCCGGCGCGTCCAAGCACCTTCAAGCGGGCGCCAAGAAGGTTGTCATCACCGCCCCGGCCAAGGGTGACGACATCCCGACCTATGTTCTCGGTGTCAACGCCGAAAACTACAAGGACAGCGACAAGATTGTCTCCAACGCCTCGTGCACGACCAATGGTCTCGCGCCGTTCGTCAAGGTGCTCGACGACAAGTTTGGCATCGTCAAGGGTTTGATGACCACCACCCACTCCTACACCGGTGACCAGCGCATCTTGGATGCCTCTCACCGCGACTTGCGTCGCGCCCGTGCCGCCGCCTTGAACATTGTGCCGACCTCCACCGGCGCCGCCAAGGCTGTCGCGCTCGTCTTGCCGCAACTCAAGGGTAAGCTCAACGGCATCGCGCTCCGCGTCCCGACGCCGAACGTCTCCGTCGTCGATCTCGTCATCCAAACCTCCAAGAAGGTCACCGCCGATGAAGTCAACCAGACCTTCCGCGAAGCCGCCGATGGCAAGCTCAAGGGCATCCTCGCCGTCGCCGACGAACCGCTCGTGTCTTGCGATTTCCGATGCTCCGACGTCTCCACCACCGTTGACGCCGCGCTCACCATGGTCATGGGCGATGACATGTTGAAGGTTGTCGCGTGGTACGACAACGAGTGGGGCTATAGCCAACGCGTAGTGGACTTAGCGGAGCTCTGCGCGGCGAACTGGGGAAGATAAGAGGAAAAAAGAGCCCTGAAGCTTGAACGCATTTCCGGCGTCTGCGAGCGAATGCAACCAGTAGCGCGTGATGATGCGTATTCAGATTACCTTGGTCTTGCAATACGTGTGTAATGACAACTTATCAGACTACATTATTATGAACAATCGCGTCCAACTCTTCTGTAAACTTTCGTCACCCGATGGCGCGAAGTGACTCGACTCGAACCTTGACCGGATGAGCTCTTGCGTCGAAAGGGCGTGCGCGCGCGAGGACGCACGACAGAGGAATGAATGTGAAGATTTCCGACAGAGGAATGAATGTAAAGATTTCAAGTGTTAATTTCAACGTAATCTTCAATAATAATGGGTGTTTGCTGCTTTGCGCTTGGTTTCGTGCTTACTTACTTGGCAAGGACTTCGGCGACGGAGGAGGATTCCTTCCAGTTGACGCCTGGGAGGATGAGACGTTGGTCGACGCGATCCTTGTAGGTGACGATTTGCTGCAACAATTCTTCCAAGAATTCACCGCGCATCTTGATCGGCTCGAGGCCGAGGTCTTGAAGCTTGGAGTTCTTGGCGTTGTAGTAGTGCTCCTCCATCTCGGTGCGCGGGTTCGGCACGGAGATCACCTCCGGGTTCAAGCCAATCTTCTTACCCGCCTCGGTGATCATCTCCGCGAGTTCGTTGACGGAGAATTGCTCCGTGAACTGGTTGTAAATCTTCATCTCACCGTACGGTGCCGGGTTGTCGCACGCGATTTGGATGCAACGAACGGTATCCTTGATGTTCAAGAAACCGCGAGTTTGACCACCCTTACCGTAGACGGTCATCGGGTGACCGACGGCCGCTTGGATGCAGAAACGGTTGAGGGCGGTACCGAAGACGGCGTCGTAATCGAGACGGTTGACCAAATCCGGGTGCATGTCGGTCTCATCCGTGGAGAGACCGTACACGACGCCTTGGTTCAAGTCGGTGGTGCGGAGGTTCCACGCCTTGGTGCAGAACAACATGTTGGCAGAGTCGTGGCACTTGGACAAGTGGTAGAACGAACCGCCTTGCTTCGGGTACGGCAAGGTGTCAGTGCGGCCGTTGTGGGTGATGGTGATGTAACCCTCTTCGATGTCAATATTCGGGGTGCCGTACTCACCCATGGTGCCGAGCTTGATGCAGTGGCACTCCGGGGCGAATTCCTTGATGGCGTACAAGACGTTGATGGTGCCCATGACGTTGTTCGTTTGCGTGAAAACGGCGCGGGTGCGGTCCATCATGGAGTACGGGGCGGATCGTTGCTCACCGAAGTGCACGCACGCGGTCGGTTGGAACTTCTTGAACGCGGCGCCCAAGAACTCGTAGTCGCACGCGTCGCCGACGAAGAGGTCGATGTCGCAGCCGCTCACCTCCTTCCATCTGCGCACGCGCTCGTGGATGCCCTTGATCGGGGACAAAGAGTTGAAACCGAGCTGATCGTCCATTTGGCGTCGGCACAAGTTGTCAACGATGGACACGGCGTAGCCACGCTTGGACAAGTGCAACGCCGTCGCCCATCCGCAGTAGCCGTCGCCGCCGATGATCATGATGCGTTGGCCTTTGCCCGCGTCCGGCGCATCAGCGTCCGGACGGTGAGCAGCCGTGACGACGGCGCGCTCAATTCGCGAAACACGAGCGTTGGTGAACGCCTTCTTGGACAAGGCGGTCGCTGCGCGCGTGATCAATCAAAAGTCAAACGTCAGTCCCCTGCTCGACCGCCTCCGCCTCTCGTCTCCTCGTCTCACGCGACGCGGTCTCCCCCTCTCTCGCGCAGAACGTGTGCCCACGCGCGGGTGGGAATCATTCGACGTCCACACCGCGTCTCCCCCACCGCCCCGTCGCGCCATCGTCCGACCGCGTCCCCTCGTCGTCGGATCTCGTCCCTCGCGCCGTCCTCGCGCTCTCTCCTCATCCGACGCAACTTTTCCACCCCTCCCGCGCGCGTCGCTCCTCCCACACCGTCTCTCTCCGCACCATCGCTTGAGTTCGTACCTCCAAATCGTCGTCCCGCCCCTCTGAGCGTCACCTTGGCGCCGTGCGCTGCGCGACATCGTAGATCATCGTCAGTCGTCTCGAGGAATATTCAACCGATAAAGCGTCCATCGCTCGCGCGCGTCTCTCCTCCTCCTCGTCTCCATCGCTCGCGCGCGTCTCTCCTCCTCCTCGTCTCCATCGCGCGGCTCGTACCTCCGGTCGCGGACGCCATCGTTCTCGCGCGACGCGTCTTCGTCGTCTTCATCGCGCTCGTCGTCGTCGTCGCCATCGTCATCGTCGCCATCGCCATCGTCGTCGCCATCGCGCGCGTCGTGCAGTCATCGCATCATCGACACTCATCACACATCACGCGCGCCTCGACCGGCTGTCGTTATCCGAAATGGGAAAAGACAAAGAACGGGTCGTCGCGAGTCGTGACTCGAGTCACGATGGGAAGGAAGAACACCCATCCGGTGGTCTTTTTGGGAAGAGAATGGTATAGAGTATGGAGTCGTCATGGATAGTTCATTCATAGTATACATGGAGGAAACCCATCTACACGCGGTCGCGCGTCGTCGCCAGCCAGGCGTCGACGCGCGCGCGGGAGACGTCTCGAGCGAGGGCGTAGGGGACGCGTTTCGTGGGCCAGACGTCGGCGACGATGTCGTCGAAATCCATCCAACGCAGGCGATCGAATTCGCGCGATTCGCCGTTTTCGCCGGCCAAATTGACGGCGGGGTGGTGGGTGGGGTCGCTCGAGACGCCGTCGACGCCGGGCCAGTGAAAGAGACAAAACTCGAGTCTCTGACCAGCGAGTCCGCGCTTGGCGAGCCAGGTGCTTTCGTCCACGCGATAACAGTACCCATCGTCCTCAGGAAGAGCGCCGACGAGACGCACGAGACCGACGTCGCCGTCATCCTCGCCGGTGGCCGCGCGCACGCCCGTCTCCTCGAAGAGTTCGCGCGTGGCCGCCGCCTCGACGGTTTCGCCCTTTTCGATGCCCCCTTGCGGCATGTTCCACGATCCTTTGCGATCGCTTCGCTCGCCGCACAACACCTGTCCTCGATCGTTGAACACGATCGCCGCCGCGCACCGTCGGTATCGTTCACCGTTCACCGTCACGCTTCGACTCTCGGGATACGGCGACGTCTTCTTCTTTGTCTTTGTCTTTGTTTTTGTCTTTGTCTTTGTCGTCTTCGTCTTCGTCTCGCCGTCGTCCTCGCCCTCGTTCGATCCCGAAGACGCGAACGTTCGTGTCGTCTCCCCTCTCACCGAACGACGCGCCCGCGTCCCCGTCGCCACGGGCGCGCTCGCGCGCGTTCCCATTCCTCGCGCGCGCCAACCACCGCCACCGCCTCGCGTCCACGCGCGCGCGACGAGCGACGCACCGCGCAGGAGCGCCGACGCCTCGACGCGCATGCGACGACGACGCGCGACGACGCGTCTCGACGAGGGTCGAAGACGCGTCTCGTCGGGTCGACGTCTCCCGATCCAAGCGCGAGTGGATTCATTCATTCATTCATCCATCGAGAGGATGATTGATGATTGATGATTGATGGTTGACGACTGATGGAGGATTGGATGGATCCACCGATGGACTCGATCGACTTCATTCGTCCGATCCAGTCCAATCCGACTCGTCACTCTTCCACGCGCGTCCTCTTACGAACGACGCCGAGGAAACGACCGTAAACGTGAACGATCGGTGCGCGCATCGCGACTAAGACGGGACATCGGTCGACATGGAGCGACGAGGACGCCGATCGGTGGTGTCATCGTGGATTGCGCTCGCGATGGTCGTGCTCGGCGCGTTCGCGTGCTCGGCGGGCGGCGCGCTCGGGGAAAAGGTGAAGCGAGGACCTAAGATTACGGATAAGGTGTTCTTCGACGTCACCATCGACGGTGAACCGGCGGGACGCATCGTCATGGGTCTGTACGGGAAAACCGTCCCGAAGACGGCGGAAAACTTCAAGCAACTCGCCACGGGACAAAACGGATACGGGTACAAGGGATCGGGATTTCATCGCGTCATAAAAAATTTCATGATTCAGGGCGGTGATTTCACCAACCACGACGGCACGGGCGGTAAATCCATCTACGGCGCGAGATTCCCGGATGAAAACTTCAAGCTCAAGCACGAGGGACCGGGAACGCTCTCCATGGCCAACGCGGGTCCGGATACGAATGGGTCGCAATTCTTCATCTGTACCGTCAAGACGAGTTGGCTCGACGGACGCCACACCGTCTTCGGACGCGTGCTCGAGGGTATGGACGTGGTGAAGGCGATCGAAAACTTGGACGGCACGCCGCCTCAGAAACCAGTCGTCATCGCCGACTCGGGCGTCGTGCCCAAGGAGGACGGCGATTTGTGAGCGCGAGGCGGGGACTTCCGAGACTCGGCGGCGTCTTTCGCTCGCGCGAGCGGGCGGGGGCGTTCGCGAATGTATTCACTCACGACAAATTGCAATGAAATTTTCTGCCAAATTATACTACATGTACGACAGTCGTGCTCGGCTTGTTATATTGATCTGAGCATCGCCGCGACGTCGGCGTGCGTTTCCGGTTCGATGTCACCGCCAAAGTCGGCGACGATTTCGGTGATCACGTGAGCGACCGATGATATCAGCGCCGGAACGCGGTCTCTCGATGCACCCGTCGCGAGAATGGCGGATTTAATCCTCTCCTCCGCCAACCGCGCGCGGAGTCGAAGCGCGAAAAACTCGCGCGACGTTTGCCACGGAATGATATCCTTGATGGCTTCCTTGTGAAGCATGACCCCCGGCGTGTCGTGAAGTGCCGCGAAGTGCACGGCGAGCTGTTTAAACGTGGGCATGAGCGCTTTCCTCTTCGCCTCGTCGTCGTCGAACCCGCCCGGAATGGTTCGTTTCATGGCGGAGTGCAAGTCTTGTCGTCTGAATTTGATGTCGACGATGCCCTCCGGTTCTAAGACGCCCCCCTTGGCGCTCTCAGCCGCGTAGAATTCCATTTGTTCCGGATTTATCGAACTATCGATGACCACCCACGCGCCACCGCGTAATTCTCCTCCGTGCGGAATGTAAACGAACACAGGGTGCTTGTACTCGCGCAGCGCGTCGACGATGTACGCGCCGTACTTTAAAACTTCGCCGTACATGTCTCGTAAACCACCGGCGAAACCGCGCCAGTTGGCGAAAATGATGAGAGGTAATCCCTCTTTGTTCAAATCACCGATGGCTTGCGCCGTCTTGAACGCGCTGTCCGGAAACCACACCTGACCAGCCTGAGATTCTTCTGCGATTTGAGCGCTCGCAAAGGCGGGATCCGCGGGAATGGTCTTCTCCACCGTGCGTGTCTCCACGGCGATGGCGCCGATGGGAACGCCGCCTAAGCGCGCGCGTCCAGTGACCACGGTTCTACCCCAGTCTGGTATGACTTCCATGAACGAATCGGTGTCGAAGAAGGATCGAAGCATCTCTCGAGGATCGTGCGGCGACGACGGAGGGTGAAACGTCACGTATCGCCTCACCGGATCGACGCACTTGACGCAAGGCAGCGGCGCGCCTCGATGGCTGGGCACGTACGATAACCATTGCAGAATGTTTCTGATACCGATCACGTCGTCTGGCACCGTGAGATGCGAGACACCGTTCGAACCCATCACTCTGGGGCCTCCGATTTGAGAGTTGCTCGTATACACCTCGCGTCCGAGCACCTTGTTGAGCGCGCTCGCGCCCGTCAAAATGAGCGGTGCCTCGACGTGCTGAATGACGCGCTGACACAGACGCGAACAGTACGCTCCGATACCGACGCTTCGTCCGGTGACGTACGCAAACGTGACGGTTTTCTTGTACGCTCTGCTCGTGGCGGCGGCAATCTCGCCTGAACCGCGCAAGCACTCGACGCTTTGTCCTCCGCACACATCCGTCAGCGCGTAGTGAATCTCATCTCTGCACACGATTCGATCCGCCTTGACCCTACCCTTGGCGGATAGAATTTCGTAATCGTCTTCGCTCAGGTAAATGTATTTGAAGCCCTTGGAAACGTCCCCGTCGTCGATCCACTTCACGCGGAACGCAGCCTTCACCGCCTCGTCGAGACCGATGCGCGCGCCGCTGTTTGAGCTAATGTAGACGCACGGTAAACCTTTCTCGACAGCCAAATCGAAAGCGGCTCGATAAACTTTGTCTTCAGGTGGCGATAATGAGCCGGACAAGTGCGTGATATCGTTGGCGACGATGATGATATCTCTTCCGGATGGATACTCGTGCGTCGTCAATGTGGCTCGCCAACAAACCATGCCGACGTCGTTCAATCCGGGAGCTCTGTTCGCCGGCACCAGTTGCTTGGTCTTTGCATCGAAACTGAGCTCGGAGATATCGCGAATGTCACCGATTCCGGGGTACATGTCCGCGAGGACGGTGGCGAAGATTTCTGGGATATCGTACACGTACGTGGAGGATAAATTCTGGCAAGCCATGCGCTTGCGTTGAATTCGGTTCAGGAGAGGGTGCATCTCTCGACCGACGCAATCGAGCGACTTTATGATCTTGAATCGTAAACCACTCGTATTCAGCGCGACGACCGATCCAGTGCCCACGCGCACTTCGACACAAGAAACCTTGAGACGACGCAAGTCGTCAAACGCGTGCTGAATAAAAGACGCGATGGCGCCCTCGACGCCCGGCAAGTCGTCTTCGGCGTCGGCTCCGACGAGATTTATGAAGACGTGATTCGCCGCCGTTCGATGGCGACCGACCGCAAGCTCAAGCGAGCCGATGACGTCGGCGAAAACACTGTCGTCGTGGATACCGCCAGTATCCTCGACTCGCAGTCGCGTCACGTCGAGGGACACGCTCCTGGAGGACGTTCGCCGCGGGCTAGCATCGGTCGCATCGTTTCTCTCGAAAAGTAAATCCTTGTTATAAACTGCCGCACGTAAGAAGATTCGACGATCTCTCTGCGGCTGTTTGTGACCTGGCTTGGCGTTCGGCTCCTCCGCCAAGAAGACTCCAACTGTGTACTCTGACGGAGTGACAAAGTTTGTGTGTCGGTGGTGGCTGCGCGAACTCAGCACACCGACGCACTCGACATTGAAGAGACCGAGACGCTCCACCTCCATCTGATCGGCGACGTGTGGCCAGAACCCCCGCGCACTTTTCATCTCATTGAATCCCTCCGTGGAATCTTCCGCCGCGCGTCTGAAAGCAAAGTGATGCGGCTTGGCGTCCAACGAGAGTAAAGTCACCACGACGCTCTCCAAGGCGTCGCACTTAAGCGCACCGGCCAAATACTGCCCAGTGACGAACGCGCCAGCCGCAGCGCGGATGTCCGTATCGTTCCTCCCGACGAGTCTGTGATAAGATATGATGAAGTGCAACTTCTTGGGGTTACTCGCCGTCGCCTCGGGAAGCGCAGCCACCGCGTGTCCGAGAGAGGGCGCGAAAAGATGAATCGTATCGTCGAGCCACACGCGCACGACTTCCGGTTCGCAGGCGCACGGTTCCGGATGCGCATTGGCAATCATGTACGTGTGAACGCCAGTCGCGGCGAATAAACTTTCAATCGCCGTCGTTCTCAAAGTTTCAGACGTGGCGTCGAACAAGTTTTCCCACGTGTGCATATCCAAAAGACTCTCATCGGCATCGTGAATGTTGGAGTACGACTGATACCTCGCGATGGAATTCGTTCTGTCAAGATATATATTCCCGACCGCACGCTTAAACGGAGACGTACTACTCTCAGAAATCTCCGTGTCGCTCGCGGCGCTGCTCGCCAATTCTGATTCACTCCCGACGCTGCCTACGGATCCCGCATGTTTCTTTCGTCGTGACTCTTCGAGTGAAATCTGTGCAAACGCAGAGAATGATTCATCTCGACTCAACAGATTGGCGCGCGAACGCGATGCCGCCGCCATGCGTTCGCGTCTCGATTTGCGAGTGATCTCTCGCTTGCGAACGATGATCTCGCGCGCCGTTTGAGATACGAGTTCGTAATCACGTCCAGTGAGGTTCATGCAACTCACCACCGCCGCGTGACAAGACGGGATATCGATCAAACCGTACATAGAGATTTGCTCGAGAATCTTCAGCACGAGATCCGATCGACGCTTGAGCTTAGCATTGGCATGCGCGTATTTCGCGACGACGGAGATGTCATTGCGATTGCGCTCTCTCAAAAGCATGATGGCATCTTCCGTCGACGCGCAGCTCGAAAACGGCTCTTCTATCTCCAAAAATCGCTCTAAATATTTCGTCAACACTCGAGCTTGACTTTGGCTCAGGCCACCATCATGGCGCTTGCAAAACGCGTCGAGCGGTGCGAAATCGGCGCCGTACTCTTCTATGAGATTACGAATACGAGAGACCGCTGCGGACACCGCATCCGTCGTGTTATCTTCCTTGACGTCGTTCACAATCGAAGCAGACATGGCTTCGGCGATTTCACGCAATTCACGACGTGCTTGTGGCCGCGCCCGGGAAATGACGGCTTCTCTGGATTCCATAAAGTCGTCCACAACCAACGGAAGAGTCCCGAGGACGTCGAATAAAATTTCGGTGGGGTCTCCGTTATAGTCGTAACCGGACATTATCTGCAAAACACCTGCATTTGTTCGAGTGAATCGAGCCAAGGGAGAATCGTCGGGTAACATGCCAGTCAGAGACCGCGAAAGCATTTTCGTAAACTCCCCGGTGAACGGTTTGAATTGACGAACCCCCGCGGTGTCTTCGATGGCTACGTCACACAAGACATCGCCCGCTTCTAAGATGGCACCGATACGCGCCACATGGCTGATGACGCCTGAACTCGTCGCAATCAATGGCATCACCGTCTTCATCACTTCAATCTCACAGTACGGTTTATTCGCTTCGACGTGCTCTCCATCCGCAATGAGATACTTCAGAAGCTTGCCAGGCCCAGGTGCGATGAGCTTCGAGGCGTCAAAGTCATCCGGAAAGAAGAACGGTCGACCATCAACGTGGATTCTCATGCCTATCTTAGACTCTTCAGAGTGAACCAAGTACGCCCGACCGTCGAGAAGAACGTTCAAGCCGCCGTCGTGCAAACCGAGCACTTCCGCCTCGATGAGTTGCCCATTGATGTGAAGATAAAACAACGTCTCACTCCCCATCGTCACTCGCAAACTATATTTGAAGTCATTGTAAATCAACTCAAAACTGTGTTCGCTGAGATTCGTCATGCCCGTTTCCGGCGGAACTCCCCGAGTGAGGTACGCCGCAACCTCTGCCTCGAGCTTCTCGTGACGCATAGACGACTTCAACACCGCACCACAAGCGACGACGACGTGCTCTGGTAAAGCACGCGCCCGGTCATTTTCGGCGATGAGTCCATCCAACCACGCCGTGTCGTGCTCATCGCTAAAAAATCTAGGCTTTTCCAACAGCTCGCTCAGGTACGCCTTGTTGCAATGAATTTCCCCGCGAACGCTGAGCTCGCTCAAGGCGTGAGCGAGCAAGGTGATCGCCTCTTCCCGAGTGGACTTTAAAGAAAAGATGTGACCAAACTGTGAATCCGCGTATTGATGAACACCACCGGACGTGCCAACCGAAAAGGACCCGTTAACGCCGGGGAGAGAACGAAAGTGTAACTCGTGAATCATCCCAGACGTCGGCTTGAAACCGCTATCCGGATCCTCAGCCGTGATTCGACCGGCGACGCAGTGGCCAAGAGGATCAATCGGTCTCGTGCAGTCGAAATCGATCGGCGATACGCCATTAACGTCATCTTGTCGGAAAAACCGACGAATATCGGGAATCTTATTCAGAGGTATGCCCATGGCGAGCTGAAGCTGCACCGACGGTAAATTCACACCCGTAATCTGTTCCGTCACAGGATGCTCGACTTGCAATCGTGGATTCACCTCCAAGAACGAGTACTCACCCGTTTTGATGTTGTATAAATACTCAACCGTACCGACTCCACAGTAACCCACCTTTTTTGCGAGACGAACGGCGCCGCGCTCGAGCTCTTGGCAAAGTTCTCTCGGCGCGACGGTGATCGGACCTTCTTCGATTATTTTCTGATGCCTGCGTTGCACCGAGCAATCGCGACCATACAGAGCGATCGCCTGTCCGTGCGCGTCCGCCACCATCTGAACTTCCAGGTGCCTCGAATCCGTACTGAGCTTTTGAATGAAAATAGGAGAACCGGGTACTTCCGCTTTCACTTGCTCGAAACCAGTGCGAAGCTCCTCGATGGTGTTCACCTTGCGAATGCCCTTGCCACCACCGCCCTCCGAAGCCTTAACCATCACGGGGAATCCGATCGTTGCGACCACGTTTTCTGCATCCTCCACGTTTGTGAGCGTCGCCCTCTTCAAAGTCTCTTCGGGTATGGACGTCCCTGGAACCGTCAGTCCACTTCCAGACCACGGAATGACGTTCACGTCGCAAGACTGCGCTAAAATGTTCGCGCATATCTTATCACCGACGGCGTCCATCGCAGAAGCCGGAGGTCCGAGAAAAGCGATATCGTGGTACGCGAGTTGAGAAGGAAGCTGCGGATTCTCGCTGGCGTGACCCCACCCTGGCCAAACGGCATCGGCGCCGCATCGCCTCGCTATTTTCACGATCAAATCTACGTTTGCGTAATTGTGCCTGTTACTTCCTCCATCGATCGTTATGAACTCATCCGCCAATCGAATGTATCTAAGTATAGCGCAGCGCCGAAAAAATAGTCCCGTCAGTCTCTTATCCGCCGCCTCGACGCGACATCACGCGAACGATGGGGACGACTCGCGGCGTTTCGCATTTGCGAGGCGACATCACACGTACTCTGCGTTCGCCGCGACATCTTCCGGCGTCGCCATGCACACAAGGTGCAAAACATCGTGCGACTTGAACGTTTCGTACGACCAGAGGCGAAGCGACCGAATCGCCTTCACCGCTCCCACTGCGCGATTCGAGACGCGTTTTCGAAGCGTCAGTCGATGAAAAACATGTACACGCGTTTGGACTCGTTGTTCGCGACGAGACCAGGTGATGAATCCACGCGACGTTCGATATACGAGCGAAGATTGCCTCGTTCGTAATCCCGAGGCGTTACGACGTCTCGTCAAGAAACTCGCATCGCGCGCGCGGACGCCGAGCCGACCGACGCGAGCGATCAGAACCAGAGGACGCGGACGATCACGTACGTCCATTGTTGGCGATGAGAATCTTTCGTATCGCGCGCGCGCCGCCTCTGCTAAAAACGAAAGACTCGAACGCAGCGTCGAGGTCTTCGCGAGCGCTCGCGGACCCATCCGCGTGCGCGCGGTCGCGCGCGGTGCCCATGACGGAAAGACGGGCGAGCGGCGAGACTTCGTCTCGTCGCACTTCGTGCGAGATTTCGTCCACCGGACGCGAGCGGCGGACTGACGTCGCGGGCGAGCGACGATGGCGTTTTCGGGACAGAGGGAGGCGAGGGGTCGCTCTTTTCATCAGTATTGTTACACGCTTCTCATTCTGGACGCCACCGTCGCGCTACGTCGCGATCGTCCGGTGCTAACGGCGTTTCGACCGTGTCTTCCGCCACAGAATCGACGAATCCTTGGTCGGCGACGCCCTCGTCCAGCGCGTACGCGTTCGGCCGCACGTGGAAAATCGTCGGGACGAGCGCGCCGATTCTTCTCGCGGGCGATAACAGAGGCGTGCAAAGTTTCGTGACTAAGCGCGTCAGACAGAGCTGAGAGACGATGAGTGGTAGGACAAAGACGCCCAGAGTGATCTCTAAAGCGACGTCCATGTCGTCGTCGTCCCAGAATTTAGCCGCCACATCGGTGTACACCGTGAGGAAGACGCGATGGAGCAGGTACGCCGCGATCGTTCGAGATCCGAGCTCGGTGAACCAGTGTCTGTGCATCGGCACCAAACACATGAAAGACACGGAAGCGAAGGCAACGCTGACGTAGAGTAAGACGCGCAAAAGCGCGTCCACGACGGGGTCGTACCACTTCGTAAATCCATAAGGTTTTGCCACGAGCAACCAGTCTTGAACCTCTGAGAAAGGTTCGCCGAGATGGTCTGACAGCATGAAACCACCGAAGACAGCCCCCAAACCCAGGACCCCGACGACGTATCGCAACCACGGCGTTTTCGACTCTTCCATTCGTACCAACACGTCGTTCAACCGCTCGCGCCGCATCAACACTAAGCCTACATAGAAATAAAGCGCAAAAGTACACGTGCGTTGCCAATCCAAAAACGTCAACCCGTTGGTGGTGGTTGGAGTGTCGGTGAAGCCAACCAAAATCGCCACCGCACAAACAATCACGGACACTAAGACGTCGCTGAACGCACCGATGAGTAGAACACTACTCCGCCACACCCATAACGCGAGCAGAAACCATGTCACGCCGACGGGAGACCACCATTGCAACGGCTTGACGTCCGAGTAGGACACCGCCACGTAGAGCGCCTGCCACAAGGCCCATGCACTCAACAGCGTCGACGTCGAGCCTCGCACGCGAGACAACATCAAACCTGCTTTCGAATCGTGCCCTCGAGCGATCTCTAACCATGTTTTACTCTGGAAACCGGCGAGAACCGTGAATAAAGGCATACTAAAACTAGACAACGTGAAGTACAGCGCTCGCAGCCAAGGCAAAAGTGGCTCCAGCACCTCGAGTTTGGTTCTTCGCACGCTCCACGTCTCCGCGTCCGCAGCGGTGGACGTCGATAAAAAATCTTCAATAGCGTGCGCCCAGACGACGCACGAAATCAACAGGTATTTCGCGTTCTCCACGTATGGAAACATCTCGGTTTGCTCCAACTCGTCGTGCTCGTCGCTACGCGCGTTCGCCGCTCCATAAAATTCGGCATCGTTCGACGTCGACGGTGCGCGCGGGGTGTCCTCATCGTTCGTTCCGTACGACGCCGGCTTCACGTCCCCCTTGGACGTGCTACGATCGAGCAAGCGCGTCAAGAAGTTCACCGCGCCCTCCATGTCGTTCGTTCGTGAACACCCAATCGCCGGACGATCGACGACGCGCTAGACGATCGAGCGCGCGCGGGGACGTGCGCTCGGGCGTGGACCAGAACTTCTTTCTCGATGGTCTCGGACCGTTTCCCTCGACGCCACCGCGCACGGTCTCCGAGGAACGCGCGCGCGCGGAATTGACGTCGCCCAGTCTGAGCTGGTGGTAGCCTTCTTCCCACATACATATGTGTATGCATATACCCCAAAACGGAGTTTTGGTATTTTTCACTTCGAAGTTACAGTATTCATCTTACAACTTCAATTAAATGTCTACGTTTATCTATAACGCCCGTCTAATCTCCGCGAGCGTTCGCACAAAAGCACGCGCCATTCATTCTTTACACTTGTCGAGGTGTCGTTTTACGCCAAGCATCGTGAGATAAAACGCGTCGCCGAACACGGCGCCAGATTGATGGTACTGAAAAAATGGGCTCACCTTTTTCAACTCCCGTCTCAAAGAGTCGTAGTCTGCGCTCTCTAGAATGCGCGGCAAACTTTTTACGTCGCTCTCACGAACTCGCACCGAAAACTTGCTCCACTCGAGTAACCAAGAGAATGGCAAGTCGTATTGGTCCGCGATTATCACCGGCACGGCTCCGAAAGTCATGACGTCGTACAAACGCGACGTGTGCACGCGATCACCGTACATGTACAGCGAATATTTACTGTTCAACAGTAAGCGCATGTAATCACGAGGCTTCTCTTGACCGTTCGCCTTGAGATCCCACGCGCGTCCTTCGCTCAATGCAACCAAGTCTGGCATGAGCAGTTTCCGCACTCCTCCGCGATACAACGATCCCCTAAACGACAGCTCGATGTCACGTTTCGTTTCCAAATTCCACGCGCCCATACGTACTGCTTCCCGAGGCAGGTGTTCGGACATACCAAAAAATATCGCCACGTGCCGCGACGCGTCAAAGCCGGCTTGAATAGCGTTTCGTTGACGCAGCTCATCCGTTACGTTTCCTGGCGCGACTGGAAGCTCGGAATTCCCGGTGATGACCACGGCGTCGTTTCGAACGTCCGGGTCACTCTCGTCGAACACGGACAATCCAATGTCCACGTTCGTGATGACGACTCTCTTGCAAGGAGGCTTTGAATTCCAAGCCTTCGCGTCTCGTGCCTTCGACTTGTTGATGTCGCGCGCTATGTTTTCTCGCACAGCCTGCCGTACGACGTCGTTATTGTTCGTGCCCTTGATCGGGTCGCGCGGAGCATAGGCTTCGATCGTGAGAATACGTTGCAAATACGGTCTCACAGGAATAAACAAAGCCGACGCCTCGCGTGGTCCGCGGGTCGAAAACGAACCGCGTTCAATCTCGCGGGCGAGATACGTCTCGACGCCGTACCCTCTGTTGAAAGTGGGTATCTTCGCAGCTATCCAATACCTAAACCGCGTGAGCGGTGACAATCGAAGCGTGTACAAACGCAGAGACGTCGAGAGCGTTCTCAACGCCTCGCACAGTACCCTCGAGTCTCGCAAATCCGAGGAGTCACGCAGCGGCCAGTAAACGTCTGGCAACGAGCCGCCGTCGATCTGCGCACACAGCCACTCCACTTTGGGTAATCCGAAACCGTCGAGATGACTCGGATTTCTCCGACCGAGGCTTCGTATTTTACTTTTGTGCCCCTCAAGAGCCCACTGCGCCGTCGAGCTCACGGCCTGCGTCGTCTTGTACGTCGCCGGGTGGTTGAGTCGTCCGCGCACGTCCGAGCTCGACAAGAAGCACACCACGGTCAAGAGCGCGATGAGGACACCCCAAAACATTAACCCGGGGCGACAACGCGCCGCGCGCATCGGTCTAGTCGGCGCGCGAGTGGTGCGATGCAAGATGGTCCCACCCCCACCATCGTTCGTCGACGACGACGATGGGTGCGCGGCGCCGCGCCGGTGCGAGCTCATCCGAGTCGGCGACGCGCCGGACGAATGCGTCGCCGTCGTCGCGCCGCCCAGCCCAGCGCGCCGCCCTCGCCTCGACGTCCCCCGCTTCGAGCTCTGGCGCGTCTCGGGACGCCCGGAACGCCCCCGACGATGCGCACAACACATCACACCGGCGCGCGCGACGCGCGTCACGCGCGCGGAGAACGCGCGCACGCCGCGGCCGGTCGCACGACGCGGTAATGTCATCACCGCTCGCAGTGATGTCCCTCTCACGCGTCGTCGGTTCGGTCGACGCGCGTAGACGGGGCGATCGACGTTGCGCCGATAATCGTCATTCTCATCCAGCGGTGGCGCGATCGAAGGGTGCGGACGTCGTCGGTGGACGCGGAGCGACGACATCGAACGTGGCCGACGTGGGCCGAGTGCTTCAGAGCGCCTTTCGGGTGCGCGCGCGTTCGTCTCGGAGCGGTGTCATCACGAGATCGTGCGCGTGCGATGAAGAGGAACGGTTCGACGTCTCCGCGACGGCGGTGGCGAATGGGAGTAGCGCGAATGCGACGATGGATTCGGCGACCAAGTCCCGGTTGCTTTTGCTATGCGTACCGATACTCTGGGCGACGTATGCGCCTGCTTTGCGGTACGTATTCACGGCGGATGTGCCGCCAGACCCGGCGACGCTGTCGTTGGTCCGCATCACGCTCGCGCAGTTGCCGTTTCTACCGGTTCTGGCGTCGACTTTGGAAAAGGTGCGCGACGCCGACGAAGAGAAAAGCGGAGCCACGGGCAGCATGGTTTCAGCCGCGATTGAACTCGGTCTGTACAACGCGTTCGGCACCGCGTTGCAAGCGTGGTCGCTCGACAATACCAGTTCGACGCATAATGGCTTCATCATGGGTTCCGTGAGCGTGTTGGTACCGGCGCTCGCGACCGCGTCGGGAGAGCGAGTCGATCCCGAGACTTGGATCGCGTGCGTTATCACGTTCATAGGTGTCGTCGTCATCGGCCTGGATTCCATCTCTGGAGGCGACGCGTCGCTCTCGGAAGGTGCTCTCCAGGGCGACTTCGCGGCGCTCGCGTCGGCGGTGTGCTACGCCTGTTTGACGATCAAAGCGAGCACATACGCGAAAAACTTTAAAGCTTCAGACCTCATGGCGACGAAAACGTTGGTCATGCTCACGTTTATGTTTTTGTGGAGCTTGCAGTCACAGTTTTTGCAAGCGGACGACGCGTTTGACTTCGTGTTCTCTTCTCCCTCGGTACTGCTGGCGATCGTATACAGCGCCTACATCCCCGGCGCCTTGGCGAACTACATCCAACTGAAGGGACAAGCCGATGTCCGCGCATCGGATGCCCAACTCATTTACGCGACGGCACCCGCGTTGAACGCCGTCGTCAGCTGCTTCATTCTCGGCGAGAGTTTAACGATGAATGCGTTGGCCGGCGGCGGCATTATTCTCGCCGCGAGCGTCTGTGGTGTTTTAAAAACCACATCGAAAGAGCCCGAGAGGGATGACCGATGACTTCGCATCGGGCTCTGGTAGCTGTATCATAAGCGCGATCTGTAGGTCTGTAGATTGTAACGTATGCACGCACGCACGCACATGTGTTCTCGCGGGCGCGACTAAACTTCCACGTCTTTTGTAGATGAGCGAACACTCCAACCTCGGACACATACTGCGCCGCGCCACATCGCGACGTCGGGACGGGGCGTTCCCATCGGGTCGATTTTCGCGTCGAGAGTCGCGCGCGCGCGTCCCGACGATGGACTCGGTCACGTCTGGTGTCATCTGCACGCTCGACGAGTGCGCGAGGAGCGCGCGAGATGCCGACGGCCACTCCGTCTCCGTGCGTGCACTCGCGCGTCTCGTTCGTTTCGACGCGGACGACGCGCGCGGGGTCCTTCGAGATGATTTGGCGCGAAATCGAAATCGACGCTCGGCGCGCGGCGACGGTGACGGCGCGAGCGCGTCGACGAGCGAACGAGACTCGGGAGTGGAGGTTGACGTTGATTTCAGCGCGGTGCGAACAGATGAAGAGAGCGCGTTCGACGGTGGTTCAGCGCTCAGGCTGGGGGCGCGCTTGTGCGTTATAGGGGAAATTAGAACACGAGGAGACGATGGGTCGATAGAATTACTCGCTCGCGTCGTGCGAGCGATGGATGGACTAGATGACGGCGCGTACGCTACGGCTCTAGAAGCGAGGCGAGCCTACCTGGAGAGCGCGCGCGCGGAATCGCGCACTGACGACTGAAGAGCGCTGAATTCACGCACGATTTCGATGTAACATCGCCACATAGACTCCACACGCCGCGGTGGCGCCCATGGCGACCCCCAATGCGAAAGAAGTCATTTTCGCCGCATCGCGCGAGCTGACGAGTTCCTCCACGTCTCTTTCGAGCTTGACGACGCGCTCGGCGCGACCTTCGTTCTTCAATCTGCGACCCTTTTCTGCGCGCAACGCGGCGTTCGCTTCCTCTAATCGTCCTTTCAACTCGGCGAGTTCCACCGCGAGCGAGTCCGGATTCGTGGGGGACGCCAACTCTGCCTCTAACGAGACGACTCTCTTCTCCAAGGCTCGGACGTTCCTCTTCGCGTCGTCCGCCTCTTCCTTGTACTGCGCGCGCGCGTGGAGATGAAAGGCGCGTCAGTGCGTGCGTGATTCGCGCGTCGCGCGTTCGTCTACGGCTATGGCGCGCGAGAGAGCGCGCGACGTGCGCGAGGAGACACCGGTCGCGCCCGCGCGCGCATTCAAACGCGTCCGCGTGCACCTGTCGTACCTTGTTTCTCGATTCCATGAGCGCGGCGTACTTTTGCTTGAGAACGCTCGCACCGCTCGACGTCGTGGACGACGACGTCATCGCGGTCGTCGATCCCGCGTTCTCCTTTTCCTTCATCTCGACGCGCGCGTCTCCGAGTGCGGGATGACACGTTACGTTTCTGGCTACAAAGGCTACGCGTCGGACGCGTCGTTCTCGTCGTCTCTCACGAAGACAAAAAATGCGCCCGTTTGGGAGCGCGTGACGCGCATCTCGGTGTCCACAAACGTGCAGTCCTGCCAAGCCAACGCTCCGGCGCCGCTCGCTTCCAACTCGATGTCGCGGACGACTCGCGACGGCGACGTCGGCGGCGCGACCATGCGCACGCCCGCCACGCGATATTCCTTCGGCTTGACGCGAGCCCTACTGTCTGTCATGGCGTTCAGATCGAACACGCTCGAATTCGTAAATTTTAAAAACGGAAGAGGTTCAAAAGTCTCTTCGTTCTTCACCTGAAGCGTAAAAATGTCCAACGTCTGAAAAATGCTCCCCTTGGGCTGAAGAAATCCGGGCTTGCCCTTGCCGACGACGTCGAGTTGCGTCGTGTACACCAACGCCCATCGACCGTTCATGAGAGGACTTTTCAACGGTGCGCGCGTGGGATTTTTGGCTTCCAACGCACGCACGAGCTGTTCAATCTTTCGTCTTCTCTCCTTGTCGGCTCGCAGACCGCGTTCCGTGTCTGAAATGGCTAAAAGGACAGCCGCTTTCAAATCCGCGAGACCGGCGACTTTTCCGCTTCCACCGATCGATACGTTCGGTTTGTACGAATAGTTGACGTTGATGTTTGAATTGAATATCGCAGCGCCGAGGTTCTCACCCATGCCTTTCAGACCTCCCAGGACGCTCCAAGGCGACGCCAACGGCTCGGATCCATCGTTGACCGACGACAGAGACAAATCTTCACTCTGGACAATCTCGACGTCGGAAGTGGAGCGCACGATGTCTGTGACGTCGGTCGCGTCGCTCGTCGGCGCGAGCAGCTGAGGATCACTTTCAACCTCTTCTTCAATCACGGTGACCACGAAAGCGCACCCCCCGTCTCCTAGCATGAAACTCTCGCCGATGCCGAGTCTGTATTGTAAACCCGGCTTGATTTGGCGACCGGCGACGAACGTGCCGGACGATGATTGCATATCTTCAACGTACACATCGTTCCCTACGCGCGCGACGGACGCGTGAACTGCGTCAACTTGCGGTGACGACAACATCACGTTCACGTCTCCCTTTTTCGTCGACCCACCGATGACGAGAACTTCGTCACACTCGAGCTCCACCACCGGTCCCGACCATTCGGACGGCGCGAGCACGATACGAGGATTGGACGCACAGTCCCCTCGCGCGAAAACGTCTTCGACCGCTGTTTTCGGGTCTTCCTCTTCGAGCGTGTCATCGGGAAGCTCTGCAAGAGGAGCGTCGTCGAAACTCTCCGTCGGCGGCGGAGGTGGAGGCGCCGGCGGCGAATCGGGCGACGAGGTCGACGCCGACGCCGATGCCGACGCGACTGCGTTTGCGATTTGTTCAGCCGCCGTCAATCCAGCCTTGATCACGTCGACGATTCTATCATCCGCCTGTCGAGCGGGCGCACTGCGCTTTGGCGGCCTCATTCCAGCAGTCGTCATCACGGCTTCGAACTTTGCCAAATGCGCGTCTCCGAAACTGATGAAATCACCCGCACAGATTTCGTACGGTTGACCCTTTTGCAAGTATCTGCCGTTGATCACCGTCCCGTTTTTACTGCCGAGATCCGTGACGAAGACGCGCCGCTCCTCGTCGACGTACAACTTGGCGTGTTCTCTGCCCACAGTCTGAATGCTCAAAACGATCGATGCCGACTTTGATCTGCCCACCACGGCCGTGGCGCCCGCGCGCGAGGGTAATCGAAAGACATTGGTCGTGATTCCCTCGGGAATCTTCGTGCCGGGACGCAGATGCGCGGTGCTGCCGTCCCCCGCTGGAATGAATTTCAGCGAACTCACCGGTACCGCGACGCGTTGTGTCCTCCTCGTCGACGCGAAGGTGGACGACAATCTTCGCGTGGCGCGCGCGACGTGCGGATCGACTCGCAGGCTCGCCCATGAGATCCGCGACATCCTTTTCGCGCGCACGCGTGCGTGCGTGCGTGAGTGAGGCGTCAGCCACACCGAGGAGACAACCGCCGACGAGTCGCCGCAGACGGTGACACGCCGACTCATGTCGACGCCCGCGTTCAGAAACGCCCCGTCGCTGGCTCCCGAAAAGGGTGTCTTTCCCCTCGACCATTTCCACGAGTGCGAGCGCGAGAAGAAGTCGTACCTCGATTGTCTGCGCGCGAACGCGTCGGATGCCGACAAGTGCACGACGCTGTCCAAGGCGTATTTGGAGTGCCGAATGTCGAAAGAACTGATGGCCAAGGAGGATTTGAAGAATTTAGGATTTAGAGAGCGTTCGGGCGATGCGACGGTGGAAGCTCGAAGCGACCGTGGGACGGCACACGACGCGAGGGCGACGGAACACGTGGCGGGTTTGCGAGGCGCGGGCGCGAGACGTAATACCGCGACGTAATACCTACGTGAACATACTTGTACTACTAGATGAATGTGCTATGAGTGCTAGCGCTAGCAACAGCTATGATGACAGTTATTAGTCGTCGACAACCGCCGTCATCCATCGTTCAAGAGATCGTCGAGCCAATCGTCTTCGTCGTCGACGCTCGCGGGCGCGACGTCAACCGTTTTCCGCGTCGGCGGCGGCTGCGAGGGAACGACAGACGCGTGCGCATCGTCATTCGTCCGCGATGACGTCGCGCGGTGCGTTCGCTCGTCGTCCCTCGCGACGCCGACGCCGTCGTCATCGCATTCGTATTCCGCACCCAAGTCTAACAGGCGCGCCGTGCTCAACAACGACAGTCGTTCCTTGAGCGCGTCGCGATCGACCGTCAACGCCCTCGCGACGACGGCGTCGGATGCTTCCGCCGATGACCCCAACCCGAGCTCCCGTTCCATCTCGAGCAACGAGTCGACGCTCCAACTCGCGTCGAAATACGTCGCCGTGTTTCGCGGTCTCGGCAAGCTCGCGAGCGCGGCGTCGCGCAACAACTCTTCCAAATCTGCGCCGCGCGCGACGACCGCGTCGCCCTCCGCGTCGAGTTCAACGCGCGCGTCATCATCATCCGCTCGCGCGCTCGGCGCGCTCGATCGCCGCGCGTCTTCCTCGCGCCCGTCACCGTTCGCGCGCGCGCGTCTCCCCTCGCCGGTGCCTTCGCGACCTCGACCGCCCCAACGCCTCGACGCGCGCCGTCGCGCCTCGAAACGCGCGCGAGCGTCGCGCTTCGCGTCCTCGTCCATCGAGTCGTCGACGACGCGACGACGCGCGCGCGCGCGTCAGTGTCACCCGTCGTGAATGGAACGGTCGCGGCGTGACGTTTGGATTGATGAATGAGTGATGAAACGAGCGCGCGCGTGATGACACGTCGTTGAAACGCCCGCGTCAGAGCGCGGTGTGACGCGAGCGAGGGCGCGCGAAGAGGTCTGCGAAGCGCGTGCGGTGGATATCGTGCGCGCGCGCGCGTTCATGCGATCCGGCATGACGCGAACGACGACGACGGCGCGGCGTCACGCGCGAGGCGCGTGCGCAAAGGATGCGTCGCGTGATGAGCGCGACGACGTGTTCGACGAGGAATGGGACGACGATGGGGACGAGTACGACGACGCGGACGGTGATAGAGTGGCGCTCTTCACTCTCGATCGACGCTCATCGTCGTCGTCGAGCGGAATGGATGCGTCCATTCGCAGGCGCTCGAACGCGAACGCGGCGCGTCGACGAGACGACGAGCAATCGTTTCGGTGCGGCTGGTTGTCGGCGGTCGTCGCGATCGTCATGTTTATGATAGGGTTCGGATCGATCGGGCGCGCCTCGTATTCGACAGAGCTGGCGCGAGAGCGACAAGAATACGCGGCAGCGATCGAACGTTGGGAGACATCTGAGCGACGAAAATTCGCCGACGTCAAGTTTGAGTGGGGCGTTTTCAGAAAGGGGAGCGAGCAAACGCGCTGGATAGAAACGGTCGCGATGAGCGCGAGAGCCAAAGAGGGCGTCGCCCACGGTGTGGCGACGTACGACACGCTGAGGTACGCTCTAAAAGGCGGTGACTTGATCGACACGTTTGGAATTCCAGACCTGTTGTCTAGCGGAGTGCTCGACGCGCGAGACGTGTCCAGCGCGGAACAGATTCGAGAGACGTACGCCCAGCCCCCTAGCTACACGCACGATTACAACAACACCGCCGTCATGGAAGCGCTGACGGGTATGTGGTCTTTGAAACTGCGAGTGAACGAAGAACGAGTCATCGACGTCGTCGACGTGGAGTTGTTTCAAAAGGAATTTCTCGCCATCAGCAACTGGAAAACGTGCAAGTATCAGCACGCGGGATTCTCCACGCGGGGCGGCTGTGAGATTTACAGCGTCGTCGACAGAGTGTGTCTCAAGCTGAAGATTGATGATACCAACGGCGAGTGGAGCGTCGATTCGGAGGGTGGTTCCGGGTGTCAGTCTTGGACTCGAGTGGAGGAGAGCGGTGACACCGTCAACTGGGTCCCGGTGCTGTATCATCGAGTTTTAGCCCCGAGTACGGGCGCATTTCCGTCCCTCTTCACGGTACGAAGAACGCTCGCGCGCATCCGCGAGTCTCAAGATGCCGTGATGCTTCGCGCGTCGACCGATCCGCGCTTGTGGCTTTTACGGGAGACGGGAGGCACGACGTACTTCGCAAACGCCGAGGCGAGGCTCAACGCCACGGGCATTGCCATCGTCGTCATCGCCGCAGTGTTCACCGTCCCCGCGACTTGCCTGCTCATACCGTTGATGTTTGAAAAGATTGCTGGATGGTCGACCACTCGCGGTCGAGCGGCGATGGAGAAGAAGTTTGCGCCAACGCCCATGCGCGAGATGGTGTGAGGTGTGATATGTTTATATCGTTGCGTTTCCATTACACGCTTCGGCTACGAGTCGCTAATGTGCGTGAATGGAACGAGCGTGATAGGAAAACGGCCGCACGTGACGCACGCGCGTCCGATGGCGAGCGCGACGGCGGCAAGCCAGTTCTGAGCCGTGCGAGTGAATGCTCGCAACACTTCGTCATACGTCTTGGCTATCGGCGTCGCGAACGTAAAGTCGGCGCCGTTCACGTCGCGCGTCAGCACGTCCACGCTCTTTGGATAAGCGTATGGCGTCCAAAGACGAATCAAAACATCATCCGTCGGAAACGTGAGCAGGAAGGAGGCAATGAACACCATGGCGAGCCGCACGATGACCGTGCTCGCGTGAATGACCAGGTACGAGATGTAAAAGAAGAAAACCGTCGGGAAGAGCAATACAAGCGGTGGCAGGGTGAGCGTCCCGATGACGACTTCTTCGACGGTCCGAGGGCGCATTTCTTCCTCCGACGCCTTGAATCCCTTCGGCGGTGCCTTTGGATTGATGAAACGACGATACAACAGTCGAATACACCGCAGTTGAACCGTGATGAAGAGCGAACTGTACACGTGCAGCGCGCTGATGTGCATGGTAAATATAGTCATCGTATCGGCCGCGATGGCAAAAACCATGGACGCACCGAACACACCACCGTAACGTATCAACGATGAAATGATCGAGACCTGAAGCCTCAACACCGGCGCCGAACTCAGCGAAAGCGAGAGTTGTTGCACGAGAGTCGTCGCCATGGATCCTAGAAATCTCGCCAGAGGAATGTGTAACTTCACACCCAAGGGGTCTCCTTTTGATATCCAACGTGCGTTCGCCTCGATGAGACGTGACCCGAGGAGCTGATTTGATTCAAACCCTTCAATGAATGCGCGTTCAATCTTCGCCCTGGCATCCTCAGCGTTGAGTGCGTGCGCAACGCACGCGCCGAGTAAAATATCAATCGTCAGTTGCACAGCCTGCGCGACGAAACGTCGTCTCTGTAATCTATTCATACGCTTTGCCGTCTTTATCGGAGTGATGAATAACTTCCGAATCAGTTCCAAGCGCGTTCTCAACACGCAAGGACTCGCAAATATCTCGCACACGTTGCGCGTGGTGAAATTCGCTCCCCATCGCGCCTCCGCGCCGAGGCTCTTAATACACTTGTAATCCATCACCCTGAGCGCCGCGTCGATCATGGGTTCCACGGAACCAACGGCTGATCCTAAAATCGAAGTGACCATCGCGCCCGCGCCTAGCGATCGTCGCTCTGCCGCGCCGTTCCAGGCACGACCGGCGCCGTTCAAACTTTGTAGCGAGCGTTCAAACGGACACGATACCGTCCCAGGCTCCGCTTCGACCCCTTCTAAACGCGAACCGTTCAGCGTCATGATCATCAAAGGTGGATCTGGCATGGGGCAGAGTATGATTTTCACCCCGACTCGAACTGCTCCGTCTTCAGTCTTGACGACGGCGAACGCCGTCGGGGGGGCCCTCCAATCACGTCCTACATTCACCGTCACCCAGACCTCCGCACCGTGTCGTTCCATCGTTCTACGCACGGTTTCCTCATCGAAACAGACGTCATCATCCAGTCGAAGCGCGCCGACACACGTCGCGGTCGAGTCGCTCGTCGGCTCGCCCTTAAAGCAATCGAGTGTCCAACCGATGACGTCGACGGTCGCCACCCCGCGCCGATCCGCGTGCGCGTGATGCGTGCCGAATACCCCACACGTCGTCGACGTTGACGCGGACGTCGACGCCTCCGTTCCGCGCGTCCATCGCTCGCGAAAGTCATCGTATGGGAAAAAGAAGCGCACGCACTCAACTGTCCGTGGATGCGTCGTCTCCGACTCGCGCGTCCTCGCGCGCGCGCCCATCGCGTCCTCGATGACGATGCGATGACGCTCGCGCGCGTCTCCGCGCGAGCTCGAACGCCCCGCTCTCTCGCGCCTCGTCGCGCCGACGACTGTCGATTGTCGATTGTCGTGCGCGCGACTGATTGGTTTGCTCTCCAAGACTTCAGAACTCGATGCGCGGCGTCGCCCGCGACTCCACGCGATGGCTCTCGAGGCTCAATTCGCGATCGATGCTCTCACCGCGCGTCTCGCGCGCTTCCGGCACCGCGGCGTGGACGTCGTCGACGTCGGGCGCGCGACGCGCGTCGACAGGTGAAGAAGAAGTCGACGGGTCGACGGACGAGGGACAGGAACGCGCGTTGATGCACTACTGCGCCGGCGTGCGACGTATATTCAGCCAACGCGAAGACGCGAGCGCGTTATCGCGAGACAGGGAAGTCATCGTCGACTGTTGCGATGAACTCAAGCGCACGCTCCCGGTGACGTATAAATCGGGCACATTCATGAGCGCCGTGGCGCTGCAAACCGCGTTCGGTTTCGAGCTCGAACGCGCGCGCGGCGCCGACGATTTGGCCGCCATCACCAACTTGGTCGTTCGTTGTGCGGAGAGGGGGCTCGTACCGTATCACAACGCGCGAGAGACCTACGCGCGGGTACGCGACGTGTTGACGCAACACGGAGCGACGGCGGCGGCGCAGACTCTCGAGGATTTCGCGGGAGAGCGCATCGGTAAAGGAGATCCACACGACGTGCACGACGTCACACCTTGGACGATGACGCGAAATAATCCCACGCTCGACGCTAAGCTCGTGCAAGCTGCCATGGATGTGCAAAAATCAGGATACGCCGTCGTCGACGACGTTTTCGGCGCGGCGACTTCTCGCGCGATACAAAACACCCTGGGAACTTTCGTCGCGACACATTTTGCCGATGAAAACGTATTCAAGAAGGGGGAATTAGACTACAGCGAGAGACACGTGTTGGGCGATGCACAGGTGGATAAGATGCGTGACGACACCATATCGTGGCTCTCCGGCGACGAGGATGGCTTGGTTGGCGCGTTTGCGCAAACGTTGCGGACGACGATGCTGTTTCCTCTGCACTTGGCGCTCAGCCAAGGGTCGCAAAGTGTGCTCGCGCCGGTGGACTCGTACGTGAGTAACGTTATGTTGAGCGTGTACGAGCCCGGCGCGCGCGGTTTCGTACCTCACGTGGACAACTGCGGACCCGACGTGGACAAGCGCGCTCTGACCGCCGTGTACTATCCGTGCAGCTCGGACTCGCGAGAAGGCGGCGCGCTGACGCTGTTCCCCGGAGACGGTGATCGTGAAATTCGTTTCTTCCCGACCAGAGATCGTCTCGTGCTCTTCGCCTCTGCGCGCGTTCCGCACGCAGTCGAGTCGCGCGCTCGTGACGCAGCCGGACGCCGCGTCGCGGCGAGCTTCTGGTTCTTGGGCGATCCGCGAGCCGTCGGTCCGCGCGAATCCGACGCGTCGTAGCCTTGTAGATTGATTGAACATAGCCCCACGTCACTACGAGCGGTGATTTCCTCGCGCCTCATCCGCACTCACCGAGCGACCTCGCGCGCCCTCAACCGACCGCCCCGAGGGAGGCGTCGCGCCAGGTGGGCAAATCTCCCAAGAGACGCGTGCGTCAGCAATCTGAGCGCGCGACGCGTTAGCGGTCGTTCCGCACAACTTCACGCACGACTCGGCGCGACGAACGAGAAGTGACTCAAGGACGAATCTTTCCGCGCGTCAAGAGGCGCGCGACGACGCGTGCGTTCGATTCGCGCGCGCGGCGACGCGGCGGTGGTGACTCACGTCGTCACACAATTTTCGTAAATCAAATCTTGTGAAGAGCGAGGATCTCGAACGAGCTCCATGTCGAGCGCCGGGGCGCGGAGAGATATCAATCAGGGTCACAGTCGCGTGCTGAGCAAGCCTTCGTCGCCGCGTTCGAACGACGGGCGCGATAACGTGAACGACGACTTGATCCTGAGAACGGGCGAGGAGCTCGGCGAGCGCGTCGGTTCGTCGCTGTCGGCATCGTCCACTGCGGGGCGCGTGAACGGACACAAGGGGCATCCAAGAGATGAGGACGAAATGTCAGAGGAGTCTCCGACGTACAAGGTGCTCGATACCCTCGGTTCAGGGACGTTCGGTCAAGTTGTTGCCGTCGCGTCGAGCGCCGATGGGCAGACGAGGGCGCTGAAGGTGATAAAAAACCATCCGGCATATTTTCATCAGGCGCACGTTGAGATTGGAATTCTTCGAACGCTCAACACGCGCTGCGCGCATCGACCGGCCGGCTCGGTGATCGTTGACTTGATGGATTATTTCGTGTGCCACAACCATCTTTGCCTGGTGTTTGAATTGCTCGGCGTGAACCTCTACGAGCTTTTACGCAAAAATAAATTTCGAGGCCTACACCTCGGAGCGATTCGAGAGATGATGAAACAGCTTTTAGGGGCGTTGGAAGTGCTTCGGGACGCACACGTCGTGCACTGCGACATCAAACCAGAGAATATTTTACTAGTCCGGGAAAATTCGTTCCAAGTCAAGCTCGTCGACTTTGGGAGCGCGTGTTTTCAGAACAGAACCGTCTATCAGTACATTCAGAGTCGGTTTTACCGTTCGCCAGAAGTCTTTTTGGGCATGCCTTACGGCATGCCCATCGACATGTGGTCTCTGGGTTGCGTGGCCGCCGAACTATTTCTGGGGTTGCCCATCTTTCCGGGCTCAAGCGAATACGATTTACTCAGTCGAATCTGTGAAACAATCGGTATGCCACCGTCAGATATGTTGGCGAACGCGCCAAACGCGAACAAATTCTTCACGCGAGTAGACATTGGTTTCGAAGATAAGGCTACATCCGTGACATCGACGTCGTCGTCAGGTGACGGTTCGTCGCGTTTCAAACTCATGTCGTTGCGCGAATTCGAAGCTAGATCGGGGCGGCGAGCAGCCATGGGGAAAAAGTACTACAAGTACACGGAGTTTGCGGACATCATAGCGAGCATTCCTTATACGGCTTCAAAGGTTGATCCAGAGGATGAAGCGGCGGTGGAGGCTGAAAAGAAGGCACGAACTCTCGAGCGTTCAGCCTTTTACGATTTCCTCACTGGCTTGATGACGATCAATCCAACGACGCGCTGGACGCCAGCTCAAGCTTTGGCGCATCCTTTCATCACGAATGAACCGTTCAACGAACCTTTCAAGCCCAATCCGATTCCAGAGCGAACGACGCCCGAGGAGAGAGAAGAGCTTCAGCGCGTCGCCGCGAAAGAGGCGGCGAAAGTGTCGTCTGGAGAACCCGTCAAGAAGAAGAAGAAGCCGCAACCACCAGAGTCCCGCTTACCTCCGAACGCGGTGCCGCCCACGCCACCCGCGGTCCAAGTCGGTGGGTTGGCAGCCGCGCTCGCTGCGAGCTCGTCTGGTTCGGCGCCGCCGGCGCAGCCCATCGCTCCAAACGTGCTCAACCCGGTTGTTGCCGAAGCGTTTAATGGAGCCATGTTGCAGGCGCAAGTGGCGGCACACGCGCACGCCGCGGCAGCCGTGGCGACGATGTCCCCGGGAAGCATTCCGATGTCACCAGGGGGTGGACTCGGTGGAGGATACCCGCCGTTCGTCGTTGGTTCGTCTGGCGCGTCTTCGTCGTCGATGCTTTCCAGCTCCTTTGTGGGTTCGCCTCACGCCACGAACAGCGCAGCCATGCATCCCCTGCACTTCGGTGTTTCTCCACCAACGCATCAGATGTCCAGTATGGGTCTCTCCACGTCGCACGCCACTCGCGCCGCGCAAGCAGCGGCGGCGGTTCAGCTTCCTCCGGCAAGTCCGCTCGGCTCTCGCGCGAGCGCGTTTTCGCGAGGGATGGATAAGCGTCTGGCCAAACCGGGAACGTCGTTTACCGCTAACGTCACGAGTGGTTTAGGGAGCGCGTCAGGTTCGGCGTCAACCTCCGCGAGTAATTTGAAGACGTTGCAAACGGTGCATGAATCAACCAAGTCTCCGCCGATGGCGTCGCCGAGTCCCGTCGACGATCACGCCGAAGGTGCAGACTGGGATCCAACCTTTGGTGAGATGCTTGATGAGGATAGAAACGTCGCCGAACTGTCCCCAAAGGCTATGAAAAAACCGCTCGTGGATTCCATTTCCATTCCATCGCAGCGAGCGATGCCCACGGTGAGGAATCAGCTGAAGCAGGGGGGGATGACATTCCCGGTCGGGAGCGCGCCGCCTTTTTCCGGCCCGGCGACGTTTAGCGTGTCGCCGCGCTCCGCCTTTGAAACGAACGAACCGAAGTCTTCGAAGCAAAAGAAAACGAACGACAAGGATTCGGTGTAAACGACGGCGCGTGAATTGTAATTCAAGTGAACATTACACGCCGAACAGCTCGACCGCGCGATTGATGACCGCCGTGACATCGTCGTCGTCCACAAATTTTGGTTTAGGGTTTAGGGTTTAGGGTTTAGGGTTTAGGGTTTAGGGT
>CEUV01034999.1_pt1 | contig 30989 bp, 23 predicted proteins | sample 356401 | NCBI WGS metagenome assembly CEUV01 (sample SAMEA2622710, study PRJEB7988) | marine metagenome | isolation source: saline water (ENVO:00002010), including
TTGAATTCGCCGTGCCTCAAGAAGGGTGGGGATGGGGTTGGAGCATCAACTTGGTTTCAGCGGCCGTCCGAGCCAGAGGATGGGTCGTCTTCCTCGGCGCCGTCGTCGGCCCGGTCCTCACCGTCGACTTCACCCGACGAAGGTGAGTCTTCTTGCTCACGCTCCTTCTCTTCATCCGTATCGTCTGTTTCGGCGACGGCCACGTCCTCGTAGTAGTCGTACGGAGATGAGCGGGGGATGGTGAGGCTGTCGGATTCTTCCATGGTGGAGAGGTTGGTCGCCGTGACGCCGGCAGAGGAGATGGCGTAGACGAAATCGCCCATGAAAATCGAGCGTCGAATGGTGTGTTCGCCCCACCAGTAGGACTCGCCATCGGTGTCAAACAACGACGAGTGGTTCACCTCGCCGTAGGTCTTGAGTTCGCCGTCGGACTCGTTGACCTCCACCAGCATCAGTTTGCTGACGTATTCGTAATGGCCGTGGCTGTAGCGATCGTCGAGCCTCACCCACCGCCACGTTGAGAGCGGCACAGCGAGCATGGACTTGGGCTCCCAATACTGGAAAGCTTTGTGCTCGTACGTGGCTTCCGAACGCGCCCAAGTCCACGAGTATGCGTTCTCCCGGCTGACCGGCGAAAGCCGTAGCACGTCGGCCTGTTGTGGGTCGGTGGCATTACTGATGTCAAACAACGACAGTTGGGTGCCTGCCCAATCAAGCCCGGTGCCGTCCTCGTTGGCCGGACCGAACCCAATGGTCAACAAATGATCTCGGGAGAGGGGATGAATGTACGTGGAAACACCGGGCACCTTGAGTTCGCCCAGAATCATGGGGTTGGTTTCATCTGCGACGTCGATGACCCACAGCGGGTCAATTTGTTCGAACGTCACGATGTAGGCTCGGTCGCCGTCAAACCGAGCGCTCCAAATACGCTCACCTGGAGCGATGCCGCCCACCTTTCCGGCTTCGACCAGCACCTGTTGGTCGGTGTCCACGTCCACCGAGCGAACGAGCGTCACCAATTGGGATGACATGGGTTCGGGGTCTTCCATCCACCAGCGCGCCCACTGACCGACCGTGGTAGCGACCCGAAGTACACCTTCGTATTCGGAGATGGAAAATTGATTCAGAACCGTCCCGTCGATGCGCCCCGAGCCGGTGTACAGCGTGGCATCCGGCGCACTGATGTCAAAGGTGTGGAGGTTGGTCATCTCGTCCATGTCGTCGTTGCCCCAGAACCACCAGCCAGAGAAGGAAGATTCTGCCAACACCAAGACGTCGGCTGAAGCGTAAACTTGCGGGTAGGTACCGACGATGTGGTCAACCTCGTAGTCAAAGGAAGAGGATGCCAGGTCAAGGGAGAAGATGCTGGAAATGCCCCGATCGATGCTGTCCTCCGGCGCCACGAATTCCCGGCACGCGTTATCGCTCATGGTGTGAAGAACCACCTCGCCGTTGCTGTATTCGTAGACTTGTGGAATCAAATCCTCAAGCGACAAACGTTCCAGGACCTCGCTGTTGCGCTGCATCTGTTGGAAGGCAAGTTTCTCTCGGATTTCCAAACGAAGCGGGTCGTCGTATTCGAGATTCCAATAACCGGATGGGAAATTCAGCCATGAAGAGACACCGGGCACGTTCATCCAGGCGTGCGTCACGGTTCGGACGGTGCCATTGACCTCTCGAGCCGTGATGTAAGAGCCTTCGATGAAGAGTTCTCGGTCAACCTCTGGCTGACTGCGATTGGTGATGTCAATGACGGTGAATTTGGTGAGGCTGTTGCTTCGCCACATGTTGTATTCTTCGTCCCACCCCATGGCGTCAGCCACTGGATGGTTGTTCGAGATGGCCCACGGGTACATGGTGGAAATGACCACGAGTTGGTCGCCGTCCAGCATCATGGCCACGGGCGTGCTGTCGGAGAAGGTCATGGTTGACGCTGCCTCAATGGCGCCGAATTCTGGGACGCCAAAGATGTGCAGGTTCTTCCCTTGGAGGTAGTAGATGTGGTAGCCGTCGGTCTTGACGAAGTCGGCTTCGTCAACGCCGGCTTCCTGGTTGTTGGTGCCTGAGAAATCCTCCCCCTCCACACGGGTTGGTGTCGTGCGTGGTTGAGCCGATGTACTGCTGTCGGCCACCGCGCCATCATCCATGGCCATTTCAGCGTCCTCAGCCCACATGAAATCGTTGTAGTAATACTGTTCAGCGACCGCCTGAAGAAGTTCAACACGGTACTGTTCCTCAATGGATCGCTTGAGGGCGGCTTCAAGGTCGTCGCAATCGTCGTAAGCGAAGAGTTGAGGGCTCGCCACGGTTCGTGCGGTGATGCTGGACCAATCATCAGGAAGCACCACATCGGGCACGTCCACATCGGGATCGACGTTCAAACAACCGGCCAAAAGCAAGGTCAGCACAAGAGCGACGGCTGTGATGGCTTTGTTCTCCATGAACTCAGTCGGAGCATGGTCCGTTATGAAAACCATGGTTGGGCGTGCGCCCGATGCTCATGTTGTCACTGATGGTCAGACAGGTAACATGCCCTGTTGATAGGCGTAGCCAATTCCGCCGGCCACCGCTGCGATGATCAGCAAAACAACCAGTCGCTTCTTGCTTTTCTTCGGCTTGCTGGATGCTGGTTCCACGGCCACCATCGGAAGGGCATCCAAGGCAGGCAATTCAGCGAGCGGGGGGAGTTGTCCGGGTAAGGGCAACGGAAGCGGGGCAACCATCGGGCCTGTGTCTTCCTCAACGCTCACCCGGTCGGGGTAAAGTTCGTCGAGGTCGTCAAGACCAGGGGCCTCGGGAATCGTGCCCAGAATGGTGGACCAAGCCGATTCCAAACTTTCTCCGGAAATCGGCTTCTGCAACCACGCGACGGCGCCAGCAGAGTAGGCGGCGTTTCGAGCAGTGTCGGCCATGCGAGCCGGGGCGATGAAGACGATGCGGCTCTCGCCACCGTGCTCACGCATCTCCAGGGCGGCAAGATGGCCGTCAAGGGACGGGATGTCCAGCGAGAGCACGACCAGTTCGGGGTCAAGGCGGATGTACTCGTCCACGGCTTGATCGCCGTCTTCGCACAACTCAACGTTGAAATTTCGAGTTTTGAACAAATTCGACAGTCGCAACGAGGACATGGGGTTGTTGTCGACAATGAGCACCGTTGGCGCTGCTGCATCATCTACTTCGGTGACCAATCCCATGCCTACCGGTCCTATGCAACAGGCGCCGACTCATCAAACAACCGCTATTCTTCTTCTCCTTTGACCGGAGTTGAGAGGTCCTCGACGGGGCCGTCTTGGGGTTGGGAGAAGGTTTCACGAATCACGTCGCTCTGCGCTTCCTCTTCGTCGCGCGTTCGCTTGCGTTGCGGCGCCTGCGTGAATTGCATCTGAAGTTCGCTGATGACGGCACGAAGCATCTGCGTCTCTTGCGAACTTAGGTTTCCTTCGGTTTTTCGCTGAAACATGCGGAGCACCTCAATGCCCTCTCGCGCCTCGCCCATGTTGTAATGGTAGGTGCCGGACTGGTCGGGCAAATAGCCCATCTGCAGCAAGGTTGAGCGTTGAAGCATCTGAACCATTTGGAAAAACCGAGCAGCGTCCTCGTCAGCAAACATCTCCGTCATGGTGAACCATCAGCAGAGGAGGTTTTTCTTCCCTACGCCCTCATTCAAACAACTGGTCGAGCAGCCAATCCGGATTGAACTGCATCAAATCATCGTAGCCTTGGCCAACACCGGCAAACACGATCGGGCGTCCGGTGGCGTAAGCGATGGAAAGCCCGGCGCCGCCCTTGGCGTCGGTGTCCATTTTCGTCAAAACCGCTCCGTCAAAGCGCATGATGTCCTGGAACATCTTGGCCTGCTCAACGGCATCGTTCCCAGCGAGCGAGTCACCAACAAACAACGTCAGGTGGGGGTTCGTGACCTTTCGGACCTTGTTGAGTTCGTTCATGAGGTTGGTCTTGTTCTGCATGCGCCCTGCCGTATCGACCAAGACAACGTCAATGCCCTTGGCTTTGGCCGAATCGATGGCGTCCCGAGCGATGGCAGCGGAATCGCCACCCCGCTGACTGGAAATGCACCGGATGCCCAATCGCTCACAATGCGATTCCAACTGCTGAATGGCGCCCGCACGGAAGGTGTCGCCGGCCGCTGCAATCACGCTGCGGCCGTTGTTGAGCAGGCGTTGTGCAATCTTGGCCGCCGTGGTGGTTTTCCCCGTTCCGTTCACGCCCACGAGCATGATGACCACGGGAAGGTCGCCCGCTTCAATGAAGCCGTCCACCGTGGCGTCAAAGTCCCAGTACCCCGCTTGGAGTAGCGCATGGAGGGCACGCTTGAGCGCGGCTTCCAGAACTTTGGAAAGTTCTGCGCCTCGACGCAGACGAGCCCCGACCAACGCGTTGCGAAGGCTGTCGATGATGGCGCTTGAAGCCTGAGATGAGATGTCGGATTCGAGCAGCACCCATTCCAATTCTTCAAGCAGGTTGTCAAGTGCCTCACCGGGCTTGATGACCCGTCCGCCCTCGGACACAACGCCGCCCCCAAGGTCGATGTCAACGGACTGACCGTCTTCCATCTGAATGGCCGCCCTTTGACTGGATCCTTTGGGTGCTTGCGCCACCTGAACCAGCTGGCGACCGGTGGTGGTTCGCATCATGGAGAGGTCCACTTTGGAACCTTGCGGGCGAGCCACGTCGACGGCGCCGCGTTTCTTCATCGCCTTCTTGGCCTTGGCTTCTCGCTTCTTCCGTTCTTTTTGCTGGCGTTCGAGGAATTTCCGTTCCTTCTTGGTGAGGTGAACAGGAGCCACGGGTTCGTCGTCGTCCCATGTGTCCCAATCATCGTCGTCATCTTGAGGTGGGGTTTGCGTGGGCTCCTCGTCCACGTCATCCCAATCATCGTCGTCCTCGGGTGCGGCTTGAGGCGGGGATTGCATTGGCGCTTCAACAGGTGCATCATCCGGTTGCTGAAGGAGCGCCTGGGCTTCTTCCGATGTGGCTTCAACGGAGAGGGCGTCGCCGTCCGTCTCCTCGGCCACCTCGTGAACGCGCTTTCGGAAACGGTCAAACAATCCCATGGCGATGCCTCAGTCGTCAAGTGTCAAATCGCCGCCAAACATACCGCGACGGCGTCCACGGCGTGGCGTGGTTTCAGCCGAAGACTCCGCTGGTTCGGGCGTGGATTCCTCTTGGGAAGGGGATGCAGTCGCTGGGGTGGCGGATGGGGCGGGCTGCTTGAGTTGTTCAGCCAGTTGATTGAACGTCTGGGCGGCCTTGGCCAGTGAGGTTTCGGTTTGGTCCGATTGTTCTTTCAGTTCATCGCGGAGGTGTTGAATGTCGGCTTGCCGCTGTTGCGTGATGGTGCGAACATCACTCCACGGCCGTTCTCCAAACACGCCGGTGCCCAAGTCAACCAGCGCCGTCCCTTCCTGTTCACCATCGTGCCGGTAGGGGAGACTAACGCCCGAGCCAATGGGAAGGTGGGTCGAGATGGTTCGGCCGTCTTCGTGGGACAGCAGGGTGTCGAGCACTGCGTCGGTGATGGCATGCTCAGCGAGAACCGCATCAACTTGTTCAATTCGAAGGTTGATCTCATCCAATCGCTTCCGGAGGGTTTCAACCTCTTGGGCCAAGCGTTGGAGTTGGGCTCGGTCGACCATGTCGCTCAGCCCTCGGAGTTGCTTGGGGTTGAAGAAGCCCGCGATGAGAGGGTGTGCACTCAATCAAGACGGTAACACCGCCGTGACTTGATTTTATGTGCGTTGAAATCGTCCAAAGGCCAAGGTGGCATCTCGTGAACGAACATTGCAGTCCGACGTACGGTAAAGTGGACGATGTCCTTGAGGTGTTGACCAAATCAAAATCTCTTCACATTCTCATGGTGCTGGACCGGGCGAGCGGTCCGGTTCGATTCACGCAGTTGAAGGAGTTGGTCAGCGCCTCGTCAACGACCGTCTCGCGCCGCATCAAGGAGTTGGAAGCTCATGGATTGGTCGTTCGTTCCATGAATCCAGCGATGCCGCAATCAAACCTCTATTCGCTCTCGTCCGACGGAGAAAAATTGAGTCCCGTCATGCAGTCGCTCTTCGATTGGGCAGAAAACTGGACGATCCCGTCTTGACCGCGCCCTGCAGGCGTGGCGTTATCAGGGGATTTACTCTTCTTCCGCAGCCACGGTGATGGGGCCGCCTTGAGCAGCAATTTCATCACGGAAGTGGTGAAGCACGGCTGGCTCGGTCGAGATGCGTGGGTCGATCTCACTCACGTTTTCGATCTTAATGGCCCGGCGCATGATACGGTGGCGGGACCCGAGGGTGGAGTACACCTTGTGGGTGGCAGCGTCGGCGTCGGCTGCTGGGAGGTCGTAGGAGAAGTGCTGGCGCTGGCTGCCAAACGGGGCGGTTCCTGAGACTCGATAGGCCTTCATCGGGGCCTCCGACCTGCCATCCATCCTTAAACGCGCTGGCGCGCAGACGCAGCGCCGGAAACCGGTGGAAGATGGGCAAGGGACCGATAGATTGAGGCAAAACCTGCATGTGGTCCATCCATGCGAGGTGCCATCTGGTTGGTGTTGTTGCTCCTCGCCCCGCTTTCGTCTGGGATGCTCTCGCCGCTCAACCTAACACCGGATTTCATCACCCCAGAGGAATCTGAGTTCGTTCTCACCCGGGACAGCGGTTTGTGGAGTTCAGACGATTGGAATACGCTCATTGAGCAAGGGATTCAACCCTTACGATCCCTTTCTCCAACGCAGCTTTTGGTGTGGTCCAACGAAGAGATCGTCGTGCAGCAAGGCTGGTCAGTGGAGTCCGCAGAACACGCTGCGCTACGAGCACCTGAGGGTTGGGAAGGAGGAAGTGAGGCCTATCGCGTCTTGCTGGAGCCACGGCTTCCCGCTCTTGCCATCCGTGACATCATGATGAGTCTCGATGAGTTTGGTCTCACGTTGAATCACGCCACATTGGATGTCAGAGGGAATGTTCCAGCGTCGCTCACCGTTGAAACCACCTTACCGGCGCTTCCAGTGCAAACACTGCACATCCCCGGTCTGCTGTGGGTTGAGCCTGTCCTTCCAACCTACGCACGCAACGGTCAGGCCTCTTCCCTCATTGAACACGGCGCCTTGTCAGGGCACCCGTTTTGGGACGTCGGACTCAATGGTGCAGGCGTGGTGGTGGGGGTGGCGGACAGCGGCATTGATGCCGACCATGCCTGTTTTCGAAACGCAACGTCCCCTTCCGCTCAGCATGCCGAGGCAAACGCTACGCATCCAGCCGTTGGCGTCTTTGGCCCGGACCATCGAAAAATCCGTCTGATCAACACCAGCATTGACGACAACGATACACCAGGACACAGTGATTACCGCCATGGGACGCATGTCGTCGGTTCGTTGGCGTGCCACGACGTATACAGCGAGCGAGCTGGGCTCCAACCGACCAACGGGTCAAGCCTGGCCCATGGCGCCTTCCTCGTCGTTCAAGACATTGTTTCCCAAGAGGGTTGGACGCCGCCGCCTGTTGACGAACTGCTCTGGGAAGCCAGTGCTCAAGGCGCGATGATTCATTCAAATTCATGGGGCGATGACACCACGGCCTACACCGAACGAACCGGGCGGTTTGATGCCTACGCCAGGGCCATGCCGTGGTCGGCGGCCTTCATCGCCCCAGGAAACGGTGGAGAGGGTGTCCTCGAGCCGGCCAACGGGCGAAACGTCATCGCCATCAGCGCCACCGGAAAATCCGTTGAAACTGAACGGTGGGGAGGGACTGCCTACGGCCCGACAGACATTGGGACGGACGGGATTTTCATGCTCGCACCGGGGGCGAGCATTCAATCTGCAGCAGCCGATGGATTCTGGGACACCAACAACGACAACCTTCGCTCATCGTCAGGCACCAGCATGGCGACACCCCACGCCGCAGGCGGGGCCGCCATCGTTCAGCAACTCTACGAAGACGGTTGGTTAATGCCTGCCCATGCACCGATGGTCTCGGTTTCGGTAGACGATCTCCGCCCTGCTTGGAACGATGATGCGTCCAACATGACCGTGTTGTTGGGTGGCGGATTCACGCCCTCAGGCCCGCTGCTCAGGGCATCCCTGGCCATGGCAGCATCGCCCCTTTCCGAAGACCAGCGAAACGGCGGTGAGGGGGGCATGGACCTTCACAATCCCTACGACGGGTGGGGCGTGTTCAACCTAAGTCAATTGGTTGACCCGTTGATCATGGCCAACAACACATCACCTTCGGCCGATGTTTGGATTCACGACAGTTATCGGCTCACATCATCAAGCGTTGGTGCATGGTTTGAGGCGCACCGTGGCGAGGCGAACAACCTGACAGGGCTCGGGCAGGGCTGGACGGGGGAGGGAGCAGCAGGCCCGTTCCTTCAGACCGGTGAAGTGTTCACGCAACGCCTCACGCCGATTGAGGGCGAAAGCGTTCGTATCCGAATGGCGTTTCCAGCCCAGCCTGAACCCGCCATCGTCGACGACCTTCAACTGCGGGTTCGCCTTGAGGATGGAACGGTTGTACTGGCCGACCAACTCCAAGCAGACGGGACGCCGACCTCCTACTATCCTGATGCAGTGGATACCAACGATACCGCCGCTTTCCCGGCGACCAACGAAACCACCCTTGGCATCAACCTGCCCTGGACCTTGATCAACGGATCGTCCTTCATCGACGTTGACGTGGTGGCGCGCTACGTCCAACCCGGCGGTGAGTCAGGTACGGTGGGCCTCGACGGTGATGCTGTGGGTTTTGCTTTGGTCGTAAAGGGCGTTGACAGGGATTCCGCCGACCACCGTGACGACGATGGCGACGGCGTCGCAAACGTCGAAGATGCTTGTCCCACAGAAAACAGCAGTGCGGAGGACGAAGACGGAGATGGATGCCTGGACGATGCGGATGAAGACGGTGTGCTCGATTCGGTGGATGCGTGCCCGGACACGAATGCCAGCGCAGCGGACAACGACGCAGATGGTTGCCTCGATGACACGGACAGTGACGGCGTCACTGATGATGTCGACCGTTGTGATACGCCCGACAATTCGTGGCCCGTAACCGGGGAAGGATGTTACCCCCTTGACCGCCCTATCAGCGCCATTATCACCGCATCACCCGAAAACGGGAGCAGTCTCGATGGGGAAGTCCATGTGTCTTGGGAAGTTAATGACGAGGATAGCGATGGTCATGAGGTCCTGATTGAGATCGTCGCCGAAACGGCCCCTTCCATCGTGTTGCTGACCTGCACCAAAACTGCACCGGAACCCGGACCAGGTGCATGTTCGTGGACCTTCCCTGACGAATTACCACCTTTCTATCGGACGGAAGAGCGGTATCGCCTTCAGATGGCCGTTTCGTCGACCAATGCATCGCCTGCTGGGGATCGAACGCCGTTGAACTTCATGCTTGCAGAGGGGTTGACCGTGCCAAGCCAGGAGATGCCAGCGACATCAGAAGACGCTGCTTCCAACGCTGCATCGGCAGTGGTGTGGTTAGGTCTGCTCGGCGTGCTCGCAGGAGCAGGGGTGGCCCGCTGGACTCGTCAGCGAAATCATCCGAGAAACGCATCGAATGAACCGCCCCCGTTTTCTAGCACAGGAAACCAGCAGAACGCTTCCTTGCACGATTCGAAGCAAAACGATGAACGTTGAGCCAATTGGCGCGGATATACGAAGAAAAGTGCGACAAAATCGGAAGGTGAACCTTGAAGTTCAGTGCCATGCTCGGTTAACCATCCCACGTGGGAAGGTGAACAAAAATGAGCGACCGCCTGTATGTTGGAATTGACCTAGGAACCTACCAATCAACCATCGCTTCGAGCGCTGGAAAACTGCACACGATCGAGACCGTTGTCGGTCGACCAAAGGACCCCGTGGCCCGAAACTTCCTCGGTCGAGATGTCTTGTTCGGCGAAGACGCCCTCAAGAACAAGCTCGCCTGCAACCTCTACCGCCCCATGGCCGCCGGCGTCACCCAAGACGACGAAGCCAACCTGGCCGCTGCCAAGGCGTTCGTGTCCCACCTCCTTGAAACCGTGGACCCCGAAGAATACGACGAGGTGCTCGGCGTCATCTGCTCGCCAAGTCACGTCTCCTTCACGGACAAATCCAACCTCGTGGCCACCCTCCGAGGCCAAGTGAACGCCATCATGGTGGTCACCGAGCCCTTCGCTACCGCTTACGGCATTGACGAGATTGCAGGTTCCATCGTCGTTGACATTGGCGCCGGTACCACCGACATCGCTCGTGTCTACGGGACCTTCCCCACCGATGAGGACCAAGTCACCATCACGGAAGCTGGCGACTGGCTCGACCTTCAGTTGATGGAACTCATCAAGAAGAAGTACACCGGTGCTCAAGTCACCAAGGACATGGTCCGCAAGTGGAAGGAAGCCTCCTCCTACGTGGGCGGCGAAGCACGGGAAGTCACCGTGGAGTTGTCCGTTGACGGAAAGCGCCAGGTGGTTGACATCGGCGACCTTATCTTGGAAGCCTGTGAGCTCATTATCCCGAAGATCGGCAACGCCATCAAGCGCAACGTCGCCGGTGCTGACCCCGAATACCAGCAAATCCTCCGCAACAACATCATTCTGTCCGGTGGCGGTTCGCTCATCGACGGCATTGCTGACCGCATTGCTAGCGAAATTGCTGACATCGGTGATGTTCGTGTTTGGTGCGTTGAAGACCCCATCAACTCGGTCGCAGCCGGCGCCCTCAAACTCGCCAGCGAAATGCCCGATGACATGTACACGTCCATCAACTGAGACGGCCATCGTCCGGGGGTAGCAAATACCCCCTTTCCAACCGCGAAGGTTTGGGAAGGTTCAAGTGTGGTAAATCTGCGATGCGTTGCCGTATGGCCGTAGAGAGTTCGTCACCCGGTGGAATCCGTCGCGTGGGTTCGTCGTCCAATGACGAACGTGCGGCCCTTGAAGGGATGCTCAAAGGCTACCCCGTTGAACAACTCGTGGAAGAGGTCCTCGTGGCTTGGGACGAATTGGGGAAGCGGAACGACGAACTCGTCGCTGTGAAGCAACGACTGCGTGTGGTTGAGCTCGACCTTGCAGAACGCCAAGACACCATTGCTCCTGAGGTGGCTCGACTCGCAGAGGCGGAGCAAACGCTCAAGGAAAACGAAGCCCAAATCATCCATCTTGAACGGCTTCTGTCAGACAGCAGGGACGAATTGGCTGCACAGCAGTCCTCGCTCTCACAACAAGAGCGGTCATCCATGGAGGCCGAACTCAGCCAACTTCGAACGTTGACCACCGAACAGGACGAAGTGATCGGCGAGATGGAAGGTCGCATCGGTCAAATGGTCGAGGCGTTGGAAAAGGCTGCGGATGCAGGACTCACCTCCGTGACCGCTGAAGAAGTCCGGGTGCTCAAGCAACAAGTCGATGAACGCCAGCGCCAACTCGATGTCGAAAAGGCAGCCGCAGAGGCCCTTGAAGAAGAGCGCCAGCGTCTTCGAGACATTGCCGACCGCCTGCGTGGTCTGCTCGATGCCAGAGACCGCCGGTTGGCTGAACTCGAAGAACAACTTGAACGTGTGATGCAGGGGCCACGGTCCGTTTCAGCCGAGCACGACTACCTCGTCGAACAGATCGAGGAATTGAAGCGCCGCCTTCTGGAACGCAACCGGGAATACGAATCGCTGCGACGACGCGAGCGTCGCCTGCACAACGACGTGTTCGAGCGAGACGAGCGACTCCAGCAGATGACCCTCACCATGACCGACCTTGAAGCGGCACTGCAAGACCGCACCGCTGAACTTCGAGAACTCGAAGACCAGCGCAGTTCCATGGAACACGAGCTCCATTCCGCCCGACGGAGCGAGAGGACCCGAGAAGTGGTGGGGCGCGTCTTCGCTGATTCCCTCTCGCTGGTTCGAAGCCACGAAAGCCGTGAGCTGAAGCGAGAACTCTACGCGAACGCTCCAGACATGGAGCGGACCATCAAAGCCCCAACCGCCGACGACATGGCCAAACTGGCCGACGGTGAAGAAGTGGCGCTCGAGACCGAAGAAACCGAACTCGAACCCGGTATGGACGTGGACGGCCCCCGCCCTCCCTCGCCTGGCGGCACGGGCGACCCTGTGGTCTTCGATGATGAAGACGACGCTTGAGCGAGTAACTTACTTGCCCGTTCGCCATCCGAAGAAAAGCGCATGGTGGTTGTCGGGTCAACGGTTATAATTTGTTTAATGAAGCACCATCTGTGGATGAGTTCGAAGATTTGGAACGAGAACTCTTTGGGACTGAGAGTTCTTCCGCCACGATTGACGAAAAAAGTGCACATGCAGCAATGGAGGCGTATTTGAATCAAGGTTGGTGGGGAAGGGGAAAATTGATCCGAGCCTCTCCCCTTAGTGCTAAATTCAGATGGATGGGGTTTTTCTCTCTCTTGGCAATCATTGTTGTGTTCTTTGCATCTCAGTTCATTTCAGACGCAGAAAGCAGATGGGATTTTGTGTTCTGTTTTGGCATCATTCCGTTCATTTTACTTCAGATGTCGTTGCCCCTTGGGTTCGGTATTATGGGTGGCGGGTCTGATGGTGGTGATGGTGGTAGTGGCGGAGGCTGAGGCGCCCAGAGATTGCCCTGTGTTTGGCGATGGACAGAGCGCTTGAGTCGGCATCAATCCGGCTGGCCACCCGTGCAACTGCTCGCCAACACGACAACATCCATTTCACGGCGTGCAGGCACCAACGAGTGCTTCAAGACGAGTACGAAGTTCATCCAATGAAGAAGCGTCTTCGGTTACCGTACCGGTAACAATCCACTGGGCGCCGGCCTTTACAGCTCGTGCGACATCATCGGCCGTTCGCATGCCGCCACCCACGAGGAGCGTGAGTCCCTCAACAGAAGCGGCTTTGGCGATCAAGTCGGGATGAACCGGTGCATCAGCGCCACTGCCCGCTTCCAAGTAGAGCAGTGAAAATCCGAACATCTTGGCGCACAGCGCATAGGCGTGAACGAGGTCCACGTCCGTGGATTGAATCAATTCAGCACCACCGACCTCACCAACGCGCCCGCCTGGTGCGCACACCACATAGCCGGTGGGCAACGCTTCAACGCCAAATCGGTCAAGGTACGGTGCTCCACGAACCTGTTCGCCAACCAAAAACGCCCGCTTGGTTGAATTCATGAGCATCATGAACGTGATGGCGTCGGCGGCCGGAGACAGGGCATGGGCGCCACCCGGGAACAGAACCACCGGTATATCCCACATCGATTCCTCACCGGTCGGGTCTTGACTCGCTGCAAACATACGCAACTCAAGCGCTTCTTGGATGGCGGTGCAGGTGGCGTGGACAACGTCATCGGGAGTGTCGGTAGAACCACCGACGAAGATCATTGATGAGCCGCATTCCGCCGCAACCATGGCACGTTCAGCAGCGACTTCCGCTGATTGCTTCGCAGGGTCAATGAGCGTAATGTGGCGAGCGCCAGCCGTACGACGGCAGACCTTTTCCAAAACCGTGGATTCGCCGACGTTCATGGTCCTCGGTGGCTGGTCAGCGAGGAAAGGGCATAGGGCTTGCGCCGAGACAACGCGAACGGGAGCCTTCTCAAAGGCCCGCATCTTGGGCCGTCCATGGGCGAAGGTGGGCCGTTCCGTCGTTTGCTCAATTACATGAAGCCGCATCGCAGGACGGTGCGTTTGGCCGCCTTCTGTTCGGTGTTCAACAAATTCTGGGACCTTGCACCCCCGTTGCTCATCGGTTTGGCCGTTGACGTGGTCGTCCTCCGCGAGGAATCCACGCTTGCCAACGTCGGCCTGGTTGACCCCTGGCATCAACTCGTGGCCCTATCGGTGCTCACCTTCCTCATCTGGGGCCTTGAATCACTGTTCGAATACTTCTACGGTGTCCTTTGGCGAAACCTTGCTCAAACCGTTCAGCACGAGTTGCGTTTGGACACGTTTGACCACGTGCAACAGCAGGGGATGACATGGTTTGACGAGCGTCAGAAAGGAGATATTCTGGCCATTCTCAACGATGACATCAATCAGCTCGAGCGTTTCTTGGACAAAGGCGCCAACGATTTGCTTCAGGTCAGCACCACCGTCATCGTTGTCGGGGCGGTGTTCCTGCTGATTTCCTGGCAAGTCGCCTTGTTTGCCGTGTTGCCCATCCCGCTCATCGTGTGGGGCTCGTTCCGCTACCAGCGGAGCCTCGAACCGCGCTACGCCAAAGTCCGTCAGGCTGCAGGGCAGATGAACGCGCTTTTGGAAAACGACCTCTCCGGGATGTCAACCGTTCAATCGTTCACGGCTGAAGCCAACGAGTTGCGACGAGTGGAAGTGCTCAGCGATGCTTACCGAGAAGCCAACCGAGAAGCGATTCGTCTCTCTGCAGCGTTCACGCCACTCATCCGCATGGCCATTCTTGTTGGCTTCACAGCGACCCTGTTGCTGGGAGGTTGGTTCACCCTTGAAGGCACAATGGCCGTGGGTGCGTACTCGGTGTTGGTGTTCATGACGCAGCGCTTGCTGTGGCCCCTCACGAGGCTTGGAGAGACCTTTGACCTCTACCAACGCGCCATGGCCTCGTCCACCCGTGTGCTGGACGTGTTGGCTTCGCCCATTGAACTTCAGCAAGGAGAATACTCACCCGATCTCGAAACAAGGAAAACCTCGTCCATCGCTCTGGAAGATGTTTCGTTTGGCTATCCCGACCGAGAACCACTCTTTAACCACCTTTCACTGACGTTTGAACACGGGAAAACCACCGGCGTGGTGGGTTCAACGGGTGCCGGGAAAACCTCACTTGTTCGTCTTTTGCTCCGATTTGCAGAGCCTCAGCAAGGACATGTAACATGGTGCGACCAACCCATTGAAACGTGGAAGCTTCATTCACTCCGATCTTCCATTGCCCTGGTTGACCAACACATCACACTCTTTCCAACCACCATCCTCGAAAACATTCGCTACGGACGACCGGACGCCACAGATGAAGAAGTGATCGAAGCGGCGGAAATTGCTGAGGCCGCCGCCTTTGTTGCAAACTTGCCCAGCGGCTGGGAGACATTGGTCGGAGAAGGGGGCCACCGCCTCTCGGGCGGACAGCGGCAACGGGTGGCCATCGCCAGGGCCGTGCTCAAAGACGCCCCGCTGCTCATCCTCGACGAGGCTACGTCGGCAGTGGACAACGAAACAGAAGCGGCACTCCAACGATCCATCGAACGAATTTCGAGGGGCCGAACAACCATTGTCATCGCACACCGCCTTTCGACCGTTCGAAACGCCGATCGCATCGTCGTCCTCGAAGAAGGTGAAGTGATGGAAGACGGGCGGCACGACGACCTGGTGAGCCTCGGAGGAATCTATGCTCGGTTGTGGTCGGTGCAAACCGGCGAAGGCCGTTAATCGTTAGAATCCACGCGCGAAACTTAGCAAAAATACACCTCTTTATATACTCAAGGTTAGAAAGCGCACCTTGAGAACCATGAAAACTGAAAAATTCTCGAAAACAACGAGCCTGCTTTTGATTGCCACACTTGCCCTTGCAATGGCCGGAACGGTCAGCGCAGCGGAAATCGTCGACCCGTCGACGAAGTACGCCGATGATACCCTCGGTCTCATCACGTTCTTCCTCTTCTTCGTCGGCTACATCTCCATGGGTGCTGCCTTTGTCTTCTTCATGGCAGAGCGCAACTCCGTGGCACCTCAATACCGAACGACCATGACCATCTCGGCCCTGATCGTCGGTATTGCTGCCTTCCACTACTACTACATGCGCGGTGTCTACACCGACCTCGACGCTGTGTCCATTGAGTACCGATACATGGACTGGATCATCACTGTCCCATTGATGGCCCTCAAGTTCCCTTCCCTCGTGGGCAAGGAAGCCATCACCGACGACAAGTTCCTCGGTCTCGGCTTCACCGGTATCTGTTTCACCGGTGCCCTCATCATGATTGGATTCGGCTACCTCGGTGAGTCCGGTGCCATCGACGGCATGCTCGGTCTCATCCTCGGTGGTGTCGGCTGGGCCATGATCATCGTGGCGACCGGTACCCCCTGGTCCTCCGGTAAGGGTGTCGACAACAGCAAGATTGCACCAGAGCTCCTCTGGAGCACCAACGCCCTGCGCTGGTTCATCTGCGTCGGCTGGGTCATCTACCCCATCGGCTACCTCTTCAACCCAGAAGCTGGCGTCTCCGACGCTGTTTCCGAAGAAGTCATGGCCATCCTCTACAACATCGCTGACATGATCAACAAGATCGGTTTCGGTGTTGTTGCTTGGATGGGTGCTAAGAAGGCTACCGAAGCCATCGCAGCTGCTGAGTGAAACCAAACCAGGTTCTCCAACCCCCCTGAAGCGGGGTGGCTTCGGCCACCCCGTTTCTCTTGGTTGGGCCGCCCGCTACGATGTGTTTGCACGCACGTGAACCCCTTCACGTAGGTGTCGATTGAAGCGGTGGGATGCACCCACCGACGTCAAGACGGTTTACGCCTCCTCATCCACGATTCGATCGTTAGATGAGGGCGCCGAGCAAGCCAAGTTCCCAGGACGAACCATCCTACAGTGTAGGCCACGACGACCCCTGCGGTCGAGATTGCTGACCACCCATGAACGGTTTCGGCTTGGTGAAACAACGCGAACGGTACGAAGTGCAACACGTACACGGTGAGCGAGACTCGCCCCACATGCGACAAAGCGGCGAAGGCTGTCCCAAGACGCTCCACGATCCACCACAGCATGGCCACACCGGTCATGGCTGCGATGAGAAATGGAGCGTTGGCCGGGAAGAATGTCAGCGCTGCGTTGCCTGTTGGAAGCGCCCAAACTTGCCCTGATCGTTGACTCTGAACGAGAACGATTGTTGAGGCCACCAGGCCCGCAACAACCACGTCTCGAAAGAACATCTGACGACGTTCTCCGGAGAGACGAGCTACGGTCAAGCCGAAGCACGCAAACAGGACCCAAGGGAAGAACGGGTAGAGGCCCGTTATGATCAGATGGCTCATCCACATGGTGAGCGAGGGTGTTTCAACTCGAGACGTCCAGTCTGATGACCCCTGCCAGGGTTCGGTGAAGATGCTCAACATCAAGACCAGAACGAACGCACCTGAAAAGAGACGAATGGAATGGGTGGTCCTGTGAAATGGCCGAGCCCACAAGGGCTCGGTTAGAATCACCAGCCCCAACATTGACAGGACGCCTGGTGTGAACGGATCGAACAAGTGCGGTGCGCTCACATTGACGGCAACCTGACACGCAAAGAGCCAACCGGCTCGCCACCAGCGTTGTCGAGGTTTGAGCGCTCGCTGAGCGAGTCCCCAACCAAGGAGTGCGACGAAGAGCGGTGCTGCGAGTCCGCCTCCAGCGGATACGATCACGCCGAGGATGAGCAACCCCCCTGAAAGGGACGGTTCCCACGTCGCTGCAGCGTGGACGAGCACCATCAGAAGAACGGCCAACCCACGAAGTGCGTCAATGTGCACCAACCGTTGTGATGCGGTCATGAGGTTCACTCAAGCTCGTTGTTTGACGTACTCGACGGCGTTTCTGAACATCTGGAGGCCTTCGCCTTCCCATCCATCAAGCGCTCCGCCTGCGTGCTCTGCGCTGTGGCGAGTGTGCGTTGGATGAAGCCATCGAGCGTAGATCGCTTCGGGGTGCGGCATGAGTCCAAAGACCAGGCCAGTTGAGTCACAAATTCCAGCGATGTTCCGCATGCTCCCGTTGGGACTCACGGGGTAAGGCAGAGGATCGTCCGTCATCCCTTCTCCTACGGTTGTCGTCGGGTCAACATAGCGCACCGTCAACTGGTGATGGGAGGCCAGTCGATCGAGGTCTGCTGACGTTGGCATCACGTATTTTCCTTCACCGTGGCGAACAGGGCATTCCATTCGCGTCATGCCCTTCGTCCAGATGCAAGGACTCTCAGGGTCAAATTCCAATGTGACCCATCGGTCCTCGTACCGTCCGCTGTCGTTCAGCGTCAGACTTCCTCGCTGGACGAAATCTGGAGAACGTCCCGCCTCAGGCCCAGGAAGGAGACCGGTCTTGACCAGCACTTGGAAACCGTTGCAAATACCGATGATGGGTTTGCCCGCATCGACGAAGGCCATGAGCGCATCTCGCATGGCAAATCGCATACGATTACCCATCAACCGGCCGCTACCGAGGTGGTCGCCAAACGAAAATCCGCCGGGAACCGCCAAAATATCGTAGGATTCGAGGTCAGCGTCGCCTGAGACAAACCGATTCACGTGGACGCGATCGGCCTCAGCTCCAACCAATTCAAACACGGCCTTGGTCTCGTGGTCGCAATTGATGCCAAACCCAAACAAAACAGCGACACGGGGCGTCATCATGCCATCCCTCCCGTCAAATCAAGTGTGCCTTTCCATGCCGCTGTCATGGCATCAACATGCATGTGCACGAGTGGGTCGTCCCCGTCCATGATCGAGAGGTGTGCCGTATTGTCCACGGTTCCGAGCACGGTGGTCGGGTGACCCTTCATGGCAGCGAGGAACGCCGCCTCGTTGTCTGGGGACACCGCCACGACAAACCGTCCGAGCGATTCGCCCCAAAGGCGGCCCCAAACATCGCCGTCTCCCGTGCCGTCAATGTCCACCGATGCGCCCAGACGTCCGCCAATGCACATTTCTGCAAGCGCAACGGCCAACCCTCCCTCACTGCAATCGTGAGCGGTGCGGACAATGCCCGCACGGATGGCGGTAGAAAGGGACCGGTACATCGCTAAGTTTTGCTCGGGATGAGGGAGTTGAGGCACGCGACCGCCAATGCCGTCGACTTGGCCGGACTCAGTCATCATGAACGCAAGTTCGGAAGCACCCAATTCCTGATTTGACGTGCCGACGAGGTAGATTCGATCGCCACTGAATTTGAAATCACTCGTGGCTGTTTGGCGAACGTCAGGATGGTCACCAAACAGGGAAAACAGCAACGTTGGCGGAATCGAAATTTTCTCCGGACCGGAGCCGTAATCGTTCTTCATTGAATCTTTGCCGCTCACGCAGGGCAACCGGTAAGCCCGGCAGACCCGTTCCAGTTCTCGATTGGCACGCACGAGTTGGGCTAATTTGAACCGCCCGTCGGGTGTTTTCGTAGATTCAATGGGGTCGGGCCAGCAGAAGTTGTCCAAGCCGGCCATTTTGTCAACGTCCAACCCAACACATACGGCGTTTCGGACGGCTTCGTCGATGGAAGCCGCGGCCATGGCGCCCGCATCGATGTCAGAATACCTCGGTGCAATACCGCACGAAATGACCAACCCATGGGGGTCGCCGTGAATCGGTGCAATCACGCCAGCATCACCTGGGCCGTCACGTTCCACACCAACGAAGGGTTTGATCGCCGTCTGGGCAATGACTTCATGGTCGTACTGACGGACCCATGTTTCCTTACTCGCAATGTTGGGGCGCTTGAGCATGCCTTCCAGAAGCGAGCTATGGTCAGCCGATGTCGGTGGATTGAACGGTGTCAGTTGTGGCGGGCGCCATTCGGATTCGAGTTCGAGTTGAGGGACGCCGTCATGAAGGAATTCAATGGGAAGGTAGGCCACGGTGGCTTCGTCGTATCGCACGTGGAACATGCCGGTGGACGTGAAGGTCGCCACCGCCGTCGCCTCGACCTCGTGCAGCGCAGCCATGGCTTCGAAGGCCGCTTGATCTTCGGGTCGAACGGCGATGGTCATGCGTTCTTGGCTCTCAGACACCAGGATTTCCCAGGGAGAGAGGCCCGCTTGCTTCAGGGGCACCTTGGCGAGGTCGATTTCACAGCCGTTGGTGTACTCAGCCATCTCACCAATCGATGAAGACAGTCCGCCGGCTCCGTTGTCGGTGATGCAGGTGATGAGGCCGGCATCCCTCGCCTCCAACACCATGTCGAGCATCTTCTTCTGTGTGATGGGGTCGCCAATCTGAACGGCGCTGGACGGAGATTCTTCGGTCAGCTCGAGCGAGGAGAAGGTGGCGCCGTGGATGCCATCGTAGCCCACTCGACCGCCGACCATGTAGACGATGTCGCCCGCCACGGGGGTTTTGACGTGGGAGGGGCGACCGTCGTTGAGAACACGCGGCATGATGCCGACCGTTCCGCAATACACGAGCGGTTTTCCGATGTAGCGGTCGTCAAACACAATGGCGCCGTTGACGGTGGGAATACCAGATTCGTTGCCCCCAACACGAACACCTGCGTGGACGCCGCGAAGCACTCGGGACGGGTGGAAGAGGTTCTCGGGAAGGTTACCTTCCCAGTCGGGTGGACCAAAGCAAAACACGTCGGTGTTGGCGATGGGTCGGGCTCCCAAGCCCGTGCCGAGAATGTCACGGTTGACGCCCACGATGCCGGTCATGGCCCCGCCGTACGGGTCAAGGGCTGAAGGTGAATTGTGTGTTTCCGCCTTCATGCACACGCTCCACGTGTCATCCCAAGCGATAACGCCAGAGTTGTCATGGAACACCGAGAGCAGCCAGTCGACGTCTTCTTGCATGTCATGGGTGGGTTTCATGATGTGCGTTTTGAACAGGGAATCCACCATCGTGTCCTCCCCCGTTTCATGGTCGACGTGATGAATTTTTGAAGCGAAGATCTTGTGTTTGCAATGTTCACTCCATGTCTGCGCCAAGCACTCCAATTCCACGTCGGTCGGAGCATCGGGCGAGATGCCCATGGACGTGCGCTGCTGACGAATGGTATCGTCGCGATAGTGGGCTTGGATGGCGTGCATTTCGTTGAGGTTGAGTGCCAGCAACCCTTCGTTTGAAATGGTTTCAAGCGCGTCATCGCCGACTTCAAGATCAATCGATTGAGGTGCGATGAAGATTTGTTCAGGAGGCGTCGGGAAGTCGATTTCAGGCCATGCTTTCGCCTGACAGTCCTCTCGGTTGGCGATGAGGGCTCGCTCGATGAGATTGTTGTGAAGGGTGCCGGCCAGCCAACCTTCGTCGCATTCGGATGGAAGGCCGTAGAACGCATAGGTGAGATAGGTAGCGATCTTAGCGCCACTGTCCGTGGGAAACAGGGTCTGGAATCCGTCGGTAGCTGCTTTTCCTGGGTTGTCGGTGACACCGGGTTTGAACCCGACCGTGATGACAGCGTCAGGAGCGCTATCAAACAACTCGGTCGTCAACAGGATGGTGTTGGTTGCGCCCTGTTCAATGATCGGGTCGGCAAACAGGTCGTCCACGCGCTCGGCGATGCGTTCTTGGGTTGTTTCGCCGTTGATGAGGTAGCCGCAAATCGATCGAACTTGAGCGACGTCAATCCCGTGGTCAGCCTTGAGTTGGCGTCGAACGACATCCCCGCGAACATCACGCATTCCCTCTCCTTGGCGAGGGGTAACTTCCACACGTGTAACTGGCATGTTCTGCACCGTGCCCGTTGGGCAAGCGGAGGTTGTTGCATGCGCTCTTTGTAGTCTGCGCCTTCAACGGTTCAGCATCTTGGACAGGAATTGTCCCGTTGGACTCTCAGCCACCTTCGCTACTGCTTCCGGCGTCCCCTTCGCAATCACCTGCCCGCCGCGTTCGCCGCCTTCCGGGCCAAGGTCGACCACCCAATCGCACGATTTGACCACGTCAAGGTGGTGTTCAATGATGATCATTGTGTGGCCCTTGTCGCGGAGTTGGTGAAGGACATTGATGAGTTTTGCAACATCGCTGAACGACAGTCCCGTGGTTGGCTCGTCGAGGATGTAGACCGTGTGCTTGTTGGGCATCCGTCGCAGTTCACTGGCGAGTTTGACCCGTTGTGCTTCGCCGCCTGAAAGGGTGGTAGCCGGTTGGCCCAGGCGAATGTAGCCCAAGCCGACCGCGTCGAGGGTTTCGAGCGTCCGGTGGATTTTCCGGTGATTCTTGAAGAATTCAACCGCTTCCGCCACCGGCATCTCCAGAACGTCGTGGATGGTTCGACCGCGCCATTCCACCTCAAGGCATTCTCGAGTGTACCGCTTCCCGTTGCAAATATCGCAAGTGATCCACACGTCGGGAAGGAAGTTCATTTCCAGTTTGATCGACCCACCGCCGCTACAAGCCTCGCACCGACCACCCTTGACATTGAAACTAAAGTGGCCCGGTTTGTAACCTCGCTCCTTGGACAGCTTTGTGTTGGCAAACAGCGAACGGATTTCATCGAACACCTTCGTGTACGTTGCAGGGTTGGACCGGGGAGTTCGACCAATGGGTGACTGGTCGATGATGATCACCTTGTCCACGTGTTCCACCCCTTCGAGTGAGGTGTGTCGTCCGGGCAGGGTTTCCGCTCGGTGAACATCCCGTTGAAGGGCAGGCGCCAAAATACCCGACACCAACGATGATTTTCCTGAACCTGACACGCCGGTGACCGCCGTCATGCAGCCGATGGGAAAGGCGACGTTGATGTTCTGGAGGTTGTTGTGTCGGGCTCCGTTGACCTTGAGATGGTGCTTGCCAGGCTTGACTCGCTTCTCGGGCCATGGGATGGATTTTCGCCCGCTGAGGTAAGCGCCCGTGACGGATGCGTCACTGGCCATGACCTCTTCTGGCGTGCCGTTGGCCACCACCACGCCGCCCTCGAGACCAGCCCCTGGGCCGAGATCGCACAACCAATCCGCTTGGCGCAGGGTGTCTTCGTCGTGCTCGACCACAAGCAATGTGTTGCCCAAATCACTGAGTTCTCGCAACGTGGTGAGGAGGCGGTCGTTGTCACGTTGGTGCAGACCGATGGAGGGTTCGTCGAGCACGTACATGACGCCGGTTAAACGGCTTCCAATTTGCGTGGCCAGACGAATTCGTTGACTTTCACCACCCGAAAGGGTGTTCGCCTTCCGGTCCAACGTGAGGTAGTCCAATCCAACGCTATCGAGGAACCCGAGCCGCCCTTCGATTTCCTTGATGATTTCAGAGCCAATGAACATGCTTCGTTCATCAAGGGTTTCGAGAAGGTCCTGAAACGCTTCCGGTGGACCGTCACCTTCGGGATTCCATGCACGAACCAATCCCAACGCGTCATGGACCGAACACTGGCTGACTTCGGGCAGACGAATACCACCCACCGTCACATAGCGAGCAGCTTGGTTCAGTTTCTCTCCTGCACAGGCGGAACAGTCCAGGTCCGTCATGCAAGCAATCAACCGATTTCGCGTTCGCTCGCTGGTGGTTTCGGCGTAGGTCTTCTCGAGGCGAGGGATGATGCCTTCCCACGGTTTGCTGTACTTGTATTGCGAGCCGTTTTCGGAGGTGAATTCGTAGTGAATGACAGTGGAGCCCGAGCCATACAGCAAGATGTCCTTCTCATCCTCATCCAGCATCTCAAAGGGGAGTGTGGTGGAGATGTTGTAGTGTTCGCACGTGCATTCCAACAATTTACGGTACCAAGAGGGGGACATCGACTGCCGCCAGGGGATGACGCAACCGTTGGAGACGCTCAGTGTTCCATCAACAACGAGTTCGATGTTGAATTGGCGCTGAACGCCCAACCCTTGGCACGTCCCGCACGCTCCCAAGGGTGAATTGAATGAAAAGACGCGGGGGGAGAGTTCGGGCATGAATGCACCGTGGTCAGGACATGCAAAATCCTCGGACCAGGCGATGGTTTGCCCTTTTTCAGTCGCATGAGCGTTGGAGTTTGCACTGAGTTTGGCATCGGGTTTGGGAGCTTCAAGGCTCTCAACGGCTAAGGTGCCGCCGCCCAATCGGAGGGCCGACTCAACCGCCTCAGTGAGGCGTTGTTTACGATCCCGGGTGCATCGTAGACGATCGATGCGGACATCGATGTCATGACGAAAATTCTTGTCGAGGGTGGGTGGTTCCTCGAACGATGTTTCGTGCCCGTTGACGCGCCCGTTGAGGTAGCCCTGTTCCACCAGTTGTCGGAAGAGCTCCATGTGGGTGCCTTTTCGAGCACGCACGACGGGTGACCATACGGCGACACCGTGCGCTTCCATGCGCCAAAAGATGTCGTCCACAATCTCCTGAACGGTGCGTCGAGCCACCTCTTTCCCGCACGTTGGGCAATGTGGTTTCCCGATTCTGGCCCAAAGCAGACGAAGGTAGTCTTGGATTTCGGTGACCGTTGCCACGGTTGAACGGGGGTTATGACTGCCTTGTTTTTGGTCGATGGAAATCGCAGGGGAAAGGCCCTCGATGGAATCGCAATCTGCTTTTTTCATTTGACCAATGAACTGGCGTGCATACGAGGACAGGCTCTCAACGTACCTTCGCTGGCCCTCGGCGTACAATGTGTCAAAGGCGAGACTGGATTTTCCCGAGCCAGAAACGCCCGATATCACGACGAATTTACCCTTTGGGAGATTGACGGAGATGTCCTTGAGGTTGTGGGTTCGCGCCCCCTTGACCTCAATCCAACCGTCCTGACCTGTCGTCATGGCGAACGCTCCAAAGGCAACGACCGGTCAACAGTTCTTCAAGTCGTGCTTTTGCTTGCGAGTGATGGTGTTCGGGGTTAGGGTGAAAATAACACGGGGTTAAATGTATCAAAATCGTGGTACTGCGAGACCATACACAAGAACAAGGCTTCATAATACAAACGCCATACTTGCCGCCCGTGGAATCACCAACGTTGAACCCAGTTTTTGTCGCCCAGCGATGCTGTTTGCGGTGCGGACGAGTCGATAACATTGGCACGGAGCATGTCGATCGTTGTGCAGATTGTGAAGCCATGGCCTTCAACATTGATTGAGGAACCTGTCAAGCCACGCCGAAGATGTTCGGTAGCGGCGCCTCAAATCGCACCGGATCGTCGTTGTCTGGATGAAGAAACTCCAGCGATGAGGCGTGAAGCATGATGCGTTGGTGGGGGTTGGTTGAGGCCCCATGACGTTCGTCACCAACGACCGGCGTCCCCAAATGTTGCATCGCCATGCGAATTTGATGTCGACGGCCGGTTTCAATCGACACCTCGACGAGACTGGATGCATCGTTTGACTGCACCACATGGTAGTGAGAAATCGCTTCTTTCCCCTGAGGATGATTTTTGTTCACGGCTTTGACGTTCAGGTGTTTGTCTTCCATCAACCAGGTCCGGATGGTACCCGATGGAGGACGAGGTGCGCTTTCAACCATGGCGAGGTAGGTTCGGTGCACCTCTCTGTCGTGGAATTGTTGTTGCAGTTCACGCTTCGCTGTGGGATGCTTCGCCAACACCATGACGCCGGACGTGTCCTTGTCAAGACGGTGAACGATGTAACACCAAGCGTCCTTATTCCGATGCTTCAGATAGTCGACGCAACGGCTGTGAAGGGTGTCAATTTCAAGTCGATCCGTCGCTACCGAAAGCAAGCGATGTGGTTTGTTCACCACCAGAAGAGCGTCATCTTCGTACAAAACATCGAGGTCAACGGCTGGTTCGGTGATTGGGGGTGGTGTTCGTTCTTCTGCGCGTTGGCGCTCAAGCACTTCTACCGTATCGCCCGCGTGCACGGTGGCTTTTGCTCGATGAACGACGTCGCCGTTGACAACAACCCGTCCCTGCGTGAGCATTTTTCGGAGGGTGGTCGAGCTCGACTGAGGAAACATGGAGCGAAGCACCGCCAGAAGATCGCTGTCCGCCGATGCAGTTTGCTTCATCTTGCATCACCTACAAAACCAACACGTCGATCCATTCACCTGCCTCACCCGATTGGCCGGGCTGAAGGAGAGTTAACCCGCTCGCACTGGCAAGACTCTCCAAATTCCCCGAACCTTGATGTCGAGGTTGGTGAGCCATCATGCCTTCTTCGGTCGATGTTAACGTGACGCGGCGGAGGGTGACACAATCGTTGGTTGACTTGACCGGGTCGCATAATTTCGCACGAACCGTCCACTCTTTCGGGCCGTCGCTCCCAAGGGCATGGCGAAGGTAAGGAGCCACAAGCATCCGAAACACGACGTGACTGGACACAGGATTGCCTGGAAGGCCAAACAGGGGGGTGCCGTCCCACAAGCCGAACAGTGGGGGCGATCCCGGTCGAATTTTCATCCGCCAGAAGTGAACGTCACCCTCTTCTTCCATCAAGCGTCGAACATAATCGAATTCACCCATCGAAACGCCACCTGAGGTAAGAATGAGATCACACGTTGCTTTGGCCTCATTGAGGGTCGTACGCAAGGCTTCCATGGAATCGGCGACGGCGGGAAAGCGAACGGGTTCATGGCCGGACCACTCAACAAGGCCTGCGAGACCGAAGGAATTGGATTCGTAGATTTCCCCGTGCTTCAGCGACTCACCAGGTGACTTGAGTTCGTCTCCTGTCGAAACAATGCCGATGCGAAGACGCCGGTATACAGGAACGGTGGCGTAGCCCATCGTCGCACACAACCCAATACGAGATGGGGTCAGTTGCATGCCTTTGGTCAGCGCCACGGCATCTTTCTTGAGATTCTCACCCATCTTCCGCACAAAGTGTGGTTTAGGCGCTTCCATGAAGGTGACGCGGTTCCCTTCGACATTGCAGCGCTCGATGGGAAGGATGGCATCGGTGCCAGGAGGCATCGGCGCCCCGGTCATGATGCGGACAGCTTGGCCGGCCTTGACATCAATGGCGTCGTTGACGCCAGAAGCGGCTTGAAGCCCGACGATTTCGAGGGTCAACGGGTACGTGGCTTCGGGATCAAATCGACACGCAAAACCGTCCATAGCAGAGTTGTCAAACGGAGGGTCGTTGACTTGGCTGGGCAAGTCCTCAGCCAGCACTCTGTTGGAGCCTGCATCAATGGGAATGGTGTCTACGTTCAGTGAAGGCGGTGTCTGGAAAGTGATGGTCTGCGCTTCTTCGACCGTGATGAAGTATGGGCGCCCATCCATGGCCCTTCCAAGTGGGGCTTGTGCTTGAGATTGTGGGTCAACGGTAGAATGATGGTGGGGGGTTCGATGCCCCTTCATGGTTGACGGGCCGTCGCTTTCTCAGGCCGTTCAAACCACCTTTCTTACCAGTGGAACGGCGACCGTATTGGCCATGCTTATTGGCGTGCCCTTAGGCGCATGGTGTGCGAGGCAGCAGAGAACGCCGTTCTATCGGCTGAAGACGTTAATCACAGCACTGTATGGCCTGCCGCCGGTTGTGGTGGGTGTTTTTGTGTATTCCTTGTTTTCAAAATCTGGAGCATTGGGTTCGCTGGATTTGTTGTTCACTGTTGAAGCGATGATCTTCGCCCAGACGTGTTTGATTCTGCCGTTGGTGTGGGGCGGCTCATGGACGGCGTTCGAAGGTGTGGGCAAAGCCTACAGCGATACGTTGGCAACGCTCGGTATTGGTCAACGACAGCGGCTGGTAATGGAAATCCGACTGGCGAGTAACGGTGTGTATCATGCCGTCGTCATCGCCTTTGGCAGAGCCATTGCCGAGGTTGGCGCGGTCATCATGGTCGGTGGGAACATCGCTGGAAAAACACGCGTGATGACCACGAGCATCGTCCTTGAAACGTCCAAAGGTAACATGGAGCAAGCGGCTGTTCTTGGTTTGCTGTTGCTGCTTCTTTCGCTGGCGTTGGTGGGGTTGGCTTCCATGGTACGAACGCGCCAAAAACGAACCACAGAGGAATTGCAAGGGGAAACGTTGCCTGCACCAACCCCTTTCGAGGGGCCGAAGATTCGAACGATTTCGGTTGTCAAATCGGGACGAGCGGTGGTGGATGATGTGGAAGTCGAACTCATACCGGGAACCATCACGGCCATCGTCGGTGAATCGGGGGCTGGAAAAACCACCTTGCTTCGAGCCTTGGCCGGCCTGGAAGGCGATGATGTCGCGTGTGGGCCTCAAGCCTGCATCTACGTCCAACAAGAACCGGTGGCACTGACGGCGTCGGTGGCTTCCGAGCTGATGCTCCCGCATCGATTGTTCCCAACGTTATCTCCGAGTGGTCAAGGCTACGGTGATGTGTTCCAACTGGGCGAGATGGCTGGACAGTCCACGTTGGATTTGTCGGGCGGTGAACGGCAACGTTTGGTGCTCGCTCGACAACTCTCCTTTGCGCCGTCGCTTTTGCTCCTCGATGAATGCACCTCCAACCTCGGCTGGCTCCACATTCAAACCATCGAAAAAGAGTTGATGAGGTTGCGAGATGGAGGCGCTTGTATTGTGATGGTAACGCACAACATTCCGCAAGCTCAACGCATGGCCGACCGAACCATGGTGCTCCATGAGGGGCGGAGATTGGATGACGACGATCCGTTTGCAAGATCCTTGTTGAAGGGTGAGTGGTACACGCCCTAATCCACAAAAAACGGATGGTCGCCGTTGATGGTGTAGTTTGCAATGAGAAGCCGCCCTTCGTTGAGCAGATAGGATTCAAAGGTATGAGCGGCCGCAGCATTCCCTGGTTGAATCACCAAGTAGGCGTACGGATTATCAACAATCGAATCAGAAAATTCTGTTCGCTCAAGGTCGATGTTTGATTGGAATTGAAGGGCCGTTCCACGGTCTGAAAACGTTGCACAGTTCTTCTCATCGGCCATGTTGATGGCCGCTCCCATACCCTGGCCGATGGAGAAATACCAGTCACCGGGAGGATGGTAGCCGTTTGAGTCCTCAACCATCTCAACGCCTTGAGTTTGGTTGATGTGTCGCCAGATAGCCTGCTCTTTTGCATGTGTTCCTGAATTGTCGCCGCGAGAAATGAAGCATGTCTCATCCTCAAGGATGGATGTAAAGGCTTCAAAAATTGAGGCGTTCCATGTGCTCGGTCCAAGAAGAACAAACGCATTGCGAGCGATGGGGACCCGTTCATCGGCGAACCCCTCTTCGATGAAGTTCGCTTCTTGCTCCGGTGCGTGGACGATCAGCGCATCCACATCACCGTTTCGACCCAACTCAAGGGCGGCACCTGTACCCACCGCCACGTATTCCACGTCGATGTCATGAAGACGTTCAAAGTCCTCAATCAGAACATCGAGCAACCCTGAATCGCGCATGGAGGTGGTGGTCCCAAGACGAAAAGAATCAGCCTCAACTGGCGAATCGACACACCCAGCAAGCGGTACCAGAAGGGCCGTTAGGACGACCAGGGTCAGGCGCATCTCAATCAAAATGCATGACGTGGCCGCATTCAGGATACGTGCACGACACGGAATAACGAGATCGTTTTGGTTTTGGAATCTTCAACATTGAACCGCACATTTCGCATTGCACCTTGATGGTTTGTGGGCCGGTTGGTTTGGGTGCATCACCCAAGGTTCGTCCAACGTCGGTCGACCATCCAAGCGAATCGGAATACTTGTCCGAAGCGGTGTTCATTTTCGACTGCTTCAAGGACAGTCGCATCTTTCGCTTGCGCTTGCCTTTTTTCTTACCGGGGGTCTTGGCAGCCATGGGACTCAAGGCTTCGCTGGGTGTTGATGTATTCAATGACTTCGCTTCGCCGGGCATTGTTTATGGAATGAAACCGTAGATTCGCATGTTAATTGATCACGTACGATTCACCGTTTTTTGGTTCGTGAACGGTGTGGCCTTGCTCGACAAGTGCTTCAACCAGGGGTGGTCGGGCGTGGTTGGGGTCGGTGTGATACACGACGACGTGTTTTGCCTGGCAAGCTTTCGCGAAGTTGAGAATTTCCTGATGACCTGCATGCGTTGAGAAGGAAAACTGTTCCATGTCGAGAGAAACATGGGCTTGCTGTCCGTAAATGCTGATGGTTCCGGTTTCCAGGAGGTTTCGTCCACCGGTATCACGTGCTTGATAGCCCGTGAAAAAGATGGCATTTTTCTGATCGTGTCGAAGACGATTCAGGTACCAAAGAGCCGGTCCACCTTCCAGCATACCAGACGTCGTAACGATGACATCGGCAGCAAGTGCTTTCTTTCGATCAGATTTACTCGAGACTTGCTTTGCCCATCGCCAGGCACGTTCGAGCGCTGATGCATCCCTGAGAAGTTGAGGGTGATTGAGATGGGTTTTTGCGACGCGCTTCCCCATCCCGTCCACGTGAACGTTAAGCCGTGGAAGATACTCATGGAGCATCATGACCACGTCCTGGGTTCTTCCGTTGGCAAAGGCTGGAATGAGAACGGTTCCACCACGTTTCACAATCGCTTCAACAGACGATATGAACCGGTCAATTTCCTCTTGTTTTGGTGGATGGTCTCGACCCCCATACGTCCCTTCGACAAACAAAATATCCGCTTGGACGGGTTGAGCACCACTGACCAGCGAGGAATCTCGAGTGTCAAAATCGCCGGTCAGCAAAACACTGGTTTCTGGGGTGGTGATGTGAAGCATGGCAGCACCAGGAATGTGACCAGCTGGGTGCAAGGTGAGTTCCCAGTTGTGATGGGTCCACGGTACACCAAAATCGTGAACGTACCATGAGTCGAGTGCCGTGTCAATGTCACGCTTATCCCAAGCGAGCGGGTAGCGTTCAATGGAACTCACTTTGTAACAATCACGCCACATCATATCGGATAATTCTGAGGTGATAATGGTCCCATGAAGCCGGGTTCGGTGATGAGCGCATAACCACGGCGCCATACCGAGATGATCAATGTGTGAATGCGTGATCACGGCATCGTGAACAACGGGCGCTTCTTTCGGATAACGAGGAGGTGATGTAGGTGCGATGCCGTAGTCGAGAAGCAATCGGGTGCCTTGTGCATCTTCAAGGACAATACCAACGTTACCAACCTCATCTCCTCCACCAAGATAGTGAAAGCGAAGACCCGAGACCGGAGGTTCATCGGGGTAGGCTGAAGTTCGCCCAGGTGAATAGAGGACCATGCCCGAACCAAACGTCGCTTCTGCATGAACATGTGGGTCTCACCCCTTGATTTCCACTGGAAGTTGTTTTAGCACAGGTTCATCTGAAATCTTCATGCATAAACTTCCCAATATTGATTAACCACTCGCGACCATATTCAACGGGTTTTTTCGATTCACAATTTCATTCTCGATTTTTCGATCATGTTTGCAAGGCTGGAATATCGTTCCAATGGAAATGAAGGGGTGTATCATTGTCATCTTCTCTTCCGGGGAAAATTCACCATTTCGTTTCCAGAGAAGAACGAAGAGGCCATGAACCACGAATTCTTCCACC
>CEUV01057466.1_pt1 | contig 30847 bp, 21 predicted proteins | sample 356401 | NCBI WGS metagenome assembly CEUV01 (sample SAMEA2622710, study PRJEB7988) | marine metagenome | isolation source: saline water (ENVO:00002010), including
AGTCATACTGCAACTACGGAGATGCGGCTTATAAATCGACGTTTTACACCAGTCAATCAGAAGGGTTTGGATGGCCTTCCCAGAAGGCGGATTTTGATGCTGAACGTGGCACACTCGTATCGCCCTTGTAAGGGAGTTCAACGATGGAGGCAAATTCATCCAAATATGGACCCATTGAGGAGATCAAATCGACCTCTGGATGGCCTCGTAGAACCATACCGTCCATGTACATCAGCGAACGAATAATCGGGAATGCTTCTTCACCGAAGCGACAACCTGCAAGAACAGCGATTCGAACAGTTTTCATCATCTGTTGTGTCAAGCTAACTTCACTTACTGATTTACCAACGAATCCTGCGTATGTTTCATGCATCTCTCGCATGTATCTTGCTTTTGCCTCTCCAGTAGGTGGCGTATCTGCCATCGTCAACATGGCTTCAAATGCTTCATCCAATTCACCCTTAGCAAGGTAGTAGAAGAAACCGAAAAGAGCGGAACGGACACTGTCTGGTGCATGTGAAATCGCCCCAGTATCGATGAATGTAAACATACCATTCTCATCGACCATCGCATTACCTGGATGCAGGTCACCATGAAACGTTCCAATACCGAACATAAATGCACCATGAATTCGGAAGAGTTGGAGCAAATCATCCCATGACAGGGATTGATCGCTCAATCTCGATTCGAGTGTTGGAGCCTTGATGTGTTCCATGACCAAAACGTGTTGATTGGATAATTCAGGCCAAATCTTTGGGAATTTTAGAAGTGGCATCGGGAATTGTTCTTCGACCTCTATGGCCTTTGCTTGAAGCAGTTCAGCACCTTGAATTTCGTTGCGTAGATCGAGTTCTCGAAGTGTATAATCCTCAACGTGTTGCAACAAGCCGACAGGATTTCCAACCTTCCTCAATCGGGGGTTGAGAAAGAGGCCAAGTCGAAGCCAACGACGCATTCGAGCGACATCCTTGCGGAAGGATTTCTCAAAGTCCGCTTTGATGATTTTAACAACAACTTCGCTTCCATCCTTGAGGACGCCACGATGGACTTGGCCAATGCTTGCCGCTGCAAAAGGCTCTTCTTCAAACGATTCGAATGCATCAAGGAAACCAGGTGGGGCACGATGTTGAATCAATTTCATCGAGTCTTCTTTCGGAATCGAATTCGCCCGCTGATACAAGGATTGCAATTGCCTGCACTTTTCTTCGGGAAGTAAATCGGGCCGTAGTGCAAAGATTTGTGTAAGCTTCACAGCAAGCAGGCCCATCTTCTGGATTTTCTCAAGATCTGCAGGTCCTTTCTTCGTAATCATACGAATAAATCGGGCAAACGTCAAGAGGCGCATGGTAAGAAAATCCCCTGTTCATTTATCAATCGGCGTTTTTCTTCAAGAGGGTTTTGATGGGATTTGCAAACATCGCAGGTGTGCTTGAAACCCACGCTTGATAGCCTTCACGCTCCTGTAAATCGACTTCTGACATTCGCACACCGCTTACATAACGTAAGAGCAAGGTGAGAATCAATGGTCCGATTAGGATAGGTAGTGCACTCACGCCTCCAACAACCACAGCAAATGCGCCGATGGACCACCAAAGAATCGCTTCACCCAGGTGATTTGGGTGGCGACTCACCGAAAACATGCCATCGGTTTTGAGATGACCAGGGCCATGTTTTTCACGATATTTCTTCAGTTCCATGTCCGCTTTGTGTTCGAGCGATAGACCGAGAATGAATCCAATTAAGCAGAGAATGGAGAGGGAAATCGTTACCGTCGTCCATTCGAGTGGTTCAGATTCTTCAGGAATGAGCGAAAAGATGGGCAGGGCGATGATCAACAGAAGAATACCTTGCAACATGAACACCTGAAGGAAACTCACCCACCACCAATTGCTTCCTGCCGTTTCACGCATTCGAACATAACGTGGGTCTTCACCTCGTTTCTTTGTGCGTTGATGCAACACAAAACCGAGGCGTAAGCCCCAGATGGTGACACAGGTCAAGCAGGCAAGTGCAGCAACAGTGTGGTCTTCTGTCAACAAGAATCGAGTCCAAGCGATGAGAACAAACCCCATCCCCCACAAGACGTCCATGACCGTTACGTTACCAGATGAGACTGTCTTGAGCCAAGCCAGAGCAACATAGACGAAGACAACACCAATGGTGATTTCGTTCAAACTGAGGCCCATCATGCTGACGATTCCGCAGGTTGTTCTTCATTGTTCATGATGATGTGGTATCGCCAAAGGTCATCTGGCTCACCAGTTCCATCGTATCGACGAACGTTGACATTACCATCGCGAGGGAAGCGCGTCATCAACGCCCCTTCGATAATTCCATCATCCAGTTCCCACATTGGAAGGACGTCAGGATCTTCACTGGGAGGATGATCAAGTCCGACCTGTACATGGAATACAGGGTCGATTCCGTATTCAAGTCGACCCAATCCAGCAAATTCCCACCAATCCATCATCTCATCGAGGAATTCAACGTGATTCTCGATGGAGCGTAGTGAGAAGGCTAATTCATGACCAACTCGGTTTCCTACTTGACGAAGCATTCTCGACAAATCGATACCGAGTATTTTGAGGTTGGAAAGCCGTCCTTTGGTAAGTTCTTGTCGTGCCTGGTTGACTTCTGTTCCTGCTGCGAGGAATGCATCAGGGTCGAAAGGTGTGTCATGTTCTGGTAAATCATCAACACCGAGTGCGCCAACCAGCGAATCAAGGAACGAGCCTTCACCAATTGTCAATCGTAGTGGGTCATGAATTCGACCCTTTGAGAATCGAGCTTCAGCCACTTCAAATTTCACAGCATCTTCCCAGATTGTATCGATAAGATTCTCTTGTGCTTTGGCGAATGGTTCGCTTTCAATCACCAGAGCAGCGTCTTCCTTACCTCGGCCGACAGGGTTTTCTTCGATGTTGAGGAATTGGACAACGTGTGTACAATCCTGCAAAAATCCCTGTGAGTCAAGGTCATCTGAATGCTTGATTTCAATGGAATCGTGGAGTTTCTGGAAAAATCGTGTCGTACGTCGATCGAGTTGTGCAATGACCTGGACTACTACGCCCTTCTCAGCGACCGAATTGACCGTTTCGAGGGCTTCACTGCGACACAAGTGGAGAATTCCATATCGTCCGAGTAAGAGCACAAGACGCTCTTCCGCCTCTTCAGCCATTCGCTCGAGTCGTCGATAAATGTGGCTTCGTTCTTTGAGAACTGCGAAGCGAGGTTCATCGCGTTGTCGCCGGTTGGCCTCGTAGGATGCATTTGTTTCAGTGATTCCTTTCGATAGTTCGTTGAAACCTTCTTCAAGATTGTCGAGTTGTCGTCGACGCATTTCGATGATGTGTTGCAAAGCTTCATCGACACGGAGGCTCGAAAACAACATCGGCCGGTCTGCAGTTGCGGTTACAATACCCATTTCCTGCAATCGGGAGAGACTGTTGTAGGCATCGAGTCGTGTTGTTTGCAATTCTTTTGCAAGTTCGCTTGCACGCATGTTTGGATTGTTCCCAAGGACCATGATCGAGCGAACTTCACGTTCAGTAAGTCCGGCTTCATTGAGGAGGCTATCCCACATCAGTCTGTTCCTCCTGTGACCGATGAGAGACTCTTGAGAATTCGAGCAACGTGACGACGTGGGCGGAACAACCAGTCGTAGACGTGATGTATACGATTGTCCGGCCCAATCAAGAAACTCGATTTTGCTGGGAACATACCCAAGTGGACAGGTACGAGGAACTTGTCTGCAACGACTCGTTCTGGGTCTGCGAGAAGTGGGAAGGGCAATCCTCCCATTTCCTTCTTGAATTTGGCATGAGACTCACTCGAACCCTCGCCAATTCCGATGACTTGACATCCTGCTGAAACAAACAAATCATGCTGTTCTTTGAAGGTCAAACATCCTCGCTTGCATGTTGGTGAACCATCCTTGGCATAAAAGAAGACAATTCGCCATGATCCATCGAGTGTTGAACTCTCAAAAACGTTGCCTGCATCGTCAAGTAGAGAGAAATTAGGGGCGACCTCGCCAATCAAATCTTTGCTCACCTTCTTCGCCTCTGCTCGTGTGAGCCTGTCCGCTGTCAAAATGACTTCTGCCATGTGTATCATCCTCAAATTGGTAAAATATGGCGCATTCGTATCGCCTTTGTTCGTAGATATTCCTTGTTTTCGGTGCACAATCCTACTTTGTGTTCCACACGATGAACCACGTTGATTCCGTGTTTCTCCAACTGCTCGACTTTGTCTGGATTGTTGGTCATGAGTTGGATGCTTTCATGACCAATATCGTTGAGCATGTATGCCGCAATTTTGTAATCACGACCATCGGCAGGGAGATTGAGAGCTAGGTTTGCATCGAGGGTGTCAAGACCACGATCTTGGAGGTTGTAGGCCTGCATTTTCGCAAAAAGACCGATACCTCGTCCTTCTTGACGCAAGTAGAGGACGATTCCTCGTCCTTCTTCTTGAATCCGCTTGAGTGCCTGTTGAAGCTGTGGCCCACAATCGCAGCGTAGACTTCCCAATGCATCGCCGGTCAAACATTCGGAGTGGACGCGGACAAGTGGTGGGGTTTGTTCGTTCATATCACCAAGATAAATCGCTGCATGCTCTGCACCATTTGTTGGGTCAACGTAGGACCGTATGCGAAAATCGCCATACTTCGTAGGGAGTTTTGCATCTGCAGGTACTGCTGTATATTCTGCCTGTTGAGATTGTTCCATGAAATGTCAAAACGACGTTTATGGTATAAAGGACTGTTTTTTGATAGCATACGTTGTGGTTTTTTTCTAAACGGTTCTTCAAATACTGGTTGTGGTCAATGTTTGATGTGCGTAGTGGATTCGATATCGGTGTGGCTGCTGCGGTCGTCACAAATTCGAGCATCCTTCTGGTCCAGGAAGCCAAAGGGACCTATGCAGGTTGCTGGGGACTTCCGAAAGGCTACGTTGAACCCAGTGAATCCATCGAAGCGGCTGTGCTTCGAGAACTTAAAGAAGAGACCAACATTGAAGGTTCTATTTCAGGATTCATCGGTCTAAGGACAACCAAAACCCAGCAAGGTGTCGGCCTCTTCCTGTGTTACAAAATCCAATCAGATGAATTCACAATCCAACCACAAGACGATGAAATCTCCAATGCTCGATTTTTTACAATCGAGGAATTTTCCAATCTCGAGTGGGTTTCTGTGGCGATGCGAGGCTTCGCAGAAGTTGCACTCAAGGATACATCGCTTCCGCTGATCGACTTGAGCATTGAATCGAAACGCCCGTATCATCTCGTTTTCAGTGACGGACGCATGACACTTTCAGAGGAGGTCGTACGATGATCGATGTCCGACGAATCGACGCCAACGAGAAGCCAGTCAACATTGACGGCACGCACATCATCTACTGGATGACGAGTGCAAGACGTGCTCGTTGGAATCATGCCTTGGACCATGCCATCGAGTTAGCAAATGAACACAACGTTCCACTCATCGTCGTTGAATGTCTTGCATTAGGACACCGTTGGGCAAACGATCGAATCCATACCTTCGTGCTACAAGGGATGATCGATAATCGCAAATTGTTCGAGTCGAGTGCTGTAACCTATGTTCCTTATGTTGAAACCAAGAAAGCTCAAGCAAGAGGTCTTTTGCAATCCTTTTCAAGAAACGCCGTTGCAGTCGTCATCGATGATTATCCAACTTACATGCCGAGAGATGTTGCTCAGCGAGCAAAGGACCTTGCAGGTTGTTCAGTTCGATGCGTTGATAGCAACGGCATTGTTCCTCTACGTGCGCCTCAGCGTTCGTTTTCAACCGCCCATTCATTCCGTCGATACATCCATCAAAATGTGTTGAATTTCATCGCTTCCCCTCCTGATTCCAACCCATTGAAGAATCTCAATAACGTCGAGAGTGGCTCTGATATTGTTGTCAATTGTTTCAAAGACGCCGATATACCAATGACACCATTGGAATTCATCTGGCGGGTTTCTGAGGCCTCACGTGAAGGTCGTGAAGCACTTGAAGTGCTCGATATTGATCACGATGTACCCCCTGTTGACGACCGTCGAGGGGGTTCAGTTACGGCCAGAACCAACCTCAAGAAATTCATAGAACAACGACTCGATTCGTATCATATCGACCGTAATCACCCCGAACGTCATGGTGGCAGTGGATTGTCACCATGGCTTCATTATGGCCACATTTCATCGTTCGAAATCGTCAACGAAGTTCTCACCTCTCAGAACTGGAATCCAATGCAAATCACTCCGCCGCACAACGGTCGTCGAGCTGGTTGGTGGGGGCTAAGTGAAGGGGCAGAAGCATTCCTCGATCAAGTCATTACATGGAGAGAACTCGGGTTTATCTACTGCTTTGAACACCCTGACCACACGTCTTATGAGACGCTTCCTGAATGGGCAAAAACAACGCTGGAAGAGCACGCAAACGACGAGCGCCCTTACATCTACACGTTCGAACAACTCGAACGAGGTGAAACCCACGACCCACTCTGGAATGCTGCACAAATGCAACTTCGCAAGGAAGGCATCATCCACAATTATTTGCGCATGTTATGGGGCAAGAAGGTGCTTGAATGGTGCCCTGACCCAGAAACGGCCTGCGATTGGTTGATTCGCTTGAACGATCGATGGGCACTTGACGGTCGAGATCCGAACTCATACACAGGAATTTTCTGGATTTTTGGGCGATTCGATCGAGGATGGTTCGAGCGATCAGTGTTCGGTAAGGTTCGATACATGACTTCAGCATCGACGCAACGCAAGTTCAAAACTGAGGATTATATACGAAAATACGCAGATTCTTAACACAGGAGATGCGTATGCCAATCTACGAACACACTGCAACATTCCCTTACCCAAGAGAAGTCGTTTGGAATTGGCATGCACGACCAGGAGCAGTTCGTAGAATCATGCCCGATTGGGAAGGAATTCGCCCCGTCGAAGTAGGTGGCATCAAAGATGGTGCGGTCACATCGTTCCGTATGTCGATTGGTATTCTTCCACAGCGTTGGGTTGCGAAGCACCATAGCTACATCGAAGGGGAGCAGTTCTGCGATGATATGATCAAAGGACCGTTTGGGCGATGGAATCACGTTCACAAATTTATTGAAAACAATGAAACAGAAATGCAAATTCATGACCGAATCGACTGGAAATTACCCTTTCATTTCTTTACCCGAATCGGTGCTCCGATCATGGTAATGCCTCGTGTGCGTCAAATGTTCAAGCATCGATCACGAAGGATTCTTGCTGATTTGAAGCGTCAGCAAATGTTCAAGGATGTACCCCGAAAACGAATTCTCATCAGTGGATCAACTGGACTTATCGGTACACAACTCGGTGCCTTTCTGGAAACAGATGGTCACGATGTCCATCGTTTAATCCGTCCAAGCACGCGACTCCATGCTGATCAAGACCCAACAAAAGTGGTCAAATGGGATGATCGAAATGGAACCCTTATCGAAGGATCACTTGAAAATTTTGATGTTATCATTCATCTTGCTGGCGCTGGAATCGGTGACAAGCGTTGGAGTAAGAAGCGAAAGAAGTTGATTGCTGAGAGTCGTGAGATACCAACACGAAACCTTGCGAATGCGCTTGCGAATCTCGCATCACCACCGTCGCTTTTCATGTGTGCTTCTGCGGTTGGCTATTACGATAATCGAGGCGATGAGGAGCTTGATGAAAACAGCAGCAGTGGGAATGGTTTCCTTGCAGAGATTTGCCGTCAATGGGAAGATGCAGCTCAACCAGCAATCGATGCAGGGATTCGTACCATCCACATGCGGACAGGAATTGTTACAACCGCTGCTGGAGGCATGCTTCAACAGATCTTGTTACCAGCAAAACTCGGTGCAATGGGTCCAATAGGCGGAGGTCGTCAATGGCAATCGTGGATTTCTTTGGATGATCAAATCTATGCTATGCACTATCTGATGAATCATGAAACTGCAAGTGGTGTGTTCAATCTAACAGCACCTAATCCAGTGACACAAAAGCAATTTGCAAAGGCTCTTGGCAAGGTTTTGCGACGTCCAGCCTTTGCTCCAGCGCCTGGTTTTGTCATGAAGATCCTCTTTGGAGAAATGGGGAAATCACTCATCTTAGATGGGCAAAAAGTACTGCCTCGTCGTCTTCAAGAATTAGGCTATACGTTTGAGCATGAGATGCTTGAACCAGCCCTCCGTGATGCATTAGGTCGCTTTGCATAATCGTCGCGTTGTTCTTAACCGACATGGTTCATGGGCAACCATGCTCGGGCGTAGCATGGCTGTAGGCTTGTTCGCCCTGCTGCTTCTTTGTATGGTACCTTCGGTCAATGCAGATGATACGCAAGCTGCATCAAATCTGCTGACCGATGGCGTTTCTTCCAATGGCTATGTTTGCGATCCAGATGGTTGCTCTCCAAACGATGGAACCGATTGGTGGCGAGTCTATGCTTACAAAGGCGACATTGTCAGCATTACGTTTTCAGGTTCGATGAGCAATGCAGCATGGTGGTGTCCTGGCGATGGATGGGAAGGTGACTTCTCGATGCACGATGAGTCGGGTTCACAAATTGCTACCATGGGTCGAAGCGATGACAATCCATCCGGTACACATGGCACTGCGATGTCGCAACCGGGTTATGTTTATGTGAAAATCAAAGGAAAGAATTCGTGGTGCAACGATGGATTTGATTACACGCTCTTAGCTTCCATCGATAAGACAGGTCGAGACACCGATGAGGATGGTTTCACCGATGTCGACGATGATTGTGACCTCATTGTTGGAACGTCAACCAACGACCGAAAAGGTTGCATTGATACCGATTCAGATGGTTGGTCCGATTCGGATGCAGGTTGGGATATCCAAAACGGCGCAGATGCCTTTGAAACAGATCCAACACAATGGCGAGACCGTGATTTCGATGGTTATGGCGACAACATTCTTGGAAATCAGCCCGACCATTGTCCAGATAGTCGAGGCTATTCGACCTCCGACCGTTACGGTTGCATCGACTCGGATGGGGATTCGTATTCCGATGCAGACCCTGGTGGGCTGAATGGACTTGATCCATGGTTTGCTCATCCTGACGGTCTTGCCGATGCCTTCCCATTTGAGGCGACACAATGGCAAGATACCGATGGGGATGGCTATGGCGATAATTGGGACGATCCAATGTGGAACGCATCCCATACCGAATGGGGCATTGGACAATGGCTCGACGTTGCCTACCAACCCGATGCCTGCCCATTTATCCTCGGAACTTCGTTTGCTGATCGCTACGGTTGTCCTGATGCAGATGCTGATGCATGGTCCGATCCGGGAGAGAACTGGACCGCAGCTGATGGTGCTGATGCCTTCCCGTTCGAACCGACACAATGGCGAGATCGTGATTTCGATGGCTATGGAGACAACCAATCCGAGGGTGCGAATCTCATCGATGATTTCCCAGACAATCCGACACAATTCCGAGATACTGATCTCGATGGTTGGGGTGACAATCAAACCTATGGGGCTACACAAGTCGACGATTTCCCATTGATTCCGAGTCAATATCGCGATTCAGATGGCGACGGTTATGGTGATAATCTCGAAGGATTTGAAGGCGATGTTTGTATGAATTCGGATGCTGAAGAGGTTGAGAGTGGCTGGATTTCACGTTTCGATCGCCTTGGATGCAGAGATGTCGACAAAGATGGATACTCTGACCCAACCGAGGAATGGATTGCTCACCCGCAAGGCTTTGCTGATGCCTTCCCCAACGATCCTTCACAATGGCACGATACCGACAACGATGGGTTTGGTGACAACATGTACTACAACGATGGTCTGGCTGAACGTCTTGCCTATCGTGGCGATGGATGTCGAACAACCTATGGCTTGTCGACGTTTGATCGATGGGGTTGCCCAGATTCAGATGAAGACGGATGGTCCGATCCAACACCTTACTGGCTTGCAAGTCCCGGAGGTACGGCTGATGCTTGGCCAGAAGACCCTACGCAATGGCATGATAGCGATGGAGACGGTCGGGGTGACAATCCATCTGGAACCACAGCGGATGTATGCCCATCCCAGCCCGGAACATCGGTAGGCCCGAGTTCTGGAGGCGATCGCTGGGGCTGTCCTGACACGGATGGCGATGGTTGGTCCAATCTTGGTGATGCATTCATTCATGAACCAACGCAATGGCGTGATTCGGATGGTGATGGATACGGTGATGAAGCGGATGGAAATGAAGCGGATGCGTGTCCAAACATTCGTGGAACGTCGATTCTTGATCGACTGGGATGTCGTGATACGGACGGGGATGGTTGGTCCGACCCAACCGATGATTGGGATGCACATCCTTACGGTTTAGCGGATGCGTTCCCGACCGAAGCATTGCAATGGAAGGATACCGATGGCGACGGTTTTGGCGATGTACCCCTTGGCGCTCTACGCGATGATTGTCCTGAGGTGTTTGGTACATCCATGCGAGACCTGCAAGGTTGTGAAGACAACAACGGTGACGGTTGGTCGAATGAATACGGTGAGTGGAATGCAGCCATTGCCATCATGGGTGAAGATCCAGCAGCATCTTGGTTAACCTATCTTATCGTTGGTGTTTCCTTCATTCTTGGTGCAGCTGCGGCGCTTGTTGTCCGAACCATGCGAACTGATGATGAGAAAATGCTCACGGAAGAATTGTTGGGAATCGATGTCGCTCCTATAATCACTGAGACAGAGCAACCAACTGAAGCCATGCCGCTGCCAGAACTGGCTATTCCGCTTCCTCCTCCTCCAGGGGGTGAACAAGATGCGTAGGATGACGATGTTCCTTGCATTCCTCTTCATCATGCCATTGTTTGGAGCAATCAACGTCAGCGCTGAGGCAGACATCGGTCTGGAAGAAGCAGGCATTACACTCGTTGCACTTCGTAACGATACGCTTGATTTGAACCAAGACGGTGATGTTGATGCCGTCAATGTGGTTGTCATTCTGAATTCAACAACACCTTCAACCTACGTTGATATTCGTATCATTGCGACACACAATGATCGAGAAGTTGTCGAATCCAAAACCATTGAAATCATTGGGCAAACAAATGCAAATCTCACCTATCAGGCATGGTCTCGAGGTGCGCATGACCTCGTTCTCGGGTTCTACGACATGAATGGTGTTGAAATCTCGACGATTTCGCTACCGACCTATGAAATGGTTCCATCATTGCAAACACCGATGCTTTCGCTTCAATTCACAGGTCAAAACAATCTTCAAACCGGTTCAAATTGTGAAATTAACCGTATGTTTGCGGATGAAACAGGTCCTCGATACAATGCTCTAGGAACGTTGACGTTTACAGGTGCTCCATTCATTGTCCTCGACAATGCGACCAGCATCGATTGCTCATCCTGGCCTGCGGGTGAATACTCGCTTCGTGAAACCTACCGAAACGAACTTGGTCAGACGGCTGAGGCTACGTTGAATCTAACGATCGAGAATCGACCAGCTCCAACATTCGATCTCGTTGTGACTGGGGATGGATTAAGCACCGATCGTTCTTGTTTGGTTGCGATTCAACCAACGAATTCGAACGAAGACTTCTCAGAATATACGAAACAGTGGGACGTTTCAACCACTTCAACGATTTCAGAAGGAGCTGTTTACGATTGTTCAGGTTTACCTGCAGGCGTTCATCTCGTCGTTTTGAAGGTCACAAATCTGGAAAATATTGCGAGTACACAAGCCGTGAACATCGTCCGCCTTCCTGCTGCTGAATTGACACCTGAAGAACAAGAAGCACTTCCAAGCCAATCCTTTGGAGAGGAAACTCCGACAGAGAGCGTTGGTTGGTATACGATGGCAATTCTTGGTTTGGTGGTTGCCGTCATCGTGTTCGTTCTTTTGGTACGAATCCGTGAAAACGATGAACTCTTGACCTTGCCTGAACTTGGTCCAACGCCACAAATTTTGAGCGATGGTTCACCAGATCCGCAAGGTTTGCCAACCGTTCTCGATGATGAAGGTCAATTGTGGCGAAAGCATCCAGATGGAACACTCGATTGGTGGGATTCGACCTACAACATTTGGCAGCGTTGGTGAATTTGATGGCCGAATGGATGCTCTATGTCCTTCTTGCTTTGTTTGGATTCATTGTCCTCCTGTTGCTCAATGGTGCTCGCATCTGGTGGACGCGCATACGGCCGCGTCAACCGAAATTGCATGCAGATTGGGCTGCTGATTGTGAATTGACGTCAAGTGCAGTGTTCAACGATTCCATGATCACCTTCCGCAATGTTCGAGATTTTCATTGGCGAACCACGCGAGATCGTGATGAGAAATGGGCGGATGAGGTACCTGTCGATTCAACAAAAGTCAAGGACATTTGGTTCGTTGTCGACCAGTTTCATGCTTTTCGTGGTATGTCCCATACCTATCTGACGTTCGAATTTGAGGATGGAACATGTCTCTCATTCTCGTTTGAAACCCGCCGTCAACGAGGCAAAAAGTATCACCCGTGGACAGGCTTGTGGCGTTCGTACGAATTGTATCTTCTCGTTGGTTTCGAACGGGACGTTACACAGTTGAGAACGCATGGTCGAAACAACATCGTTTCGATGTACCGCGTGATTACGCCCCCAGATAAAGAGCGTCAGATGATCGTTCAGATGGCTCATCGCCTCAATCAACTTGCAGACCGGCCAGAATTCTATCATACACTGTTCAAGACATGCAATACTTCCATCGTTAAGGCGGTGAACACCGTGACACCAGGAAGAATTCCATTCCTCTGGCGGAATTTCCTTCCAGGATATACACCGAAAGCAGCATTGAAGTTGAATTTGATCGAAGATTGGGGTGGTTTAGACAAGACCATGCAGGATGCTCGCATCGATCAACACGCTCAGGGATGGGATGAGAAAAGCGATTACAGCGCTTACATTCGCCAAGGATTGCCTGTTTCACCTCTCAAAGAGCAGTAAGAGGTCACCGGATTGGACCGATACAACAATCGTTGCATCGATGGCTTTGTTCGAAACACCTTGCGTTCCTGTTGTCATTGAAGCATTTTCGAGAGAATATTCACAACCTTGCAACGATACACCTGTTACGTTTCCAAAAGGTATGAGGCTTACAATCGCACCTTTACGCATTTGTATGTGGTTTGGTATTGAATTCACCCGAAGAGCAGACCAACCATCCATGAGAATACGTGCAGATGTGTTGCATTCAAACAATGCAGAATATGCTGCAAGGTTGTGGTCGTAGCGACCAAGTTCGATGCCGATTAGATCGATCTGTTCATTTGGATATGTTTTCTCTGCCCAATGCAGACCTTTGGCAACGTCGCTCTGTTCCTGATTCGGAGTGTCAATGACAAGTGTTCCATTGGCTTTGCAATGTTCCAATATCGTGTTGTCAACACTGTCAAGATCACCAATGATTGCAGTCGGAACAATACCGGCATCAACCATACGATTTGCAGCACCGTCCAATGCGAGAACATGCTCGTACTCTGCAAAGACTTCCTCGATCTTGAAGGACTTCGGCCAAGCTCCATTCGCCACGATGAGAACTCCAGCCATGACCCTTGGAATGAGGGGTTCTTCTTGACATCATAGGTTGTTCTGAATCAGATGAAATTGAATCGTGTGCTAACAATGGTTTAGAACGTTGAGTGTTCTAACGCAAACATGCGCGGGGAGCGAATGCTTTTCAAGTCGGTTTTGTCGACGGGTCTTGTCCTCCTCATGGTGCTCCAATTAATGGCTCCATTTGCCGCTCAATCAGAGCGCAGTGAATCTGTTTTGGAAGAACTATTGGATGCAGAATATACGCTTCCCGAAAATCTGGAACACGGACACGATTTAGGTGGACAGTTGATCGACTTGGAAGGAATGACAGAAGTCCTCGTTCGTCAAGATTCTTCAATCGATATGTGGATGCGTGAACATTTGGTTTCTGGCGACTCCACCAATTTGAGCACACCAAGCGTGTATTTCGCCGAGAATGGTTCGAGTTACTTTTGCTGGATGAATGATTTGGGCGAAGTAAGGATGGGTATCCGCACCTCATCGGGGACCTTCTCTGATTCATTGGTCGATACTGTCGATGCATCGCTTGGCCTCGTTGGCTGTTCCATCGTTGTCGATTCGACCTACAGGCCACTCGCTTTGTTTGGTGATGGAGCAGATCTCAAGATGGGTCGACTTGCCTTCCAAGGACAGGTGTATTCAGCCGATACGTGGTTGGAGCGGACGATTATTGAAGACCTCTATCCCGAATCGATGATTGTTCGTCTCACGCAAGAGGGATATGAATTCGGTGTTGTACGAACGACAACAGGTGAATTATGGCAGGTCAATAACAGCGGTACACGCTGGTATCACAGCCTCCTCGACAGTGGCCCAGTGGGTGCTGAATATGAGCTCAAGATGGATGCAAATGGTGTCGCAAACATTGCTTACACACGCGCTGGAGAAGCGGTTCGCGTGCAAGTTGATGGTGATGATCGGACCGTTCAGATTCTTGCCCGAGATGATGCCACACATTCCGCAATCGGCTTGGATTTGGATTTGAATGGACTTGCTCAAGTGGCAACAACATCCTATGATGCGGGTCAGACTGAACTTTCGATTTTCAAGAGTCTTGAAGATCAATCAACAGGTCGACTTTCAAATGAAGCGATGCATGCCTTCGAACTTTATCCCGACATTGTCGAGGGTTCTGCAGCATATGGTGACCTCAATGCAGATGGTTTCGACGATGTTGTCTTCACACAACCGACAGCATCGGATAGTGGCTTGACCAACAATGGCCGAGTGACAATTCTGTTTGGTGGGAATGATAGTTTCGATTCTTCTTCGCCTGTTGTCTTGAGTGGTTCTCAATCAACAGAATTGCTTGGTAGTGGTGTTGCAATTGGCGATTTCTTAGCAAATGGCACACAGCAACTCCTTCTCTCGTCACCAGGATTCGACAATACCAGCCGAACAGATGAGTCCAATCACGGTCTTCTTTCATTGTATGCGTGGAATCAAACCCAGTTTGATCTCATCTGGAGTTCGACTGGTAATCACGAAGAGATGCTTGGATCGGATGTGGCACGTATCGATGATATGAACGGCGATGGCTCGCACGACCTTGTTGCATTGCAAGGCAATTGGTCGGATGGTACCATAACTGGGCGATTATCGGTCTATGCGGGTTCATCGGACGGACTTTCATGGTCGCACAATATTTCCGCTAGTACGGTAGGTCCATACTTTGGTCGTTCCATGTCCAATGGTGGTGACCTGAATGGCGATGGTTATGGTGACCTTGTTGTTTCAAATTCTGGTACTGAGGCATCGCCAACTGGTTTTTCAGCCATTGAGGTCTTCTATGGATCTGCCAATGGTTTTGCTACGACTGCAAATAAAACCATTCAGCGTCTTGCATCTGGTCAGTTGTTTGGTACAACTGTCGAAATTATCGATGACATCAACAATGATGGAATGGATGAATTGATGGTGCAGGAACTCTCTGCTTCAGGAGCATCATATCTCGGGGGTACAGTTCACATGTTCATGGGCAACACTTCGGACAATTTCAGCCAAACTGCTGATTGGACAAGTGAAGGAGTCAGCAACGAACGTCTCGGTTGGATGTTTGCATCCGCTGGTGACGTGAACGATGATGGGTTTACTGACACCTTCATCGGTTCAAGTTTGGGCTTCACGCCTTCTGGACAAATCAATCTCTATCTTGGTTCATCGGATGGATTCGTTTCTACAACTGAGACCATTCGTACCGGCGGTCCAGCCGATTATCTTGGAGCGATTACGCTCGGAGGATTTGATTCCAATGCAGATGGAACGATTGAGTTTGTTTATTCGGTGCGAAATGCCACACGAGGGACGGCATTTGGTGTCGATATGGTCACTGTAAGCAAACAGGACTTCGATACAAGTCAGTTCACGTTCCAAGGTGAAATGTCTGGCCTCAAGTTGACGACTTCAAATCGTGGTGAGACGGCGATGATGTTTTCGCTGAATGCCTCTTCATCGCATTCACTTGTTCATCTCGAACATGTCGACGATGGATCGCCTGGCGGTTCTTGGATGACCGAATTACTTGACTCGGCTTCAACACCGTTCCAGTTCCAATTTGATGTTACAGCATCAGGACAACCGCATTTGACCGTTCTCGATGAAGCACATGGCTATGTCCATCATACCACAACGTCATGGACTGCACTCCATCAAGAGATTCGTACCTTCAATGACTTTGGTACGTATCCCGCTGCTGCAGTTGATGTAAATGGTGATCTTCACGTTGTTTATTCGCACAACAGTATCGAAAAACTGTATCACTCAACCGAGACTTCAACAGGATGGTCTTCAACTGAAATTCTTTCGAATTCGAATTTGACCGCCCCACCATCGCTTTGGTTTGATGGAGCGGATATGCACATTCTCTATCGAGATTCAAATCTGGACAGCCTTGAGCACTTGGTCAAGTCTGGAAGCGGTTGGTCAACCGCTACCGAATTGTCGGAAGGCGAAGCACTTGGCGTGGAACATGTAGCGCTTCAACTTGCGAATGGAACGACCTTGGTGGCAACTACAGTGAACAATTCAGGCGCGCATCAACTCCATATTATCGATATTGACAACGATGTTTCAACACCGCTTCGAAATCTCAGCGATGGAACTGCTGAGTTATCCATGTGCATGGATTCCAGCAATACAATCGTCGTTCTTTCGCTTGATTCCAATGGAATACTCGTGACCCATGAGCGCAACGCTACAACTGAAGCATGGACGAACGTCTCGAGTCAACAACTTGGATTCCTTAATGGAAACACCGATGGTTACGACCTTGCTTGCACGTCGCACGGCCATTCCTTGGTTTTCGCTGTGCAAGCTGCTGTCGATGCACTGCACATCCGTAACAGCACGGGTGCTTGGTCTTCGTTTGGAGGACAGCCAACGTCTGCTGAAGGTGGAGCGTGGGAGCTTGTCTCGAGCGATGGTGGCGTTTTGTTGATGACGACAACGCCCCAGACCGATACGCTTCGAATCAATACCATGCATCTCGATGGGCAAATGGCAGATGCTTCAAATTGGTCAACGCATGAAATGAAGAATGTCTATACAAACATGAATTTCTCCACCACCGTTGATTCCAATGGCACCATCGTAGCAGGTTACTTTGATACCGTCGATATGGATATTGAGATGCTCCGTTTGTACACGGATTCTGACCGTGACCTCATCTTCGATCGTATTGACGACATGCCGCATGTTGGTGAACAATGGGAAGATGCTGACTCGGATGGTTTTGGTGATAATCCTACTGGGCCACTCTCCGATGAATGTCCTGCTGATGCGGGAATATCCTACTTCCTTGTTCAAGGATGTGATGATTATGAACACGATGGATTTGCGGATGTCATCGATGCTTGTGATAGCAACGATGGCCTCTCTCTCTTCGATCGTTATGGTTGCCCTGATTTCGATGAGGATGGTTGGTCCAACAACGATGGCTCATGGATTTATGGTGACCGATATCAACAGAATTGGAAGCAATCAAAGGATTCTGATGGCGATGGCGTAGGTGACAACTACGGTGTGGATTGCTGTGATGCAATCTTTGGCTTGTCGGGAACAGTTGAATACAGCCCCGGTGATAAATTCCCAAACAATCCTCGTCAGTACAAGGATTTTGATAATGATGGATACGGTGATAACGAATCCGATATTCTCACTGGAGATTTCTGTCCTTGGAATTATGGAACCTCTTATCGTGACCGCAATGGTTGCCTCGATAGCGATGGTGATGGTGCGAGTGATGCATCAAATGTTGGAGGCATCAATTGGGGTGTTGAACAAGGTGCTGACATGTGGCCGAACGATCCAACACAATGGGCGGATAGCGATGGTGATGGGTATGGAGACAATGGCACCATTGGAGCAACCAATCCTGATTTCTTCCCGAACAATATCGCAGCAGCTGAAGACAACGATACTGACGGTTATCCTGATCGCTGGACATCAGAATACAATGGTTCCAATGCCTTAGGATTGGTACTCGATGGTTGTCCGGGTGTGTTTGGGACCTCTACGAATCCAGTGCCAGGTTGTCCGGACAGCGATGATGATGGATGGGCAAACACCGATGATGCATTCCCACTTGATTCGACACAATATCTTGACACTGATGGCGATGGATTCGGCGACAATGCACAAGGAAACAATCCGGATGACTGCCCATACCAATTCGGTGTAGTCGATGGGACGGATGGTGTGGGCTGTCCTCTTGTCAATACGGACGATGATGATAGCGATGGCGTCTACAATGACGTGGATCTTTGCCCAGGGACATCCGTGTTTGAATCGGTAGATACTGATGGTTGTGCGAATTCCCAACTCGATGATGATGATGATGGAATTTCAAATGCAGATGACCTGTGTCCAATGACCGCTGCTTCGGTCGTTGTTGATGCTGATGGTTGCAGTGATGACCAATTGACACAGGATACGGACAACGATGGCGTCTACGATCGCTTTGACCTCTGTTCAGACTCTTCGGGTTCAGATGTGGATGCGGACGGGTGCGATGAATTCCAGCGTGATACGGATGGCGATGAAGTAAACGATGCATACGACGATTGTCCAGATACTGTATCGGGCGCTATTGTCGATGAGTTTGGGTGTGAGGATGAGTCGGCTTACGACGAAGACGTTGATGGTGATGGATACTTTGGGGAATACACCTATGATATCGACCCCGATACTGGTTTGCGAATCAATCAAGCTGGAGATCGCTGGCCCTTGGACAATACGCAGTGGTTCGATACAGACGGGGACGGTTATGGTGACAACTATCCCGATCAGTTGTACAATTCTTCAACAAACCCAAGAACGGTTGGAATTTTTGTTCAGGGTGCAAACGACTCTGACTTCTGCCCATTAGAGTTTGGAACGTCTTCGCTCGATACCTACGAGATTGGATGTGAAGACGATGGTGATGGATGGGCGGATAATTTTGGTCGTGACAAGTTCCCTGGTAATCCTACGCAGTGGTTTGATTCTGATGCTGATGGTTATGGTGACAATTGGGGCGATAAGGATTGGAATGAAAGCCGAGACCCATCATGGCCGGGTGAATTCATAGAAGGCGCAACGCAATCGGACAAATGTCCTGATACGAAAGCAGGTGCAGAAGTCAACGAATTCGGTTGTTCTTCGAAGCAATGGGATACTGATGGCGACGGTGTCGTTGATTTTGATGATAACTGTAAGGACGAGCCGAAAGGACCTGATGGTTACGACGATGGATGCCCATTGCCGAAATCTGAGACTGAGGATGATGCGACCATGATCCTTGGCATGACATTACCTGTGTTTGGTGGCGTGCTCGCTGGAGGCATTGTTGCCCTGCTTGTCCTTGTTCTCATCCTTGGACGTATACGCAACCGAGGTTACGATTACGACGATGATGAGGACGACGAATATGATGATTTCTTCGATGATGATGAAGACGAAGATGACTTCTTCTCATCGTTCCAAAGCAAACCGATGCCTGCCCGTTCAACACCTGCTGCTCGAGATCCACCATCTTCGGGTCCAAGTCGAGGACCGACTGGAGGTCCACCACCATCAAAGGGCCCATCTGGTCCAAAGCGAGGCCCTCCTGGTGCATCGGGTGGGCCTTCACGTGGGCCGCCGGGACGTGGTCCGCCGGGAGGAGCGAAACCAGCTGCAACCCCTGCTGCAAAGAAAGCCCCAGTCAGCAGAAAGGGGGAGCCTGAGCCTGAAGCAGATTCAGGTCCACAAAAGAAAGTCCGTCGAGCGAGAATCGAGGTTGATATGTCGCTCTTCGAAGATTGGCAAGCAGATGATCGAGATGCTGCAGTTGATTGGGTGCTTGGTGAACTTGCTGAAGGTGAGCAGGAACGTACCTTGTTAATGCAACTCCAGGGAACGGGTTGGTCTGCACAACAATCTCGGGCGATTTTTGACTTAGCACGCAACCAACAATAGAAAAACAAACAGCAACCTCAAAAATAACACATAAGTGGCGAATATCGGAGGAAGTAGGATGTCTGAAGGAGTACCAGAAGGAGCCACACTTCCTGAAGGTATTGAAGTCGATGATGCGGCTGCTTACTTCGGTGTTGTAGAGTCATCCGATGTACTCCAACAAATGATGGCAATGGATTCCAAACAAGCACTTTCCAAAGCACTTGAGCACCTTGCCGACATCATCCTTCGACCTGGAGAATTCGATTTCGAAGCCGCAAGCGAGCGATTGCAGTGTGAAGGTGGTGAGATTTACTTCCTGATTTTCGGCCATTTGAATCTCATGGCATTACCCGACCCATTGTTGCAATTTGCTGGCCAACCAGATTCCACAGGTGCTGCCAATTCAGCCCATCCTCTTGCAACAGCTGAAGTCGTTCAAGCACTTACGCCATTGTTTGATCCAATGCAATTCCTGAAGATGCTCGCCATTGCATATGCTACAGGTGGAACGACGGAAGTCGATCGTTATCTCAAGTCGATTGAAGAGATGATGGCAAGCCCATCAGACAATGTCGAAAAGATGCAAACGATGGCTGAAGAATTGAACAGTTCCCTCGATGTTGCAGGACATGCCCTTCCAATGGCATTGTTTGCAAGCGAACAAGCACAACCTGCAGAAATTGAGATGGGAGCGATTATCGAGCGAAAAGAGCCTGAACCTGCTCCTGAACCGATTGCAGTACCAGAGCCAGAAGTTGTTGAAGAAAAGCCAGAACCTGAAGTGGAATCAGTCCCTCTTCCAACCGATTCGGTTCCGTTACCAACAGAATCCGTTCCACTTCCATCGGTTGATTCCGTTCCTTTGCCTGCTACTGAAATGCCGACAGAAGAAGCGGAATTCAAGAATGAGGTTGAAGTTGACTATGCGGCACAAGACGCCTTTGCTGGTGCATTTGGGTCACAACTCGTTCCAGAAACACTACCCGAGCCTGCACCTGAACCTACTCCCGAACCAATACAAGAGGTTGTTGAAGCAACTCCTGAACCCGTCGAAGAAGTGAGCGAGCCAACGATCACACCAGAACCTGTTGCAGAGCAACCTGCTGAAGAAGAGTGGGTCAGTGATGCTGAACGATTCATTGCTGCTGATGTTGATGATTCGGGTAGCCTTTCTGTCGAAGAGTTAGCGGTTGCTGCCAATGTTTCAATGGAAGAAGCAGAAGCGTTGCACAGTGCTGCAGATACGGATGGTGACGGTGAAGTCTCGCTGTCCGAATTTGTATCATCTGATGCAGCACAAAAGATGTCATCGCTTCCGCGTCCAGTCGCTCCAGTGCGTAAACCGATCCAGCAACAAAAACCTCGCCAACCTGTACAACAGCAACAACCACAATCACCTGGCATTGCAGCACCTCAAATGGGTTGGCAGCAACCTCAGCCACAACAGCAACAAATGCCTCAACAACCCATGCCTCCTCAGCAACCTTCAATGAACATTCAACCGACCATACGCTCAGGAATCCATTGTCGAGGCTGTGGTATTGGATTGGATCCTCACTGGCGCTACTGTCCCGTTTGTGGAAACATGAACATGAGTGCACATCGCTAACCATCGTTTGGCATGAAATCGCCAGATTCGGTGAGACATGTATCATCAAGCCAGACCGATGGTTCGGCTAAAACACCAGAAACGTGAATCCCTGCATTGGAACTTCCTCCTAATCCCGAATTATCACCGATTGAGAAATAGCAACTCCCCATCCGTTTTTCATCTTCGAGAACGTTTCCAACAAGGCGAGCATTTGGATTCATTCCAAATCCAAACTCTGCCACCGTCCAAACGCTTTCACGGTCCTTGGTTTTCAGTTTCTTTGCCACTTCGCCGTACGATTGACGAATTGTTGCAGCCAGACTTCCACCTTTCACATCAATTACAGTTCCGTCTTCAACGATAAATTCGACAGGCTCATCGATCAATGTTGAATCCCATGAACCATCGATGACAATTGTACCATTCATGGTTCCTTCTTTTGGAAGAATGAACACCTTCCCAGCAGGAAGGTTCGTCAACATTCGCGGTCGATTGCAAATTCCATTATCATCCAGTTTCCAATCACGCCAATTGACTTCAAACGTCACATCGGTTCCCGATTCCGACTTGACGTTAATGATTCGTCGTCGTCGGAGGAAATTTGCAATGTTGGAGATTCTTCGTTTCACCTCTTGGAAGTCGGAGGTCATACCTCCTTCCGTATACAATTCAAAGGTCATGCCTGGCATTGTTGCAACACGAGCACCATCTTTCAGAGCTTGCCGGACAGCCCTCGTATGTGTGAGTGAATACTTTGTTGCAGCGATGACAACTTGTTGCTGGCGCATCAATGCAGCAACTGGAGAAGGAGGTTCTTCTCCATGATGACGTGATTTTGGCATGACGATGAGCAATACGCGCTCTGAACGCTTCTGCGTAGCGATATGAAGTGACTGGCCAATTTCAGCGGTTGTAGGGTCGCAAACGATGAGAACATTCTCGCCACGACGAATGTCCATACAGGTTTGAACAACCATATCAGAAATAGCGTGAAGCCGTTCTTCATCGGTGGTTGGTTCAGGAAGGACCTCGGTCGACCTTGGATTCTCTTGCGATTCAGAATCGAGAAGCGCATTGATGTCCTCGTCTTCACCGCTTACTGTTTGCCCTTTATCCTTGTCTTTTCGACGGAAGGGAAGGACCATGCACATCCATATACTCATCCATATTGAATGTGTGGTTCAATTACAGCATATTGGTCGATACGAGTCTTGATGAAGAAGCGATGCTGACGAGTGAACATGAGCGACAAAGCAACGTTTCTCAACCGCGTTCAAGACATCCACCGAATCGGTAGCATTCAAGGTCATCTTGGATGGGACCAAGAAACACTGATGCCTGAAAAAGGAGCTCAATCACGTGGAGAAATCATGGCTTGGCTCGCAGCATTGGCACATGAAAAGGTCATTGATTCAGAGATGGGGAGTCTGCTTGAGCGCCTTGAGTCTCGTGATGATCTTGATGAGAGTGAACAAGCCAATGTACGTGAGTTTCGAAAGCGATACGATAAGGCTACAAAACTCTCCGCAGATTTTGTCTCAACCTTTGCTCAAGCAAGAAGTGAAGCCTTGGTCGCATGGCAGAAGGCGAGAAAAGATTCAGATTTTTCTGCATTTTTACCACATCTTCGACAACTTGTGGATTTAACTCGCCAGAAAATTGACGCCTATGGTTACGAGAAGACGCCTTATGATGCCCTTCTCGACGAATACGAATCGGGAATGACCGTTGAGGATTACGATCCATTGTTTGAAGGTCTGCGCGAACGTCTTGTTCCATTGCTCAAGCGAATTCTCGAGGCCAAGAAAACCAATCCTGACCCAACATTGCCTGAGGGATTGAAGTTCCCAGTCGATAAGCAAGAAGAATTCTGTACAAAGGTCAGCCAACGTATGGGCTTTGATTTTGCAGCTGGACGAATGGATGCTTCAACACACCCATTCTCAGCAGGCATTTGGCCAGGTGATACTCGATTTACGACACGTTATGATGAATTCGATCCATTCTCATGTCTCTATGCAGTCATGCACGAAACAGGACATGCCTTGTACGAACAAGGTCTTGATGAAGACCATCGATACACACCGCGAGGTGATGCAGTATCACTTGGTGTCCATGAGTCACAATCACGATTGTGGGAGAATCAGATTGGACGAACACCTGAATTTTGGGATGTTGTCATGGACGAATTCAAGACATCATTTCCCGATGCTCCATCTTGGGATTCTCCGACATTGAACCGAATTGCAAATTCGGTCGAACCTGGATTTATTCGCGTTGAAGCTGATGAAGTCACCTACAATCTTCACGTAATGCTCAGGTACGAGATTGAAAAGAAGATTTTCAATGAAGACTACCCATTGGAAAAACTACCTGAATTGTGGAATTCAATGATTTCTGATTGGTTTGGATTAACGGTTCCATCCGATGATCTCGGTTGTTTGCAAGACATCCATTGGTCGATGGCAGCATTCGGTTATTTCCCCACGTATACGCTCGGAAACTTGTATGCTGCACAACTTCTTGAAGCCATGGGCGAAGACCTTGGACCTGTTCAAGACGCTATTTCATCTGGAGACTGGTCATCGATGTTGGAATGGCTAAGAGTGCGTGTCCACAAGCGGGGCAGTGCACTTTTGCCTGCTGATCTTATCGAGGAAGCCACAGGCTCTCCTCCTTCGAGCGAACCTTTCCTTCGCTATGTTGAAGAAAAGTATGGAGCGATTTATTCACTCTGATTCATCGTTCGTATCGGATGATCCGACAAGGCGGTTGATACGTTCGGTCAATTCCAAAATCGCATCGCTTAGATCGTTGCTTCGATCGTCCTCATGGTCTGTTCCAAAGGTCGTTCCGAGCAACGTAATCATTGCACCAGAAAGCATCATCACTGCTGGCCAATAGATGTCTTCAGCGACCATTCCATCGGTTGCAACCATTCCGCCCCATATTGCACCAGCAATGAAAATAATCAAACCGATCATCATTTGTTGGTATCCTTTTCCTAATTGTTCTTCCATGCTACTCATGTTTCCCAGTGGGAAATTCGTCATCGACTACATAAGGATGACCGCTCTTGAATGAACGAATCGATTAATTCCATGGGGTCATGACCAAAGGCGAGCCGGTTTCACCTTCTTCGACCAAAATCGAACCTTTTGGTCCTGTTGCTTCATTTCGTTCAAAGACAGGAACGCCACCAACAACGGTGAGCGTTGGCCATCCAACGAGTTTCTTTCCATGGAATGGACTCCAGCGAACAGTCGTCCACGTGTTGGCATCATCGACCATTCGTTCCGTGGTCATATCGACGAGTGTAATATCCCCATCGTAGCCTTCTTCAAGCCGTCCCTTTCCAATCATTCCGTAAATTTCGGCAACATTCGAAGCCATCCATTTGACAACTTGTTCGATTGTACACGCGCCTTTTGCTGCATGGGTCAACATCACCGGAAGTGACGTTTCAACACCTGGCATTCCACTCGGAGCTGAAGGGAATCCCTTGGCTTTTGATTCGAGTGTATGAGGGGCATGATCGGTAGCAATACACGCAATGGTCCCATCATGGAGGCGCTTCCACAATGTTTCCTTATCCTTCTTGTATCGAATCGGTGGATTCATCTTGAGTCGAGTTCCTAGAACTTCGACATCAGACTCATCCAAGGTCAAGTGCTGTGGTAACACTTCGGTCGTGATATGCGCCTCTCCTTCCGTCCCATGAAGCGACGTAAGGTCACTCAGATAATCGGCTTCAATTCCAGATGTGAGGTGGAGGACATGCAATCGATGGCCAGTAGCCTGAGCATACCCAACAGCACGTTTTGTTGCAATGAGTGCTGTGATGTCGTCTCTCCATTCTGCATGAGCTGCCATGTCTGTACGACCCTCAATCAACTTCTTTCGCTCATCCATTCGAGTTTCATCTTCAGCGTGAACTGCGATCAATCCTGCAGTATTGGTGAAGATTTCTTCGAGCGCATCAGAATCATTGACGAGAAGATCACCCGTTGATGAGCCCATGAAAATCTTGATTCCACAAATACCGGGTATTGCAATTGGCGCATTTGGGGTTCCAACAGCTTTCTGCAGTTCCTCAACATTGGATTCCGTCGCTCCGATAAAGAACCCAAAATTGGTTACACATCGTCGATTTCCCGTTTCTATTTTCTCATACATCGATTGCAATGTTGTTTGGCTCGGAACGTTGTTCGGCATGTCGAGGAATGAGGTCACACCTCCACTTGCTGCTGCACATGAACCTGTGTACAAGTCCTCTTTTTCTGGTTGTCCAGGGTCTCGGAAGTGGACTTGGGGATCGATGATTCCTGGAAGAAGATGAAGTCCAGTCGCATCGATGGTACGTGTATTCTCGTTTGCTACAAGGCCTCCACCTGGTTGAATCTGAGAGATGATTCCATCAGCAATGAGCAAATCGCCGATAACTGTCGTCTCTGGCAAAACCATCGTAGCATTCTGAATCAGTAAGTCCCTCATCTTCAATCAAATCAACCGTAGAGCATCAAGTCAATGAATGCTCTTATCGACGCCTTGCGTTTTTTGGACGAAATGCATTGCAAATATCATCGTTGGTATCGATGTATGGCCCGCCAATCAAATCAACGCAATAAGGAACAGCTTTCCAGATTTCATCAATGGTTTCACGAATCGATTTCGGTCTTCCTGGTAAATTGAAAATTAGACAAGAACCTCGAATGCCAGCTGTTTGACGAGAAAGAATCGCTGTAGGCGTGTATTGCAATGAAATCGCACGCATTTGTTCACCAAATCCGGGCATAAGACGCTCAACAACCCGTTCAGTCGCTTCAGGAGTAACATCTCGTTGTGCAGGACCTGTACCTCCTGTTGTGACGATGACATGGCAACCGGCTTCATCAGCGAGTTCGATCAAGGTCGCTTCAATTTCATCCATTGAATCGGGAATGCATCGATAGTGAACGTTCAATGGGGATTTCGTCGCTTCCTTGAGGAATTGAAGAATTGCTGGACCACCTTCATCCTGGTATTCATTCGATGATGCCCGATCCGATGCGACCACAATCCCGATTCGTGCTTCCTCTCCAACGGAGTCAGCATGACCTTCAATACGTGTAAGAGCGTCCATAAACGAGCCTCAGGAGCCGTATTTCTCTTTGATATCGTTGTGGAAATTGTCCAACAGTGTATCTTCGAACAATTCGGTTTGTCGACGGATTTTTGTTGAACGAATATGGAGAATTGCAGCGAGAATGAACACGATAATCATGATTGGAATCACGGCTTCAAGTTTGTATTGGTGCATGATTTTGACGATACCTTCCGCAGTGTATGCCCACGTAATTGAGGCAATGAATCCACCGATCATGGTCGCTAGAAGCACACGCATGAACTTCATGCGAGAAAGCAAACCGAGCATGGCTCCAACCAGAACACCAGATGCCATGAATGGAATCCATACGAAGACGATTAGGCCCCAAAAGCCCCATTTGTTGATCATTTCGCGCTTCTCGTTGGCAGTATATTCAACCGTGGAAAGGATGTCTCCAAGGAACTTCGTTTGCAACATCCGTCCGCCAAAACCATCCTGTCGAGCTACAGCAGCAATGCGCTCATCCTTGTCGCCCTTTCGCTCGACTCGTCCTGCACCAGAACGATCTGCAAGGGTTGAGACTTGGTTTCGAGCTTTAACGATCAATTCTTGTGAAGTAAGGATGTCTTGATTTCGCTCTGAAATATATCGTTGCAATTCATCTTCAACTTCACTTGCCTGCCGCTTAAATCGGAAGAAAGCAAGACGAGTGGTTGGCTTGAAAATGATGGAGACGAACACAATTCGGTCATCGCTCGTAATCACTGCATTTTGCAATTCAAGGGTTTTATCTCGAACGAAATAGAGGTCCAATGAATCTCGAACTTCATCTTCAATTCGAGAGAGTGAGTGAAGTTCTTCAAAGAATGAAGTATAATTCTCTGGCGGCGCTTCGTCATCACGGTCACCGACACCAACACCAACGCCGGAGTCAAAGTCGATGGCTTGACCTGAACCGATGGCTCGTACCGTAAGTTGAACGGGCTTGAAGACACGGAACAGAGCGAACTCATCGAGAACTTCCCTCAGGATTTCATCGCGAATGGTCTTACTGTCGCTTAAGGTGTTCTCAGTGTTCTTGTATGGGACCATGATATCGATCGATAGATCCCTCGGCTCGATCTTTGCAAGGTCATGATCAACATCGATTCCAAGACGACGTTCACATCGTGAAATGATGTCGTCAACGAGGCGAATGATATGGTTGCGTGAGAGGATGTCATCCGCCTCTTGGTGGTAGACTTTGTACATAATTGGATAGATAATCAATAAGGAAAAGACTGAGAGTGAGAGTGAATTGAATGCCATCCACCATGCTGGAATACCCGCTGCACCACCTGCAAGCATGGCCGTTTCTCTTCCACCGCCAAGTTCTGCGACGAGAAGGATGTAGCCCCAATTTCCAAGTTCTTGAACAGACCAACATGAGCGTGGACCTGCATCTGTAATTCGAACCTCACGATGGGTTTCGCCTCCAATAAACGGAATGAATCCTGCTCCCTTTGTACCGATTTCGAGTTCGAATTCGAGTGTCTTTGACAAGTCCTCTGTGATGTTTTTATCGTTGGTAGCATCATCCGAATTGTTGTACAATTTCACAGAGAATGTCACGTCATATGTTCCTTCATCGAGGGTGCTGTAATCGGCTTTGTCATGAACTCGATTGTTCTCATCTTCGAGAAGACGTTCAGATTGTGTTGCTGGCGTGCTATCCGTAGCATCAGCATCAACGATGTTGTATTCCAAGATCGCTACACCCGCTGGAAGGTTGTATGCATTGAGTGAGAACACTTCAGCATCCTCGTTTGGGAAGATGTGAATCCATGGTTCATCATCGATTTCAACACATTCATCGCCAATATCGAGGAAGGTTGTCGATGCAGAATGATCCAATGTTGTGGACTGGCCAAAAAGGCCCGAGGACATGGATAAAATCAGTGCGCCGTAGACGATTCCGTAGGCAATACCCATCAACAAGACAGGGTTTTCTTTCTTCGTAAAGACACTGCGTTTGTCACCATCGGTTCGCCGACGTCGTATCTCGTTCAATTCCTTGAGCAGTGGGTCACTCTTTGTATCAGTATCGTGCTGTTCCTTGGGCATCTCCTCCCCAATAACAGCCTCGCCCATGGACGTCTACATGCACGGTAGCAAATGAACCCATTGATTCATGCGAGGTGGGTTAGGCCGGACTTGAACCGGCGACCTCGGCATCTTCAGTGCCGCGCTCTCCCAACTAAGCTACCAACCCTTGCGTCCCTGCGACGACACGGAAGATTTCAAGGCTTCGTTGATTATTCCTGACCAGCAAGAATTGATTTTTGCATCTCAAAGAGAGATGAGAAGCCAATATCGGCCATGTCGAGAAGCGCATCAAGTTCGTCTCGTTGATAGGTTGATTCTTCTCCAGTTCCTTGAACTTCAACAAATGCCCCGCTGCTTACCTTGACGACGTTCATGTCAACATCGGCATTGGAATCGAGATTGTAATCGAGATCGAGATAGGCTTGACCATCGATTAGGCCGACAGAAATTGCTGCCACATCATTTGGCATGACGCGCATTTCATGCGCCATTTGATCCTCTTTGGACAACACTGGCGCACTCCATCCTGATCGTCGCAGCTCCTCGGTTGGTCGCATATTTTGCGGTAAACAAACACCAGAGGCAATCAATCGACGAACGCCCAGTCGAAGTGCAAGGTTCGCTGCTGTAATCGAAGCACAACGAGTGCCTCCATCAGCGTTGAGGATGTCGCAATCAACGTTCAATGCGATTGGTCCAAGTTCTTCGAGGTCGACTGCAGCACGGAGCGATCGAGCGACCAATCGCTCGATCTCTTGTGTCCGTCCCTTTGCTCCACGACGCTCACGTCGAAATCGTGAATCGGTCGAGCCGGGCAGCAATGAGTATTCTGCATGGACCCAACCCTTGTTTGAATCACGTGGGAACCAGCCAGGAAGACGAGCCTCTTTCGTGCAACAAGCAAGAACAACGGTTTCACCTTGACGATAAAGAATTGAAGCGAGTGCATTGCTGGTAAAGTCGATTTCAACCTCAACGTTTCGCATTTCATCGACATTTCGGGTCGTGTTTAATCCAGTCTTGAATTTGGCCATGTTCTCCCCAAGACTTCGAGTTCATCAACTCTTTTGTTTGCTTCAAAGGAGGCCATGCGTATGTTCAATAGGTCGCTTGAAATCGCATTAGCATGGCAAATCATACAGCCGTCATCTGCGGTGTTGCCCGAACACCAATTGGTCGATTCATGGGCTCACTCGCATCGATGAGTTCCGTCGATTTGGGCGTCGCTACCGTCAAGGAGTTGTGTCAACGTGTTGGATTCGACCCATCTTCGGGTATTGTGGATGAAGTCCTCATGGGTCAAGTGCTTCAGGCAGGGGTTGGTCAAGCTCCAGCACGTCAGGTCGCACTTGGTGCAGGTTTGCCCGTCACGACATCTTGTGTCACCATCAACATGGTCTGTGGCTCTTCGCTACGTGCGGTTATGCAAGCGGCAACAAGTGTCCGCATGGGTGAACATCAAGTCGTCATCGCTGGAGGTATGGAGAGTATGTCCAACGCACCTCAACTCCTAATGGGTCAACGAAACGGCAAAAAGATGGGAGATTCGAAGTTGATTGATTCCATGATTCATGACGGATTATGGGACGTGTACAACAACATGCACATGGGCAATACGGGGGAAGTCGTTGCCAAAGAATGCTCCATCGACCGTCAGCAAGCCGATGAATTCGCTGCACAAAGTCACATCAAGGCTGCAAAAGCATGGGATGAGGGATGGTTTGATTGGGAAACCTTCCCGATTTCAATTCCACAACGTCGAGGCGATCCAATCGTTCTAAGTCGTGATGAAGGTGTTCGCTCGGATTCAAGTGCAGAAGGACTCAGTAAATTGAGAACAGTCTTTGACAAAGAAGGTATCGTAACCGCAGGTAATGCGAGTACGCTCAACGATGGTGCAAGTGCTGTTCTTATCACAAGTGAAGCATTTGCTATGGAACAGGGTTGGGAGATCATCGCCACAATCGAGGATTATTGTACTGCTGGCGTCGAGCCAGAGCGAGTCATGAGTGCTCCAATTCCAGCGGTGAAGGATTTGCTTGCGCGAAACAATCTCGATGTCCTTGATGTGGATGTCTATGAGCACAATG
>CEUV01062901.1_pt1 | contig 30715 bp, 25 predicted proteins | sample 356401 | NCBI WGS metagenome assembly CEUV01 (sample SAMEA2622710, study PRJEB7988) | marine metagenome | isolation source: saline water (ENVO:00002010), including
GGCAAAGATCGAGAGTTCGATTCTCTCCGAGCCCACCAATGAATTCTAATTATCCACTTTTGAATTCACATTGATTTTATTCTTTATTTGAATAATCAATCCTCATGTATCAATTCTACATCGGTTTCGTGGTTTGAAGGTAATTTTCTAGGTGGTTCATCTTGTCCAAGATCCGAAAAGTCGGTATTTCCACCGGTCCAAGTTTGAATCTCATTCGTTTCATCAAACGATTCAGAAATGAGTTTCGAATTTGATGACAATGAATACGCAGATGGATCAATCTCTCGATGTTGTACACGTTCCTCTGGGGATGGTGCTTTCCGATCTTCCATTGGTAATGATGAATGAAATAATCCACATTCTGGGCACTTGAACGTGCCTTTCGATTCCAATGTCCCGCATGACGGGCAGCGCACTGCAGATAGAATCCCAAATAACGGGTCAGTGGTCACGTTCAATCCTCTGGAATAAACATCTCATCTTGATACCCGACAATCTCGTCACCAGTATCATCTTCTTCGATGACGACAGTACCTTCTTCGTCATCGAATTCAATGATTGTGCCGTAGTAATCCTCACCGTCAATTTCCAATCCAACGAACGAGCCTATGTCGAATTCATCATCTTCTTCATCGGAGTCTTCCAGTGATTCTTGCTCATCTTCGTCTTCTTCGATTTCAGCATCATCTTCAGAGTCATCGACTTCAGCATCATCTTCTGGATCATCTTCATTGATTGCTTCCTTGACTTCTGCGCGTTCATCATCCACATCCTTCATGGCCTTGACCCGAGCTCTCCAACCAGGTGCGAGAATCAAGTGTGTGTAAAGGCTCCAAATGAGTCCACATCCAGTAAGAACCAGCGCCACAATCGCATCAGGATACAATCCACCAGGCATAGACGATGCTTTTCCTGCTAACGGTGTTAAGGAGTTCTTACATTCGCCCTCTTGGATTTCCGGGTCACACGGGTAGGCATCGCCTTCACTAACGATCGTACCATCATCCAATTGCCATTCTGTTTGGAAAGAGTCTTCGCGGATCTCAAGTTCAACCATTCCCCCGGTTCCATCAACAATTGGGATGAATGCATTGACAAGTAAACCGACAATGATGATTGCAAACGATGTATGAATCAATGGCCAAAAGACGTCGTGCCACTTTTTCGACATGAATCGTGTTTGCCACTCGCTTGGGAATGTTTTCACCGTCTCAGCTTCCTCGTCTTCTATCGTTACAATTTCATCCTCATGGCGCTCTACAGCGTTTACGAATTCAACCATGTCAACGTTGCCATCACCATCTGTATCCATAGATTCCATGAGATTGTTTGCCTCTTCTTGTAGGAGACCTTCAGGAAGAATTTCGTTCAACTTTGTGACGAGCTCGTCGGCTGAGAGCATACGGTTTCCGTCATCATCGAGGTCACCAAAGGCATTGGCCAAGGATTTATCCTGTTCATCAATGATGTCAAGCAATTGCTCCATGATTTCTGAATTGGTTCGAACGACCAAGGTTTCTGTATGATCTTCTACATCCTCTTCTTCACTTTCTTCGTCGATTTCATCAACTTGAGTTTCTTCGATGAGTTCCTCTTCGATATCTTCAATTTCATCATCAACATTGTCCTCCACATCGGGAACATCTTCATTCTCAGAATGAACTTCTTGATCATCCTCCACTTCGAGGTTTTCTGATTCATCAGTGATTATATCGATTTCTTCATCCTGCTCCGAATCAGTATCATCTTCCATGTCCGCCACATCGACGGCTTGGGAAACTTCATCCATTTCTTCTGACTGTGTGTTCCAACTTTCTGCTGCGGCTTGCAATTCTTCCTTCTTGAGGTATGTGTTGCCGTCTGCATTGAAATCTTGTGCGAATGCGATGAAAGCATCTTTCTCCGAAGCATTAATTTCGTTTGACTCCATAATTTTGGATAGAACGTTTTCGTTGTACTCGAGACGCTCCCCGGCAGATTTTTCCTCATCAGAGACCTTTTCATCTAATTCCTCGCCTCCAATGATAGCTTGTAATTCCTTCAAGTCAATGAGACTATCACCATCCTCATCGATGGCTTCGACCAAGCGATCAACTTGAGATGGCGGCAGATCTGCAAGATTAAGAGAAAGCAAACCGTCACGAAGCTCACCAGAATCAATCATGTTGTCATCATTGGTATCGAAACGACCGAAAAGGGTCTTAACATCCATTTTATTGTTGGCCATCCACGTTCGAAGAATATCTACAACATCATCTGCTACGAAGACAACACCACACTCGGGGCATTTGGTTGAATCCAACGGTACGAGTGCATTACATGCGCCACACTCCCCGAGTGCTTCATCAGAGACGCCGGAGAAAGAAACTCCGCACTCTGGACACTCTTTCGAGTCAACAGGAACAATTGCGCGACAAGAACCACATTCGGCCATTGGAATATCTACATTTTCATCGGACATGCTTTGTCACCGAATCTTACCAGTACATGAGCGAATATAATGATTGATGGTCATTTAGACGATGAAACCTATTTATCTTCACTGATGAGGGTTGACAAGAGGAACCAATATGTCTGGTAGGATTCATTCAATCCCGGCGGAGACTACTGAATCCTTTGTAGAATCTATTGATAGGGTTGAAACATCCAACGTCCGTACAATCGTGTTCATTTCACGATATCCTGCATCAAGATTAATCGATCTTCTTGACATCTCCGAAATTCAATGCTATTGGCTTACAAATATCGAAGGCAAAGGAGTGTTGGAACCGAGCTTGGAGAAACTCAATCATTTCACAGAGTCGTTAATCTCATCTGAACAGGGTCTCCTATTCATCGAGGGGTTTGAGTGGTTGGTTTCGATTCACGGCTTTGAGGCTGTTCATTCTATGCTTCGATCTTTGGCTGAAAAAGTAGCGATGAGCCGCTGGTCGATTTACCTCTCACTGTACGAATCGAGTTACAATCAACAAGAATTATCGAGAATCACAAGAGAAGCACCGATTCTGGAATTCAAATCAAATGAGATGACCATTCAAAATGATGGTCCGGAAACATCTCACTCACATGCGAGCACATTAGAAAAAACCCTCGAGATGGATTTGAATGATGATGGCACACCAAAGCTTGTACTTTTAACAAAACTTCCACGCAGTGGTTTCACCAAACAAATACTTCAGCGTCGCATCCTTCAATGGAGGCGTATGGGACTTGATACTTCAGAAATAGAGGCGAGCCTGTATTCAAATAATCTCGATGCCATTTACGAAGAATACAGCATGGTCGAGGAAAAGGTACGCAGGGCTACTGAGTTGGAACGTTACGTTGTTACAAACATCAGCGATACACAAGAACGCGCAATTGCTCTGTTCCGTTTACGACAACTCACCGGACTTGACGAGCTTGAGAAACAATACTTCTCAGAGTGATTTGCGAAGTGGCGATTCAAGCATTGATTGAATGACACTCAACCAACTCGACGATGTAAACTCAGCGGCTATGGTTTGAATCTCTTCACTCGTGTTTCGATCTGCAAAACCTGGTAGTACAACATTGTTCATGCAACGAATCAAAGATTCAACACAGGTTGATGATGGTTTCTCAATCAATTGGATAGCTCTATGTGCAACAAAAGCCTCACAAGCAACTACTTCTCTACAACGCTGAATGGCCTCCATTAGATTCCAACTTGCGGTTGCACCCATACTCACATGGTCTTCTTGGCCTGCTGATGTTGTCGTTGAAAAAGCGGTACGTGGATTCGCATGACCTCGTAATTCCCCAAGTGACGCTGCTGCAACATATTGTACAATCATTAAACCAGATTCAAGACCAGGATTCTCTGCCAAAAAAGGCCGTAGTGCACGACGATCGGGATCGAGCATCTGATCGATTCGTCGCTCACTTATGGAGGATAATTCAAACAGACCTAGGCTCATTGCATCTGCAACGATTGCGAGAACCTCGGCATGGAAGTTGCCTTGGGATACTACCTCGTGGGACCCGGGATTTTGTGGCGTTGGAAAAATTAGAGGATTGTCCGTGGATGAATTCAATTCTATTGAAACGGTATCAATCAATTTCTGAAATGATTCCTGAACTGGACCATGCACTTGAGGTATGCATCTGAATGAGTATGGGTCTTGGACACGATTACAATCGCTATGGTCATGAAGAATTTTTGAATCGGACATAATTTCATTCATTCTAGATGCTACGAAAAGTTGACCCTGATGTGGACGCGTATGATGTATCCTTCGATCAAATGGCGCGAGGGTTGATTCGGTAGCATCAATCGACATACCAGCAACGATATCGGCATATGTCAGCAATTGTCGTAATTGTTCAACCGATATGGCAAGCATGCCTGTGATGAGACTTGTGCCATTGATGAGTGATAAACCATCTTTTGCTCTAAGGGTTAACGGAGCTAGTTCGCATTCTCGAAGTGCGTCCATGGCATTGATCACTTGCTCATTGTATTCGACTGAGCCTTCGCCGATGAGAGCGCAGGCCAGATGCGAGAGTGGTGCTAGGTCACCACTAGCGCCAAGGCTACCAATACGAGGAACGATGGGGTGAATTCGATGGTTAAGGAACGCTTGCAACTGTACGACAACATCAGGATGGCAGCCAGAGTGGCCTTTGATAAGTGAATTGAGGCGAACACACATCATTGCGCGAACAATTTCAGTTGAGAGATGAGGGCCTATACCAGTAGCATGAGAACGAATTAGGTTTACCTGAAGTTGTTCAACTTCATCATGACTCACCTGTGTATGAACAAGCGAACCAAATCCGGTATTGATGCCATAGACCGTTTCATCACCTTCTACGATACGGTCAACGACATTTCGAGCGACTTTCACACGTTGCATGGCATCGTCTGAAATTTCCACGAGTGCTTGGCCGTGTGAAACATCAAAGACATCCAACGTATTCAATGTCGTACCGTCAAGTGTCACAGTTCGGCTACGCATTTAATCGCCTCCGAGTATATCATCCAATAAATCATCATCGACAACTTCTGGAACAGTTACACGCAAGTGTGGATTGATGTCCATTGCGCGTTCAATTGATTTTATGGCTCCAGAATTGCGAGCCCAAGCACGGCGAGCAACACCATTTGTAACGTCCCAATGCAGCATCGATTGTATGCGTCGTTCTGAATCTGCTGAACCATCGATGACCATTCCAAAACCTCCATTTGAAACTTCTCCCCAGCCAACGCCTCCTCCGTTGTGCAAACTCACCCAGGTTGCACCACGCATAGCATCGCCGACGAAGTTGTGGACCGACATGTCCGCTGTCCATTTTGATCCGTCACGAATGTTTGCGGTTTCACGGTACGGCGAGTCAGTACCGCTGACGTCATGATGATCACGCCCAAGAATAACCGGTGCTGTGATACGTCCATCTGCAATTGCTCTGTTCATGGCACTTGCGATACGCGTACGCCCTTGTTCATCAGCATACAAAATACGGGCTTTGGAACCGACGACCAGTTTATGGCCATCTGCTTCACGGATCCAGCGGAGGTTATCTTGAATTTGCTGTTTGACATCTGCATCCGTTTCTTCTGCATGCATTTGTGAAAGAACATCCTCAGCGATTCGATCCGTTTCTCTGAGATCCTCGTCTAAGCCTGATGAACAAACCCAACGGAAGGGCCCGAATCCTCGATCAAAACAGAGCGGACCCATGATGTCTTCCACGTAAGATGGATACCGATAGACGCCATCGCGAAGAAAAACATCAGCACCTGCACGACCTGATTCGAGGAGGAATGCGTTACCGTAATCCCAAAAGAACATGCCTTTGTCAACGCGGTTGTTGACTGCAGCGACATGTCTACGCAATGATGCTTGGACGCGTGATTTAAATTCCTCAGGCATTTCATGCATCAATTCTTGTGATTCTTCAAATGACAAACCAGCAGGAAAGTATCCACCCTGGTACGGGTTGTGAAGAGATGTTTGATCACTTCCTAAATGAATGAAGACATCTCGTTCAACGATTCGCTCCCACAAGTCAACGATATTTCCGACATAACCGATGGATGTTCCAATCTTCTGTTTCGATGCTGCTAGCATTTTGTCAATCGCTTCATCAACATCGTACGCCAAGTGCTCCACCCAACCTTGCTGGTGTCTTTTTTCGGCAGCAATGGGGTTCGATTCAGCTACAATGCAGGCTGCACCAGCAATGACAGCAGCTTTCGCTTGGGCACCTGACATACCTCCTAGGCCAGATGTAACAAAACATAGACCCCCCAAATCACTGTCTGATGATACTCCAAATTTCATGCGAGCAGCGTTCATGAGAGTAATTGTTGTACCGTGTACGATACCTTGCGGCCCGATGTACATGTACGAGCCTGCAGTCATTTGGCCGTATTGAGTTACACCCATTGCGTTGAGTCTTTCGTAATCAGTTGTAGTGGAATAATTTGGAATCATCATACCATTGGTTACTACAACCCGTGGTGCATCCTTGTTCGATGGAAACAAGCCTAGAGGGTGCCCAGAATACATAACAAGTGTTTGTTCATCCGACATTTCTGAAAGATAATTCATCACCAACAGATATTGAGCCCAATTCTGGAAGACTGCCCCATTGCCACCGTACGTAATCAATTCATTCGGAAATTGAGCAACACGAGGATCAAGATTGTTGTCGATCATGAGCATGATACCTGCTGCTTGAATCGACTTTGCCGGATAATCGTTAATTGAACGTGCATGAATATCGGAATTTGGTCGAAACCTATGCATGTAGATTCGGCCGTATGTTCGTAATTCTTCCAAAAATTCCTTTGAAAGTGCGCTGTGATGTTCTGCATCAAAGTATCGAAGCGCATTCTGTAGTGCCAGCCGCTCCTCAGAAGGTTTCAGGATCTGCTTACGAATAGGGGCATGGTCAACATTCGGGTCAAGACCAGGATGTGGCGGCAAGTTTTTCGGCAAGCCACGATACAGTTCGTCCGACATTATTGACGCTCCCTACGACTCACCCAATCAATCGAAGGACTTGAGGATTATTCATTGAGCAGCAATCCGACGGATTGAAGAACAGGCGATGCGTGAACCAGTCATGACGAACGACATCGAGGCAGATGCCATCTTGCTTGATGTCGAAAAGGATATTTCAAAATCATTCAATGCGGTGCTTGGCGCAACAATCGCAGTGTGCATTGTTTTTTTGTTCCTGTCAGCCAATTTTGGTAACGCAGTTACACAAATTACAGGAGAGGGTAATTCCTCAAGTGGCGAATATGTCCCGCTGTGGGAACGTTACTTGCAGGATTACAGTACAGACGGACCACATGGATACGTACTCGAGACTGGGACGTATCAGATGTTAGAAACGGCCAATGAATGGAATTCAACCCACCATTTTGTTGAATACGAACTACCGCTTGAAGAAGGTGGCGCAGCACCAAATGGACTCATCAGCCTAGCCGTATGGAGGCCCGATGTCGAAGATGGAGTGAAGGTACCCGTCATCGCTGAGATTGGGCCTTACTTCCAAGAACCATCGGTTCAGACACCAACGATTGAAGTTCCCGGAAGTTGGCTTGGTTCGATGATTATTGATCAAATCCTACCTCATGGTTATGCCTTTGCTCAAATTTCCGTATCCGGAACTGGTAGGTCAAACCATTGCATGGACTTGATGGGCAACGCAGAGCAACTAGGAAACGATGCTGCAGTACGCTGGTTGGCTGAACAAAATTGGAGCAATGGAAACGTTGGATTGATTGGAAAATCCTATGACGGATCGACGCCTTGGCAGGCAGCTATGTTCGGAAACGAACATGATTACCTCAAGACAATCGTACCAATCTCTGGACTCATAGGCGTCAAAGAGTTGATGTGGAGAAACGGAAGCGCGGAGGCTCGTGCACCAATCATGCACAACGGTGTTTATGGCTCATATGGAATCGATGGTGATGAAGAAGATTACCAAAACATATGTCCAGACTATTTGATTGGACCAGGGACAGGCACATCTGCGTATCTCCTCGGTTCTGAGGTCTTTGGAGACTACTGGGCTGAGCGGTACTTTCTCGACCGGGTCCTCGAAAATTATCAAGGATCCGTCTACCTCATCCAAGGAATGCATGATTGGAACGTCGATCCACACATGGCTGTTCCCACGATGAATGCGCTCATTGATGCCGGTATTGAAGCAAAAGGATTGTTTGGACAATGGGACCACGATTATCCTGACCGCCCAGAGCAATTGTTTGAACGCAGTGATTTGGGTGGCAGAGGTGGTGAAGCATTCCCACAGATGATTCGATACGATTGGATGCAAGATCTGCTGGAATGGTTCGAGTATTATCTCCAAGAACGTGGCCCACAACCTGGACAGTGGATTGAGGTGCAAGACAACTACGGTGAGTGGAGAATCGAATCACGCTACCCTCCTGCTGACGCCACAGAATGGGTTGCTTCACTCGGCGGAGAGTTGTCCAACGTTGGTGGTTCACTGACCATCCTCCCAGATGCTTCCTCAGGACCTGTATGGGAGACAGAACCACTCACTGAAACACTGCGTGTTGTCGGTACACCTAGACTTCACGTCGATGTTACAACAGCAACTGTCGGTGGTCAAATTTACGCACTTCTCGAAGATTGTTTTGAAGGTTCATGCATTCACGTTGGTCATGCTATTATGGATCTGCGATACCATGCAGGCGGTGATGACATTCAAACATGGCTCCCAGTTCTTGAGACCATCAATGCAAAAATGGAATTCATGCCACTTGATGCTATGATCGAAGAAGGCCATACCATTCGTGTCTCCCTTGCTTCAACTGGTGAGGATTATTTGCCTGCAAGCACATCCTCCATCGTTACCATCCAAGAAGGTGAAAGCTCAACATTGCAGTTGGACATTATCGACAAAGAATCGGATGAACGATTGTACTTCATTCCACCAATTTGTGAGCACGAGTTGTGCTCTTAGGATTCCAAAGTGTGAAGATGCATCCGGAGAGAATCATTAAGCACGCATAGGACAAGATTCCTTGTTGCAAATTCACGTAATCATGTTCGACGAGATAACCTGCAGATATTGTCGATATAACCTGTCCAAGAGATAACAGCAGCATATCTGTTGAAAACACACGTCCACGCATTTCATCTTCAACCCATTGCTGGGTGAGTACTGTTGACAACACCCAGTTCCCACCACTCGCTGTATGGGCAAGTGTTACCAAGGCCAGCGTAAGAAGAAGCGGTCCATTCAAGCTGAAACCGACCAAGAGGTAAAACAAGCCACTCACTACAATGAGCAATCCAATGAGTCGAGGCCATTTTTCCGAATTTTTGAACAATCTACGTGCAAGTATTGGGCCAATACCCGTTCCGACACCACGTGCAAAGAAAAAGATTCCAAAACCGAGAGCAGCACCTACAAATTCAATATCATTGCCAGCAAGGACGAGGAACACAGTTGCTAAACCACCACCTGCTATGTTCCAAGATGTTTTTGCGAATATGATGCGAAACAAACGCGGGTCTGATTTAATCCTCTTTTGACCGATCCATATATCCTTCAATGCTGATGTGATGATTGACCCGGATGACATTTTATCAAAGGTCTGTGGGACTTTGAGAGGAATCAGTAGGATGGTTCCTATGAGGAACGTGACGGAGTCGATTACAAAGGCTACGTTAACGCCAAATTCGGACACAACCAATCCTCCAGCAAACGCACCCAAACAGAGTGCTGTCGACCATGTAGCACTGTCCAATGCATTGGCCGTTGTCAAATCTTCACTGCGTACAATATTAGGAAGTGCTGCACGCTCGGCAGTAACATACAGACCATGCATAGCCATCATTCCACCTGAGCAGAGGAACATCCACCACATGTCTTCAGGACCGTCAACAGCGATGAAAACAAGTGCCAGAAACATCTGTAAAATGTTGGTAACAATCATCAATTTCTTTCGGTTTACCCGATCAGCGAGTAGCCCAAAAAATGGTTGCATAAGAGCGAAACATCCCATTCGCACGGCCATCAGTATTCCAAGCAAGAGTTCAGAATCAGTGTACTTGAGAATCAAAAGAAACAGTGCGATGGTGTTGAACCATTCACCAAACATTGAGATGAAAGCAGCAATCCAGAATTGACGATACGTTTTGTTCTCGCGAACAAGACGGACGTAAGCGTTGCCCCCCATACCGACTCACTTATTCCTCTTCTGACGAATCGACTGGATTGTGAAGAGTGACTTCAATCCATTTTGATGTAGGGGTGTTTGAAATGTCGGCTGTTGATTCAAGGGGTACGAGTTCGTTCGCTTCTGGAAAATATGCTGCTAAATTTCGACGAGGGATCTCGTATGGAACGACAATCCACTGTTTCGAATGACGTCTTGTTCCTTGGAAATGGCTAGTAATGTCTACAATATCTCTGGTTTTTAGCCCATATTCGGTCATATCAAGAGCGTTCATGAAAAGTACACGACGATTCCCGTGCACTCCTCTATATCTGTCATGCAATCCGTAGATTGTTGTGTTGTATTGATCATGGCTGCGAATTGTCATCAACACAAAATGGTCTTCAGGCAATGTTACATTGGGTAAGGAATGCACCGTGAACGAAGCCTTGCTCGTTGGTGTCGAGAACTCACAAGAATCTCTGGGTGGATTCGGTAGAAGGAACCCTGATGGCTCGCGTACTCGTTCGTTGTAATTTTCAAACCCATTCAAAGCCTTTGACATAATATCTCGAATTGAATCGTAATTACCAGTGCATGATGTCCAATCCAGTGCATCTGGACAAAGTAATTGCCCAAGTTGTGCGACAAGAGCAGGTTCACTCATCAATCTGGCTGAGACTGGTTTGAGTTTGCCCTTCGAGCGATGAACAACACCCATCGAGTTCTCTACGGTGACAAATTGCTCTCCAGATGATTGAACATCCAATTCGGTGCGACCTAAAACAGGCAAAATCAACGCTGTTTCTCCTGTTACCAGATGGCTACGATTCAATTTTGTTGATATCTGGACGGTCAAACCTACGGTTTGAATGGCCTTTGCAGTCCTTGGTGTATCAGGTGTTGCAGATAAGAAATTACCACCCAAACAGATGAGAACGTCAACGTCACCTTCTTCCATTGCGTGAATTGAATGTACAACATCGTAACCATGTTTCCGTGGCAACTCAAATTGCAACCCTTGTTCCAATTTGGCAAGGAATGATTCACTGGGTGCCTCCCAAATGCCAACTGTCCGATCGCCTTGAACATTCGAATGACCGCGTACTGGACAAACACCTGCGCCTGGACGACCGATATGCCCGCCCATGAGGAGGAGGTTTACGACCTCTTGAATGACTGCAACTCCATTTTTGTGTTGTGTCAATCCCATCGCCCAACAAGCTATGGTGGCTTTGGAGTCAGCGCACATTTGTGCAATTTCCTGAATCATCTCACGTTCAATTCCAGAATCATTGACTATTTGTTGCCAGTCTTGGGTGGATAAGCTCGATTCAAATTCTTCAAACGCTCTTGTCTTGGAATCTATGAAATCTCGATTGATTGCATCCAAAGCAAGGAGTTGTTTCATGACACCTTTCAGAAGTGCAGCATCGCCACCAATGCGCACAGGAACATGTAAGTCAGCCAGTTGTGTCGATTTGACGTCACCCGTCATGTAATCTTGCGGATGTTTAAATCGCTTCAATCCCGTTTCTGGTAATGGATTAATGCTGATGATTTTTGCACCCCTTTTCTTGGCATCACGTAATGCAGTCAGCATCCGTGGATGATTTGTACCGGGATTTTGACCGATAACGAGAATCAGATCTGAATGATTGAAATCCTCAAGATGGACTGTGCCTTTTCCTATGCCTATGGTTTGTGTCAAAGCCTTCCCACTTGATTCGTGACACATATTCGAGCAATCGGGCAAGTTGTTTGTCCCTAATGCCCGCACCAAGGCTTGGTAAAGAAATGCAGCCTCGTTTGACGTTCTACCAGATGTGTAGTAAACGCCACGTTCTGGAGAATCCATGGACTGGATAGAGGAAGCAATGTGTCGGAAAGCGTCGTCCCATTCGATTGGAGTGTAATGAGAAGCATTTGCCTCCAAAATCATAGGTTGAGCAATTCGTCCTTGACTGTTCAACCAATAATCTGATTTTTTCAGTAGATCGGCAACGGAATGTTTCTGGAAGAAGGAAGCATTGACCTTCGCTTTCATTGCTTCATCCGCAACTGCTTTGGCGCCATTTTCGCAAAACTCGAACGATGTCCGATGGTCAGGGTCTGGCCAAGCACAACCAGGACAATCAAAACCATCTTTTTGATTCACCATGAGAAGTGATTGCACGGTCCTTGTTACACCCATCTTTCGAATACCATGATTCATCGAAGAGATTGCGGCAGGAACACCAGCAGCGGTGGATTTGACTTTTGATAGTCTCAACCGATTGGAATCGAGAGGCGTCCTACCATCCACGCTCTTCTTCATGGTGGGTGGAAATCAATGGGCTTCATCAATGCTTGGAGGTTTACATCATCAATATCCTACTTTCCAAGCACCTCGTTCAGTAACGAAACCGTACAATGTTACGTCATGTTCACGCGCCAAATTCACCGCTGCAGATGAGAATGCGCCAAGAGATGCGATGGCTGGAATTCCAACCCGTACACATTTAGCAACAATGTCCCACCCACATCTTCCTGATAAGAGGAGCATAGAGTTCTCTAAGACTGTTGATTCAGAAAAGATGGCTTTGCCGATGGTCTTATCCACTGCATTGTGGCGCCCGATGTCTTCTGAAACATGACCTATTGAACCATCAATCGTGAAAAGTGCTGTGCCATGACAGCCACCACTTTGACGGAAGAGTGGCATTGAATGTGTCAGTAGTTCCAATGCTTTTGTGAGCAGTGACAAATCAACATCTGAAAATCGTGAATCGTGTTTGATCGGTTCGTTACGATCAACGGCCAAATTAGGATGATTGCATGCTCCACAAGAACTGGTGACAATCTGTTGTCTTGGTTCGATGGTTATACAGCCATTGTAGAGCACTTGAAGGTCCGAGCCTTCTGGAATGTGAATGCTATTAATTGATGGTTTTTGGTTGATGTAACCTTCTGAGTAAAGATGTCCGGCATGGAGTTCAACGAGATCCGTTGGAGTTGCTAGCAATGTGGTATACGCTTCGTAATGACCTAGTTTGTTCATTGCGTGGAATTCAACTGCAACTTCCTTGACAATTGTTTCTTTTTGTATCGAGGCCTTATCTGCAGAAAGACGCACTAGTGGTAGTTCTGTAAATGCATCATTCATCCTGCTCCACCTCTATGTCAAAAAACTCAAACTGCAGTGATACGAGTTCAGCAGAACTTTTCGCTTCAGCATATGCTTCAAGTGGCTCCTTGTTGAGTTCAAGAAAACGCTCACCCCACCTAAATTTACTCAACAATTCCTTGCATTGGTCCACTCGTCCCAACAAATACAGGGACGCTGCAAGGGCTTCTACAGTTGACAGTTTCCCTGGCTTTCCCCAATTCACTGGATTTGCAGCCAAGAGCAGTGGCAACATGCGAGGTTGCAATCGTGTACGTCGCATGACATGTTCAACGGATTCTTCAATGAGTGCCCAAGAACAATCGAGACCGACCAAGGCGCCATGTGCGTCAAAAATTTCACGATCCTCCGGTCCTAGCACTTTGCCACATAGTGGTTCCAAGATAATTCCTTTTTTTGGAAGCCGCCTGAAATCCTTGTGCAATCGTAGCAATTCGTCCTTGGATGCCCGTACGGCTGTGTTCTTTTTTGGGTCGTCTTGTGCAAGCCAAATTGCATGAACAGGAATGTCCATGCACTCACCGTAAGTCTTTGAGATAATCTCCGATGGTCATACCACGACTGTTCGAGGATTGACCAATCATCGATTGGTGATCGCTGCTTGCTTCAACCATCAATTGTATACCAAGAATCATTTCGAACTTTCTGATGACAGAATCTGCAGGAGGTTTGCCCGATTCTGCAGATTTAATCACATTGACAGTTTCCGCCATTCGTTGACCCAACTGGGCCTGTGTCCAGCCTTTCTTTTCACGAGCGGTCAGAATCAATTTAGCAAAGTTGTCTGCTAATTCTTTCTCCTGCTTAGTCATGATGTTGTTCTTATTGAAGCGACGATTGTTCTGTTTTCCAGTGGGTCTACGTCGTGCTTGGGCTAAGCCAGGAGCTTCTTGTTTGGGTTCGAGGTTCATTTGTCCTATGCACCTCTGGCAAATAGCCAACATCGCTTTGTTGACGCGATGCTCGCGAGTTGACACCTTTGTCGCACCACACAATTCGCAATCACCCATCGTATCCCCATGTTTCGCTTACATCGACAATTGATGAACCCTTCGCTGTTGTCTCGAAAAACAAACGATGAGTTGATACACTGCTGGCTCAAGGAAGACTTGATTGCGATGGGCACCGATGTGGACCGAAATTCTGACTCTGTGAACAATCATAGAGACGATGACTTCCAAAAACTCGAGACAGAGTTTCGACGTTTGCAAGAAAAAACCCAAGAGCTGATTAGCGAAAGGACTCACATCGAATCTGAACTTCGCAACGTCAAAAAACAAGCAGGTCGGCTTGAAGAAGAAGTACGCCACCTTCGTGCACCTCCGTTGATTGTCGGAACGTTACAAGATGTTCTGGATCCTGAAAGAGCCATTGTTCGTTCTTCCAATGGCACTGTGTTTCAAGTATCCCTCAACCAACGTATCGAACCTGACCTTCTCAAGCCAGGAACACGAGTCGCACTCAACCAAGATACACTCTCACTAGTGGAGGTTCTTCATGATGCATGGGATCCAATCGTAAGCGGCTCAGAGATGGTTGAAAAACCAGACATAACGTACGACATGGTCGCTGGTTTGGATGATGAAATTCTATCGGTACGAGAGGCAATTGAACTGCCGCTCACCAAACCTCAATTGTTCACAAAAGTAGGAATTCAACCTCCAAAAGGTGTTTTGCTTGTTGGGCCTCCAGGATGTGGAAAGACATTGCTTGCCAAGGCGGTTGCTCATCATACAAATGCGACGTTCATACGAATGGTCGGTTCAGAACTCGCTCAGAAATACATCGGTGAAGGTGGGCGCCTTGTGCGCGAATTGTTTTCATTAGCGAAGGATAAATCACCATCCATCATCTTCCTCGATGAAATTGACGCCATTGGGGCAAAGCGATTGGATGGCTCAACAAGCGGAGACCGAGAAGTTCAACGCACACTCATGCAGCTTCTCGCAGAATTGGATGGTTTTGACGAATTGGAGCATGTGAAGATCATTGCTGCGACCAATCGTCCTGACATTCTTGATGATGCGCTCCTCCGACCAGGTCGATTCGATCGAATCATCGAAATCCCAATTCCAGAAGAGGATTCACGTCATGCAATACTCAGCCTACACCTGTCAAGTATGAACACCAAAGGCGTTCGTTTGAAGGCTGTTGCGCGCGCTACCACAGGATTTAGCGGGGCTGAATTAAAGGCAACCTGTGTCGAAGCCGGAATGATTGCCATTCGGTCAGACCGAGATACCGTACTTCATTCAGATGTTATGAAAGCGATTGAACGATTGAACAAGAAGAAATCACAATCTGGTAGCATGTCCTCGCCAGAAGGATTGTACGGGTGAATGTTCAAAGTCCGACGTGAGAACCACGAAGCATGTCGAAAGCCATTGTTGAGTGTGTTCCGAATATCTCCGAAGGTCGAGATTTAGATAAAGTCAACCGCATCGTTGATGCAGCACGAATTGAAGGAGTCAAGATCCTTGGTGTTGAACCAGATCCTGACTATAATCGAACTGTCATCACATTTGCAGGCACAATCAAGGAAGTTGAGAATGCTGCCACTTTACTGATTGAAAAGGCCATTGAAGAAATCGATATGCGAATGCATTCTGGAGAACATCCTCGCATGGGATGCGTTGATGTGTGTCCATTTATTCCAATTTCAAATGCAACAATGGATGATTGTGTCGAAGTTGCAATACGCGTAGCAAAGCAAATTGCACGATCCAATGTACCTGTTTTTTTGTATGGTTTTGCATCGACTTCGGACGAACGAACCTTGCTGTCTACTCTGCGAAAGGGCGAGTACGAAGGATTGCCTGCTCGTTTTAACAATTCAACAGAAATCCATGGTGATGCGACAAGACTTCCTGATTTTGGTTCAAATCAATGGGATGAAACATCACAAAGGAGTGGAGGAATTACGATAGGTGCTCGCGATATTCTTCTTGCTTACAACGTCAACATTGTCGATTCGGATCCATATGTAGCACAGCAAATTGGTTCCATTGTGCGCAGTTCTGGAAGACTGATTAAATCCGCTGATGGAGAACGAAAGTTTCGGACCAAAGGTCTGCTCCAATATGTACAAGGAATGGGTGTTCCTCTCGAATCACACAAAATGAGTCAAGTTTCAATGAACCTACAAAATTATCGCGTTACGAACCTTCATCAGGCATACGACACGATTGAAAGTTTATGCAAGAACATGGGTAGTTCAACCAAAGGGAGTGAATTAGTAGGATTGGTACCGCTCGAAGCTATGATCGCAGCTGGACAATGGTACGGAGGAAATGATCAGTCCGATGAGGAATGCATTGAAACAGCCATCAAGCATTTAGGATTGGACTCGATTTCTTCATTCAATCCAAATGAACGTATCATCGAATGGGCCATTAAGGAGGGAAGCCAATGACATGGGCAGATGTATCGCTGAGAACATTCCAGGATGCACTAGCGAGCAGCGCGCCTACACCCGGCGGAGGGTCGGCAGCGGGGGTTGCTCTTGGTCAAGCTGCTGCATTGGCGGTGATGGTAAGCGACTTAACACTTGGAAACGAAACGCTTCGTGAAGGTTGGGCCATCTCAGAACAGGTGAAAACTATCGCGATTCCAATGTTGGAGGAAGGTCTGAATCTCGCCACAGAAGACAGCGAGGCCTTCGATAAAGTCGTTGACTCGTTCAAGTTACCCAAGGATACAGATCAACTGAAATCTGAGCGAAGGGATGCAATACGGTCTGCAACACTGGGTGCTGCAGAGGTCCCATATCGAACCGCAGTATCTGCCCTTCATCTTCTCAAGCTGCTTCCAGAACTTGCAAGCAAAGGCAATCCCAATGCAGCATCCGACGTGGGTGTGGCAAGTCTTCTTGCATCAGCTGCCCTCAAAGGAGCAATTTTCAACGTTGAAATCAACCTTCAATCACTTCCAGAAAATTACGGTATAGATATGCGGAAGGGACTACCGCATCTTATCGAAGATGGCCGAATACATTCGAGAAAAGCCATGGATGCTGTTCGAGTTCGATTATCGAACCAGTGAACCGGTTGATATTTCGCCATCAATCGTAACAAGTTTGACAACATCGTTTCCATCATCTGCTGCTAACATCATTCCTTCACTAACAACACCACGAAGCGGCCTAGGTTTGAGGTTTGCAACAAATACGACCGATTTGTTCACCAAGTCTTCTGCAGAATAGTACGCCTTGATTCCAGCGCAGATTGTACGACCACTTTCACTTCCATCGTCCAAGTGAACAACGTACAACCTGTCAGCATTAGGATGGTCTTCAACCGAAAGGATTTTTCCGACTCTTAATTCAGTTTTCATGAAGGTATCAAAATCGAGATATTCAATACCTTCTGGTGTTTCTTTTTCCATATTCTTCTTCTCCTTTTTGCCACCCTTCACCGCATGGGCGATGTTCTGTGAATCTGTATCTTCTTCGATGAGTGATTGTTCTTCGCTGACGATCTCTTCCACATCCAATCGTTTGAAGAGTGGCTCATATTCTTGGGATGGCGTTTGGATGGATACGGACCAATCGATTGCATCATTCCAGTGCATCTCTTCGAGCACATTCTCGATACCCAACATGTCCCATAGTTTACGGGCACTAAACGGTAAAAACGGCTGTGTAACTATGGCGAGATAACGGCATATTCTCCAACCCATGGCCAAGGAGGAAAGTGCTTCTACTCGACCGTGAGCATCTGCATCGGATTTCAGATGTTTCCATGGCATGGATGACTGTAGCATTTGGTTTCCGTGTTGCGCAGCTGTCATCGCGGTACGCAATGCTTCTTTGTACCGGTGACGCTGAAGAGAATCTGTCATTGATTGGTGAAGATCTTCGAGTGTTTCACAGAGCTCTTCGTAATACGTGAGTTCGTTGAAAGATGGGAGACACTCGCCGCCTGGTGTATCAGGCAAACGTGCAGAGAGTGATAGGACACGATTGGCAAAATTGCCATAGGTCGCGATAAGTTCGTTGTTGATTCGATCGACGAATTCATTCCATGTAAAGTCTGTATCATGCGACTCCGGCATATTGATGCTGAGATAGTATCGCAACGTGTCTGGATCAAATCGTTCTAAGAATGAAGGAAGCCAAATGGCGTGTTTTCTAGATTTTGAAAACTGGCCACCAGCCAGCATGAGGTATTCCATTGCAGGAACATTGTCTTCCAAACGTAGGTCACCTGAGTTAGGAAGTTCGACTGGTTCCCCTGCGGTCTTGCCTTTCCGTGCATGGTTAAGGCCCATTAGAATAGCAGGCCAAATTACAGTATGGAATGGAACATTGTCCTTACCAAGGAAGTAATAATGGCGTTGTTCCGATTCCTCATTCTCAAGCCACCATTGTTCCCAATTGGAACCGTCACCGTTCATTTCAGACCAAATCTGCGAACATGTAAGGTACCCTTGTACTGCTTCGAACCAGACATAGATGCATTTACCATCCCAATCCGATCCTTCGAGTGGAACGTTAATTCCCCATTCGAGATCACGAGTAACAGCTCTTGGGCGCAACCCCATGTCGAGCCATTGCTTTGTCATTGCACGTACGTTCGGCTTCCAAACAGCGTGGTTGTTCTCAGCATGTTGTTCAAGGGCTTTTTGGAACAAATCAAGTCGATAGAAAAGGTGGTCAGTATCACGAATTTCGACCTTCAAATCAGGATTCATCTTTGACACAGGATTCTTGAGTTCTGATGATTCATACGTTGCTCCACATGCATCGCACTGGTCTCCACGTGCGCCATCTGCACCACATGACGGACAGGTACCCTCGATGTATCGGTCGGGGAGGAAACGTCCACCGCCATCCGGGTGGACTTCGTAATATTGCTGCATGGTTCTTTTTTCAAAGAATCCAGCATTGTAGAGCAGTCGAAAATTGTCTTGGACTTTTTCTTTATGCCTTGGATCACTGGTTCGATTGAACAAAGAACCACCGTATTCAATGCCACGCATGTCAATGTTTGGCGTCCAGGTACAACCCAAATCAAGGAGCGCTTTTGTGTTAATTGCATGATATTCATCGACCACATTTTGTGGAGAAACACCTTCCTGTTCTGCAGTAACTGTGATGGGCGTACCATGTTCATCGGAACCGGATACCATCAATACTCTGTTTCCACGAGCACGCTCAAATCGAGCATGAATATCAGGAGGGAGGTAGCAACCCGCGACGTGACCCAGATGCAGTGGCCCATTTGCGTACGGCCATGCAACGCACACAAGAACGTGGTCACCATCGGCCATATCCATCGGTAACAGGCATTGATTTTCAAATCAACCCTTTTGTTTATTCAAAAACAACATTTTCAAGAAGCAGAAGTTCTTGGCAAGGTCATCCAACGGACAGGAGTTCACGTTCAACATGAACCTCACATTACTCATTTTTTACACCGTTCTAGCGCTTGGCGTATCGTTTCTCTGCTCAATTCTTGAAGCAGTTGTACTCTCCATTCCCAACACACAGGTCGCTGTGTGGGAAAAGGATGGAAATCGACGCGGACAGTTATGGGCGAAATTGAAGGCCGATGATGCAGTAAAGCCTCTTACCGCTATACTTACGCTCAACACAATCGCACATACTATGGGCGCTGCAGGTGTGGGATCTGAGGTACAAAATCAGTTTGGGAATGAATACCTTACCATTGCATCTGTGATTCTAACACTGGCAGTCCTCTTCCTATCCGAGATCATACCAAAGACACTTGGAACCGCTTATTGGCGGCAACTCTCTTTGTTCACAGGTCTAATTTTGAATTCAATTACGGTTGCATTGTTCTTCATTATTGCACCTATTCAATTGATGAAGAAGATTCTTCCAAGTGCGGATGGACAATTGGTCACGAGAGATGATTTGGCCGCACTTGCTGATCTTGGTGAAGAAGAAGGCGCACTAATGGAAGATGAAGAAACGGTGATACACAACTTGTTGAGACTTCGCGAAATTCCAATCACCGAGGTGATGACACCTCGTGTTGTCGTCACCGCTTTGCAACAAGACATGACGGTCCGCCAAGTATTGGATGAATATCCTGTCCTTCGGTTTTCTCGTATTCCTGTGTTTTCCGAATCGATTGATGATGTCCAAGGAGTCGTCATTCGCTCCGAACTGTTGCTCGCTGCAAGCAGGGACGAATGGGACCGTGGCGTCTTGGAATTCATGAAACCAGTTGAATTCCTCACGACCAACCAAAGCGTCGATGTTGCTTTGGATATGCTGCTTGAACGACGACAACAATTTGCAGTTGTTCAAGATGAATTCGGAGGAACGTCAGGAATTTTAACCATGGAGGATGTTTTGGAAACACTCCTGGGCGAAGAAATCGTTGACGAACTTGATGAAGTCGATGATATGCGAGAACTCGCTCGTGAACAAGCAAGTTCAACGGAAGAAGAGTGAATGTTCCTCAAGCCATGTTCGAATCAATCCATCACGAACGGTGTTTTCTTGTTCATACGAGTGTTTCAGATCTTCGACAATGTGATAGCTGAACCTCGATTGTACCGAATTATGAACGTCGATGAGAAGTTCCGCATGTTTGTTGCCAAGTGTTGCATCATGTTTCGCTTGAATCAGGATTGTGGGGCATTGAGGCAATCCCCATTCAGGAGGCCTCAAGAAATCAATCGATGGAACTTGGTACTGGGATGGATTGAGTCGATTGTAATATCGCAGCAGCCGACGCATCATAGGACGTTGTAATGGCTTCGGAATTTTTAGATAATCACATGTTTGATTGTTGATGTACTCATAGGAACTGACAGGTGACTCAAGAATCACTCCTTGAGCATATTTTGAAGTCTCCAATTCTGAACGCAATGCGCGTTGTGCAACAAATCCTCCTAAGCTATGCCCGTGGATGAGAAACCCGTTCTTGAGCCATTCACGATGCTCGAAGTGAATCAGTACTCTCTCAAGATCATGACATACATGCATTGCTGCCCAGTGGGGGACACGTTTGTTACCTCCGTGAGCCCGCATTTCAAACAACACGCAATTGTATCCTAACTCCTGAAACAACGCACTTCTACCCAACATATTCGATGCGCGAGAATTCCATCCGTGAATAAAAATGGCAAGGGGTTTGTTTGAATCCCAATCCTTCTTCAACCAACGAACCGGATATCCCTGTACGTCAAGTGACTCCCACTCCCAATCATTAGGTGGTTCAATATCTTCTCGAATTGTTGGTAGTCGCAACATGAATCCTAGACACAGGGCAAGCCACATATCGATGATAATGATGGGTGCAAGCAAAATGATGTAGAATGTGTCAGAGGATACGATGAATCCTATTGTGATGAGTGTCCAAGCAAATGCATGAACGAAGAACGCTGAAAAGCGGTTCGAAATCATGGGGATGAAATCCTTCAGTCTTCGGTAGTTTCTTCGGATGATTCTTCAGCATCATTTTTTTCCGATGCTTTTTCTTCACGAACTTTCGCACGCTCTTCAACACGCTTAGCGTACTTTTCTCCGAATTGACTCATGCTCTCAAGTCGTGCACGGAATCCTGACGTGGCCTTCTCTTCGGGCACATATCGTACAAGGTATGCTCCAAACATGAGATCAAAGAGTCCTTGGTCCAGTTCACTGTTACGGGAGAATTGCCAATTCACAATCCAAAGAATCATCAGAACAGAACCGATTGATGTCAGAACAATAGGTGCCGTGCCGCCTCCAGAAATTTGTCCGGCTTGTACAAACACCATGATGAAACCAATCAGGGAGAGAAGACCGATGTTGTTCACGAACAAGCTGTGTAGGAATAGTGGTTTGGAACCATCACCGCGAATGTATCGAGTCGAAGACGTGTATTGACCCAGGTTGCGCCCAGTGTAAATTGGCAAGAATATTGCGTTAAAGAAGAGAACGACAATCGCAACAAGGAACAAAATGGTTGTTTCCAAACCACCGCTTGAACCACCAGTGAGTGCAGACATAACAAGGCCAGCGATCAAAACTGAGAAATTGGCGATGAAATTAACCCACCAACCAATGACTCGACTTAGTTTTGGAGCAATTTCAAACTCCGAAGAGAGACTTGCAGGTCGTGCTTTCTTGACCTTTGGCTTCTTCTCCTTCTTGGGTTTTGCAGGCTTCGCTGCAACAGGGACTGCTTTCGCAGCTTTCGCCGGTGCTTTCTTGGGTGCCTTCGTTTCATTTGATTCAACTTTGTCAAGTAGTCCCATATAATCGCCTCACTTATGTGTACATTTCTGAGATTTGTTTGTAGATTGCAAAATCTCCGGATTCTACGAACGCGGAAATCGAAGAGTCAGGCATGTTTCCAAGTTGCTCGTCGATGATCTTGAAAAATTCTCCTCGACGTTCATCATCAATGGATGTAGGGTCCGCTCCAACTTCTTTGAACAACTCAAACCCATCAGATGCGAGGAAGGTTTCAATCGCTTCTTCTGGCAATTCATCGCCGAGTAAATCGTTCACAATCGTGAAGAACTGTGAGAACAATACGTCTGCATCATCCATTTCTTCCGCTTCAGCAACTTCTTCTGAATCTTCAGAGTGGTCATCATCTGATGATGGTTGGACTGGTTTGGTTTGGCCCTTCAACGAGCGTCGTTCCGCCATCAATTCCTCAAGTTGTGGAACGAGTTCTCTGAGCGCATCTTTGTCACCCAGAGATTTCGCTTCTTTGTAGAGCGGTTTGAGTTCTCGAAGTTTATTCTCGACTACAGTCAGTCGATCTGGCTCCTCTTCATCAAGCAATTCAACAACAGGGGCGCTTCTGGCTAGATTGAGGGCTTCTTCTCGCTCCTTTTTCCGGAGGACAATAATGTCCCTGTCAAGAGAATGGCCGAAGCGGTCGGAATATCGATCGAGAAGAGAACCGGATTCACCAGAGCCCAACCGGTCGATTGCACCATAGATTTGTGGAAGGGGTTTAGCGGAACGCTTGGCCCAGAGGTCACCGTATTCGTTCTTCGCTTCTTCAGGCTGAGGTGGTTCTGGTGTAGGAGGCATCGCATTGGCCTCAGGGAGAGGCGGTAGAGGGCTTGGAGGCAATGCCGCTGCTGGTAATGGTTCAGGTGTTGGCGCAGCAGGGAGTGGAGGGAGGGGTGCGCCAGGAAGTGGCGGCATGTCAGGAAGTGGTGGCAGTGGTGAGGGAACATCTGCTGATTTGTTCTTTTTTCGACGTCGCACGTACTCACCTCTAGTGTAGGTGGGTGGGATACTACCCTTGAACCTTACCACAATTGGACCATGAAAATACCTGTATCGGCTGATATGGAATTAGACCAATTTCGCCCATCCCTTGAGACTCAAAAATGTCGCAGCGGATTCAGATACCTGCAATTGATCGCCCATAGAAACATCGTGCTGATCTTCTCCAAATCTCAACATTGCATCGTCAACAACAATCTCAACATTCAGTGTTTTCTCCTGACCAAAAACAAACGCTTCGCTCAAAGCATCGAATGGCCGGCTTCCATCAGCATCAAGTCTTTCCAGCGGAAATTCCGTAACACGCATGCCAGTCTTTCCGTGCAACGATGTGGGCCATCGTATTTGCCGACGAACATCGATTGTGACCACTTCATCGGTTTCACCTGCTGCCCCCAGCACTATCGAAGCATCGGACTTGACCAGATCAAGGAACAATCCTTGATGCGCACCAAGCCTCGAGATTTGTCCATTAGCCACAGAGGAGCGCCGTTCATCATGAAGGAACATATCTGCAAGTTTCTTGATACTAGCGGGACCTTTGCCCGGTTTGCCCTCTCTCTGGAGATTGGCTTTGAGTCCTAGGTGAAGATCCTTCATCACTGCTGTCGATTCTTCACCTTCTTGAGCGATCATCACGAGTTTATCGATGAGTGTTGGTATTTGTGTGCGAATTCGTTTTGTCCAACCGTTCGCAGTTGCATCATTGAAACGGGTCAATCCACCTTGCACATCAACACCTTCGCCGCGAATGTGGGACACCAGTTCCCGACGAGCCTCTGAATCGAGATGAAACAATGCAGGATCTCTGTAATGGAGGTGAAATCCTCGATGACCAGAAAATGTCACTTGAAGGAATTTTTGATCAAAACCAAATTCAGGTTCAAGAAAGTCGTTCCACAAAGCATGCGCTTGTTCCTGAATCACCTCCAACATGGCAGGGAAATCTCGATCCGTTACCCCTGGAAGGTGATCTCCATCGAGATCAAAAATAAGGTCCGCGCCTTGCCAGTTTTTGTCGTCCATTTTCAATTCGTATGGTCTTTGCCAATATGCTGTCGAGTAAAAGCATGAATGCATTGCACGCTCAGACAGGAACTGACGCAACTCCTGCTCACTGCGAAACGATTTATGCCGAAGTGGAGGAGCTCCTCCAAACGGAATGAACATCCATTCTCGTTTCGGCATTCTCGGTGGACGCCAAAATGTGGATGAGCGGTAATACTGACCAAACCGATGTGCAAAGCGCGCCCAACCGGTTGAAGCCATGCGTATCCCTGTCGTTCACAGTTCTTGAACGAAACCCTACTGGTTCTTCATGTAGAATTTTACTTCCGTCTCGCCAACGACAGTAACGGTATCGGCTCCTGTCTGTTCAACGTAGTGTTCCCAACAGTAGTAGTGTTGGTTGTGGACCATGGCTGACCCAAATGTGAGCCGAATTCCACAAGCATGGCATCTTGGACCAATCTCACCGTTTGGTGCCTGAGCAAGTTGAACATGTTCGTGGGGCATTGTCTCACCTATTTGTTGCTGGAGGTCTCGGTTCTAAAATGTCGTGATGAATTTGGTTCAAGCAATGGTACTGTTGCTCACCCAGTTTAACAAATCGAGAGCGACTTCACACGATTGACTTACTTCGATGTGTTCGTCATTCAGGTACTTCTCCAAAACTGGAACGGCTTCTCGATTCCCAATGGCCCCGAGTGCTTCTGCAGCTTCGTGGCGAACCATGACGTGTTCTTTGTCATCCGAAAGAATCTTGATGAGCGTTGGGAGTGCTTCGTCCATCTGCATTTGCCCGAGGACATACGCTAATTCATGACGCAAGAGTGCGCTTGAGGACGAAAAGCCATCGCAGAGGGTTAGACATGACTCTGGTGTTCGAATGTTTCGTAGTTTGAATACCGAGCGCATACGTTGGAACATCTTCTCATTTTCATCAAGGAGCGTGTTTCGCAGTTGACCGAGTTGTTCAGAATCGGATGCAGGTGCTGGATCGACGGAACCATACTCGCTGACTTCTGGACGGGCATCCATTTTGCTCACTCCACAGCGCCAATGAACGACAAATCGTCGATGTTGAAATCTTTTCGAATCATGCCAAGTTCTTGGCCCTCTTTCAGGAATTGACGGATGGAGGAACGACCTTCAGGCTTGTAGTCAATGGTTCGGTCGTTCACGTACATCGTCACGAATTTTTGATTCGTTTCGTCGTCAATGCCACGACCCCATGCTTTTGCGAATTCAAGAGCTTCTTCTGGATGAGCAATTGAATGTTCAATGCTCATTTTTGTGTACATTGTAATATCTTCCATGATCTTCTGTCCGAGGTCTCTACGAACAACATTGCCACCAAGGGGCATAGGCCATCCTCCCGTTCGTTCGTTCCACCAGACTCCAAGGTCGATTAGCACGTTCAAGTCATGTTCAACGTAAGTCAGTTGACCTTCGTGGATAATGAGCCCACAGGCGAAAGTGTCGTCTAATATGCGCGGTATGATTTCATCAAAGGGAACAACCTCGACGGTTACATCGCCCCAAGCAAGACGTAGTCCGAGATAAGCCGAGGTTTTCAGGCCTGGCACAGCTATGACAGAAGATTTCGCATCTTGAAGAGAGAGACCTTGTTTGGCCACAATCATTGGACCATATCCTTCTCCCATTGAAGCGCCGCAATTCATCAGAGCGTAATCGTCCGCGATATCAGGATAAGCATGAATGGACACAGCGGAGACTTCCAGTTCGCAATTCATGGCACGATGATTGAGGGTTTCAATATCCTGAAGTTCGTGAACGAAATTGTACCCTGGCGTTGGAAAAGCATTCGTTGTCATTGCATGAAACATAAAGGCATCATCGGGATCCGGTGAATGGCCGATGCGTACAATGAGGTTGCCTTGGTCATCTCGTGGAAGATTCGCCATGGTCCTCCCAAGAACGTTTCATTCAAGAACCAACCGCATCGATTAGAAAACAAATCACGCTCACAAGTAACGGATTGTTTATGTAATTGTTGAGCGTGTTAGAGACATGGAAACAAAGGTACGTTTTCGAAAAATCCTCATTCTTGTTGTGACTGCCGGAATGTTGTTTGGATTAAACAACGTATCTGCATCTGATGAATTGTTTTTCAATAGTGCCATTGAAATTTCGGATACGGACAATGGAAAACGGACCATTGAGGCTGATGCCTATGGCAACATTTTTGCATCCTTCGGAACGATGTTGTACAAATTATCGGACTCAGGAACCGTCTTGGAAGAACGAACCTTTTCCAAAGAAATTATTGCAACTTCACTTTCACCTGACTCGACAAGACTCGCACTTACGCTGAAGTCGGGCTCAAGCGAGGAAGATTCAATTTTTGTTCTTTCTACAGGTGATTTGAGCACACTTGTCTCGAGTGATACAACACAAGCAAACGCCTACATTCTTGAGTGGTCTCCAAACGGAGGCGTGTTGTTTTCTAATGCACCAACAAACGGGATTGTTCAACTCGAACGAGACACGCTTGAAGAGGAGGTAAACTATGGAGGAAATCACACTGGTGCCATGACATGTGTAGACGTGTCAAGCAACAGCGGCATGATATTGACGGCAGACGAAAATGGCCTCATGCATTTGTGGAACGATGAAGATGGAAATATTCTACAAGAAATTCAACTTCAATCGGCGATCATCGATTGTGCGTTCGGAAACGACGATACGTACTTTTCGGTTTCAACACCGACGGATGGAATACGCAAGTGGACGCTTTCAGGATTTGAATTAAAGCCGATTGAGATCGACGGAGCAGATAAGTATCAATTTACAGAAAATGCGAACGAAGTTATTGCTCTCAGGCCCTCTCCCAGCCCTCACTTTATCGTCTATGATTATCTCAATGAAATGATTCTCGATAACATAACAATGTTTCATTCATTTGATGATTATGTCCTGTTCTCAAACGAAGATGGAAGAATTACAAACATCATGACCAATTCAAAAATCGATTCCATCGTAATTTATGGTACTTCGATCCAGCGAATTGGAATTGGTGAATCAGGTATCGATACTGATGGGGATGGTATTCCTGATTCCTTGGACGACGATGATGATGGCGATGGAATAGAGGACAACTGGGATTTAAATTGTGAAGATGTTGGAATTTCATGCGAACTCCTACCAGATGAAAATTTCATCCGTTCCATTGATTTGAATCTCAATGAGAGCAGTATTATCGTTCAGCAAACATTCACATTGAACAAAGCAACATCTGCGAGCATTCGTGATTTGTCACGCTTGTCACTTGACACGGATGTTCGATTGTCTTCAGAAGAAGCACAACTCTTTGCTGATGCAGTTTGTTCCAATCTTGATCAAGATACAACAAGTACGACAATAGCAGAACAGGTGAGCATCGAAAATACTTCACTCAACATCGTAAAAATGGAATGTTCTGTGAAGGATGGGATGACACTAGTTCCATCAAACGACAGGACATCGCACATTCAATACTCGATTTCCTTGACCTATGATTTCGATACCAGCAAGGCATTGGATGGTACTCAAATTCTCATTGAAAATCATCGATTTCCTGCAGCAGGTAGTATGACCGAATTGAGTGACCAACACCCTATTCGGATTACGGTTAGTGGCCCGTCCATTGTCACCAAGGAATACGTCCCATGGCACATCCAAGAGCCTCAAGTTGCATTGGATGTGGAAGTCGTGGAGGAAGTAGGCGAGAAACTCTCTCCAACGAGCATACTGTCATCACCAATCTTGATTGCAGTGGTTCTCGTAGTAATTCTTCTCATCGGATTTGTTGCCCAACGACTCTATGACAAAATGACTCAATCAGCATATGATATTGTCCTAGATGATGACGAAGAAAATCTCGACGAAGATGAGAGGGATGATGTGTATATCGCAGAAGATACGTTTGAAGCAGAGGTGGAAGAACAAGTTCCCATACCCGAAAAACGAAGACCTACTCGAAGAAGGCCTGTTGAGAACACGTCGAATCGTGTCCCTATTCAATCCAAAGAGGCATCTCAAGCAAAGGAACTCCTTCAACAATCATCCAATGAAGTGGTCCGTAAACGTAGAGCTCGTCGTTCCGAACATGATACAGTGACAACCAAGCGCAGAAAGCTTAGTGACACGCAATCCATTGATTCAAAGCCAAGGAAGCGTAGAGCCGTCAAACGTGTTGCATCTCAAGAGGACAAGTTGGATGAACGCTGAAGCGATTCGTATCCGATTTACCAGAGGAATGAAACGGGTTCATGCAACGAACAGCAACGCATCAGATATTCTTGAAGTCCTTCAACATGTTCTGCGTCAAGTCGGTTGAATACTTCACCAAAATAGCGATTCAAGCGTTCCAGTGACATATCGGAATGAAGGTGAGCATGGAGAAGCACCTTTTCCCGAGTCAATGGGTCTTTCTCAAAAGCATCTAGACGTTCGAGCAATGCCTGGTGTGCTGCTTGTACGACTTCAACAGGCGTGTCTTTTCTGGCTGCGAAGACACCAAACACCATCGGCTGTCCTGTCAAATCCAACCATGCTTGGCCCAAATCGAGTTGCACCAGATCAGGATTGGATTTAGCACGATCAAGAGCACGATCTCCGATAAGCAGAGCCCCATCGCATCGGTCCAACATCGTATCCAGATCAGGCCCCATTTCAACTGGACGAGGATCAAGGCCACGTTTTTTGAGCAGGAATTTGAGAAGTGCGACGGATGAAGACGAATCTGTAGGCAGGGCAATGTCCCTCATTTCCTCAAGTGGGCGATGACCGAAGACGAGAACGCTACCAACCTCTCCTTTCGAGCAGATTCCTATCTCTGGTACGAGTGCCAATTCGTCATGATGTTTTGCAAAGTCTGCAGCAGGAATCGGAGCTAATACGCAATCACGACGAAGAAGATGCCCAGTTAACCACGAGGGAGGAGCAGGTAGGACGTGGAACGATTCATCCAATCCAACAAACAATGGGTCGCAATTCATGAACGCTACACGACCAATGGTATTCATCCATCTCGGCTTTTGTTGCATCATCATATCGCCTCATGCCATGGGGAGTCTTTTTGGCGGTTTAGGTGGCACATACTCTTCGAATTCTGTGTAGGTAGTATCCCTTTTGATGGGAATACAGCCTGCATCGTTGATTAGTTTTGATAGTTGTTTCATGTCGTGCGTCAGTGGTGCTGTGGATCCTGCTAAGTGCATAATTGATTCTTGTTGTACCGTTCCGTCGATGTCATCGGCACCGAACTGTAAGGCGAGTTCCGCAAGTTCATCACCGATGTTCATCCGATACGCCTTGATATGTGGGATACTATCGAGCAAAATTCTTGAAACCGCAATGACACGAAGTATTTCTTGGCCAGTGGACAACTGCGCCATGGGTAATCGTGTTGAATCAGGAAGAAACGGATATGGAACAAAGCATTGGAATCCACCTGTATCGGATGCAAGATCACGCAATTGCAGAATGTGTTCGATTCGTTGAGTGGTTGTCTCGATGGTTCCAAAGAGCATCGTACAGTTACTTGGCAATCCGATTTCGTGGGCTGCACGGTGGATGTCAAGATACTCTTGACTCGATTCCTTTCCATTGCAAATAATGGCTCGAACACCATCATCGAGGATTTCTGCACCACCCCCTGGTAGTGATGTTAATCCTGCACTTTGCAGCTGCAACAGTGTCTCCTTAATGGAGAGATTTGAGAGTTGCGCTAGATGCTTAATCTCGACTGCAGTAAGTGCTTTAATCGATATATGCGGATGCTCGGCGCGTATTCGTCGAAACAATTCAGCATAGTGTTCAACTGTCCAATCTGGATGCAAGCCGCCCACTGAATGAACTTCGTTAACATACGGAGAAAATCTGGACAATTCTTCAAGATAATTATCAACCGATAGAGCATAGGCATCATCTGCCTTTGACCCTCGCCGAAAGGCACAAAATCTACATGCGAGCACACAAATGTTGGTTTGATTGACATGGACATTCGAATTGAAGTAAGCCTTGGGCCCATACATGGCCTGCTTGTGCAAGTTCGCCAATCGCCCGAGTTCAAACAGATTGGGCTCAGAGAACAGAAGCAAGCCATCCTCAGTGGTGAGCGATTGATCATCAAGTATCTTATCGACGATGGTTTGCAAAG
>CEUV01019889.1_pt1 | contig 30600 bp, 23 predicted proteins | sample 356401 | NCBI WGS metagenome assembly CEUV01 (sample SAMEA2622710, study PRJEB7988) | marine metagenome | isolation source: saline water (ENVO:00002010), including
TGGGCCGGGCACCACCGAAGAACTGGCGGGCTTCAAGAGCAACCTTGGTGACCTCCCGTTCCCCCTTCTCGCCGATCCCGAGCGCGTGGTTGGAAAGATGTTCAACGTCCCCGTACACCTGGGACAATTCCCAGCGAAATCCTCGTTCCTCGTCGGCCCCGACAACACCATTCAGTACGTTTACGACTGGCTGTTCCGCCCACGACGACACGTTGCCAAAATCCTGGCCGACATCTCCCAAGTCCGGGGTGACGGCTGATGTGGGACGAGTTGCTCCTCGAGGCTGGTCTGAACGAGCGTGAAGTTCGGTCCATCATGATCCTCGGGTCCCGTCCGAAAATGAAAGCCTCTGAACTGGCCAAGGAATTGAACACGACACGTCTTGATGCGTACAACAGTCTCTCTCGTCTTCAGGAAATGGGCATCGTGACCGCCACCGCTGACCGCCCCATGTTGTTCTCCAGCCTTCGCATCAACGAGGCAATGGAGCACATCATCCAGTCCAGAAAACAACAACTCGACCGGCTCGTGGAAGGGTTTGATGAACTTTCCAAGGGCATCACCGAAACCGATGCTTCCTATGAGAAGCAACGCCGCGACATCGATGACCCACGCTTTGCCGTGCTCAAGGAGCGGAGCCACATCTACAACCGGTTGCAAAAGATGGCCAACGATGCAGAAGAGCGACTCATTCTCCTCTTGGGCCAATTTGGCATTCTCCATCTTTGCCGCAGCCCGGATGCTCTGGAAGCCGTGAACACGGCCGCCGTTCGAGGCGTTGTGGTGCAAATCATCACCCACTTGGACGGACGCACCCTGCGTTTCTTCGACCAACTCGACAAGGCCATCGATGTCCGGCATTCCGACGAACTTGATTCACTCGGTTTCGTCCAAGACCAATCCGAAGTCATCCAGTACCTCAACATCGAGGACAACCCCGTGGGTCGTGGGAAGGAAGACGCTGCGCTGATCATCGAATCGGGCCCGTTTTCACAAGCGCACCTGCACCTTATCGACGCCATCTGGGAAGGGGCTGTTCCCTTGGCGACCGCCCGTGCTCGATTTACGGAGAATCAAATCAACGACCCGCTTCGGCTCACCATCGGCGAAGGTTCGTTCCTGAAGAACGTCTCCGTCGCCCTCGGATTTGACGGTCAACTTCCCGAAGAAGACACGCCCTTTGACCCGGAGGCCTTCTTTGCTGCTGGCCACGAAGTCAACGAAGCTCGAAATCGGCTCACCGAGGGGAAACTCTCCAACCTCAAGGTACTGGGAATTGACATCAGCCGCATGCTGCGACAAATCGGCAACCGAGTCGGCCAAGAAATTGCCTTCTCTCTCCGTTCTATAGAAAATGACATTGAGTTTCTTGACGAGATGATGGACTGGTGGGAGCACGCTGGACTCGGCCTGCTCCAGTACGATGTGGACCCCCAATTCCACGTCGTTGTGGGTCTCAACCACCCACCCGTTGACGACCCTGACGCCCTGCCCATGTGGGAAATGGACGATGGCATCATTGAAGGCGCTCTTTCAACGCGATTTGCAAAAGAAGCCAACGTCGTCATTCAACGCGTTGAAGGCAGCGGCGATAAGGACGACCTCTGGCGCTACCTCATCCACCGACACGAACTCAGCACGATTGAACTCGTCGACTGAAGCGGGTGATTCGCATGAAGCTCGGCACGTTCCTCCGGTTCTATCGGCAAATCAGAGGAAAAAAACCCGTTGACATTGACGCCATTCAGTCGATGGGGTTGCTCGCGGTCAAACTTGGCCAAATCTTCGCCCTTCGTCCCGATTTGATCGACCCCGATCGATGCATCGAACTTCAACAGCTCTACAGCCGCGCCGCCACCATTCCTGAGGAAGACTCTCAGCGCCTCCTCGACCGCTTCGCTCCCGATGGATTCCTCGACAACTTCGAGCACCTTGACATGAAACCGTTTGCTGCAGCGAGCATTGGCCAAATCCATCGTGGTGTGCTCAAGGACGGCACCAAGGTGGTGGTGAAGGTCATCAAATCCGATTTCGAGGACGCCTTCAAGCGGGACGTCCAACGGATGAAGCGGTGGATTCGGATGGGGCTTTTCTTCAATCCGAGGCTGCGAAAAGTCGGGAATCCGATTGGACTGCTTGCCCACATTGAAGACTACACGCTTCGGGAACTTAACCTGCTCAACGAAATCGATGGACGCAACGAGCTTATTGCCAAGGCCAAGGCGATTGAGGAGCATTTTCCGATGCCGAAACTGAAGTTTCCGACCATGTGGGAGAACCTGTCCAACGAACGTGTCCTCGTCATGGAGGAGGTCACCCATCCGACACTGGAAGACCACCTGGAGGCTGGGAGCTTGACATGGCCGGATATGCTTGAACTGTTTCGAATCCACGGCGCCTTTATGTTCGGTTTGGGTACCTTCCACGGCGACCTACACCCTGGAAACGCGATGATGGACGACCAGGGGAATTTCTTTTTCATTGACACCGGTGCTATCTGCAACGCACCAGAGCACGTCCGAAATGCGCTTTTTGGATTCTTTTACTTCCTCGCCAGAGGGGAACTCAAGAACGCCTTTGACGCCATGTTAACCATGGCCGCCGTTCGTCCGACCGGTGAGACACTGCAGACCTATTACGACTCAATGAACGAACTGTACGACGGTTTCGTGGGCACCTCCGTGAGTGAAGTTTCGCTCACCGAGCAGATGATGAAGACGGTGAAAGCAGCCGTCCTCGCTGGGTGCGCCTTCGGAGAAGAAGCGTTTCCAATCATTCGCTCGCTGATGTACATGGACGGCATGGTGCTCAAGGGCCACCCCAACGTCGACCTCATCAGTTCGATGGGCCCTTACTTGGATGAATTCTCCATCCTCATTGACCCGAATTCCATCATCAAGACCGGCGAATAAAGTGTTATTTTTCATAAAATTTTTATGAACAAAAACCGCCATTTATATGCTCAAACCAACAGCGCAAGCCATGACTGGAAGTTCTCAACCTAAAGTGGCCATCATCGGTGCGGGTCCCGGCGGCTTGGCCTCGGCTCTGCTCCTCGCCAAGTCCGGTGTTGACGTGACCGTGTTTGAACGCTCCAGTGCGGTTGGTGGACGCAACAAAGTGTTTGACCGTGACGGGTTCAAATTTGACCTCGGCCCCACGTTTTTCCACTATCCTGAAGTGATCGAGGACATTTTCAAAGCGCTCGGCCTTGACGCTCATGAGGAACTCAACCTCCACAAACTTGACCTCAACTATCGCCTTATCTTCGGGCAAGGTGGCCAGCTTGACTGCACGAGTGACCTCGACCAAATGACCGAGCGTATCCGAGAACTCTCCGGCGACAACAACGCCAACGCCTTCCGCCGCTACGTGGCCGACAACCGACTCAAACTTGAGAAGTCCAAGGCCTGCCTCCAAGAGCCATGGTATGGCCCGAGCGACCTGCTTTCCAAGCGAGCCATGCGTGTAGCCGGTGTCTTGCGACCCCAGCGATCGGTGGCCAAGGACCTCATGAAACTCTTCGACGATGACCGTCTCATGCTAGCGATGTCCTTCCAGACGAAGTATCTCGGCATGTCGCCGTTCAATTGCCCCAGCCTGTTCACCATGCTCGCCTTCCTCGAATACGAGTACGGCATCTTCCACCCCATCGGTGGACTCGGCAGCGTCAGCGAACGCATGGCCAGCATCGCCAAGGACCTCGGCGTCACCTTCCGAATGAACGAAGCCGTCGAATCGGTCATCATGGACGGGAAGACGATCAAAGGGGTTCGCACCGGCAAGGGCGAATTCTTTGCTGACAAGGTCGTGATGAACGCTGACTTTGCCAACGGCATGACCCAACTCTTCCCCGACAAGGTGCGAAAGAAGTGGAACGACAAGAAACTCGAGAGCAAGAAGTATTCCTGCTCGACCTTCATGGTCTACTTGGGCATTGACAAGACCTACGAAGACCTGCCACACCACCAAATCTACGCTTCAGCCAACTACGAGCAGAACCTCGAAGACATTGAGAAGCACCACAAATTGACGTGGGACGACCCGTCGGTCTACGTCCAAAACGCCTGTGTGGTTGACCCCAGTCTCGCTCCCGAAGGTTGCTCAACCGTCTACGCCCTGGTCCCCGTCTCTCACATCCACGAGAACATTGACTGGTCCAAGGAAAAGGACGCCTACCGAGACCGCGTGCTTGAGCAAATTGAGACCAAACTCGGGTTTGAAGGGCTCCGAGATCACATCGTCACCGAGATGATCATCACGCCCGAAGATTGGGGCGACCACTGCTACCGTGGGGCTGTGTTCAACCTCGCTCACGGCCTCGACCAAATGTTGTGGCGCCGACCAAAGAATCAGTTTGACGAGATCAACAACCTCTACCTGGTTGGCGGTGGCACCCACCCCGGCAGCGGTCTGCCGGTCATTTACGAGTCCGCCCGCATCAGCAGCAAACTCCTGCTTGACAGCCTGGGTATCATCCCCGATTGGAACGGTGTTGACACCTGGTTCGAGAGCCGAAAGCGCTCCAAGCAAGGCAGGGCTGCCCTCAACAAAACCTCAAAAGAACCGTCCAGCGGCACACCAACATCTGCTTGAGTGGTGACCATGGAACATCTTCGCCTTGAGGAGGCTTACTCGTTTTGTGAGACGGTGTGCAGAAATGCATCAACCACCTTCTACTCTTCGTTCAGCGCCCTCCAACCCGACAAGCGACGGGCCGTCCACGCCGTCTATGCTCTGTGCCGTTGGGTGGACGACATCGTCGACGGCGATGAGGAGCCCACCATCCTCGAGACGCAAGCCCTGCGCGAGGCGACGGAAGCCAGGCAAGCGGTGGTGAACGATCTCCATGCTGGCGCCGAGCCGTCCCTCTCCCCCGAAGAACACCGCCGCCGAATGATGGCGCTGGTCGACATTCGCCTGAAACTCCAGCAGGCGGAAGCGCAGACCCTGACCAACGACGACCACCCCATTTTCATCGCGCTGCAGGACGTGTTCAATCGCTACCCCATCAAGCTCGCTGACTTTGAAACCGTCATCGAAGGCATGGAGGATGACCTGTATCCTGTCCGCAACCAAACTTGGGACGAGCTCCGCTCCTACTGCTACAAAGTGGCGTCCGCTGTGGGGCTCATCCTCATCGAAATTTACGGCTATGAAGACCGAGCCGCTCGCCTCCATGCCATCGACCTTGGCATCCAGATGCAGCTCATCAACGTGCTTCGAGACATCAACGAAGACATGGAACGAGGCCGAATTTACCTTCCGCTCGAGGTGCTGGCTTCCCACGACATCACGCTTGAGATGCTGGAAAACGAAGCCATCGCCGAAACCCTGGCGTGGAAAGGCTTCGTCGTTGAATACGTCGACGTCATCAAGCGACACCAGACCTCAGCCAACCACCTCTTCGGTTACCTCGACGGCCGAGCCCGGGTTCAACCCGAGATCATGGCCGACGCCTACACATCCATCCTCCACGAAATCGTACGGCGCTCCGGCGATGTGTTCACCCAACCGGTCAAACTCTCGGCCTTGCGCAAGGGCTTGCTCGGTGTCCGTTTGAGCCTGCGTAAGCTCCGTGCACGGCTGTTTGCTTGAGCCCATCATTCCTCGATGAGCGGCATCAGGCGACCGAATTCTTCGATCAGACTGGGACCGTCAGCGAGGTAGTACACCGAACCGCGCCCGTCTCGAGAATCAGCGGCCGTGGCGTTCTCACTGTTGGCACACTCACCCGTGCATCCGTCGGCAAACGCAACGTAGACCCGGCCTTCACGGTCGATGTGAAGGTCGTTGAAGTCCAGCAGGTTACGGTTTGACCCGCCGATGTCTCGGCAGTCGCCAGAGTTCAGACAGATGGAGCCAACCTGAACAGGGTCGTCGGTGACCCGGTAGGTGTGGAAGACCGGTTCGTCGTCGAGCGCATTCAGGCTGTACGTGATGTAAAGGTGGTAGGTGGCGGTGTTGGGAGCGTAGTGAGCGTTGCCGTTCCACGGGTTGCCGTCGATGTCCGACTGGTTCAGCATCTCCGAGTTCTCACTGCCAAGGTAGGTGATGGCGATGCGCCCGGGGTCGCCGGCATCGGTTTGAGGGAACACGGAGGAAATCACCTCGACAGGAGAGATTCGGATGCTCTCCTGCTCCCATGTCTCGCCCGAATCCATGGACCGAGACATGTAGATGCCTTCGTCAGCGCCCGTCCACACGTGATAGGCGTTGGAGGCGCTGTCGGTGGAGACTTCGGAATTCTTGCGGGGGTTGGGGGTTCCGACGTCTTCGCCCATGTACCGCTCGGACCATGAGAACCCGTTGTCCTTTGACACGATAACCGTGGGGGTGGCCACCCGGGGGGTTACATAGACCGTACCGTCGGGGGCGGTGGAGATGGCGCCGTGAAGCCCGCCGTTCGTGGTGGCCAGACCGATGATTTGTCCTCCGGCTTCGAAGCTTGCACCACCATCAAAACTGGTGAAGCAGAAAATGCCGGCAAGTTTGTTGTAGCAATAGTACACCGCGGTCTCGTAAAAACTGCCCGTGAACTGACCGAGTGCCCCATAACCGCTGTCCGTCCACGGACCACTGGCGAGTTTGATGTGGTCGTTGAGCGGCGTCGTGCCCGAATCGTGGGGGTTGCCCATCCACGTCTCACCGTCGTCATCGCTCCAGCAAATCCACGAGGTCTCAAGCCCGATCATTTGGACACCAAACACGCGGTCGGTGATAGGGTCCACCCAACCGTAAGGGTCGCTGGTGGTGGGCGAACACATCACAGGGTCTTGGGTTTCGTCCCAGGTCAGACCCCCATCACACGAACGCATGACCTTCTCCATGGCAATGAAGAAGATGCAACCGCTTGAGGTGATGCCGATGCTGGGTTCTTTCCCAGTCTCCCCGACATCGCTGAACTGGAATGTCATCTCGAGCGGAGCGATGTCAATGGACTGACCGTACCGATCCGTGACAAAGATACTCGGCTGCTCCTTCACCTCGGGTTCAGGGGTCGCTACGGCCGCTTCCTCACCAAAACAACCGGAAAGCGAGAGGGTGATGACCAGCACTGAGAGGAAGACGGCGCGTCCCTGCATGGTGACTCGTCCATCCACACCAATGAGAACCTTACGGGACAGCGTGGTCACTCTTCAAACAGCGAAGTATAGATGCGTTCGTAGGCCTCAGCGTTGTGCTCGTACGTGAAGCGGTCAAGGACGCGTTGACGGCCACGTCGCATCTGTTCAGTGCGTTCATCGGGATGGTCCAGACAGTGGTTCACGGCCCTCGCTAAGTCCTCGTGATCGCCGCACGCAAAGAGGCCGCCTACCGTTTCGTCGATCATCTCGGTCAACGGCGGTTGGTCCACGGTGACCACCGGCGTTCCGCTGGCCAGGGCCTCCAGCGGGATCAAGCCCTGACCTTCGTAGTAAGACGGGTAGACGACCACATCGGCCGCCCGGAAGTGCAGCGCCAACTGTTCGAAACTCATGCCCGGCTGGATGTGAACGGCATGAGCAATGCCCAAGCGTTTGGCTTGGCGCATGAGCGTCTTCCGCATGTGGCCTCGCCCGATAATGACCAGTCGGGCCCCCGGATGTTGCTTGAGGATGGACGGCATTGAACGAAGCAGGGTTCGGTGGCCTTTGCGAGCCACGAGGCGGCCCACGGCCAGCAAGAGCGGTGTGGCCGTATCAGGACGGCCGCACAACGCCGCTTCATCGGCGGCATCGTAGGACTTGCGAAGCGCCTCGTACGCCAGTTGCTCCTCCTCATGGTCGTGATTCATGGGACGGAACACCTTGTGGTCCACCCCGTACAACACGGTTTCGCAGTACCAATCCTCGGGAGGATGGTACCACTGCTCGAATTCACGACGCGTCGATTCTGAAATAGCAACAGAGACGCTTGAATGTTCCATGCCCGCTTGTTCGTACTTGGCGTAGTAGCCGCCGGTGAGCAAAATGGCGAGGTCGTTGGGGTTCTTCCACGTGGCTGCTTCGTTATGCTTGGCGGCGAGTTTCATGCCCTCGCGCTCACCGATCCAACTCCCGTTGAGCGCCGACACCACAGGTGCGATGTGTTCCTCCACCCAGAGGTATTCCTTGGCGGTCCAACTCACGAGCGGCAGCAAGGTGTGGACAACGTCCACCGGTTTGACCTGATGAAGTCGACGGAGTTCGGTCAGCGCGTGTTTTCCGTAGGACCGCGTGAAGGCCATGGGCGCTTTGAGCCAGGGGACTTGGAGCACACTCACGCCGGGTTGTTGTGGCGTCGGTTGTTTGTGCGTGCGCGTGATGATGGTCACATCATGGCCTCGCTGGGCCAAATGACCGGCGAGGTGGTAGACCACGGAGCCGATGCCTCCCCACCGAGGAGGATACTCGCCCGAGACCATGGCGATGTGCATTGAAAGCACCACGAAGGGCCTGCATTTGAATGTCATTGACCGCTGAACGTTGAGAAGCACGCTTCCAGCCAAACCTTTGAAGGTCAATCCTCAGGTCGGTTGACCATGGGCGATGTCTTACCCGTCTCCGTCACGGTGATTTTGCCAACCCGAAACGAGGAAGAGGCGCTCGGCCCCACCATCGACGCCATCCCCCGTGGCTGGTGCAAGGACCTCGAAATCATGATCGTGGACGGCAACTCGTCCGACCGCACACGGGAAATTGCGCTGGAGAAGGACATTCGCGTCCATCTGGAACCTCGTAAGGGCTACGGGCGTGCGTACCGAACCGGCTTTGATGTCGCCAAGAACGACATCATCGTCACGATGGACGCGGATTGCACCTACCCTGCCGAACTGGTTCCCGAACTCGTCAAGCGCCTGCTCGACGACGACTTGGATTTCATTACCTGTGACCGTTTGTCCTTGGCCGAAGACGGGTCCATGTCGGGCCTGCACGGCTTTGGCAACTGGGTGCTCTCGTTCACCGCCCGCATGCTGTTCTGGTACGGTATCAAGGACTCTCAAACGGGCATGTGGGTGTTCCGCAAGTCGGTCTTTGACAACGAAAAAATGCGCCCCACCAACGATGGCATGCCACTCAGTGAGGAGATCAAAATCCTCGCCCGCCGCCACCTTGGCAAAAAGAAGGCCATCGAAATCTCCGTCCCCTACCGGCCTCGTGTTGGTGAAGCAGAAATTCACACCTGGGGCGACGGTTGGAAGAACCTGAAGTTCCTCTTTGCTCGTCGGTTTGGTCTTCACCGTACCCGCACACCGTGGGGTGGATTGGACAGCAATCCGGACTCTGACAACGGCGACTTGCCCGAACAGAAGAAGTGAGCAACTCACTCCAAGTCAAGGTCGACCTCTGTTTCAAGTTCGGCCTGCACCTCATCGGTTCCATCCATGGCATTGCCTTCGAGGGTTGGGACCGACTTTTGGTCGGATTCGGTTGCCTTTGATGGCGCCTTGAACGCGTCCCAAGACGTTAGCAAATCGATGTCTTCGAGGGCTCGGCGGCGGCGCGCCATCATGAAGGCCACGAGCCCTGCCACGGACACCAAGCCGAGCGCTCCGCCGGCCAGGAGCAGGCCTCGCATGTCATCTTCTGGGGCTTCGACCACCAGGTTTCGAGACATGAAGTCGATGTTGGCCTGGTCACCCTCACCGTCCTTGGCCACGACCTTGAGTAACGGACGACCGGTGGTTTCGGGTCGCCATTCAAGCGTGCCTTCCCAAACACCGTCACCGTCGTCATCGCTGAGGTTGGCTTCCCACTGTTGCACGCCGAGGGTGATGTTGACGCGTACGTCACCTGTTGTGCCGTCAGGGTCGCTCAGAGCGATGCGAACGGTCAGCACGTTGAGTTCGTTTTGGGTGAACGTCTCCGAACTCAGGCTGAGCGAATCCCGTTCAAGGGACGGCAAGCTCGATTGAATGGTGATGTTGACGTGCTGTTCAACCGAATTCCCACGAGCGTCTTCTACGTAGAGTGAGAGGTGGTATTCGCCGGGCAACAGGCCCCTGAGTTCGTCCTTCGACCGAGTGGACAGTACCTCGGGCTCGCTGAGTTCAGGAGCGTAGCGTCGCCATTCACGCACGGTCAGGTCGTTGTCAGCGTCGTAGGATGCTTCCTCGAGGACCAAGGCGCCACCAGGAACGATGGACTGGCGGTTTTCGGGTGCGATCAGCACCAACACTGGGGCAGATTCCACCACAGTCAGCGAAAAGCCCTCGTCTCGTGAGGCACCGGTATCGTCGATCAGCGTAACCGTCATTTGGTGTTCACCTGCGTTCAGCGTGAAGGCGTGTTGCTCGTTGGGGTCAACGTCAACCAGCAGCGGTTCGTTCAGTTGCGAAGACCGCAAGGTGATGGTGAAATCGTCGCCGTCGTAATCGACGCTCTCGGAAGCATCGAGCATGAACGTGGTCGATGAGGGGTGAACGGTATCCGGCTGCGGATTGACCAAACCGAGCACCGGTGCAGATGGCGTGACCGTGATGGTGCGGGTGGTCGTGATGGGTTCGTGGATGCCGTCGTCAACGCTCAGTGTGATCTCGTGTTCGCCGGCGCTCAATCGACCTTCAAACAACAACCAGTCTTCGCCTTCAGGCGTCAATCGGCCGTCCAGGTTGCTCGTCCAGGTAACCACGAGGAATTCCGAACCGGTGGCTGGTTCGACCGCTGCGCAGACCCAGTCGCCTTCCGTGGGGAAGGTGGAACAGGCGGCATCGTAGTCGCCTGAACCGTTGGCCGAGAAGGAAATCAACTCGGAGCTGTCAAATGTTTGGGCCGGCGGCGAAGCAATGACCGCCACGGGCTCGGCGTTGTCGACCGTGAGCAGGATGGCGTTGGATTTGCTTTGGTTGGCGTGCTCGGCACGGTCGTCGGTGACCTCCATCGTGATGGTGTGAACGCCGCGGGAAAGGTGGCCTTCCCAAACCAATTCCGAACCGACCTGAAGCACCCCGTCAAGCGATGACGTGTACGTGATCGAGAGCGCATCGCCCTCCGGGTCAACGGTTGCACTCCCGTCAAGGGTCACCAGCGCCTCGCTCGCACTGGACGAACGGTTCACCGTGAAGACCGGGTCGGGAATTTCGTTGTAGAGCATCACGGGGACGCTGTAAGTGGCGTTGTTGCCTACCGCGTCCCAGGCTTGCACCGTGAGGGTAAAGGACGCCGGAGGATCATCGTCGACGTGGTCGAAGGTGTAGGTGAGTTCCTCAGGACATCCCCACTGGTTGCTCCAGCCGGGGTCCGGACGGTTGTATCCGCTGAACGTGATCATGCAAGCAAAGTCGTCGCCCTCGGGATCGTAGGTTCCGGTGGTGTTGACGGTAACCGTGCCCGTTTGTGGCATGATGAGCTCGCTCCACGGGTTGAGGGCGGGTTCGAAATCAACCGCCAGCACCGGTGCAAAATTGACCAGCTCAATCGTCCGGATTTCTGCTACGCAATGCCCGTCGTCGCAGACCTGCAGCGTAATTTCGTGAATGCCGTCCGAGAGTTGACAGTACGGTGGCACCTGGGCGAAGGGGTCGCCGTTGGCGAGGAACGGGGCGCCGTCGGCAGGGTGGTCGCTACCGTGGAAGACACCGGCACAATTCGCAACGATATCGTCGTCCAGTGAACTTCGCCACTTGAAATTCATGCTGTCGTTGTCGAGGTCCCATGAATCGCTGGCGTTGAAGAAAACCTCAGCCCCTGACGGGTAGACCGCCCCGTCCACGGGGGACGTCCATCGGATGAATGGGGCCTGGTTGGCAAGCGGAAGGTGGCAGTACACCACGAGGTCGCCGCCGAAGGTCGCCGTGGTGGTGTTTTCCACGCTGAAATAGCCGCAATCGACTTCGGCAGTGTTGAGAGCGCTGGCACCTGAAGCCGTCCATCGCTGGCTGATGAAATCGGGCAAGAACAAGGTCCCGTCGTCGTTCGTCGGCAGCGTGACCGATGGCTCAAAGGACGAGAACGTGACGTTGACCGAGGCTCCGGGGATGCCGTTGGAGTTGTTGTTGATGACCCACACCGTCAAGTCCCATGCAACATCAAGCGTGGCACCGCTGGCCAGGGCCGCCGCGCTGGCAGAGACGTTGACGGGTTGGTGGAGGTGCAGGTTGGACGTCCCGTCCAGGTTGAGCACGGTTGGGCTGCCTGCCCCGGCACGGTCGTCGATGAGACCCGACCAGTTGACCTGGCTGTCCGTGAACGTGATGCTACCGGTACAGGCCGCCGAGATTCGGTTGCCGTGGCCGCTGAGCGAGGAATGCCCTTCGAAGAGTGCACACTGCGTCCCGGAGAGCACCGAGTTGTTCAGGATGGAAGCAAACTGGCCGTTGTTGTCGCCTCGCCATTCCAAACCGGTGTGATTGCCGGCCATGGTCAGGCCGTTGACCTCCACCGCCGCTCGATGGAATTTCACGGCGGGCTGACCGGGACTTTCCGCCTCAACATGAGCGCTGGTCACGTGGACCCGACCGCTGGCGCCGCCCGGCATGGTGTCGCCGTTGTCCACCTCAAAGGCAGGCAAGGACGGGTTGTTGCCTTCAAGGTGGATGCCCTCAAGCCAAAGGTCAACCGAATTGACGGCCAGAATGCCCTGACCCGTCGAGCCGCTGATGCTGCAGTTCCAGCATCGCACATCGCCTGAGGCCGATTCAACGTTGTTGGATTCAAAGTAGTAGAGCCCCGCCTGTTCCTCAGGCGATGCTGATGGCGAAGCACCGTTGTTTTCGGCGGAGAGGTTCCAGAAGTCAATGCGCCGTGCATCGAGCACGTGAGCCGCCGAGTAGCCGTTGTCGGCCATGTGCATGCCTTCGACCACCACCGTCGCACGGTCGACGATGATGCCTTGCTTCGTGTTGTTGTGCAAGACCCAATCGCTGCCCTGCATGGCACCGCCCGAGGTGGAGTGGACGCCGGGGCCGACCGACCCTGAGACCTCAAGCCCTTCGAAGGTCGGAGCGAAGAACGACGAACGAACCGCAACGCCCGCTTCGTGAGGCCCTTGGCCAGGATCGCCGGAGTTTCGGACGGTGAGGTTTCGGAACGTCGTGCTGGAATCCACGAAGTAGAGGCGGACGCCTACCGTGGTCGAGTCTTCGATGAGGGTGTCGTCAAACCAGGCGCCGGTGGCGTTGACTTCCAAGGCAGCGTAGCCGATGTTGGGCGTCTTGGCATCCGGTCCACCGGTGCCGGTGATGGTCAGGTTGGTGAAATCGGCGGTTTCGTAGTTGGTGTAATTCGTGTGGTTGTTCTTGTCCACGTAGACACCTCGGTACATGGAGTCGCTGATGTGGGCGTGGCGCACCACGGCGTGGGTGTAGCCACCGTCGTCGATGTGGCGAATGACGATACCCGTATCGGAGGATGAAATCGAGATGTTGGTGAGCAAGGGCTGGCTGTCCTCAACCCAAATACCGGCCGCCATGGCCCACGATGAACCCGTGCAGTTGTCGACGGTGATGCCTTGAATCAGGCCGCCCGAACCACCCCAAATGTTCACCGCTCGGGTGAGGATGTCCGAAAAGACGGCTCGCTTCACGATGGGCGTGGACCCTGAGCCGACGGAAAGGCCGAGCCCATAGCGCCAGTCGCCTTGGAAACCGAGGTCTCGCCCGGCCTGATCGACATACAGGTCGGTGATTCGAGGGGCAGCGGATGAAAACAAATCAACGGCCACGCGGTCGGGGTTGACCACGGTCAAGTTCTCCATGACAGGGTTGGAGCCGTACACAGTCACGCCGTAGATGGCGTCCTCGATGGTGAGGTTTTGCACCAAGGAACCGCGCCCCGATGAGGAAGCGTTGAATTGAATCCCTTCGTGATCACCGAGTCCCGATGCCTCAAGGATGACCGGGCAGGATTGTGTTCCCAGAACGGTGAGCCGACCGTCGACGATGATTCGCTCGTTCGCAGGGAGACGAACCACCGTACACGGTTGAATGATGACTTCATCTGCCACGCCGATGGTGTAGGTCCCGGTGAGGGTTTGCGTGCCCGACCATGTGGTTTGAGCGCGCCCTTGTGTGTGTTGGATTGAATCCTCAGCAACAGAGGTGAGTTGGGCTGGAGGAACGGCATGAAACGCCAAAGGAAGCAGGAACATCAGGATGAGGCACAGGGCCGTCCTCACGGTTGCTCCTTGGTTCATGCGTCCGAGCACACCCCTGTCCTTCTTCAAAGGTCCCCCCTGATGTGACCGGTCTGCTTGTGCAGGAACCCATAAGTCCCGATTTGAAATCCAACGATTGATGCCCGAAGCGTTTGTGCTGTTCAAGACCGAGCCGACCCACGAACGCGAGGTGTACCTCTCGCTGGCCGACCACGAAGGGGTGGCCGAGGTGCACGCACTCTACGGTGAATTTGATCTGCTGGCGCGCATCAGTTCACCCAGTTCCAAGGAACTCTCTCACCTCCTCATGGATTCCTTCCGCCGAATTGACGGCGTCAAGGAAACACAGACGCTGATCGCCGTGGAGGCCTGAACACATGGCCATCGGATTCGTGTTGATGACGACGTTGCCCGGAGAGGAAGCCAAGGTGCGGGAAGCGCTGAGTGGCGTTGACCTCGTCACGGACCACTGGATGCTGTTTGGGGAGTACGACCTTATCGCTCGGGTTCAAGCAGATGAGGAATACGCGCTCACGCGCTGCATCGTTGAGGAAATTCGCCAGCTTCCAGGCATCAAAGAGACGAAGACGCTCATCGGTGCCGAACTCTGAGTTCATAACACCCGATGCAAGCGCCGGGTAGCGGCCTTCGAAGCGTTCGTGCAACCTGCCTGACGGAACCAGCGTGAAGCCTCTCGCAGGGCCGAGGCCGACGAGGACGGGTCAAGGTGCCCCTTCAGGTACCACCACCGCGCAGCATAACGATGGTGAGGCGTGCCCATTTCGTTCCATGCATCAGGGAGCGGAAGACCACCGAACACGGATTGACCTTCGCTGTCACCTTGACGAACGAGATGCTCAACCAAGGTGAGCCCCACAACGGCACGATGAAACGCTGTTGGCTGTGCAGCAAGCGTGCGTTCGTAGGCCTTGTTGATGGCTTCGGACGTGGCGCCAAAGGCCACCATGGCCTTCAGACGGGCGTGGAGAACGATGGGGTCATCGGCGTGGCTCAAGGATTCGAGGCCGTCCACCAAGGCCTCGGCACGGTCCTGGTCCTGTTCGAGAAGTGCCATGGTGTGTTGAACAAGGCTCATGCTGACAGTGATGGAGGAGCGGACCTCAAGGCGGTCCGGAAGTTGAATACGGTGAAGCAAGCGTTGAACGTCGGCCATGTTGGGAGGTTCGGCTTGGTCGAACAATCGGTCTTCGAGCAAGGCGACGGCCGCCTTGAGCAACCAGCGAGCCCCCTCTTCGGCACTGCCGTGGTCCAGCTGTTCGTTGAGGATTCGCTCCGCCGCTTCAGCATCGCCTTCGAGCACGGCAAGTCCGTGGGCGAGTTCATGCCGCCGTCCGTCGTGTTCAACCGCCTTGAGGTGGGCTCGGACTCGGGACGGTTCCTGACGATGCAGGGCAATGCGCCCGGCCCAGTAATGAAGGTCTTCGTCCTCGGATCGCTGTTGCGTTGCCCGGTCAAAAATCACGGCCATGGCACCGCTTTGGTCGACCATCAACTCCTCAAATCGCTCTTCAAGGGTTTTCTCAATGCTTTCATCCTCCAACGCAAGCTGGTGATAGAGATGAAGGACTGCAAACGCAGGATTGCCCGAACGCTCGGACCAATGCTTGACAGCCCGCCGGTGGAGCACACCCAGCCGCTCTTCGTCCAACATGGTTCGGCGAACGTTGCGAATCAAGTGTTGAACCTCAACCTCGGTGTTTCCCGTCGACCACCGCAGAAGTGCGCGCTCATCAAGTTCGCTAAGGCATTCGAAGCCCAAAGTGTCCGCCGAGGGGAGTGGACGCGGGAAGAGCACCATGTCGTCGAGTGCGTCCCTGGCGTCCTCGGACAGGTCCATCAGCATCGTTTGCTCGACAAAGGCCTGGATGTCAGCGCCGGCTTCAGGGAGCGGGTCACCCTCCCGGTAGAGATTGAGCGCCATCGGATGACCGTCAAGGGCCTTGGCGACATCACGTCGCTCCTCGTCCTCAAGATGATCGCCGAGCAGTTGGATAGCGTCCTTCGTCGGCAGCGTACCGAGACGAAGCAACGGCCAATCAAACGGTGCTGGCACCGGGAGACGACCGGCGAGCACCACCTGATGACCTCGGTCGCGAAGCGATCCAAGAAGATGGACCACAGCGTCCTGATGGCGTTCACTGAGCCGGTGAACGTCGTCAACGATCAGCACCCCCTCGGCAGCGTGGACGTGCTCAACCATGGCGTCGAGGTCCCTGGGGAGCGGGCCGGAGGCTGCCATCCACTGACCTGCAATGGCCTCAGCGTCGCTGAGTTCGTCCACCGTTGCCCAGCGAACGGCATCGCTCTGGTTGGTGCTCCACGCCCGCAGAAGGGTCGTCTTCCCGACGCCTGAAAGACCACCGAGGAGCGCATGACCGTGCTCCTTTACCAGGTTCGTGAGGTCCTCAAGCTCCTGTGTTCGTCCGATGATGGCATGACGTACGCGTTCCTCAACGGGAAGTGACGGGCGGCCTTCCATGGTGGCATCGGGATGCTCGTGAAGCCAAGCTCGCCCTTCTTCAGTGATGTGGTAGACCTGACGTCGACGAGCACCGCCACCAATAACGTGCGCCACCCGGACGGTGATGTATTTCTGGTCGAGCAAGACGTTCAGCGGTTGATTGAGTCCCGAGCGAACCACGCCCATGGCGTCGGAGAGCCCAGGCAGGGAGACCTCGCGGGGTACATCCCACGCCTCCGCAAGCGCGTCAGGGAACCCCCCGAGGTAGCGCAAGAGTTTCTCCTGGCTTCGGCTCAGCATGGCAACAGGAAAGGCTCGGCCGCCTCCTTCATCAAACATCCCTCACGTTGTGTTCCCCAGGAAACAGGGTTGGCCTTTTGAGTCATGGCAGGCGTGGTTGGAGCATGCCCGTGGACTTGGCTTCGGCTGACCTGCCACACGAACCGGGCGTCTACCTGTTCAAAAACGCGCAGGGCCGAGTCCTCTACGTCGGCAAGGCCACGCGCCTCAACGAGCGCATTCGCTCCTACTTTGCCAGCAACCCCGACCGCCACATGATTCCGGAACTGGTTTCACGGGCCGACGACATCGAATGCATTGTCACCCAAACCCCCCAAGCCGCCCTCATCCTCGAGCGGCAATTGATTCGAGAACACATGCCCCGATTCAATTCCATGCTCAAAGACGGGAAGTCCTTCCCCTACCTGGCGATGACCAACGAAGAATTTCCCCGCATCATGTACACTCGCCGTCCTCCCAAATCCGCTCAACAATGGGGGCCTTTCCCCAACGCCGGCGCGGCCAAACAAGTCATGCAGCTGCTTCGTCGGCAATTCGGCATTCGGGACTGCAAAGAACTGCTGCCCCAGGGTTGCCTCTCGATGCACATTGGTCTGTGCGCCGGCCCGTGCATCGACGGAACGGGCTACGACGAGCGCGTCAAAACCGTCCGTCGCGTGCTCAACGGTGATGCAGCACCGCTGCTCGAAGAATTGGTCGCCGACATGGAAGCGGCGTCGGAAGCGCAGGCCTACGAAGTGGCGGCCCAGCACCGAGACATGATTCGAGCCGTGCGGGCCACCACCAGCCAGCACGTCGTCTCCAGCAAGGTCTACCGGGACTGCGACGCCATCGGCATCGCCCACGAAGGGGACTTGGCAGCCCTGGTCGTTCTCCACGCCGACGAAGGCGTCGTGCAGGGGCAAGAAGCCTGGCCGGCCGTCCACCGCGGCGATCTTGGCGAAACCGTGTCCATGTTCATCTCCGAACACTACGCCCACCGTGCGCCGCCTCGCTTGCTGCTCTCGCCCGTCCCCATCTTTGACGGGCTCCAAACGTGGTTGGACGAACGACGAGGCTCATCGGTTGAAGTTCGCACACCCCAGCGCGGCGACCTCGAGAACCTCGCCACCCTCGCCCGCCAAAACGCCGAGATTCAACTGCAGCGCATGGCCAACAAATCCAGCGGCTCACTCGAACAGCGGGCAGCCGACGAAGGGGCAAAGACGCTGGGCATGAACCAACTCGACCATATCGTGTGCTTCGACATGGCCCAACTTCAGGGCGATGAACGGGTCGGTGCCAGCGTCGTGATGCGCAACGGCCGACCGGCCAAAAGCGAATACCGAAAATACATCGTGAAGGGCGAAGCGATGGACGACCTGCGCATGATGAAAGAAGTCGTCGTGCGCTGGGCCAAGCGACAGGAAGAATGGCCGGACCTGCTGCTCATCGACGGTGGCGAAACCCACCTCAGCACCATTCAGCAGGCGCTCGAAGAGCACGGCTGGGCCGACCGCTTCCCGCTGGCGGCCCTCGCCAAACGCGAGGAGACCATCTTCCGCTACGGCCACGACCCGCTGGTGCTCGACCGGGCCGGCCGGGTGCTCGTTCACGCCAGGGACGAAGCGCACCGATTCGTCAACACCTTCCACCGCAAACGACGCAGTCGGACCCGTCTGGCCGACCCGCTCGAGGGCGTGGAGGGGCTCGGCGCCAAGAAGTTGCAAACCTTGCTCCGTCATTTCGGTGGTCGCAAAGGCATCGAGCACGCAGCCGTGTCAGAATTGGTCACCGTGCCCGGCATCGGCCCGGCGCTGGCCGAGCGCATCTACGAAGCCCTCCGCTAACGGGACAACTCGTCGATGTAAGCCATGTCCTCGATGGTCTCGCCGTGTCGCAGAGCAGGGCTGGAGAATCCGGCCAGATCAGCGAACTCGTGGTCGCCGATCTGCGCTTTGTTGACCGCCGCTTGCCGATTCGCCAACGCCGACTTCTTGGCTTTCTTTTTCCGGCGACGACGGCGCACAAACATCACCAGGAGAATCAGCACAATGGTGGGGTAGACCCAGAACTGGATGAGGAAGTAGATCCAACCCACGCTGATTCTGTAGGAGATGTCGTCACTAAATTCGCCGGGAGGCAAGACGTAGGTGATGGTTTGACGCCCGCCGTCCTCGGTGATGATGAGGTTGCCAGCCGACGAGGAGGCGTCCTCCACCGTAATGCCGCGGGGCAGCGTGAAGGTGAGTGGTCCAGAGTATGCTCCTCCATCGATGGGGGAATCGACGCCTTCGTATTCCGTCGGGAGGCTGGTGTTTGCATTACGAATCCTGATGGTTTTGGTGTCTTGCTCGGTGGGCGGGAAGCTGACGCCGTCGGCGCCAACGTAAGACGAGCGCAAGGCCCGCGTCATGAGGTCAGCCGTCATTTGGAAGGGTTGGTGGAACACGGACTGAACACCGCTCGTGACGATGCTCAGGTCAATTTGTGTTGGGTCCCCACTGGTCAAGTCGCTGTAACCGTTGGCCGTTCCAATGGTGAACTTGACCTCGGGGATGCGAAGTGATAGCACGATGGGTTCGTCGTCGCTGACAATTTCATCAGGAGCTTCAATGCCTGAAATACCGGTGATGAGTTCAAACGCAGAGAGGTCAATCACGCTGAATGGATTGTTTTCGCCGCCGATTTCGGCGGCGATCGCCCCCATGCCGTGAATACCGTCGGTGGCCAGTTCGCCCATGCGCTTGGCGAGGTCCTTCATGCCCTGTCGGGTGGCTTCGAGTTCCAAATCATCGCAATCATCGAAGTAATCCCCGATTTCGGCGTCTTCACACCACGGTATTGGAACGGTGGCATCAAGGGGTTCCTCCATGCGGCTTGAGAGGTCAATGATGAGACGCAGAAGGTCGGACGGGAAGGCTTCCATTTGGCCGCATGCTTGGATATCGGTTTCTTCGAAGCAACGCTTACCGTCCACAAACCCAATGCGATAAATGCTGAGTTCGGCGTCAAGGGCCATCGTGAAACTGAACGAACCGCTCCATTCGTTGAAGTTCACCGAGGCGACATCGAACGCCACGTCGGACTCCACGCAGGTGCTCTGGTTGGCGTAGCAAACCACGCGGCCCTCTTCGTTGGTGATCTCGTGCTCCCAATCGTACGGGTCAAGGCCCGTCAGGGAAAGGTCGAGTGAGCTTGACGCCTCGAGCGACTTGGTCAGGGTGATGGTGGACGTCCCGTCAACCGTGGTGACCCAATCGGGGAGGATGATGTCGACGGTCAAATCTGCCGGCGGCAAGCCACTCAAATCGATGGCATTGAGGAAGGATTCACCGATGACGGCTTCAATGGAGAACCCGGCGTTCATCAACCGTTCCAAGTCGCTCGCTTGCACGTTTTCGAGGAAATCAACGACCGATGAATTCGAATCGTCGATCTGGGCGATGATGATGTCGATGAATCGCATGGAGAAGGGCTGACTGGTTGTTTGGAGGTAGATGGGGTAGGTCTCGTCCATGGCGTTGGGCCCTTCCAGGCAGTAGTGGAGCACCTGGCCGGCGGCGACCGGTTCGGTGCACCCCGTGGAATGGCTGTAGTTCAAGCCGCCCGCCGATTCAAAGATGCCCGTTCCGTCGGTGGTCGACACCCACTCCAGGTCGCTCATCGTGATGTCGCCAACACCGGCGATGGTGCTGCCAAGCCCCTCAACGATATCGCCCACCGGGAACTGGTCGGTGAATTGGGTCAGGTCAACGATGTCGTTGTGGTAGGCCAGTCGGATGCCGTCGGAGGTTACCACTGGGACGCTGGCGGAAGAGGAGACGTCAAACATGTTGATGCCCCAGTTACTGAGGGTCTCGGTGTCGAGGTAGTACAGGCCGGCAGCAAAGTCAATCGTCGCGGCGTATTCGTCGCTCAGGTCAATCACGAGGTTCAGGTCGATGGCTTTGGAGCCCTCTTCGATGTACACGGTGGGCGAGGCCGAGGAGTTTCGGTGCCCCATGCGCAGATCAACCGTTTGCACGAGGTCGCTGTCGGTTTCTGCTGCATCCATGTGGTCCATGGACCACTCCGCGGCCATGTAGTTGGGTGGGCCGGCTCGCGCCACCAGCGTACCGTTGGCGTCCGTGCCGAGCACCGTGGAGTAGGAGGAGGGGTTGATGACAAAGTCCGCCTTGTGCCCCGGTTGGGTGGTCAAATCGAAGCTGGTGTTCACTTCGGCACCCATCGTGAGGAGACCACGGTAGGTTCGCTCGAGGTCAAGGTTGTCCGAACCCACGAGGTTGAAATTGCTAGCAAGGAGGTCGACCGACGCCGTGGCTTGGAAACACAGCGGTGGTTCGAACACGTTGTCCTCCGTGGCGCCCTCGGCCTGGGAATCGGTGGAAGAATCGGTCGAACAGGTCGTGGTTTGACCGGCACTCGTGAAGGAAGTAATGTACTCCGTTGAGAGGCTCGTGACCGTGCCGAAGCCCGAAGTGAGCGCATCTTCAATGGCGCTGTGGACCTCGCTCTTGAGTTTCTGGCCCACGGTCGGGGAGCCAGCACCCGCCGTTTCGGCGTCAAATGTATGACGAATCAAATCCGCAGGTGCACCGTCGTTGGCGTCCAAGCCGTCGGTGCTCTCGAGCGTGTCACCCACCGTGGTACCTGAGCCCAAACCAAGCGAATCACGCTCGAATTCTCGCACAGCCCAAGTGAGTTCAAGTTCAATGGACGACGTTGAGACCAAGTCGAAGACGTAGGTGCCTTCCACCCAGTCTTGCCGGTGCGGCGTCATGTCGTCACTGTGGTCGTAGGTGTCACACGTACCGCCGCCGATGCACGACTGCATCCCGGTGGCGCTCACCACAGGAACGAGTAACTGGAGGGTGAACATCGTCACCAGCATGACCGAAATGCCGTGCTTTGACAGACCGTTGCCACCGTTGCCTGCTGACATATCCGCCGCTAAGGACGGGAACTTGAAAGGAGTTACCCTCCTCGTCCTTACATGGACCTCAGGGCCCCCACGACCTTTCTTGTCGTTGAGGCAAGCCAAGGTGAACGGGTGCATGGGCTCTTGAAAACCAACGGGTGGCTGGAGGCTCATGTCGAACCGCTGAGACAGGAAGCGGGGAGGATCGGTTTTCCACTCACTGCCGGGGCCGACAGCGAAACGGTTCGTGAAGTGGCGTGCTCTAAGCTTGGCGTCTCGTCGAAATGCATCGTGGCGGAGGTCGCTCGGAGGGATTCGGTTGACCCCCATCATCGGCTCACCAAGGCTGTCCAAGCCTGGCTTGACACCCACCAACCTTCGCTCAAGGCCGCCGCCCTCGTGCCCACAAAGTGGGAACGCTTGGGCGACTTGGCGCTGTTCCCCCAAGAATGGCGACACTCTGATGCATGGCCAACCGTTAGCCAGCACCCTAAGGCTAAAGCGTTGTGGGAGGCCATGGCGAAGGCCCTCAAGGTCACCTCCCTCGGCGTCCAAGCCCCCATCGCCGACGACACCTTTCGCTCATCCCAAGTTGAAATGCTGCTGGGCTCATCCGAGGTCGAATTCACCGACCACGGCCTCACCTACGCCTTTGACGCAGCCAAGGTCATGTTCTCATCAGGCAACGTCACCGAACGCCGTCGCATCGGTGCGATGAACATGCAAGGCGAAGTGGTGGTCGACGCGTATGCCGGCGTGGGCTACTACACCTTCCCCATGCTTGTTCACGCTGGTGCGGCCCACGTTCATGCCTGCGAAATCAACCCCGCCTCCATCGCTGGTCTCCGGGCAGGTGCAGCCGCGAACGACCTGCTGGACAGGTTGACCGTCCACGAAGGGGACAACCACGTCACTCTCATTGAACTCAAAGGGGTGGCCGACCGGTGCCACCTCGGCTTGCTTCCCTCGAGCGAGCCCGTCTGGGAGGCGTGCCTGCTGGCCCTCAAGCCGAGCGGCGGTGTGCTTCACGTTCACATGAACGTCGAGGAAGAACGCATCGAGGCGTGGACGGCGGCCACCATCCACACGTTCGAGTCGCTCGTCGCCAAGCACGGGTCGGGGTTCAGTGTCCAAGCAGCGCACGTTGAACGCGTGAAATGGTTTGCCCCGAGGGTGCGCCACGTGGTGCTGGACCTCAGGTTCCGTCCGTGATCTCGTCGCCTTCCACGAGTTCGGCGACGATGAGCGCCTCGGCTTCGAGGATGCCTGGCTCTTCAGCGGTGAGCTTGGCCGAGGAGGCATCCTCGTCGTTGAAGCGTCGGTAGACGACCATCGTGATGCCAACGCCCACCAGCACGACCGCCAACGGGAGGCCGATGATGAGCACCATGTCCTCCAGAAGGGAACCGTCGCCCTGCGCTTCCACGACGGGGTTTCGGATGGTGCCGTCAGGGTCGGCGACGCCGATCATCTCCATGGAGTTGATGCGGGCTTCGAGCAAGGGTCGGCCACCAGAAGCGAACGGGTTGTCGAGGCCGGTGCCCGTCGGCTCATCGCTGGTGGGCACATCGGCGATGGCACGGATGTGCGTCATGCCGTGGCGGACGATGCCAAAGGTGGCGTAGCCTTCGTCGTCCCTGTTTTCGGGGTCAAGACCGTGTGCTTCTGTATCGGTGATGTACCATTGAGCGTCCGCTGAATCCGGGTCAACACTGCGGGCCATGGCCATGGCGCCGTCGACATGGGAGAGGTTGGCATCGTGCTCGAGTGGGATGGTCTCGCCCGTGCCGCCACTGCCACAAGATGGACTGGTGTTGGGGTAAACGCCAATCGTCTTGCAGGTGGGGTCGCCCGCTTGCGTGACGAAATCGTTGATGACACGATGGAAAAACACGCCGTCGTACAACCCCGATTCTATGTGTGCGATCATGTTGTTCGTGGTGATGGGCGCCCATTGCTCAAACAATTCGATGATGACGGTGCCCTCTTCTCGGGCCGATGTCCATCCGGCCTGGTAGGAGACGTTCATCGAGATGACGGCGTTGCCGGTGTAGGACGACATCATTTGCGGACGGGATTCGTTGACCGTTGGTCGGTCGGTCCATTCGGCCGGGTCAAGACCGACGCTTCGCCACGCCGGTTCGTCTGCTTGCACGCCAACGGTGGTGGAGCCCACGACGGGCGCCAAGAAGAGCATCACGAGGAATACCCCAAGGCCGCGCTGGTGCATGACCGGGGATGGTCCACCCCTCCATGAAAACTACGGCGGCGAGGTGGTTGTGACCTCAACACCAAAAAGGGGGAGCGACGAGGGTTTTGCATGGACGAAGAATCAACCTTCATGCCCAACCTGACGCTTGGCTACGGACTTTTTCTGATGGTGTGGGGCATCGTTGTCGGCGTGCTCTCCACCAGTGATTCTCTGACCCGCTTCATCCCATGTTTGCCCGGTCTAGGGCTGATGGTTAGCGGTGGCCTTGCCAAAAGCAACCCTGAGCAACGAAAACTCTGGATGCACGTGGCCGTTGTCCTCGGTCTCCTCAGCGCCATCTTGGGCACCCGCTTCTTCATGGTCATGGGCGACGGTATCGGCTACGCAAGCGGCTCCATGCTGATGTTGTTCCTCACGGGTTCAGCCTACACGGCGCTGTGCGTGCGCTCGTTCATCCAAGCCCGCAAAGCAAGCGAGTAAAGCGTCATCCTCTTGACGGAGGGCCTGCTCCTCAATTCATGGCCGAGGACGATGCACCCATCGAGGTGGAACTCAAGGCCGTTGACAACAACACACAGCGCCAGTTGAACTTCTCCGCAGCGGCGACCGTGGCCTTCGCCTTCTCATTCCTGATGCTCGCGATGGTGTTCTCCGGCCCAGCCGCTGAAATGGGAGAAGAGAAGCCCGATTACTCAGTGGAATGGTGGAAGACCCCGCTGAGCGACCGCCACCTCATGGACCTCCCGATGGACACGCTCCGAGCCCAACTCCCCGTGAACGGCTCGTACGAGGCACTGCCCTACGAGGAGCATTTCGTGGAAGTTGAACTACCAGCCAGCGAACAAGACGCCGGCTTCCCGGGCCCAGCGCTGATGCACGTGGCCCTTTGGCTGCCCGATGTTCCCGAAGGCACGAAGATCCCCGTCATCATGACCATCCACCCCTACTACGACTTCGGCGGTGAAGGCGTCGCTGGGGACGATTCCGCCCCCAACACCGTGCCCGACGGCGGCGTAGGCAAGTGGGTTTACGACACCTTCGTGCCTCACGGTTACGCCCTCGCCCAAGCCTCAACCTTTGGGACGGGGCAGTCCACCCACTGTCAGGACGTCAAGGGGCTCGGTGAGCAAACCGGCATTCAAGCCGTGGTGGACTGGCTGGGCGAGCAAGAGTGGTCGAACGGCAACGTCGGCCTGATGGGCAAGTCCTACGCAGGCACCACCAACTGGGAAGCCGCCCAACAGCCCTCGCCCTATCTCAAGACCATCGTGCCCATTTCCGGCTCGATTGGTGTCCAAGAAATGTTCTATAGAAACGGTTCCTCTGAAGCCAGAGCCATGCTCTATGACGCCCTCTACGAAGGGGCAACCACCGATGCCACCAGCGACGACTTGCGCATGTGCACCGACGACGTCATCGGCCCACTCAACCCACTCACCACCTGGGCCGGTGCTGAATTTGGCGGTGCAGAGTGGAACGACTATTGGGACGAGCGCCGCCACCTACCCGACGTGCTCGCCAACTACGAGGGCAGCGTGTACCTGGTCTGGGGGATGCAGGACTGGAACGTTGACCCCTACCACGCCTTCCCGACCTACCAGCTGATGCGGGATGCTGGCATCAACGCACGAGCCATCGCCGGACAGTGGGCGCACAACTACCCCGACCAACCCGACCGCCACAGCGAGATGGGCAGCGGCTATGGTGCCGAAGCCTACCCCAACATGAGCCGCATGGACTGGGCGGTGGAACTCTATGGCTGGTTCAACTACTACCTCAAGGACATCGGTGAGGAGCCCGAGCCAATGGTTCAGATTCAAACCCACGACGGCAAGTGGCACGTCGAGGAGACGTGGCCGCCAGAAGACATGGAATGGATGCCCGTGACCTTGGACGCCGTTGAAGGCGATGGAGGAACCGTCAACAGCAACAATCAGCGCTCGTTCACGCTCCCCGCTCTCGAAGAAGACGCTCACATCTCCGGCATGCCAACCCTCCACCTTTCGGTGAACACGCTGGCCTGCAACGGCGGCCAAATCTTTGCCACGATGTACGCCGATGGCCTCCGAGTGGGCCACGCCACGATGGACGTGCGCTACCGCGACGGTGGCTACGACGCCAACCCGGCCACACCGTTCTCGTCGTACACGATGCTGATGGAATTCAATCCGATGGATGTTGACCTGAAGGCAGGGGCAGTGATTGAAGTGGTGTTAACCGAATCGGGTGAAGACTACCTGCCCAGCCCGTGCGCCGCCGTTGGCATGAACGTCAATTTCGACGCCTCCTCCACGCTGAGCCTGCCACTCATCGACCGGCCGGTTGACGACGACCGCTGGTTCCTCGCCCCGCCATGGTGGCAGCAACAACCCATCCCTTCGTGAGGCGTGGCTCGTGCGGGTGCTGGCCTTTGAGGACCACTACGACATCGAAGCGATGCTGACGGCTGGCGGGGTTGATGCTGAACGATTCGTGATTGAACAGCGTTGGAACTCGTCCGAGGCCCTCGACCACATTTTGCGATTCCGACCCGATGTGTTGCTGCTCGATCACTACATGCCGCCCCACAGCGGTCATCAAGTGCTGAGCGACCTGTTGTCCTCAGATGTTCCTCGACCGACCACCGTCGTCGCCATGTCGAGCGACCCGGGAAAAAACGACGCCATGGTCGCATTGGGCGCTGATGTTGGCATTGTCAAGTTTGACCTCGCAAGCCTCGACCTCTGGAGCGCCTGACGCTTCGGCTTCATTCTTCTTCACTCGAACGTTGGCGTCGCTTGCGTAGACGTAGGACCAACAATGCAAGAACCTGTACCACAATGAAGAGTTGGGACACCGTGTCCCTGGTGTCACGGGCCGAATACAACGAAGCGTAGTTGACCCAGGCACACTCCCATGCCCGAGCACCGCTGTAGACGACGCCGTGCCCCTGAACCGACTGGTAGGCAAGGTGGAGCACTTCGTTGGCAACGGTGAGGGTGAAGACGCCAGCGCTGAGGAGCACAAGGATGACCCCGAACATGAAGGGGTGCTTGAGGCGGTCCGCCCGGGCGTAGTGGATGTAGAGGGGAATCAACGGGAGGAAGAGCGGATAGAACACGCGAAACGCATCGTGAGGGAGCGGGTCATTGCAGTAGGATTGCGGGTTGCCGATGAAAATCATCATCAGGAACATGGCCGGGGTCAACACGAACGTGAACAACCAAACGACCACGCGTGGAAGGCGTTCTTTTCGTTCAAGCACGACCAGAAGGGTTGGGCCGAACAGAAAACAGACGGCGCCGACGATGGTGAAGAACAGCGCATGATCGGCGAACAAATCGAACATATCGCCGATGAACCTCGCCAAACCCCGGTTCATGCTGGACTACGGGCGGTGCGGCATGATGAGGGTTTCCTCACTCTTCGTCGTAAGGTTGCCACTCGGTTTGACCCTCTTCTCGGTACCACCAGTAGCCGTCCTCGTCCTCGAACCATTCCACACCGTCTTCGTCAATCGAATAGTTCCCGTCGTAGTCCTCTTCCTCTTCTTCGGGTTCGGGCTCGGGAGCTTGTGCGGGGTTGGCCATGCCGGTTTCTTCGGCAATGCGGCGCTTGGCGTCGTCAACATCTTCCTCGGCGCCGCCAAACACGCGGTTGGTGGTTCGAATCTCGGCTTCGTGGTCGCCCTGACGAATGGCGTTGTCCGATTCCTGGTAGAATTCGTCGGTCATTCGCTCTCGGAATTCATCGAACTCCTCACGGCCAAAACTGCCGGTGAATTCGTCACCTTTGGCTTTCATCAAGTCGTCGAGGTTGGCGCGCTTCTCACGCTTGAGTTCGGGAGCGTCGGGGACGTCGCCGGCGTAAAAGGCGTCTTCTTCCGAGCCCAGTTTACCGAACACACGACCCTCGGGGTCGGCCTCTTCGATGGCTTCGATGATGAGGTCATGCTCCTCTTCGTCGATGTCTTCCTCTTCGTAGGCGTCGCCGGCCTGGTCAACCATGGCCTCGAGTTGGTTGGCGAGTTCTTCCTCGTCCTCATCGTACTGATCAACGAGTTTGTCGATCTGCTTGAGAAGGCGCTCGTAGGGCGTTCCCGTGATGGCGCCGAGGAACCGACCAAACCCACCTTTCTTCTTCGCCATGGGGTGTGGTTGGGCTGACCCTTCTTCAAAGATTGTCCTTCGCGGGTCTTTTGATGGACGGATGTTTGGGAAAATCATGGTGGAGGCGTGGTTGGAGGACCTCATGACCTCCTACAACCGAGATTCGCACGCCCAGCGTGGTGGCTACCTCGCCCAGGTCCACATGCCCGGTGATGTGTTTCAATCCCTCGTTTGGTGGGCCCTTCAGGCTCTGCCCGATGAAATTCTGGTCGGCATCGACATCGACGGCGACCGACCCCACCGCACCGAGGTGAACGCGTACTTCGAGGGCGACGAGGTCCACGACCGGTTGTTTCAGGGCCAGGGCTACGTCATCAAGGAGGCCCACATCGTGAACCGTGGCGATTCCTACTCGGTCCATCACCTGCCCGAGGACTGGACCGACGACATGTTCTCGGCCGACCGTGGTTCAAGGGCCGGTCGATTCACCCACTGGCTCCACACCCACCCCAACGCGCCGGCCATTCCCAGCGGGGCCGATGCCGATGCGGCTCAGGAGACCCAAGGCATCGACATGATCCTCGGCCTTCGCTTCTCGCCCGAAGGCCCGCTGCCGTGGTTTGACGACGTCGAAGGCACCCGCCGGACGCTCAAATCCACCGAGGAGAAGAAGCCACGCAAGCGCTCGTTCTTTGCCCGCCACGCCCTTCCCGTGCTCGGTCGTGCACCAAGCGGTCACGCCATCCACGAAATCCAACTCATCGGGTTTCACAAATCCGGCGTGGGCGTCAACATCGTGTTCGTGGACGACGACGGTTTTCCGTACGGTTGGGACGTGGCGACGGCTCAATTGGCAGCCTGAACGTCAACGGTTCAAGTGGCGGCTTGAACCGCCACCAACGCCGCGTGCAGGTTTTCAAGGCGTGCGGGGTTAACCCCAAGGTCGCTCCCGCCGAGTCGGGAAGCCGAGTAGAGAGTGATGGCGGTGTTTTCCCCCACCGGTTCAAACTGAACGACGACATCGTCGGGGAAGCGCCAAAACGGGGTGATCGCCACCCGATGAGAGAAGCGCTCACCGCCTTCCTCAACCTCGTCCAGAACATCTCGCAAGCCGTTCTCGTCGGACCATGTCACCCATGCATCCCATACCTCGCTCACGTTGGCTTCGACAACGGTGGTGAGCCCAGCATCCATGCGTACGGTGCCGGATGACGAGAGGAATGCACAGTTCATCGTCCGATCAGGGCAATCGGGCATGCTCGTGTGGTTGGGCGTGGGTGCGCCCACCAAAATCCAGCCCTGAACCAGCAGCCACGGTGAGGAGATGAGCAGGACGGTGAGAGCCACTGAGCGCCATCGGTTCTTGCCCTCCATGGGCTGAGGCGGTCGTTCTGCTTCTTGAGGATGCGTGACGCATTCACAGCAGGCTGGCGGTTCCACCGGGTGGCATCTCGTCCAGCATGGTGATGGTGTCGCCACGAAGGCTCGGGCCGATGTGGAAGGTGCCGAAGATGCCCTGGTCGCCAATGTTGTGGGACAGCGAGAACCAGGTTCGGCCGTAAGCGTCCACTCGGATGTCAAGGAAATCACCGAGGCCGCCACAGCGGTTGTAGCCGCAATCCGGCTCGGTGTCGATCGGGTCGTCTGCACCGTTGAGTTGCACCGTGGTCAGCAACGGCGTTTCGTTGAACGCATCCGTGGTGTAGGTGAGGTAGGCGTTCCAGACTTCGTCTTCACCAGCCGTCTCACCGACGTAGCCGAAGGCAACCGTGCCCTCATCGCCCGCCACGACCACAGGGAAACCGGTGCCGGAGAGGTTGATCGGCGGGGCGATCATCGTGGCGTTGGACCACGTTTCGCCTTGGTCTCGAGAGTAGGACCAGTAGGGCTTGTTGTCCAGGCCGTTCCACATAGCGTGGACGTTGCCAGCTGAATCCACCTCAACCTGCGCTTCCTCGGCGTTCCAGGTGTCGGCCGTCCCGGTGATTTCGGTGGGCAGCGGATGCTCGGTCCATGAGATGCCGGCGTTGGTCGTGCGGAACACGGAGTACCCTTCGCCGGTGCAACCCTTGTTGCCGCGGTAGAAGTTGCCGTCGATGCTGCCAACCAAATGCGCCGAAAGACCACCGGACGAACAGGTCACCGGAGCACCGGAGGTTTCTGGGCCCCACGTGGCGCCACCGTCTTGGCTTGAAGAGCAGAGCGGATGGGGCGCGTTGCCGTTGATGCAGAACATCCACGTCGTCGGGTGGAAGAGCGCAGGCATGTTGCTGCTGGCGATGGTTTGGTGGTCCTGAACCGAGTAAATCTGCGTGGCCACGCTCGGGCCGTTCCACGAAGCACCGTCGTCATCGGACCACTCCACGGTCATGCCAAGCAGCGCGTGCATGTCGAATTTCATGATGCGGCTGGTCCACGGGTCGACGTAGATGTAGGGGTCGTTGGAGTTGGCGATGGGGAAGAACGGGTCGTACACGTTCTCGCACGTGTAGTCCAGTGTCCCGGTCATGCCGATGAGGTCGCAGGCCACGACGGCGGTGGAACCGGCCGGCCCGTTGCCGTA
>CEUV01004939.1_pt1 | contig 30037 bp, 28 predicted proteins | sample 356401 | NCBI WGS metagenome assembly CEUV01 (sample SAMEA2622710, study PRJEB7988) | marine metagenome | isolation source: saline water (ENVO:00002010), including
ATCCGATGCAGGCGCTCATTGAACGCATCCGCACGATTTTCCTCGAAATGGGCTTCAGCGAACTGGTTGACGATTACGTGCAAACGGCAGGCTGGAACATGGACGCGCTGTTCATTCCGCAAGACCACCCGGCCCGCGAGATGCAGGACACGTTCTACCTCGATGCACCGGCGTCGCTGCCGATCGACCAAGCACGGATGGACCAATGGCGCGCCATTCACGAGCACGGTGGGGAGACCGGAAGCCGCGGTTGGGGCGGCACCTTCTCCGACGACATCGCGCAACGCGGCCTGCTGCGGACCCACACCACGGTCAACACCATCCAGCACCTGGCCGAACACCCGAAGACGCCCTGCCGCGTCTTTTCGGTGGATCGCGTGTTCCGAAAGGAAGCCATCGACCGAACCCACCTGCCTGAATTCCACCAAATCGAGGGCATCATCATGGAAGAGGGCGCTGACCTGCCGATGCTCGTCACCACCTTGCGGACCTTCTACGCCAAGATGGGCTACCCCGAAGTGCGCGTTCGACCGGCCTACTTCCCTTACACCGAACCCAGCCTCGAAGTCGAGGTCCGGTGGCGTGGCAAGTGGCTCGAACTTGGCGGCGCCGGCATCTTCCGACCTGAAGTCACCGAGCCGCTCGGCTGCATGGCGCCGGTCTGCGCGTGGGGGATGGGCCTTGAGCGCTTGGCGATGCTCGTGCTGGGCTTGGACGACATCCGTCAGCTGTACATCTCCGACCTCGCGTGGCTGCGCGACCAACCGATGCTCTGAGGTGGTCTCCTGACGCTTCGGCCCTTCCATCTCGCCTTCCCGGTGAACGACCTCGAGGCCGCTCGGGCCTTCTACACCGGCGTCCTCGGCTGCGACGTGGGGCGCAGCAAACCCGAGTCGTGCGTGTTCAACCTCCACGGCCACCAGATCGTCGCGCATCTCGTGGCCGAGATGCCGGCGCTGTCGACCAACCCGGTCGACGGCAAGGCCGTCCCGGCCATGCACTTTGGCCTCGTGCTGGAATGGGACGCGTGGCACGCGATGCGGGACCGCTTGGAAGCGGCCGGCCAGACCTTCGTGGTCGGCCCCTATCTGCGCTATGCCGACCAACCGGGGGCGCAAGCGACGTTGTTTATTCGCGACCCTGCGGGCAACCACTTGGAATTCAAGTCCTTCAAGGACGACGCGATGATCTTTGACGCGTCGTGGCGCCATGACGCGCCCGAAGCGTGAAAGCACACACCGAGGTGGCGGAGACGTGGCCGAAGCACAGCGCTTGGACGGACGCGCCTGCGCCGCCGCTCTGGACGCCAAGACCGCCGAACGTGCTGCGGCCCTGACGGCGTCTGGTGTTCAGCCTCATCTTGCGGTGGTCATCGTCGGCGACGACCCTGCGTCGCACGTCTACGTGCGCTCGAAGGTGAAGGCTTGCGAACGTCTCGGACTGAAATCCACCCACGTCGAACGACCGGCCTCGACCTCGCAAGAGGACCTCGAGGCCATCGTGGACGAGCTCAACGCCGATGCGTCCGTTCACGGAATCCTCGTCCAGTCGCCGCTTCCGCCGCACCTCGACGAAGGCGCCATCACCGATCGCATCGACCCGGCCAAGGACGTCGACGGCTTCCATCCGGTCAACCTTGGCCGGCTCGTGCAGGGCCGGACCGACGGCCTGCTGCCGTGCACGCCCTCCGGCGTCATGGAGATGCTGCGGTGGGCGAACGTTCCGCTTCAGGGCAAGCGGGCGGTCGTCTTGGGACGGAGCCGGATCGTCGGGATGCCGATGGCCCTGCTGCTCGCTGCCCGAGGCGCAGACGCGACCGTGACCGTGGTCCACTCGCGCAGTGAGGACGTGGCGGAACGCTGCCGCGAGGCCGACATCATCGTCGCCGCTGTCGGACGTCCGGACATGGTCCAAGCCGACTGGGTGAAGCCGGGTGCGGCCGTGGTTGACGTCGGCATCAACCGCGTTGACGATGACAGCCGTGAACGCGGATGGCGCTTGGCCGGGGACGTTCACCCCGACGTAGCAAGCGTTGCAGGGTGGCTTTCTCCCGTCCCCGGAGGCGTTGGCCCCATGACCATCGCGACCCTCATGGCCAACACGGTTCGTGCCGCCGAAGGCCTCGAGTGAGCCGCCAACGGGTTCTTGACCCAAGAGGACCGAGGCAGGTTCGATGGAAGCACGACGTCCCGGTCTTGCCCGCGTGTCGGGCATCGTGGCGCTGCTGCTCGGGGCCTTGATGATCATCAACGCCTTTGCCGGGCGTTGGCCCGGACATCCTGGAATGAAATTCCGAATCCAACCTTTCGTGCTCGGTCAACTCGACCGCTTCGACGGCACGTGGTGGGCGCCCACCGGATGGTACCACCAGGAAACTGCGGTGGGTGTCGTGATCATCGCCCTGTTCATCATCCAAAATCGGGCCTCGCAGCCGCGCCCGGTGCCGACCCTTGACCAGCGTTCCATCTCCGACCAGTTGCAAGACTTCGAAGCGGGGGGCATCACGGTGCGCTCCGCTCCGCAAATTGGAGGCGCGTCGGCGACCACACAAGCCATCGTCCAGAGCATCCTTGGTGCAGAGACCGAGGCCGAAGGGGACGTGACGGCGGCCATCGCGCACCTCGATGCGGATGAAACCGGCCAAGAAGCCGCACGCGTGGTCGCCGCAGCGAAGATGCCGCAGCGCGCCATCGTGCGCGAGGCCAAGCCGCTGGAAGCACCACCACCAAGCACGGTGGAACTCCCGGCTCCTGAACCGGAGGCCGTGACCGAACCCGCACCGGTGCTGGACCTCCCGCTTCCGGAACCCGCCGAAGCAGCACCTTCGCCGGAGCCCACCACACCTGCCCCTGCGGCGGCCATCCCGTTGCCCGCGATGCCAAATCTCGACGATGGAGCCACGACAACACACGATCTTGCAGCTGATCTGGATGGCCTGCTCGACGGGTTGGACGACCTCTTTGATGCGCCGCCAGAGGACGCTCCGCAACGCCCGACCGACAACGGGATGGGCGACCTGCTGGACAGCCTGGACGACCTGTTCTGAGGTGGCATCATGTGGTGCTCAGACGTCGACCTTCATTCGCATTCAACCCACAGCGACGGCACGCTCGACGTGGCCACGCTTGCGGCGAGCATGGCCCGTGAGGGCGTCCGCGTGTGGAGCCTTACCGACCACGACACCACATCGGGATGGGAAGACGCCGCCGAGCAAGCGAACCTCCACGGGATGGCCTTCCTTCCTGGCGTGGAACTCACGTGTGTCCCGGCGCTCTCGCCCTCCGCTGACGCGGCGAGGGAGGGCTCATGGCACCTGTTGGCGTATTTCCCGACACCGATGGATGCTCTGGAAGTGCGGGAGATTCGCGCGTGGATCGCCGGACTGACCGAAGCCCGGGGGCCGCGCATGTCGATGATGATCGAACGGCTCGCAACCTTTGGCATCCACGTGGACGAGGCCAAGGTTCTCGCTCGCGCGGATGGCGCGGTGGGTCGGCCGCACCTCGCGGCCGAACTCCTCGAGATGGGTGTGGTCGAGACCTTCCAGCAAGCCTTCGACGACTGGATCGGCGACGGCGCACCCGCAAACGTGGAACGCCCTCGACCGACCTTGGCGGAGGCCAGTGCACGTGTGCACGCCGCGGGGGGCTTCTGCTCCTTGGCTCACCCCGTGTACTACGGCGTGCCAACCGGAGAGGTGCTTGATCTGCTCTCATCGTTGGGCATCGAAGCGGTGGAGGCCTTCCACGGAGGCCACACGGACGCCTACCGAGACGAGGTGTGGCGTGCTGCGGTGGAACGTGGATTATCGGTCACGGCTGGATCAGACCACCATGGTCCAGAGCATCACCCCCGCCCCGGACATCGGCCGGTCCCGATTGCCGACGTGCCTGAAGCCGTCAGGCGCTTGCGGGAGCACGGCCAAGCAGCCGGTCGATGATGAGCCCAACCTCGAAGAGGAGCACCACCGGAAGCGCCACCAGAAACAGGGACAACGGGTCGGGCGGCGAGACGAAAGCCCCCATGACCACGCAACCGAACCACACGTGACGACGGTGGGCCACGAGGGTTGAGCGATCAACAAGGCCGCCGCGCAACACGGCCAAGGTCACGAGGGGGGCTTGGAAACCCACGGCCGAAGCCAAGTGCAGACGAACGAGGAAACTCACGTAGGCGATGAGCCGCCAATCCGTGCTCAAACCAACGGATTGAGCGTCGTTGGTCAGGTAATCCAGCAGCAGAGGCACCAAGCCCGTCGAGGCATACAACAGTCCCGCCACAGCCAAACCTACAGCCGAGAGGACGAGCAACGCCAGCGCACCAAGGTTGACCTTCCCACGCACCGCCGCCACAGCATCCCTCATCGCAGGCGTGCTTCCGCGCGCGGCCGCCCGAAACAAGTCGGAAAGCAGCACGAGCAGGATGAGGCCCAAGCCAACATCTGCGGCCAGTCGGACTTGGAGCAAGAGGAACTCAACCGGCGTGGTGACAATGATCCGCACGCCGTCGGGAAGGCGCTCTTCCGCGATGAGCCACTGCACCACGTCTGATGTGAACGGAAACGCCGCCACGAAGCCAATGAGGCCCAAGCCCAGCAAAACGGGCAGGCGGGTTCGCACGTGATCACGTGCTTTCCCGAGGCTTTGCCCCATCGGGCTCTTGCCCCAATCGTCGAGGACCTGGACCAGATCCGAGGCTCCCGACATGAACCGAGGGGGCAGCCCTCCATCAAGAAGCGCGCGGCCGCGTCAGGCCTCTTCCCAGCGGTGGGACGGAATCGATTCCAACCAGTGCCGTCCAGAGGTGCGGGCCCGTGCGATGCGATGCAGCACAAACCCGGTCATCCAAAGCGACGGCAAGGAAAGCAGGACGGCCTGCCACATTGGAACGTAACCGTAATCGTTCAACACCCGGAGTTCCACGGTCTCGCTTGCAGCATCCTCGTCCACATGGAACACAAGGATCCACCATACCTTGGGTTGGTCCACGGTCAGGTTGATGGTCGCACCTGGCTCAAGCGTGATGACTTCGCCAGAACCCGCTTCTGCAAGGACGTCCCAATTGAGGTAACCCCGCTCCATGGCCGGTTCCGAGGACTCAGCAATGCGCAAGGCCATGTGCACCGGCGTCTCGTCATCGAGGTTCGTGACGGTCACAATGACCTCTTCGCCGTAGCCGAAGCGCTGGATGATTTCATGGGTGGAATCTCCCGGACCAAGACGGTACGAAACGCGCTCGTCGACGGTGTCGGCTTGGTGCATGGTGACGCCGGCAAAGGCGGCCGCCATGAGCAGGACCACGGTGCCCTCAACGAGGACGTGCCGCATGACCTTCTGACGGTCCACGCCTTGGAACCAGCCGCCGTGGTCGTTGCGCAAACGCGGCTGAAGGTAGTGAATGAACAGCGCACCCATGCCGCCAATGATCATCCCGAGAGGGATGTCGATGATCCAGTGGATGCCAAGGTAGAGGATGGTGAACGCGAAGACGATCGTGTTGTACACCACAAAGCGGTGGTAGCCTCGGTGAATCCAATCCTTCATTCGGATGCCTTGATCGCGCACGTGGAGGATGTTCAGCAGAATGATGCCAAAGGGAATGGCGATGTGCAGCGAAGGCACGGCGTTGTCCAACGGATCGTTGTTGATGTAAAACGTAGAGTACAATCCGTCGTGGTAGAGCAAGGGCTCCATGCCAGGGATCCATGACGACGTGACCTCGACGTTGAAGAAGAGGTAATACGGCACCGCAAGGGCGTAAATGAGCAGGTAATTCATCGTGACCTTGTCCGTCAAATCCCGCTCCCCAACGTAACCGTAGAACACGGTCGTCACGTAAATGAGGAAGAGGTAGATGAAGAGGTAATGGAAATTCAGCACCGCCGTCAAGGTCGGTGAAGCGAAGGCATCCTGAATCCACAGCACAACGTTGCCTTCGAGACTGTGCACAAGACCCGTCCAATGCCCGGTCACGACCTTGATTGGCTCATTCAGGTCGTCCGTGAAGCCTTTCCACCTGATGATGATCAAATACCCGAGAGCGTGGAGGTAGTAGCGTTGCTCATGGATGAGCTGCCCGATTTTGTTGAGTTTGGTCCGGGTCTCAGGCGCATGAAGCGTGAAGGCCCAACAGATGATTGGGGTGAGCAACAAGACCAGAGCCATCATGATGGTCCAAGGGCTCATGCCACGGCCTCCTGAGGTTCAGTCTTGAGCATTCCCACGTTGTCGATGTTCTGACCCGCCTTTCCTGAGGCTGCATTCCTCGCCTTGATGAAGGAGGAGGGCGAGGATGTGGCATGGCGAGGGAGTTGCCCGAAAACTCACTCGCCGCCCTTCGCGAAGCCATGGTCCATGCGGACGGGATTGAATTCGACCTGCGCATGACCCTCGACGGTCATCTCGTGCTCCACCACGACCGCACACCGATGATCCCCAAACACGAGAAGGAAGGGCGACCCACCTACGTGGAAGCGTGGACCTTGGACGAACTCCGCGAGTTCGGCGCGGAAACCTTCGACGAGATGCTCGCTGATCCGATCATCTCAACCGCTTGGCGAGAACAGGCCAAGGTCGGCGTCATCGAAATCAAGCGCCCGCACCCGAGACACATCGGCCGAGGGTGGTGGAACGATGACCGCCGAGATCTTCCGCACATGTCCGCGCTGACGCAACGGGTGGAAGCGGCCCTCAAAGAAGCCGATATTCCAGTACAAAACACGGTGCTGTATGCCTTCCATCCGAGGATGCGCGACCTCGTCAAGACCTCTGGGTGGTCGCGTCCTTGGTCACGCTTGACCCCGAACCTTCCGCCATACGGCAGCGGCGCTCCACAGCGCGCGGTCGCGGCACCGTCCTTCGTTCGCAATTCCTTTGCCCGCTTGGTCAGAGCCCACCGCGCTGCCGGCTCGCCGATGATGCCCTGCGCCCTGGACTATTTGCACGGCATGCGACGTCATCTTCCGTTGGGCCGAAGCGTCGGCTTGGCGGGTCGTGCCCGTGATCGCCTCAAGGCCACGTTGGAAGGCTTTCCCGCATACGTCTGGCCCGCTCCGTACCGCATGGAGACGGCCCTCATCGATGCCGGGCTGAGTTTGATTTCGGACAGCGTCGCCGATCCACGCGTGCGTCACGTTGACGGTCGGTTGCGATGGAAGCGGATGGCCACCGCACCTTTGGACGGCGGCATGCCAAGCGTGGCCTCTGACGAGGAGGCGAGAAGCATGCTCATGGAACTCGAACGCGAAGTAGCCCCTTGGCACGAACTGAGCAAGACCGATCATCGTGGCCACCTCGAGGCGTGGCGCAAACGCTGGGGATGGAAACGCGAGGTGGACGACCTGTTGGCCGACGTCGAGGAAAGCGGCAGCACGATGCCTTGGGAAGCCGTTCGCATGGTCGGTCATCGCGGAGCAGGCAAGACGCCTCGCCCCGTGTTGCACCGCGTCACGTCTCACACGTGACGGAGCGATTGCTCCTCGGCGATGTATTTCGGGCGGTAGATGGGCACGCCCTTGCCGTCGCGCATCACGGTGCGCTCATCGACGATTTGCGCACCGATGCCGGCCACACGAGCCCAACCAAAGAAGGTCGTGTAATACTCCGGCTTGCGGAGGCCAACGTGGTGAAGGAGGGTCCCGCTGGCGATGTCGACGTTCGCGTTGGGGTTGGAGATTTTCGGGTTCTCCGCCAACACGCGTGGCGCCACCTCGCGCAGGGTGCGGATGATCGCGAAGTTCTCGTCGTCGGGGCACAGTCGCTCGCCCAAAGCGAACTGGTAGGTGGCGCGTGGGTCCTCGGCGCGGAGCACGGCATGGCCGAATCCAAACACAGGTCGCTTGGCCTCAAGTTCGCCGCGGATGAAGGATTCAACCTCCGTGGGATCGGACGTTCCGATGCCGAGGACGAACTCCAAACAGGACTGATTTGCACGTCCGTGCAGCGGACCCGAGAGGCTGTTCATGGCGCTGGCCATTGAAGCGTAGAGGGTGGCCTTGCCGCTGGCCGTGGCCTTGCCGGTGAAGGTGGACAAGTTCCCGCCGCCGTGATCGAGGTGAAGCACCAAGTAGGCGTTGAGCACCTCACGCATGACCGAGCGGTCGACGCCTTCGGGATCCAAGGTCGCCACGAAGCGGTCGACGAGACCAAGACTGAGGTCGTCCGCGGGGATGCCCTCGCTGCGCCCCTCTCGGTAACGGAAGAGCAGGCCCATCACGCGCGGCATCCGGGCCACGAGGTTGAGGGCGTCCTCCAGCCAATCTCCGGTGGTCTCGGCCATCCCGAGCGTGTGCATCCCGACGCTCAGCCAGTCCATCGGGTGGCCTTCACGGGGCAAAGCAGCGTACACGGTGGCCACGCCTTCAGGCACCGTACCACGGGCCGACAAGTCGGCGCGGAACGCGGCGGATTGTTCTGCGGTCGGGAGTTCTTTGTGGAAGAGGAGATAGATGACGTCCTCAACGTCCATGGCGGCCAATTCTGCGATGGGATAACCGCAGTAATGCACGCCCTCGGTCGGGGTCACGAACGAGGTCCGGCACGTTCCGACGGGGATGCCACGAAGACCGGTGTTGAGGTGGGCAGAGGTGACCGACAGGAGAGGCTCGTCGTTGGTCATCGCTGCACCGGGTCACGCGTCTGGGCCACTCCGTATAAATCCGGCTCTGTGGGTCTCACGCGTCGAGGGGCGGCAGAGGAAGCCGAACGCCCCTTCCGGCCTCAAGGTCACGCCCGACGTGGAGGCGAATGACGTCCCCCTCAACGCGCAGCGCATCGGGGGCGTCGATGCCTGGGCAGGTCCGCTTGATGCTGCGCCATGCCCGCATGGAACGAAGGTTTTCCGACCACCATGGGAATGCTGCACACTGTTGCGGCCGGTCGCTGTACACCGAGCAGCGTTTGTCGCCTTGGAGGTAGATGCAGATGCCGTCGGAGGGACGGCTTCGGAGGACGAGCCTTCCGTTCAGGGACGTGGTGCAGTCCCGACGGATCCAGTCAAGTTCCTCCATGCCTGCTCGTGCGGCGAGACGCTGAATGTCCGTGCGAGAAAGAAACACCACGCCACCGGGTTGATCGCAACACGCACCGCAGTCAGGTTGGCAGGCGAAATTGACGCCGCCGTTCCACCACGGCGTTCGCGTCACGCCCCCTCCTCCGGGACACGGACAGGACGCAGCATGGCCAAACGAGCGGGGCCGCGAGCGTTCTGCGCGATTCGCTCCAATTCCTCGTCGATGGCTTGGAGCTCATCCGTGATGGCCAGCAGGGCTTCGACATCGGCCTCTCGGGCCTGGTCAGCCAAGGCCTCCATTCGAGCCTTCAGGGCCTCGAGACGAAGGCTCTGGTCCTCCGCGTGATGCCGACGACGGGCGATGGCGGTCTCGGCACCAAGGTCGATCTCCGCCAGAGCGTCTGCCGCACGTACTGCATCGCTGGCCTCGAGCTGCTCGACGTCGCGAACGAGGTAGTGATCGCGCTCGTTCGGCCGCAGCAATTGGTCCACCCGTGGATCTCGGGCCACTTCCAACACGGCGCGAGCCGGCCCCTCGGGGCGAGGAGCGCCAGCCAACAATTCCTCGGCTTCAGGGACTTCCGGCGACCACGCATCGGAAAGTTCGGGCACCGGGGCCATCAACTCGATGCCGCCAATGACGCCGCCGGCATCGACCGCATCGAGGGCACGCTCGATGACCGTCGTGGCGGTCTGGACGTGATCCGTGACCGATGGAGAGGGTTCCGCGTGACGCGAATCGGAGGCGTGAAGGTGGGCGCGAAGGGCGTTTTCCAACGACCGCCACGTGGGATGACCTTCCGCAAGGTGCTGCAGGTCAGCGTTTTCGACGATCAAACCCTCGCGAGTGACCAACGAGCGGAGCGCTGCCAGGCGATCGACGGGCCCAGGCGAGGCGATCGTCGTGACCACACCCTCCTGCATCACCCGAGCGAGGGGGCTGGATGGCCACGCTGCAGGCGGGTGCTCGCAGACGACCACGACCTGGACGCCGAGGTTCATCGCGAGATCGACGATGTGGTGGAGGCGCCTGCTTCGGTCTGCATCGTCCACCACGCGATCGATGTCGTCGATCAGCAGGCCGCTCGACGTCGAAAGACGCGTGTCGATTTCGGTGAGCTGTGCGTCCAGTTCATCGAGGGACATTGACGCTGGATGGCGCAGGAGCACGACGCCGCCCTGTTGGCCCCGCAGCATGGCTTGACCGGTGGCATGGAGCAGATGACTTCGTCCTGTTCCGCCTGCACCTTGAATCACGAGGGGATTGATGTCCGTGGGATGTGCGATGACGTGATCGGTCCACCGTGTGGCCTCACGGTTGCTCTCGAGCAGGGTCCATTGGCGGAAGGTGTGCTGGTCAGACCAACGCAAGCCCCATGCCCACGCTTCGGGAAGAGGAGAAGCTGGCCTTCGCGGACGTGATTCGTGCCCGAGCACAGATTGCCACAAGGGATGGCCACCACGGCCCTCACCGAACGCTTGCGGCCTGCTGGTGTCACCCGTTGCCGAATCAGAATGAAAGGCCGACACGTGCCCCTCAACGCGTCGTGACAAACGACGGGCCAACTCACCTTCGAGGCCGTGTTCCTCAGGCGGCGACGAGGGACGAGCGTCTTCTGTTGGGCGCCATGCCGTGATGGAGCGCGGGCGGCTCACCTTTGGTCGATCAATCCGCGTCGAGAGGCCTTCGATGAGGCCGGACGGCGGTGAAGCCGCAGGCGCTGGAGGCTCGGTTCGACCCATGCTGCGGCGCGCGCGGAGGGCTGCTGCCCGGAGCGGTGAATCACGCATCGCCATCACCACCAAGCCGCCGGGTCTTGCGCGTCGTTCGACGACGCCGTTTGGGCGCCTCCTCGACAGCAGGCGCTGAGGGCGAACCGTCGTGCGAGGTGAACAGACGGGCGTGTGTGCCGTCGACGTCGAAGGACTGCTGGGAACGCACAGCCGCCTCGCGCAAGCCTTTGCCCTTCGGGACGGTGACTGGCGTATGCTCTGGCGCGAAGCGGCGCGCCAAACGGAGGGAGTCCCATGCTTGCCTGCGCTTCATGGCGTCCGTGGGTGGCGCATCGGGCCAGACCTCTGGCCTGGCCAGTGGTGGTTTGTTCACCAGCGGTTCCATGGCAGGCAGGTCACGCACGCGAGCCAATCCGAGCGCTTTGACCTGACGAGATGCCGGGAGGCCATCGGCGGAGGCGGGTGCGTTTCGAACAAGGTCTGGTGTGCTGTTCGATGCATGCCGAGAGGGCCACATCGCCGCAGGCACATCGCCGCGTGGGGGCGAGAATTTCTCGACACGCGCGTCACGTCGTGGAGCAGGTTTGCGGGCGCGCACGCGCTTGGCGCGACGCGGGCCTCGGGTGACGGGAGGAGGAGCAGCCTCCATGACCTCCTCAACGACGGGCTCAGGCATGGGTTCAGGACTCGGCTCCGGGGCTGGCGCGACAGGCTCGACCTCAACAATGACTTCAGGTTCAGGTTCTGGGGGCGTTTCAAGGCCGGGAGACAAACGCTCTCTTGTGCGAAGAATGGCATCCATGTCGAATCCGCTCAATCCCTTGAGGCTGCGCTCATCGCTGGCAAGCGCAGCGACGTCATCCACGGGCATTGGTGCTCCGTACCGGGAGAAGCGGGCCATTTCTGCCGTGGTCAAGACCTGTTCGTCGATGTGGAGCAAGTGAACAGCGCCACGTTCGCGACCGTGGTCGAGCACGTCAGCGAAAGATGAAGCGGCCACTTCCGGGCCAAGCATAACCGACAGAAGGTGGAGGTCAACGCTCACCACGAGGAGTGGCTCATCGCCGAGGGCCACGTCAGGCAGGTTCAGTGCCCCTTCGTGAATCCAGAGGTGGTGGACGCCTTCGGGCACGTCTTCTGCGCGCCGGGTCAGCATGAGGCTGCGCCCGCCCGCCTTGGCCCACATCTCGGCCATGCTCACCAAGGCTTGCTGCGAATCGGCATGCACCAAGCGAACGCTCCCTGGTGCAAGATCGACGCTGTCAACATGGAGCCGGGTGCGGGTGCGATCGATGGAGTCGCGCACCTCTTCGGGCGCACGCACCGTCGGCGTCATGGTGGGCAGCCGTGGGGCGCGTGATCGCCGTGGTGCAGGGAGACGACCTTCCCACCAACGCACGTCCTCATGCTCGACACCATGGGCAAAGCGGCTCCCTTCATGCATGGCCAGCGCTTCCTGTACCAGCGAACCGGGGAGGTGGTGCACCTCGACTTCTGTTGCGCCACTTCGCAACAACTCACGCAAGGGGCCGAGGGCCTCCTCGCCGCATCGAAGGTCGCCATCCGCATCGTGAAGGGCTCCAATCGGAGCGCCCGAGGAGAGTGCGAGGACGCTGGATGCACCCTCGCTTCCTCGGAGCACCAGCGCCCCGCTCAAACCGAGGGTGGCCGCATCAGCGAGCATGACCTCGAGCACTTCGGCACCACCGCGCCGAACCTCGAGCACTTCCCCGCGTGGCCAATCCAGCATCTTGCTCCCTTCTCCAGCGGCCATGACGGCGTTTGAAGGTCACGTCGCTTGTGGGGCCATGCACGGGAGTTTATTCCCCGTCGCATCGAGGCCGTGGCATGGGCGAAGCACCTGCTGCGTTGCAGGGTGACGAGCCAATCCAGTTCGAGTTGGGCCGTCAGGAGTTCGATGCAGGGCGGTGGTGGGAAGCGCACGAAGCCTGGGAAGAGGCTTGGGTGTCGATGAAAGCCAGAAAAGCTGCGCCGAGCGAAATCCTCCTTTTGCAGGGGCTGATTCAATGCGCGGCCTTGTTGTACAACCACCGACGCGGCACCACACGCGGCGTGCTCAACCAATGGGCGAAGCTCCAGCCCAAACTCGCTGGTTTCACGGACGCGTGGGGCGTGAACGTCCTCGCCTTGCTGTCCATGCTCGAGCCTTTTGCAGAGGACGCGGAGGGCTGCACGATGAACCAAGAAGGGTTGCGGCTTCCAATGAACGTGAGGGATGGCGATGACTGAACCACCTCGTGGCTTCCTCGAACTCGGCACGACCGAGGTGGGTGACGAGGTGGCCATGGGCACACGAACCAGCGCCAAGGTGATGGCCGTGTGTGGCGCACTTGGTCTGCTTCTCGCCCTCAACGCCCGATTCCTTCTCGCTCCTGCCCTTTTGGCGTTGGTTTTGGCTGTCGTCCAGTGGCGGCGCAGCCAAGCGCTCAGGGACCTTCCCTTCGCGGTGAACGCCAACCACCCTTGGGTCCTTGACCAGGCCATGGGAATGGCCGAAGTGGCAATCCGAGCGGCCGATGGCACGTGGAAGGAATTGGGAGACCACCGGTTGAAACTGCACACGGATCCTCTTCTTGGCGAACCTCTGGTGGTGCAGGATCACGAACCGTGGGACACCGTTGTGCGTTGGCCCGCATCCTCCGCTGCACGCCTTCAGCGCTGGTTGGCCATCGGCAACACCGCACTGGCCCTCCGAGATGCGGTGAACGGGCACGACGAGCAAGCAGAGGAAGAGCGCCGACGCGCCGCGGGGGACACGGAGCTTTTGGAACGCGATTGGCCGGAGGAAGAGGACGTGCTCGATGAGGGCTCTGCGCTCTCCCGCTGGCTCGAGACGGCCCGCTCGCCGAAGTAAGCAGAAGTGCTGCGAAGCACATCTGCCTCCCTTCATGTTCATAATCCCGAAAGGGGAGCCGGTGTCTATGACAGGGGCGGATTGGCGGTCTGGATTGGACCACCTTGCCCCGAAACAGGCGGAATTGCTGCTTGGAACCTCGCTCTCGCGACGCTTCGTCAGCCTCCCAATGTGGCTGAATCACCCAGCCAACGTGGCGGGCTTCTATGGCATCCTCATCGCCATGGCCTTGCTGCTGCCCTACAGGGTGTCCTACGGAGATGCCATTTGGTGGCCAACCTGGATTTTCCACGCATCCTTGCTCATCGCAGCGTGCATGCTGCTCGGCTTCGCGTCCCTCATCATCGCCCGCTTTTCCAAGCGACCGCCCGTCGCCCCGCCGCGCACCGTCTTGTACGCGATGCCCTTTGTTGGGCTCACGGTCCTTGGCGCCAACATCACCGAGTTGCTCACCCTTCCTGCTGCGTTGGTGTGGTTCCTCCTCCTGCTCCCCGGTCCGCTGTACGTGCACCTCAGTTGGGCGCCGAGGTGGCGCATGCTCTGCCGACTCGAGGACGGCTTGGACCCCTTCGAAGACGTCGGCATCGAGCCGGTGGAAACCGAGACAGACATGGAGGCCATCGTCGAGGAGGATGACGACCTCAAGGACGTCCTCGACACCATCCTCTCCGAAGAGGAATGAGATCAAATCAGGCCCAAGTGGCCACCAACGCGCTCGAAGATGCGCAACACGTCATCGAGGTCGTCGCGCGTAAGCCCCGCCGACATCTGGGTGCGGACACGGGCCTTGTCGCGCGCCACCATCGGGAAGACGATGGCACCGGCCATGACGCCTTCGTCAGCGAGCGCAGCCGAGAGGGCTTTGGCGGTCTTTGATGGGCCGCACATGACGGGAATGATCGGCGTTTCCGAGACGCCCGTATCGAAACCGAGGCTCTGGAGTTCCCCGCGGAAATACGCGGTGTTGTCCCACAAGCGCTGGTGGTGTTCCGGTTCTTCCTGCAGCACCTGAATGGCAGCCCGCTGGGCCGCGGCGACACCGGGGGGTTGTGAGCCGGAGAGCAGCCAAGAGCGGGAGTGGTTGAGCGCGTGCTGGCGGCTGAGTTCAGAGCCCGCCATGATGCCGCCTTGAACACCAAGGGCTTTCGAAAAGGAACCGATTTCGAATTCCACCTTCCCGTGGACGTTGAAATGGTCCACGATGCCCCGGCCACCTTCACCGAGGACGCCTTCGCCGTGACAATCGTCGACCATGATCATGGCATCATGCTCTTCGGCCAAGGCGACAATCTCGTCCAAAGGCGCGATGTCACCGTCCATGGAGAAGACGCCATCGGTGATGATGAGCTTACGTTCCGCAGCCTTGTTGGCGATGAGCACCTCTTCCAGCGCGCCCATGTCGTTGTGCGCATACACCGCACGACTGGCCTTGGTGAGGCGAACGCCGTCGATGATCGAACCGTGGTTCAACTCGTCGCTGATGATCAGGTCCTCCGCACCACGAACGAGGCTTGGGATCAACCCCACGTTCGCCGTGTAACCTGCGGAATAGATGAGCGCCGCCTCTGCTCGCTTGAACGCGGCCACTTCTTTCTCAGCCTCCAGATGGAGGTCCATGGTGCCGGCGATCGCTCGGACCGACCCACTGCCCGCACCGTAGGTCTTGGTGGCCTCAACGGCTGCATCGACGACCTTTGGGTGGGTGGTGAGGTTGAGGTAATTGTTGGCGGAGAGCATGATGGTGGGCTTCCCGTCCATCCGGCAACGCGGAACGCTGGGCCCTTCGAGGGTCGGAGGCTCCCAGAGCAAGGAGCGCTCCGCGAGTTCGTCGTATCTGGCTTGCATCCATGAGAGGTCACCTGGCATGCCAATCCCGCACCTCCCTGTTCACGCGGGTTCTTGAGCATCCCGCAGCCACCAGAACGAAGCGATGCACGGCTTGAAGAGGGAGAGGCTTCCCGCGAGACCGTGGACCTCTCAGGCGTGGTGGGCAGCGGCCTTGGCCGTGCGCAGGTGTTCATGGCCCAACCGCACTACCAAGACCAATTCCGTGGCCTGCTTGGCGAGACGGCTTGGCCGGGCACGCTCAACGTGACCGTGGAAGGAAGCGACTTGATCGACTACATCGCGCTTCGTCAACTGGCAGGCCTCGACACCTTGGACGTTGATGACGACGTCCGTGACGCCGCCAAAGCCGTGGACACCTCGGGCTTTGACCTGCATCGCATCCGTGGATTCCTGAGGGACGGTGTCTCCTTTGGCGGTGCCAGCGCCTTCCTTGCGACGATGACGGTCGGCGAAGCCTCCGTCCAATGTGCGGTGCTCATCCCTGACCTGACGCGCCACATTGACGTGGTCGAACTCATCTCCAAGGAATTCCTCCGCGAGCGGTTGTCGCTTGAGGACGGAGACCGGGTGACGTTGACCCTAAACACATCATGACCAATGGAGGCGCCCAAGCGCCGACCATTCGTGGTGCAGCAAAGCCTCGATTTCAGCCGATGCTGCAGCGCTCCAGCGGCGACGCATCGTTCGCTCAGCTCCCTCGGCGCGCGTTGGCGAAGGCTGCCACGTCATCGCCCGCTCTGGGCTCTCAACAGAAGGCAGGGCGTCCCAGACGACGTCCCACAGGATGAGCCACTCGGCCGGAGCCACGCCGAAATCCACCGGAACCTCCGGCCGCTCGAGGGCATCGCGGACCTCGTCCTCGCTCAAGCGACCGAGTTCCATGCTGTGCACGGCCATCGCGATTCGGCGCACCTGGTTCCAGAGGAAGGAGTGGCCGACGATTTCGAAGCCGACCGTCCGACCGCCGACGGACCACGGCGAAGCGGACACCACCGTTCGAATCGGGTTTTTTCCTTCTTCCATGCGAGCAAAATTCCGGACGTCATGGGTGCCGACAAACAGGTCGAGGTGGCGCTGAAAGCGATCCATGTCGTCGGCCCACCAGCCCTCCATGCCCTCCAGGCGGTACCTGTAGACGCGGTGGTCCGCCAGCCGTGGATTCCATCCCTCCGGCACTTCGGTGGCGTCAAGCACCGCCAGATGGTCAGGCAAGCGATCGGCCATCGCTCGGACCAATTTTCGGTCCCCGATTTTTTCGTAGAGTTCACGATCGAGCGTCAGCAGACCACCGTTGCGTCGCACGTTGACGCCCGCATCGGTGCGGCTGCCTAGAATCATGGTGTGCTCCTCGGCGTTCCACCATCCGAGCGAACGCAAGACGCGCTGAAGTTCACCTTGGACGGTCACCACGTCAGGCTGAATTTGGCTGCCGTGAAAGGCATCGCCGAGGTAACCCACCCGCAAGGCAAGATGGACGAGTTCGCCCATCGCTCAACAACCTCAGGCGTCCTCAAGCAGGCCCTTGACGTCGTCGGCGCTGAAGCCCAAGCCACCAATGGACCAAAGCAGGGCTTGCTTGAGCCACGGCTGGCTGATGTCAGAGGTCCGCTCAGGATCGACGACCTCGATGCGGTCCACGAGGTTCCGTGCGGCGTTGTAGAGGCGGTCGTCGTAGGGGATGTCGGCCATTTCGAGGCGGGTCGCGTAGCGCTTGAACTCCTTCACAGCCACGGGAATCCGGTTGCATTCGAGGGCGAAGTCAGCAAAATCAGCGATGTACTCGTCGTTTTCCTCGTCGAGTTCCATGGCCTTCTTGTACGCCATCATGATTTTCCCACCGGGGACGACGTCCTCTTGAGCCTCCATGTTCAGCATGTTGGCAAACTCCGCGAAGGTGTGGTGGACCGCAGCAACACCGCGGTGCTCACCACGCAGCGCATCAAGCATGTCAACGGCGCCCTGAAGGTCACCTTGGGCAAACGTGTCAAGGGCGGGTCGAAGCAGGTCGTCGGACATGGCGGGGGCCTCCACCCCGACGGGGCGGGGCCTGCTCTTCAAGGCCTCGGCTCACTCCTGAGTCAGCGCCGCCTTGAGTTCGTCCAGTTGACTGGACTGGCTGTGCTTCTTGTGAAGTTCGTTCAGCAGCTGCTTCGTGTCTTGCCAACCACGGACGTTGTAGAAGCAAAGCTTGGGGTCTGGACTGACCGTGGTGACGGTGCGCTGGTAGGTGATCAAGGCCAAGAGCCGGCGGATGACGTTCTTTCCAGCCTTCTCCGCATTGGTGTCGTCCTCGTCGGGCTTCACCGCGTCGGGAGCAGAAGATGCGGCTGCAACGCCCCGCGTCTCCTGCGCCAGACCGATTCCTGAGTCGGTCAAGAGGGAGATGGTGGCGAACCCAAGCATGGTGCCGAGCATCGAACGCTCCACCAAGACCTCAGAGATCTTCTCGAAGAGGATGCGACGGTGCCCCCGGACGAGGAGGAAGCGGTGGTCGAAAATGACCGCATCGCTGGTCACGGCGTAGTGGAAGGACCGCTGATAGAGCGCGGTCAGCAGGACCAGCGAACCTGAAAACAGGGCTCCGGCGATGAGGTAGTTGTATTCGGGCAACAAACCGCCCCCGCTTCCAATGCTCGGGTAACTGTCCCCAAGCAATCCGGTGAGCCAGTTGTCCAAGACCACCAGCAATGGAGCAACGCTCGCAAGAAGCATCCACACGGTCAACCAGCGGTTCGAGGTGCTTCCGTTCAGCATCCGATTGAACCACGTCAGCGACAACATGACGCCCATGAAGGTCAAATCGTTGGCCAGCAGTCCAAACAGGAAGGTGGACAGGGCACTGGAGTCGTCGTTGGTCAGGAGCCCTGCAAGGTTGTCGTTGAAGAAGAGCCAGTGCACGCCCATCATGAACACAGCAAGGAGGTAATATCCGAAGAAGGCCATGAAGGACGGGCGGGTGTGTCGAAGGATTTCTTCACCGGTGATGGTGCGGAATTTCTTCTCAAGGCTGGCGTTGGTCGCCGCCTCGGTTTCGGCGGGTGCTGGCGACTCAGCGGGCGCTGCGGACGCGTCAGTGGCTTCCTCGGTCATTGGGACACCTGTCTCCTCTCTCACTGAGAACGACATGAACGTTTCCACGATACGGGATTGAACAATGGGGGCTTGCATCTCACCTTGGCGCGCCATCAGTGCAGCAAACCCCACGCGTGCTCAGCGTTGCCACGGATCCATTCGAAGTCCGCTTCGGTTCGCACACCCTGCTCGTCCTCGAGGCGCAGCCGACGGACCTCCAGTGGGTACTCGTTGTAGGTCAGGTGGCTCCGGAGGCCTGCCCGCGTGGGTTGGTCGAAGGTCCAATGCGCGCGGGCGAGGGCGGCAACTTCGAGGTCAATGGAGACGCGCCCGTTCCACATGCGAATCGAAAACACGGGCAAATCGCCTTCGTTCTCTTTCCCGACCACCACGCGGGCGAAGCGTTCGGTGTGGCCGCGCGTTTCATCGTGCAGTAATCCACCCTCACTCAACGCCACGTGGCCAAGATCGCGGGACTTCCACGCTCGATCATCAATCGAGCTCAGGGTTGGGGAAACGTGTGGGAGGAACCAGTCAATGTACGAGCCGTCAGAGAGGTGCAAGACCCCCCAATACCACGGCACAGAGGGCGCCTGGACCTTGACCTTCTGAAAATAGGCCGTGCCACGAACCTCTGCCCCATCGATCGCTCCAACTGCCTTGGTCCCATGGAGCCGAAGGATGTCGTACCCGAGGCCTGCAGCGTAGGTGGCGGTGGCTTCGCGTGCCGTGGAGAGCCGCTCCGAGGCCGGTTCCATCCTGAGGTCCAGCGAAGAGAACGGCGCGCCTTCCGGCATCGGGTTCAGCGTCAACCAGAAGCCTGAGCCGTCGCCGTCCATGCCCATGCTGTAGTCCTCATCGAGCAGCGGCACGACAGCCCCCGCGCCGCGACCCGGCGTGGCCTCTCCTGGCCACGACGGATGCCCACCGGGAAGCACCACCATGCTGCAGCGCTTTGCCAAGACGGCGTCGTGCATCACCTGGCCGTCAAACCACCACGCGCAGACCATTCCGTCAAGCGACATGCCGCCATGCTCGTCCACGCCCGGACGACCTTGAGGGCGCCACGTTTGTCCGTTGACCTCGACACGGGGTGCGTCCTTGGTCGACCAGAGCGTCATGAGTTGTTTGCCGGTTGGGCGGCCTTGCTCGTCTTCGAGCATCACGAGCCACCACCACCAATCCCACGTCAATCCGCGAATGGGTGGGCGCTGATCCAAGCGCCACAACCCGCTGAGGTCGCCGAGGAAGTGTGGAGGCTGCATCAGGCGATCTCCTTGCCTTTGAACAACGATTGCCCGACCACCCAGATGACGCTGGCTTGGAACAGAAGCACGAGTACGGCGACGGCCATGTTGGCGGTGGGTGAAATGTCAAACGGTGCTTCGGAGGCCAGGAAGGCCAAGGGTTCGCCCGGTGCAACGAGCTGGCTGGACCAGATGCTGTAGTCCGTGGTGTACGCGATGAAGGCGTCTTGGTCGGACCAGGACAACGTGGTGGCCGCATCGATGATGGAGAGGCACCAGCCAATGACCGAAACGCGAAGCAGCGGCGAGGAAGGCAACCCCATGGAGAGGAAGGCCATGCCGAATTCCCATGCGGCGAATGGAATGGCAAGGACAATCCCGTACTTCCACATCACGCCGAGCGACATGAACAACATCCCGTAGACGAGAAGCGCAAGCCACGTGGCCAGGAGGATGGCCAGCCAAATCCCAAGGTCCTCGAAGCGGAAGAAACCCTCCCCTGGAGCGGCCAATCCGGTCACAAGGGCCGACAGGAACACCACGATGGCGCTTGCCGGCCACACCAAGGTGAGGTAACCGAGCATGCGGTACAGAAGCACTTCACCACGGGCGATGGGTTTCGCGAGCAGGAAATGCATCGTTTCGGAGGTCATTTCTCCACGGATGAGCCCGGTGGCCAAAAACAGCGGAAGGAAAATGCCGAGGAGGAACACCACGCCGAGTTTGCCATAACCGAGCAGAAACGCACGGTGAGTCGCTTCCTGAATGAAGGCCTCGTCATCGGGATCTTCGTCCACGCCGTTGTCCCACAAGATGGTCGTCGAACCGAACCATTCCTTGCGTAAGATGCCGTCACAAATGACCCCGTTCCCGTTGGTGTCCTTGGCACCGTTGGGACGATCGGCCTCCAAACAATCGCCGTCGTCGTCCGCGCCCATCGTGGTGGGCGTGGCGTCGGTGACGGCAGGGAAGTCAGGGCCGTCCTCGTCGAACAGGCCGTCACCGTCGTTGTCAACCGACTCAATCGGGTCGTTCATGAAATCGATGTAGAAGAGCAGAACGGTGCTGAGCGCGACCATGCAGGAGGCGAGCACGACCCACGTCGACAGCCGAGTGCGGTATTGCCTCAGCGTGAACTCCGCCACGGCGGTCGCCTTTCGGTCAAGGCTGCTCCACGCTTTGGTGGACGAGGACATCAGCGTCCACCTCCGCCCACAAGATGGCCGATGACCGATTCGAGGTCGTCGTCTGGATTCTCAATCCGGGTCACCTTGAATCCGCCCTCGATGAGGAGAGCAGGAAGGTTCTGGTGCACAGCGCCGAGGTCGTGGGTCAGGACATCCACCACACCTGACGACGGGATCATCACGCCATGGACGTCCTCCATGTCGATGATTGATTTCGCAAGGCGCTTCGCTTCCCCACAGTGGATGTGGATGCGGTGTGGGATGCGGTCGAGTTGCTCACGGATGCCGTGCACGTTCCCAAGGGCAAGCACTTGCCCGCGGTGCAGCAGCACAATCTGTTCGGTAATGCGTTCAATCTCGCCTAAGATGTGGCTGCTGACCAAGACCGTGCGGCCCATTCGGCCAAGCTCCCTGACCACGTTCATGATGGTGGTCCGTGCCAAGGGGTCACATCCCGTGAGGGGTTCGTCGAGCACGATGAGGTCAGGGTCGTTGACCAGGGCGTGCGCGATTTTCACCCGTTGTCGCATGCCCTTCGAATAGCGCCCGATTTGGGTGTGCATCACGTCCTTCAGGTTGACGAAATCGAGCACCCGCTCGGCTTCCACCTTCGCTTCGTCCCGTGTGAAACCGTGCAGCCTCGCGAAGGTGGTCACGAAATCAAAGGCGGTCATCCAATCGTGGAGTTTCTCGGATTCTGGCACAAAGCCAACCCGTCCGTAGGGCGTAGGGTCTTGCCACGGGTCGATGCCGAACAAGCGAACCTGGCCGGTGGTCGGCTTGCAGCGGCCCATCAGGAGGTTGAACAGGGTCGATTTCCCTGCGCCGTTGAGCCCGAGGATACCCGTCACGCCGCCGGAGATGGCCAAATTGATCTGACTCAGCGCATGAATACGACCGTAGGTTTTCCCAACGCGATCGAAGACCACCGCGGGAATCTTCTCCGGAACCGGTTCCAAAACCGGTTGAGGGGCTGGCCCAACCTGACTGAGATCCGGCGTCATTCCCGGGTCACCTCCATGCTTGCCACGCGGTTGGCCAGCAGGTAGAGAGAGAGCACGTTCATCGCCACGACGGAAACCAGCGACCACGTCCACGGGATGTCGTAGTTGGATTCGGTTCCCACCAAGGCTTGACCGACGTTGGCCAGGGCATCGTACGGCGAAAAGAGGTAGAGCACGTCCTGCTCAAAGATCAGGGCCACAAGGAAGGCCACCGATTTCGACCCAAGCACCAAGGCGAGCAGACCGATGGCGGGAAAGAAGCCGTTTGTGGACACGCTGGACATCGCCAAACCAAGTGACGTGTAGGTCACGACCAGCAGCATGCCGGCCGCTGTGGCGCCAAGGAGGATGGGGAAGGTGTCGACGATCCACGCCCAACCCCGGCCCATCGCCAGCACCTCAACGGTGTAGTAGACGAACAGGCTAAACACGCACAGGATGAACAGGACCGTCGCCGCGGCGAGGTACTTCATGGCGACGTAATCCAAGCGCGTGATGGGCCGGCTGAAGTACAGGGCGGACGTCCCGTTCAAGCGGTCCTCTGAGATCATGGTCCCGACGATGAGCGCTGTGACCACCGGGTAGTACAGGACGTTTCTCGGGAAGAAGCCGAGCACGTGCGCGTACAAACTGTCCCTGCTGACCATGAAGACTTGGCCTAATCCATCGCCAAACAAGGAGCCGAGCAGCACCGGGAAAATGTCCCCAATTGATCCAATAAGGACCAGCACAAGGTAGACGCGCACCAAAATGGGCCAAGGACGGTGACCGCTCTTGACCAAACCGAGCATGTGATGCCGGTACACGGCGTAATTTCGCGCCCAGCGGGGGTTCAGCGTCCCCGTCCACGGCAGGTAGGTTTGGGTGAAGACCTGCCCGCTTGGCCCGGACTTCGCAACGCTGGCCTGTCCCACGTCGTCCGCAGAGTACGCGGCTTCAATCCTCGATGCACCGGTGACGGGCGAGGCTTCATCGAAGCGAACCTCCTCGGTCACCGGCTCGGCCGCCGTTTGCTCGGCCGCCTCCTCGCTCATCTCGTCTCACCCCCGGCGAGCAAATCTTCGCTGGACTTGACGTCGTGGCCAAGCCGTTCCATGATGGCGATGAACAGGTCTTCCAAGGAGGCCTCGTAGGTGTGGAGGCGACGCACTTGGGCGCCGGTGGAGGCGGCCACTTCGAGCACCTCGCGCGGCACATCGTCGCGGTCGTCTGCGACGCGCATGACCCGCCCTTGCCGTCGGACGCGCAGGCCTCGGTCGAGCATGCCTCGCTCCATGGCGTCGGCCGCGCCCCACACGTGCACTTCGTACTCGCGGTCGATGGCCTTCAGGTCCTCGATCTTGCCCTCTGCAACAAGCCGCCCCTTGTGCAAGAGCACGATGCGTTCGCAGACCTGCTCGACGTCGTCCATCAGGTGCGAGGCCATCAGCACACTTCGCTGACCGTTTCGCACCGTCGTGTCCAGCGTTTGGAGCATGAAATCACGTGCGGCAGCGTCGAGACCGTTCGACGGTTCGTCTGCGATGATCATCTCTGGATCATGGACGATGGCGCACGCGAGTTTGGTGGCCTGCCGCATGCCCGTGGAATACCCGTCAATTCGGCGATAGCGCTGTTCGCCGAGTCCGACGTATTCGAGGCATTGGTGAGCCCGCTGCATGGCCACCACCGGATTCATGCCGAGCAATTCACCGGCGTATCGGACCTGATGGATGCCGTCCATGCGAGGGTCCAGCGCTTCGTATTCCGGCATGTAGCCGATGCGCTGCCTGATGCTCGGCCCCTCGGTGCGGATGTCATGGCCCAGAACATGGCCCTCTCCTGAGGTCACTTGGATGAGGCCGAGGAGGGTCTTGAGCAGCGTCGATTTCCCTGCGCCGTTGGCGCCCAGCAGTCCGGTGGCGCCCGCCTCGATTTGCAAATCCAGGGCGTTCAACGCCACGTGTTCCCCGTAGGCTTTGGTCAACGCCTTCGTGTGCACGATGGGTGCACGCGCTTCGACCATGGGCAGCGGTTGGCGTGGAGGGCCTTTCAACCCGACCCCAAAATGGACTCAAGAAGAGGGCTGCAGGCCACCACGGACGCGCACCGCGATGCCCTTCTGCATCGCCATGGCTTCCTCCGCTGTGCATTGGGCCACGCCATGGGCGACAAGGGCGCCTTCAGGGTCAAGCACCAAGCAGGAGACGCCCGGACGCAGGTGCTCTGAAGCGGCGAGGATGAAGCCATGCATGACGTTGCGGCCTGCACCGACAAAGGGCACAGCGTCCTCGATCACGGTGAGGCTTGCAGGTGCTGTCTTGTCGTCGAGGTTGAGGGCATGCAGGATTTTCGCGCCTTCATCGGTCAGGGACAAACCGCCGTTGCCCAAGCGAGGCGAGAGGATGTGTCGACCTTGGCTGTCCTTGACGTTCCGCACGCGTCCCGTGCTGCTCATGACAAAGGTGGCTTGGCCGACGAAGGCTGTAGCCACCGAGCGTTCCAGATTCAACTCAAGCATGCTCTTGTCCACGGTTTGGGCGCGAAGTACGTCGAGTTCGACTTCGGTGAGGCCATCGGCATCAGGGGCCACCCTCGCCTCAAGGCCTGCATCGCGCAAGGCTGCGTCAAAAGCATCGCCCACGCTGTCGGCCCGGAGATCAACCGTGACGAAGGGACGCTGTTCGAGGTTCAAGCGGGCCAGTTCACGGCGTACCCAAGCGTGATCAACCGGTCGACGCCAGAGCCATTCCGGTCCTTCGACGTGGGCAAAGGGTTGCAGGTCTTCGAACGACCACGGCACGAGGCCGATGGGGCTGAGCACCAGCACCTCGAGACCGGGGTTGGCGGCACGGGACCGCATCACATGAGCTCCTGCGCGGTCCCGCCATGGCCCCGGCGCGCCGTGCAGGATAACGACTGCTCCGTCTTCTGAAGCCGGACTCCAAGCGCGATGAAGGCGGCGACGTGAGGCGACAACTGCGGGGCGGACAAAGGTGTCCTCGCCGGCCCAACGAAGGGCGCCCTGTCCCGGCGTGTTCTGTGCTTCAACGACCCAATCCCACGCCGATTCCCACTGGCCACGCGCAGGCGACGTGTCGCTGGCCGCAGCTCGGTCGTTCATCAGCAGGTGCTCGGCCGCGGGGATTGGAGCGGTTCCACGTGCGGGAGAGGTGGTCAACCAGAGGAAGGCCTCGCGCAGCGCTGGATGTGCGTGGCTGCGGCGTTCGGCGCGTTCCCAGATTCGTCCGTCATGGACGGCTTGGCGGCACGCAGCAAGTTCGGCCAAGGTCACCTCGAGGTTGAACCGCGAAAGAAGCACCATGCGCTCGTCATCGTCCATCTTCCGCACGTCTTCCGGCGTCAACGAAGCCACGCACGGCATCAGCACGGGCCACTCCCGGAGGTCCCCAAGGTGCACGGTGCCGGTCGGCGTCAGCATGCGGTCGTCCCTGGCAAACAACGCGTAGGCGGCTGAATCGAAGAGATCCGCGCCCAGCGCAATGAGCATGGGGAAGAGCATCGGATGCCCGCAGCCAAACATGTGCACCGGGCGCTCAGGAGGAAGCTCAGGCATGGAAGCGAGCATGATGCGCGCCAAATCCGCATAGCGCTGCTGCTCCATCACCGGCACAATGCCGCCGATGGGGTGAACGCTGAACCCGTGAGCGCCCATGCCGCGGGCGCTCATGCGGCGCAGGTCGGCATGCAGCCCCCCTTGGATCGGACCGTTGAGCATGGTGGAGCCGGCGGCCGCAAGGCTGGCCTCCGCGCGCTGTGTGGTCTCCAGCACCGCCTCGTGCACCTCGTCGCGGGTCATGTCTGGGCGGGTGAACACGTCGAGCATGGTCGCGACGTCAACGCCGATGTCACGTTGAAAGGTCACGATTTCTTCCACGCCGACTTCAACGTCCCCGTACACGTAGGCCTGAAAGGTGCCCGAATCGGTCATGATGGCGCCGGGGTAATCCAGCAGGTCATGCACGCCGTGCTCAAGCGCATGCTGGCGCAGTTTCTCGTGCTTCCAGATGATGTAACTGTTCGTGATGAGCATCTCGATGCCGTAGGTGTCCCACATCTCACGCGGTTCGATGGTTCGGAGGTTCGGATTGATGACCGGCAGCAGCGTTGGGGTGGTGACCACCCCATGCGCTGTGGACAACGCCCCCACGCGTGCTCTTCCGTCGCGCGCCTTGACCTCAAAACGGCCCACGTGTTCCTCGCGAGAGGGTTTCGGGTCGTCCCGCGCATGCTCGCGCCACGCCGCCATGGCCGGCCCACCGCGCCTTGTCCTTCAAAGGGTCCCATCATCACGCAAGCCAAGCCGTGCCGCAAGACGCCGATGTGCGGTGTTCTCCACGGCGCCCAAGTGGCCGCTGATGGTCGCTCTTGAGACCCCGATTTCGGCGGCCACGTCGGCCAGTGTGCACTTTCTTGGGCGTTCGTAGTAGCCCAACCTCCACGCCGTCGAGAAGGCATGCATCTGATGCTCGGTCAGTCCGGCGAAATCGCTGCCCTCCTGTTCGGTGAGGCGGACCACAGAGACCGTGCCGTTCGGGTTCCACGACTGGAATCCCTTGACCATGGCACTGCACCCCGCAGGGGTTCCGCGCACGATGATGTTCGCACCAGAGACGCCAATGGATGAACCTGGAGCCACCACGGCGTTCCAGATGTCACGCCCGAGTTTCAACAGTCCATGCGAATTTTCGACGAGGGCCGTGACCAGCACGCGACCGCCTACGATCTCTTCGCCAATCACCTCGATGAGCCTGAACCACGGCACGCGGTCGATGTCTTCGATCGTCATCCCCTCAGCGAGCGTGAGTTGAAGCACGTAGACGATGGTGTTCTTCTCGTAATGCCGGCTCACGCTGGCCATCAGCACGGCCTCTTGACAAACCGAAATCTGGTCTTTGAATTCTGAATTCGCGATGGCGTGGGCAGGGTACCGCAGCCGAACTTCCTTCATGGCCTCACCTCTGTTGCTCCGCCTTTGGGCCTGTCGCCGACCCTCATTCTCCGATCCAGTCGAGCAATCGCCTGTGGGCAATCCGGTCAACTTCCCTCAGGTGGCCGCTGATGGTGGCGTTGGACACTCCGGCGGCCTTGGCGATGTCGCTCAGAGCACAACCTCTGGGCACGTCGAAGTACCCCATGGACCAGGCCAATCGAGCCGCCTCAACTTGCTGAGGGGTCAATCCAGCATCGGCGTCATGGTCGGCATCACCCGAGCGGACCACGGCGATGGTGCATCGGTCGTTCCACAATCGGAACGCGGCCACCAAGGCTTGGCAGCCGTCGCTTGAACCGCGCAGGATGATTTCTGCCCCGCGCCGGCCGATGCGGGTGCCTGGGCTGATGATGGCGTCGCCCACTTCCAGCGGGATGGTGACGAGTGGGTGCGTGAAGCGAACGATGGCGTAGTGCGCCTCACCGCTCTGGGTCGCTTCCGACCGAACGACTTCCTCGATCTTCAACCACGCGATGTCGTCGATGTCCTCGAAGGTGGCGTCAGGCGCCAGGCGCAACCGGACCATGACGGTGACCGCGTCGTTCGCATCGGAACGGCCCAGCGTGTTCAACAGTTCGAATTCCTCGATGCGGTTGAGCTGCTGCACGAATTCCGTGCCCAGCAACACATCCGCTCCGTATCGGAGGCGAATTTCCCTCATGCATCCGCCCCCACGTGCACAAACTCCACGTTTCCGTGAGCCAAAATGAAATCTCGACCGAGGTCGTCAAAACTGTCGAGCAGCACCCTGTCGAAGCGCAAGCGATGCACCTCAGGATCGGCTTCGAGGTCGGCCTTGATGCCCTGCAGCGTTCCCGGAGCGGCGCCACAGGATACGCACGCCCCAGTCAAGTCCAAGACCAGGTCAAGGCCCTCTGAGGTGACCTCGTATTGCGTGGCCTTGATGCCACCACCGTGCCCGTCCAGCGCAGCACGGACCGTGCCAAGCCGCGCCAACAAGGCCGGCACGAAATGGGGGGTTCCTGCGGCGTCGGAGAGCGGGAGGTTCCTGAGGCGTTCCTCTTCCTCTGGGTCCAGCGACGCCTCAAGCCGCTTGTTGGCCTCCTCCTCCATGGAAGCCTTGGCTTGGGCGGCGTACATCGCCACCAAATCCTCCGCGTCCATGAACAGCGCATGCTCACATCACCTTAGAACTCGCGGCCGAAGTGGGTCTGCTGTAACCATCCGCTTCATAAGACCGGGCTTGGACCAAGACCCATGGCCGGCGGACTGCTTGACGTCAAAGGCCTCCACGCCACCGTGGAAGAGACCGAAATCCTTCGCGGGGTTGACTTGACCATCAATGCCGGCGAGGTTCATGCCATCATGGGCCTCAACGGCGCAGGGAAATCCACCCTCGCTTCGGTCATCATGGGCCACCCGGACTACGAAATCACGGAGGGGAGCGTCCACTACGACGGCCAGGATTTGACCGAACTCGAAGTTCACGAGCGGGCCCGCTCCGGTCTCTTTCTGTCCTTCCAGTACCCGCACGCCATTCCCGGTGTCCAAGTCGGTACCTTCCTGCGGAAGTCCGTCGCCGCCGTGCGCGGCGAAGCCCCGAAGGCTCGCGCCTTCAGGCAGGAACTCCAAGCGGCCATGGACGTTCTTGGCATGGACCGGTCCTTCCTGAGCCGTTACGTCAACGACGGGTTCAGTGGCGGCGAGAAGAAGCGACTGGAAATCCTCCAGATGCTGCTCCTCCAACCACGGATGGCCCTTCTGGACGAAACCGATTCCGGACTGGACATTGACGCGTTGAAGGCCGTCGCTCAAGGCATCAACAGCCTCTCCAAAGATAGCGGCGTGCTGCTGATCACCCACTACAACCGCCTGCTCGAATTGGTGGTCCCTGACGTGGTTCACGTGATGATCGACGGGCGCATCATCCAGAGCGGTGGCCCAGAATTGGCGCAACGGCTTGAAGCGGACGGTTATGAGTGGCTGATGCCTGCCACGGCATGAGGTGAGCACATGAGCGACGAAGCAAGGGACGCGGTCGGCGAGTACCGCTACGGTTTCCACGACCCCGAAGTGGCCACCATCCGCTTTGACAAGGGCCTCAGCGAACAGGTCGTCCGCGACATCTCCGCGCTCAAGAACGAGCCCGAGTGGATGACTGAACTCAGGGTCAAGGCCTACCATCACTTCGTCGAGCGACCGATGCCCGACTGGGGCAACGAATCCCTGCTCAACAGCATCGACTTCGAAGCCGTCACCTACTTCCTGCGGTCCTCTGAAGGAACCGAGCGCGACTGGGACGATGTTCCAGAGGACATCAAGCGCACTTTTGACCGGCTCGGCATCCCCGACGCCGAACAGAAGTGGCTCGGAGGCGTGACCGCCCAGTACGAATCCGAGGCGGTCTACCACAGCATCCGCGAGGACCTTGAAGCCCAAGGCGTCCTTTTCCTTGACATGGATTCTGGCCTTCGTGAACATCCCGAGATCGTCAAGCGTTTCTTCAACACCGTCATCCCCTACACGGACAACAAATTCAGTGCCCTCAACACCGCAGTGTGGTCCGGTGGCTCGTTCATTTACGTCCCCAAGGGCGTTCACGTTGAAATGCCCGTCCAGGCCTATTTCCGCATCAACGCGAAGAACATGGGGCAATTCGAACGCACGCTCATCATCGCCGATGAGGGGTCCTCCATCCACTACGTTGAAGGCTGCACAGCACCGACGTACTCCACCGATTCACTGCACTCTGCTGTGGTCGAACTCGTGGCCATGGACGGAGCAAAAATCCGGTATTCGACCATCCAGAACTGGTCCTCGAACGTCTACAACCTCGTGACCAAGCGCGGTGTTGCTCACGCCAACGCCACGGTGGAGTGGGTGGACGGAAACATCGGCTCGAAATTGACGATGAAATATCCCGCCGTGATCCTGAAGGGTGAAGGTGCCCATGCAGAAATCATCTCCGTGGCCTACGCCGGAGAAGGCCAGCACCAAGATGCGGGATCGAAGGTGCACCACCTCGCCCCCCGCACAACCTCCAACATCCTGTCGAAATCCATCTCGAAGAACGGCGGCCGCTCCACCTACCGCGGCATGTTGCAGGT